>Ga0182027_10014636_pt1 | contig 10844 bp, 9 predicted proteins | sample 712E1DmetaG_FD_121300 | JGI IMG/M metagenome (GOLD analysis project Ga0182027, IMG submission 121300) | Permafrost microbial communities from Stordalen Mire, Sweden - 712E1D metaG (Illumina Assembly) | ecosystem: Environmental > Terrestrial > Soil > Wetlands > Permafrost | place: Sweden...
AGTAGATTCTGCCACTTCTGGAGATATTGTGCTTTTGGCTGGAATTCCTGATATCTATATCGGCGAGACAATCTGTGAAGATGAAAGCGTACAACCTTTACCTCATATTGCGATTGATGAGCCTACTCTTTCTTTGAATTTTTTAGTAAATGATTCTCCCTTTGCGGGCAAGGAGGGAAAATTTGTCACTGGGAGACAACTCAAAGAGAGATTGGAAAAAGAACTGGAAATAAATGTCGGACTGAAGGTTGATTTTTCTCCCGACCAAGGAGACAAAAAATTTGGGCCGAGCTTTTTTAAAGTGTATGGCCGAGGAGAACTTCATATCGCGATCCTTTTGGAATATATGCGCCGGGAAGGATTTGAAATGCAGGTTTCTCAACCGGAAGTTATCATTAAGGAGCAGAATGGAGTTAAAACAGAACCATACGAAGAGTTAGTGATTGACGTTCCGATGGAGTCGAGTGGAGGAGTGATTGAGAAAATCGGCAAGCGACGCGGCATTATGAAAGATATGGTGGAGAAAGAAGGCATCGCCAGAATTATTTTTGATATACCGACTCGGGGATTGCTTGGTTATCGCGGTGAATTTATTGTCGATACCAAGGGAGAGGGAATAATGAGTTCCAGAGTTACCGGATTTAGAGAATACGCGGGAGAAATAAAAAAAAGAGAGTATGGTTCGATGGTCTCGATGGTCTCCGGCAAGGCGGTGGCCTTTTCCCTTGCAAATTTACAGGAACGTGGTATACTGTACGTCAAGCATGGAGATTTGGTTTATGAAGGGATGGTGGTTGGTAATGTTTTGAAGGGGGACGACATGGCAGTCAATCCCACCAAGGGAAAACAACTTACCAATATGCGGGCATCCGGCACGGATGAAGCCATCGTTTTAAATCCTGCTTTCACTTTGAATATCGAGCGGGGCTTGGAGGTTATGAATGAAGATGAATATCTGGAAATTACTCCAAAATCTGTCCGACTACGAAAAAAGTATCTGACCGAACTTGATCGAAAAAAGCACTTTTCATAACTTCTAAAACTTTATAACTTTTAACCAATAATTATGTCAACAATATCTTTCAAACCGAAAAAAGTCACCAAAAGAATAATTTCACAGTTGGCTCCTCGCGCTTCGGACGTGATTATGAATCGTTTTGGCTTGACTCTTGATGGAACAAAAAAAACTCTTGAAGAGATCGGACAGAAATATAACATTACCAGGGAACGAGTGCGCCAAGTTGAAGACGCGGCTTTGTCTTCAATTAAAAAATCCGATGTTTATAAAAGTGAACAATTAGTTTTTGATGAACTCAAACAAGTTGTGCGAAAACTTGGCTCAATTGTTGCCGAACATGAACTCTTGCCTTATATTTCAAAAGATAAGATGACTCAAAATCATATTAATTTTTTTCTCGTCTTGGGAGACGCCTTTAAAAAACATCGTGAAGATGATCATTTTCATCCTCGTTGGAGCGTGGACGATGCGGTAGTAGAGAAGGTGCACGAAACTCTTCGGAAGCTTTATGCGAGTCTAAATGACGGAGACCTTGTGCCAGAAACAGAAATGATTAAAAAATTCTTTGATCAGATGGGAGTCTTGTCGGAAGAATATCGAGACGAGGAAGTGGCGAAAAGATGGCTTTCAATGTCCAAAACTGTTGCTAAAAATCCTCTCGGTGAATGGGGCAAGGCAACTTCTCCCAATATTCGGGTTCGCGGAGTAAAGGATTATGCATATTTAGTTATGAGGCATCACGGAACGCCCTTACATTTCAGGGAAGTAGCCGATTCTATCTCCAAAACTTTCAATAAAAAAATACACTATGCCACCTGTCATAATGAATTGATCAAAGACCCTCGATTTGTTCTAGTCGGCCGAGGGATGTATGCTTTGGCCGAGTGGGGTTATAAAAAGGGTATTGCTCGGGAAGTTATCGCGGAAATACTAAAAAAAGAAGGACCGCTCTCGAAAGAAGAGGTAATTAAAAGAGTGAATAAAGAAAGGTATTTTAAGAAGAATACTATTTTAGTGAATCTGGTGAATCCAAAATATTTCAAAAAGACCAAAAACGGACTTTATACTCTGGTTTAAATTACCAGATAGCGCTTTAGGCGCTATCTGTGTTATGCTTACTTAATGAGAAAACAACCTCTTGTAACAGGCGAGTGCTATCATGTATACAATCGTGGCGTAGACAAGCGAGACATTTTTAATAGTAAAAAAGATGTTGATCGTTTTGTTGAAAGTATACGCGAATTTAACCGAGCAGAGGTAATTGTAAGTTTAGCGAATTTGAGAAAAACCAACCAGATAGCGCCTAAAGCGCTATCTGAGAATCCACTTGTTTCTATTGTTGCTTATTGTTTAAATCCAAATCATTTTCATTTTGTCCTGAAACAATTGATAGATGGTGGAATAGCTAAATTTATGCAAAAATTACAAGCAGGATACACTTCTTATTTTAATATAAGAAATTCTCGCATGGGGTCACTTTTCCAAGGAACTTTTAAATCACAGCTTATCGGTAATGAAAATTATTTTAATAAAATTATTGGATATACAAATAAAAATTATCAGATTCACAATATTCCAAAAAATAAAATGAATCTTGTTTTTGCAAGTGATTACGAATATGAGAATAATAATTTTAAAATTGTTTCAAAAAAAGAAGGAGAGAAAATTTTAGAGATTTTTGATGGTAGTAAAAACTTTAAAAAACACTGTGATGAAATTGTTTCAATTATAAGACAAGAAAGAGGAAAGCAGTCATTTCTAGAAGAAGATAATCTACCAGATAGCGCCTAAAGCGCTATCTCAATCTCAATACTTTATTTTCTCTACATTCGTCATTTGTATTGAGTCAACCCAACCATGTGGATTATTTTTTGTAGTATTGTATACGATGCTATATCCTTGACCCTCAACTAAAGAATCAAATTGCTGTTTAGATACAGGTGTAATCAAATTTCTTCCATCAACTTTTATTTCAACATTCCAAATTTCTGAGGTATTACCCATTTTAGCCAATATGGGACCTAATCCTCGGGCTGGGAAATTTGCATAACTCTTTGCGGAGGTGTTTAATTTTTTAACTATAATGCCAATACTTTCATGAGTTTCAATATTATTTTCAGCTGATGCCGCATTTTGAACTTGATCAACTATTTTACCCCCATATTTAACAGTGCCACTAACCGCGGCGATTCCTAAGCCAGCGATCATTCCAATTTTTTTGATAAGTTTGCCTTTTTTAGGTTTCTCGAATTCATTCATAATATTTCTATTTTAACATTTTCTCATTAAAAATCCAAGACTCTCAATTAGATAGCGCTTTAGGCGCTATCTATGAAGACTAAGAACGGACTTTATACTCTAGTTTAATTTTGCCTGCCTGCGCTGGCAGGCTATTTTTTTTTCTTTGTTTGTAGTAAAATATCAGCATGATTGATGGTGTGGTTAGTTTTGTTTGGAATTTAATAATAGGGCTTTTACCTTTTGTGGGTGCCATAATACTCGGCCGACTTGGTTGGATTTGGTGGATCCATTATATTCAACAGGATTTTATTTCTGGCATTGATTTTGTTTTACTAGAAATTGTACCTCCCCGCGATGTCTTACGTAGTCCAAAGGCGATGGAACTTTTCATTACCAATGCTCTTTATCACTGGAGTATAAAAGGCGGAAAGGAAGAATATTGGCAAGGAGCGGTCTGGCTTTGGTTTTCTCTAGAGATTGTGTCTCTTGAAGGACAAGTGCATTTTTATATTCGCACGCCGACGCGTGTTAGAGGATTAATTGAGACTCAAATGTATGCTCAATATCCTCAGTCGCAGATTAAGGAAGTGGAAGATTATACCTTGGCAGTTGATGAAATTTCCAAAAAAAGCGCTTGGAACGGTTGGGGTTGCGAATTTAAATTAGATAAGCATGAAGCCTTTCCGATCAAAACTTATGTTGATTTTGGATTGGATAAAGACCCCAAAGAAGAATTTAAAGTTGATCCAGTTTCTCCTGTCATAGAGCTTTTTAGTTCAATGCAAAAAGGCGAACAAATGTGGATGCAAATTATAATTACGCCTTCAAAGAAAAAATATAAAGAACACGGTACTTGGTTTAAGTCTCATGACTGGGTAGAGGAATCAAGAGTAGTTCTTAAAAAAATGCTAAAGCCTTATACTCGTTTGCAATTAGGATTGGATGGCAAATATGCACAAGAAATACGTATACCAGATTTTTTAAAAAATACTGTCACTGTAATGTCTGCTAAAACTGCAAAAGTTGGTTTTGAAACTGGCATCCGAGTTATGTATATAGCAAAGAAAGAAGCCTTTAATATGAGCAATCGAAGAAATCTGCGTCTGGCTTTTCGTCAATATGCCAAGCCCGATTGCAACCAGTTTGAGCGCGTAAATTCAACTCAGGCAGATGCTTATAGCGGTATATTTTTGGCTTCTCCGAAAACTGTTATGCATTTAGCCGACAGAATGCTAATCACTTATCGAGAGCGCGCTTTTTTCCATGAACCTCTTCGGACAATAATTATTTCGAAACATACTGTTCCTTGGCCGCTGGATTCTCTTTTTTGGCCGGTCTATTTTCATACCTACACTTATGTCTTGAATACGGAAGAAATTGCGACGATGTGGCACTTCCCAGGTCAAATTTTGAAAGTGCCTACGCTGGAACGTATTGAATCTAAAGAAGCTTCGCCACCGACAAATTTGCCGACATAATACTTGTCCCGTAACGTCTTCGCCTAATTTTTGAGTACAATAAATGGTCAATATTAATAACAATTTTAAATTTTAGTACTGGGATGGAATTTTTAAAAGCCAACCGAGTTTTCTTTTATGTGCTTGGCGTGATTGCCTTTTTGGTGTTATTTTATTTATTTTTTTTATCCGCACCGGCAGACTTTCCAACTGGAACGATTGTTAAAATAGAGGAAGGCTGGAGTTTGCGAGACACATCTTTAAAACTAAAAAATGAACATATCATCCGCTCTCGCTTGGCCTTTGAAGCTTTTGTAATAATTTTTGGCAGAGAAAAACATATAATAACAGCAGATTATTATTTTGAAAACAAATTGCCGGTTTTTGAAATTGCGCGACGTATCGGGAAGGGCGAACATCATCTGGCGCCCATTGTAGTAACGATTCCGGAAGGATTTAGCACTGACCAAATTGCCGATGTTTTTGTCTCTAAATTGGTAAATTTTGATAAAAATAAATTTCTATTGGAGGCAAAGGGATTAGAAGGCTGCCTCTTTCCGGATACTTATTTTTTTCTTATTACTGACACAGAAACGGAAGTAATAAAGTCTATGAGTGAAAATTTTAACAAAAAAATTGCGTTTGTTCGTCCCGATATTCTATTGTCGCATAAAACCGAAAAAGAAATAATCATCATGGCGTCAATCATTGAAAAGGAAGCAAAAGGAGACCCGGATCGGGGATTTATTTCCGGAATCTTATGGAAGAGACTTTCTTTAGGCATGCCACTTCAGGTAGATGCTGCGCCGGAAACATACAAAACAAAGGGTTTGCCCGAAACTCCAATTTGCAATCCTGGCATGGAGGCGATCAGGGCCGCTATTTATCCGCAAAACTCGCCTTATCTTTATTATCTGCACGACAAGAATGGAAATGTCCATTATGCAAAAAGTTTTGCTGAGCATCAAGCGAATATAAAAAAATATTTGAAATAATCAGATGCGGAAACACAATTTTGCTTTTATTGATATTGAAACCACTGGACTTAATTTAACCAAACATGAAATTATCGAAATTGGCTGTGTTCTTGCGACGCCAGCGCTTGAGGTAATCGAAGAATTCGAGTTAAAAATAAAACCGGAACATATTGAAGACGCTGATAGGGTGGCTTTAAAAGTGAATCACTATGATCCTTTTAATTGGGAAAATGCTCAAAGCTTAAAAGATGGAATGAAAATTCTTTCTAAAAAGACTAAGGATTGTATTATGGTCGGGCAAAATGTGGCTTTTGATTCCGGGTTTTTGGAATATGCTTTCATTAAAACAGAGATGGTTAATTCTATGCATTATCATAAACTCGATACGATTTCCATCGCTTGGGCCAAGCTACATGGGGAGTCGGACGTAAATCATTTTTCTTTGCGTGAATTATGTCTGCGTTTTGGCATAAAAAATGAAAATGCGCATACTGCGCTTTCCGACGCGCGCGCAACATTTGAACTTTACAAAAAGCTGATGGAGCTATAAAATCAAAATGTTCTACAAAAAGTCATACGAAGGCTGACGAGCCGAAGTCTAAGCAAAAATTCAGTAGAATTTTATGCGGGCTTTTTGGAGAATTTTTTGATTTTATATGAAAAAGAAAGTAGTATTTGTCGGGCTTTCGGGGGGCGTAGATAGCGCTGTTTCTGCAGCCTTACTTAAAAAAGAGGGTTACGAGGTTGTCGGAGTTTTTATTAAGACTTGGCATCCGGATTTTTTGGCCTGCAATGAAGAAGACGAACTTCACGATAGCATGCGGGTGGCTGCCTTTTTAGATATTCCATTTTTAGCTTTTGATTTTGAAAACGTGTACAAGAAACAAGTCGCCGATTATATGATATCCGAATATAGGATGGGGAAAACGCCAAATCCTGACGTGATGTGTAACAAGGAAGTGAAATTTGGCGTGTTTCTTAAAAAAGCTATTTCGATGGGGGCAGACTTTGTGGCGACGGGACATTATGCATCAAATGAAAACTTGAAGAATTTTCCCACCTTCGCCCTCGGAGACAAGAGGACAGGGGACCGACACGGCTCCTTAAATTCTTCAAATTTTCATTTGGTTAAAGGAATGGATCCTGCGAAAGATCAAAGTTATTTTTTGTGGACCTTGAAACAAGAACAATTAAAGAAAATTTTATTTCCAGTTGGTCATATGAAGAAAACAGAAGTTCGAAGATTGGCGAAAAAATTTCATTTGCCGGTGGCCGAAAAGAAAGATAGCCAAGGCATTTGCTTTTTGGGTGCGATAGATTTAAAAGAATTTTTAAAACATTATATTAAAGAAAAAAAAGGAAAAGTATTAAATGAAAAAGGGGAAGAAATCGGCTTTCATAATGGCGCAGTTTTTAATACTTTAGGTGAAAGACACGGTTTTACTATTACTAAAAAAAGCCCAAATGATGGGGCATATTATGTTGTTGGAAAGGATATGAAGAAAAATATTTTAGTGGTAAGGACAGGGGACCGACACAACTCCTTAAATTCTTCAAATTCTTTTCTCACATTACAAGACACGAATTGGATTTCTGAAATTCCAGAATTAAATAAAAGCTATACCTGCCAAATTCGCTATCACGGAGAATTTTTGCTGTGCAAAGTAAACTGTCAAACACCGAGTGTTGGGCAAGTGATTTTTGAAAAACCGGTTATGGTTGCTTCGGGCCAATCTTGTGTTATCTATGATAAAGATATTTGTCTTGGCGGGGGAGTGGTTGTGCATTAAATAATTAATTGTTATAATTCTCGAATATGGCACTATCATTTTTAACCCAAAACAGCGATCTTATTTTAAGACTAGTTTTAGCAGTGGTGCTTGGTATGTTTATCGGAGCCGAGCGTCTTTTTGTGCACAAAGAAGCCGGGATGAAAACGCATGCTCTTGTTTCGATGGGCGCCGCTTTATTTGTTTTAGTTTCAGAAGCGATGGTGGCAAAATATATAGCTCTTCCGGGACTCAGTCCGACAATGATCCCTGCGCAAATCATAGTGGGTATCGGTTTTTTAGGCGCTGGTTCAATAATGCTTCAGGGTTCGCGTCTCTCAGGTTTAACTACAGCCGGCGGACTTTGGGTGACGGCCGGCATTGGTATGGCGGCGGGATTTGGGCTTTTTAGTTTGGCAATAATTACTACAATCTTGGTGCTTCTGGTATTAATTATGGTAAACATATTCGAGAAACCGATCAGAAAAATTTCTGGTGGAATAGATCAGTCAAACAAAAGTTAAAAAAAATACTTGTCCCGTAACGTCTTCGCCTAATTTTTGAGAAAAACAAATGGTCAATTTTAATAGAAATTTAAAATTTTAGTACTGGGATGCAATCCGAGGAAATTAGGTCAAGATTTTTAAAATTTTTTGAAGATAGGGGACATAAAATAGTTCCTTCCTCTTCGCTTATTCCAGGAGATCCGACAGTTTTGTTTACGACGGCCGGAATGCAGCAATTTAAGTCATATTATACTGCTCCCGAAAATGCTCTTCGTGATTTTGGTTCAAAAAATACCACTTCCGCGCAAAAATGCATTCGCACTGTCGATATTGATGAAGTTGGGGATGCCACGCACCTGACTTTTTTTGAAATGCTCGGTAATTTTTCTTTTGGTGGATATGGCAGGCACAATGCGATAACTTATGCTTATGAATTTATTACCAAAGAATTAGAATTGGAAATTTCTTATGTGACTTTTTATAAAGGAGAAGGCACAGTACCAAGAGATGAAGAATCAAAAGATATTTGGGCGGAGCTGGGCGTCAGAGACATTCGGGAAGATGGCAGTGATGTATTTTGGGGACCGACGGGGGACTCTGGTCCTTGCGGTCCGACCACTGAAATTTATTGCAAGAATGCCGACGGACAGGATGTGGAAATTTGGAATATAGTTTTTAATGAATATTTTTGCGAAAGTTCTCGAGAAAAATTAGATCTTGGCGTTGCTAAATTAAAAAAATTGCCGGTCTTGGGAATCGATACCGGCATGGGTTTTGAGCGATTGCTTGCCACGGTGCAGAACAAAAAAAGTTTTTATGAAACGGATTTATTTAATAATGAAAAAACAAAAGAAGAGCGAATTGTCGCCGACCATGTGAAAGCGGCTCTTTTTATTATTTCAGACGGTGTAATGCCATCAAATACTGGCAGAGGATATATCTTGCGAAGATTAATCAGAAGAGCTGTCAGACTTTCCAAGCATCCATTAGCTCAAGAAGTTGAAAAAATAAAAAAGATTTATGCAGGGGTATATGTTCTTGACGATAAAGGAGAGATAGGGAAAGAGGAGAATAAATTTAGGCAGACTCTAGATCATGGTTTAAAAGAATTTGAAAAAGGGATAGACCCGTTTATGCTTTTTACCACTTATGGTTTTCCGATTGAACTTACGGAGGAACTTGCGAAAGAGAAAGGAAGAAAAATTGATTTGGAAGATTTTAATAAAAAAATGGCGGAGCATCAAAAACTTTCTCAAACATCTTCCGCTGGCATGTTTAAAGGCGGTTTGGCAAATCATAATGAAAAAACGATCAAACTTCATACGGCGCATCATTTGCTTTTAGCCGGACTGCAGGCGATTGTCGACAAAAATATAAAACAGCGGGGAAGCAACATTACCGAAGAACGGTTGCGGATGGATTTTCTTTGTAACCATAAACTGACTGAAGAAGAAAAAAAGAAAGTTGAAGAATGGGTGAATGACAAAATTAAACAAGGTTTAGATGTTGTGCGCAAAGAAATGTCTCTTGCTGAAGCGCAAAAAATCGGAGCGGAGATGGAATTCGGCGCAAAATATCCAGAAGTCGTATCTGTGTATTTTATAGAAGACCCCGCCAAGGACGGGGCAGGTAAAACTGGCAACCCAATTTCTAAAGAATTCTGTGGCGGTCCGCATGTGAAGAATACGAGCGAATTGGGTGAATTTAAGATTTTAAAAGAAGAAGCGGTCGCGCAAGGCATCAGGCGGATCAAGGCTGTACTCATATAATTTACCTATGGTATAATTAGCCAGATGGGAATTTTTTGGGGAAATCAAAATAAAGAAAAGTTAGTGCTTGTTTTTTATATTGGATCTTCCTCGGTCGGAGGAGCGCTTTTTTGGACGGAAGAATCTGGAGTTCCTAAAATAGTTTTTTCTATTCGTGAGCCGATAGCGCTGGAGGAAAATATTGAGGCTGATCGATTATTGTTTCTGACCCTGAAATCTCTAGAATTTGTCGCCAGCAAAGTCTATCAAGCGGGCCTCGGAGCGCCGAAGGAAATTTTCTGCGTTCTTTCTTCAGTTTGGTATGTTTCTCAAACCAGAATTATCAGACTTGAAAAAAATGCGCCATTTTTATTTACCGCTAAACTAGCTGGCGGTTTAATTCAGAAAGAAAAAGCTTTATTCAAAGAAGAGCATTTAACGAAATATTTGCAAGCTGGCACTCCCGCTCGAATAATTGAACTAAAAAATGTAAAAACAATGCTGAATGGTTATGAAACCTCGAATCCATTAGATCAAAAAGCAAAAGAACTTGAAATGACCATTTTTTTCTCCATGAGCGGAGAAAATATTTTAGAGAAGTTTGAAGAGACGATAGGAAGGTATTTCCATAAAGAGGAAATAAAATTCTCTTCTTTTGCCTTGTCCTCTTTTGCCGTAATTCGCGATTTGTATGCAGACATTGAAAATTTTCTTTTAATCAATATTGGCGGAGAAGTGACTGACCTTTCTATGGTAAAAAAGAATATATTGCGTGAATCGGTTTCTTTTCCTTTAGGTCCTAATTTTATGGTGCGGGGAGTTGCTTCCGCTCTCACTTGTTCACTTTCTGAAGCCCGATCCTTTATTTCTCTTTTTAAAGATGGGCATGCGACAAAGGCTGTAATAAAAAAACTTGGTCCTGTCATAAATAAATTAAAAATGGAATGGCTGGACAAATTTCAAACGTCTTTATCTAATCTTTCCAATGATATTTCTGTCCCAGCCACTATTTTTCTAACGATAGATAAAGAAATAGCCGATTTTTTTTCGGAACTAATCAAAACCGAACAATTTAACCAATATACTTTGACTGAATCAAAATTTAAAATTATTTTTTTGGATGCGAAA
>Ga0182027_10014637_pt1 | contig 10843 bp, 12 predicted proteins | sample 712E1DmetaG_FD_121300 | JGI IMG/M metagenome (GOLD analysis project Ga0182027, IMG submission 121300) | Permafrost microbial communities from Stordalen Mire, Sweden - 712E1D metaG (Illumina Assembly) | ecosystem: Environmental > Terrestrial > Soil > Wetlands > Permafrost | place: Sweden...
ATGACAGCTGCTGTTTATGCCCGTTCAATACAAAGATTATTACGAAAGCCTCGGTTTGCCACGGAGTGCGAGTGACACCGAAATCAAGAAGGCCTTCCGCAAGCTCGCGCGCGAATTTCATCCCGATGTGGCCAAGGATAAAAAGCGCGCCGAGGAAAAATTCAAGGAAATCAACGAGGCTTATGAGGTTTTGGGCGATCCGGCCAAGCGAAAAAAATACGACGAACTTGGCGCGAACTGGAAAACCGGAACGGAATTCCGTCCTCCGCCGGGGTGGGAACATGCCACTGGCGGCCGGGCTTTTCATGGTCGAAACGCGGACGGCGAGGAATTTGAGTTTAATCTGGGCGGCACCGGTTTCAGTGATTTCTTCGAGCAATTATTTGGGGCGCGAATGCGCGGCAGCGAGGGCGGATTTGGTCGTTCCGCAAATTTTTCAGAAGAAGAATTTTCCGAGCGCGGCCGCGATGTCGAGGGGGACATCATGGTTGCGCTCGAAGAAGCCATGCGTGGTTCGGTGCGGGCTGTCAATGTGCGCCATACTGTCGGCCGCTCGGTTAAAACAGAAACGCACCAAGTCAAAATTCCGCCGGGTGTGACTGAAGGTCAACGGCTGCGCCTTGCAGGGCGGGGCGGGGCGGGCACAGGTGGGGGAGCTGCGGGTGATTTATATTTGCGTGTGCGGTTGGCAAAACATCCCGATTTCGAAGTCGAAGACCACGATTTAATTTATGAAGCCGAACTTGCGCCGTGGGAGGTCGTGCTCGGCGTGGACCTTTCCGTGCGTACACTTGATGGGCGCGTGGGTATTAAAATTCCGGCCGGCACGCAGAACGGACAAAAACTTCGCGTGCGCGGGCGCGGCCTGCCGCAACGTAACGGCGCGCGTGGCGATTTGATTGTCGTTGCCCAAATTGCCATGCCTTCCAAAGTCACGGACACGGAGAAAAAGTTGTGGGAGCAACTGGAGCGCGAGTCACATTTCAAGCCGCGAAATTGACGAGTGTGATAGGTTGTCTTTAGCTTCCTCTATGGCCAACCCGGGCAAAAAGAAAAAACGCAAAGCGGTGATTCTGGGTGTCGGATTGGATTCCGACGGCCATAAACGGCTCACCACCGGACCCAATTTTGCGCTCGTCGGCGGTTCGGAAGACACGCACGAGCAGATGACCGAAAAAGCCATAAAAATTAACGAGAAACTCAAGGCGCGCGGCAAGCAGCTTGAAAATGTCAGCCGCGAGGAATTTGATGATATCGCACAGGAGGTCGGATTAAAGAAGATCAAGCCGCGAACGAATTGAAAAGGGAACATGCGCGCCCTCGCGCGTTCTGGCGGACGAGGTGTCCGCCAGTCGGACGGCGTTACGGATGAATGATTCGATTTGGTCGCACGCATCGCGAAGTTTCGACGCGAGGCGCGTCGAGCTGCGCCCGAGGAAGGCGCGCTCCCCAATCACTGCCGAATCATTTCTGCCAAAACCGCGCAGGATTTCTCCGGCGTCTCGTGTAAAATCGCCTGCCAACCGCGGGCCGCGCCGGCATGCACATTTTCCAACCGGTCGTCGAGATAGACGATTTCATTGCCGCGACGTCCCGCTAGTTTTTCGAGCGCTTCGTAAATTTTGGCGTCGGGTTTCATAATGCCGATTTCGTAGGAAAAAATGTAACCGTCAAAATCACTAAAAAACGGAAAATGCCGGCGGATGTGCTCGACAGCAAGGTCGTTGGTGTTGGAAAGAACGTACGTCGGAATGCCATGGTGATGCAATTTCGCATAAAGTTCGATCATCGGCGTAATCGGCGTAAAAATGTCTGCAAAAAAACCGCTAAATTCATCCATCGTTCCGCGGTAACCCGTTGCCTGACAAATTCGCTCAAAAAATTCCGATCGTTTCAGCCGTCCTGATTCGTAGTCAATAATCAAAGGAGATTGTTCGATGAGGGTTCTAATTTGGGCAGGTGGCAAATCGCTGTGCGCGGCAATTCTGCGAGCGGCAATGCTGTAGTCGAAATCCACCAAAACCTTGCCTAAATCGAAAACGACGACTTTTGGGATCATGGAATTATGAATTTCGAATATGAACGCGCGTCCGGAACAAATTGATAATTCGACATTTGAAATTCGTCATTCGCAATTCACACCATTTCCCGGCGTCCTTCGAGTGCGCGACTTAGGGTGAGTTCATCGGCAAATTCCAGTCCGCTGCCGGCGGGTAAGCCGTAGGCGATGCGCGAAATTTTCAGCCCTTTGCGCGCAAGCCGCTTGGCGAGGTAATGACTCGTCGCATCGCCTTCGACGTCCGTGCCAAGTGCGATGATAATCTCTTTGACAGGTTCATGTGCCAGGCGTTTTTCCAGTTCGGTAATGCGCAAATCTTCAGGTTCCACACCATCAAGCGGTGAAATTTTTCCGCCGAGGACGTGAAATTTTCCGTGGTACGAACCGGATTTTTCGATGCTCAAAATGTCCACCGCGCGTTCGACCACACAGATGAGCGAAGAATCACGACGTGCATCGGCACAAACAAAGCAGGGGGAATTCTCCGTCAGTGCGCCACAAATCTCGCAGAATCGGATTTTCTCGCGGGCACGGAGGATGGCGTCAGCAAGCTGCTTCACTACCACTGAATCGGTTTGGACGAGGTGTAAGGCGATGCGCTCGGCGGAGCGCGCCCCGATGCCGGGCAGTTTGTTCAACGTGCTAATGAGCGACGTGATGGAATCAGGCAGGACTGGCATTCGAAATTACCCGAGTCCGGGGAGGCTTAAGCCGGCGGTGATTTTGCTCATTTCGGAATTATAAACTTCCTTGGCTTGGCCGAGCGCCTGGTTCGCGGCGGTGAGAATCATGTCCTCGAGCAATTGCGCGTCGGATGGATTGAGTGCCTGCGGGTCAATTTTGATGGACGCAATGCTGCCGTCGCATTTGGCGGTGACTTTGACCGCTCCTCCGCCGCTGGTCGCTTCGACAGTGCGCTGGGCGAGCTGGGTCTGGATTTGTTCCATTTGCTGCTGCATTCGAGCAGCTTGTTTCATCAATTTTCCAATGCCGGACATGGTTTGTTGGAGTGTTGGGTGGTTGAGTCGTTAAATCGAAATTAAAATCAGGTGCGGACTTCCACAATCTGGCCTTTGAAAATTTCCAATGCCTTTTGAATCAAAGGGTCATTCTTGAAATCTTCCTTGCTGAACGAAACCGGCTCGGGTTTTCCCTTTATTGAGATCGGAGGAGCAGGCTTGGCTGCGGAAGCGACAGTTTTTTGTGCTGATGTCACCGAAGCCGTCGCCGTCGGTTTCACTGTTAGGCCAACCACTGCTTCAGCCTTGATAAATTTGATCTGGCAATTGGCATGACCCAGTTCGGCAAGCTTGGTTTGGAGCAGTGTATGGTTGCGCGCATTGTCCACGAGTCCGAGGTGATCTTCGAATTCAGGGTCGAAACCAATGGTTAACAGATTCTTTTCAAATGAAACCGGATGCGCGTCCACAAGATAACTGCGTGTGAATGAACTGACGCGGCCGACGGCTTCGATAAGTTTGCTCCAAAGCTCTGTCAGCTCGGCGGAAGGAATTGGCGTTTCGGCGGGCAAGACATGTGCAGTGGTTTCCTGGTGGGCGGCGTGCGCTTTGGGGGTTGGCCGGCTTGCAGGCGCAATGCCGGGGGCATTTTCACCAATAGTTGCAGGCGGAACATTTGCGCCACCCTGATTGCGCAATTGGTTGAGTTGCTTCAAGACTGAATCCAGGCTGATCGTGTTACGGGCTTCGATGGCCTTAAGCAAGGTGACTTCGAGTAAAATTTTCTTGGACGCGGCGTCACGAAGACGGATTTCGGAGTCGGTCAACACTTCCAGAATCCGAGTGAGCGATTCAGTATTGGCCAAGGCGGATTGTTCTTTAAGCGCTGCGACTTCGGCTTCTGAAACTTCCAGCAGGCTCAAGTTGCCGCGCGAGACCTGGAAAATAAGCAGGTTGCGGAAATGATTCAGCAAGTCGGAGAGTAAACGGCCGAGGTCTTTGCCATTTTGCGCGAGTTCGTTCAGCAAACCGAGCGCTGTTTGAATTTCGCCGGCAAGAATGGCTTTGGTTAATTCGAGAATCTGGCCTTGAGCGGCAAGACCGAACATGGAGAGCACATCGGGCTCCGTAATTTTTTCGCCGCAAAAACTGATAAGCTGGTCGAGCGTGGATTCGGCGTCGCGCATGGCGCCGTCCGCGCCGCGCGCGATGGCGTGGAGCGCCACTTCGTCAATTTTTACCTTTTCCAGTTTTGCAATGTGCGCAAGGTGTTTGACGATGAGCGCGGCGGGAATCCGGCGCAAATCGAAACGCTGGCAGCGCGAAAGAATTGTCGGCAAAACCTTTTCCGGATCGGTCGTGGCGAACATGAACTTGACGTGCGCGGGCGGCTCTTCGAGGGTTTTGAGCAGCGCATTGAACGCTGCCGTCGAAAGCATGTGGACTTCGTCAATGATGTAGATTTTGAACTGCGAATTGGCGGGCGCGTATTTGCATGTTTCACGGAGTTCACGCACTTGCTCGACGCCGTTGTTGCTTGCGCCGTCAATTTCCAGCACGTCAAGTGACCGGCACTCGGTGATTTCGATGCAACGCGGGTCTTTGTCGTCAAAATTAACCTCGGGTCCGCCGGAACAATTCAGGCATTTGGCGAAGATGCGGGCGATGGTGGTCTTTCCGGTGCCGTGGGGGCCGCAAAAAAGATAGGCGTGTGCGATGCGCTTTTGCTCAATGGTATTGACAAGCGTCTGTGTGATGTGTTCCTGTCCGATAACGTCACTAAAGCGTTGTGGACGGTATTTTCGCGCTATGACCTGATAAGACATTTTCGATTTGCGATTTGCGATTTACGAGTCGTAGTTGATTGCACCAGCAATCGTAAATCCGAAATCGCAAATCGTAAATTCAGAATGCCAGGGTGACCACGGCAGATGTCGAGCAAATTACCGTTGCTGCCTTCCGGCCCTGGCGGGGTTCATAAGTCCACATTCCATGGGCCCTGGCACAGGGACTGTGTGACAGATGAGCGTCCTCTTCAAGGGGAAACGGTTCGTTCAGAACTCATTTCGCGTCCAAACACAGGGCCGCTGCAGCAAGAACGGCAATGTTGGGTCTCTTGGTTTGAACAATAACCAGCTTTTCGAGGCTTTTTTGAAAATCAAACCTCTTCAATTTTTCGCGCATCCGCTTTTCAAAATAAGGAAACGCTTTGCTGACTGAACCGCCGAGCGCGACGATTTCGGGGTCATATGCGTAAAGAAGTGTCATGATGACTTCGCCAAAATCATCTCCGAATTCAGCGAACATTTTCTGCGCTTTAACATCGCCGCTGTCGGCGCGCTGTTGGAGTGTGGCGGCGTCAATGCCAAATTCACGTTCAAAAAACCGTCCGCTGCAATAGTACTCGAATGTTTTTTTCTTGTAAGGCATCGCGCCGATTTCGCCGGCGCCGCCGTTGTTGCCGAAATAAAGTTTGCCATCAATGACGATCCCCGCGCCGAGTCCAGTGCCGACGATGAGTCCGATAAGATTGCGATAACCGCGGCCAATGCCAAAGTGCAATTCTCCGAGCGCAAAACAATTGGCATCGTTGTTCACAAAAGTGGGGACGCCGAAACGCCGCTCCAAAATTCTTTTAACCGGCACCGAGCGCCAGGAAGGAAGGTTGTGCGCTATGTAAACAATGCCTTTCTCCATGTCCACCACGCTCGGCACGCCAATGCCGATGGCATGCACACCGGGCTGAAAAACCGCCTCAATGGTTTCAAAAATTTCATTGAGAATGACGCCCTGCCTTTCTTTGGCGGAAATGGGGCGTGATTGCAACGCGACGATTTTTGAGTTTTTGATCAAGCCGGCGCGAACATTTGAACCGCCGACATCAACCCCGATTAAGTTTAGTTGGTTTGTTGGTAATGACTTTGTTTTCACAAAAATATTGGGCAGAAGCTACAAGACGGGGACGCCTGATGTAAACATCTTTTTTGTCGGGAATCTCCATTTTGCTCCGATGGCGCGAATTTTTCGCGGATATCCATCGCAATCGCTTTCGAAAAGTATTCCCTTGCCTTTGGCATTGATAAAATTGATGTTGGGGAAAATTTTTCGATTCCAATCGGAATGTTGTTTGAGTTAAACTCTCCACAGAATCATCAGAAAACAACTGCCCGCATGAAGTGGATGGAACAATTGCAGTTCACAAACTGGTTCCCGGCGACCAGCTGCGCACTCGCCGCCTATCTTCTCGGCTGTTTTACGGTCGGTTATTATCTCGTCCGCGCCCGCACCGACAAAGATATCCACGAAATTGGGAGTGGCAGCGTCGGCGCACGCAATGTCGGACGCATTTTGGGGAAATCAGGTTTTGTTATAACGCTGCTCTGCGATTCTGGCAAAGGCGCATTGGCGGTCTGGCTTGCACAAGAATGGACAAATAACGGCCATGTCGCTTTGCTGGCGATGCTTGCTGTCGTCTGTGGACATATTTGGCCTATTCAACTTCGTTTTCGCGGCGGCAAAGGCGTGGCCACCTCTTTTGGGGCGTTGCTGATGTTTGACTATCGGGTCGCGTTGACGATTCTCGTTTTGTTTCTTGGCGGTTTTGCCGTCACGCGGAAAAGCCTTTTCCCGGCCATGTTTGCCTTTGTTTGTCTGCCGCTGGTTGGTTGGTTTTTTAAGCACAGCAATTCCACCATGGCACTTTTGGCGGTTTTGTCAGCGGCGATTTTGTTTGCGCACCGGAAAAATTTAGCTGATGAATTTGCCGCGTTGGGCGCACACCGCGCCGTCACGCCGAAATCGAAACAACCCAGGTTATGAATACACAAGAACCGTTGACATTCAAATTCGCGACGGAAGATTGGGAACTTGAGCAGATTCACCGGCTCAATTATAAAACGTTCGTCGAAGAAATTCCACAGCATCAGCCGTCACCCACTCAACGACTTGTTGACAAATTTCACACCGAGAACACCTACCTCATTTGTTTGAACAACCGAAAACTTGCCGGCATGTTGGCCGTGCGCGGCGACCGGCCGTTCTCACTCGACCAGAAATTACCGAACCTTGATTCGTATTTGCCGGCTGGACGAAGCGTCTGTGAAATTCGCCTGCTGGCCGTTGATAAAAAATTCCGGGGCGCGCGAGGGGGGCAGGTTTTGCAGGGTATTCTGGCATTGCTTTGGCAACACGGTGTCGAAAAAGGCTACGATCTCGCAATTATTTCAGGCACAACACGGCAGTTCAGACTTTACCAGCACCTCGGGTTTGTGCCATTCGGACCGCCCGTCGGCAGCGGCGACGCGCAATTTCAGCCAATGTATATCACACTCGAAACGTTTGAAGTCACCGCGCGGGAATTTTTACGTTCGTCGCCTGCACGCTCATTCCATCCAAGCGCGGTTAATTTCCTTCCCGGCCCGGTTGCGGTGCGACGTGAAGTTCGCCGTGCGTTCGAACAAGCGCCGGAATCACATCGTAGCGAAAGTTTCAAAAAGGATTTTCAAACGACAAAACAAACCCTTTGCGAATTGGTGCGCGCAAAAGGTGTCGAACTCTTCATGGGTTCGGGCACCTTGGCAAATGACGTGGTTGCGGGACAACTTTCCCTGCTCAGTGAGCGAGGCCTGGTTTTGAGCAATGGCGAATTTGGCAGCAGGCTTGTTGATCATGCCCGGCGATTCGACTTGAATTTCGATGCACTTGAGTTTCCTTGGGGCAAACCGTTGGATTTGGCTTCTGTTGAAAGGAAATTGGCTGTCAATCCCGGATGGCTTTGGTGCACGCATTGCGAAACGTCCAGCGGCATTTTAGCTGACATTGATGCCCTCAAAAAGTTGTGCGCAAGGAACGGGACGAAATTGTGCCTCGATTGCATCAGCGCCATCGGAACGATGCCCGTGGATTTGACCGGCGTTTATCTGGCATCCTGTTCGAGTGGCAAGGGCTTGCGCGCGTATCCGGGCATTGCAATGGTTTTTTACAACCACGAAATTGCCTCTGTGCCGGACAAATTGCCGCGCTATCTCGACCTTCATTTTTATGCCCGGCAAAGTGGCGTGCCATTCACGTTTTCGTCCAATTTGCTTCATGCGTTGCACGCCGCGATAAAACGCGTGAATTGGGAAAAACGCTTTGCTGAAACAACTGAATGGTCGGCGTGGCTGCGTGAACGACTGGTTGAAATGGGTTTCAATCTGGTTGGCAATGGCGCGTTACTGTCGCCGGCGGTCATCACGATCTCACTGCCGCCGGAAATGAATTCGCAGAAGACAGGCGAAGCCATGCAGGAAGCGGGTTATCTTTTAAGTTACAACAGTGAATATCTGCGGAACAAAAACTGGATTCAGGTTTGTCTTATTGGCGAATGTTCACGTGAAAAGGTCGTCGCGCTTGCCAACTCCCTCAACCGCGTTTGTTTTCGGCGTCGTTCCATCTCGCCTCCATCAAAACCTGTTGTAGCGAATTGAGCAGTTTATAAGCCGGTTTACATCGGTCAGCCGGTCTGTGCCGATTGCAGCTTGATCCTTGCCGAAAGATGAATTGACCCGTGCAGCGCCACGCGCTTAACTGTCGGCATGAAATGGCTCACACCGTTCACGTTGTTGCTCGCTGGAATGTTGGCTGCTGGATGCGCTTCAAAAAAACCGGCTCACGCCAAAACTTCAGCCACACCCGCCGGAGTCACTCTGCAAACAATCGTCACGCCGGACGCTTCACTCACAGCCAGGGTGGCTTCGTATAATGCCACCGGACGGTTTGTTGTCCTTGGCTTTCCCATTGGCCGAATGCCGAGGATGGATCAGACCTTTTTCCTGTATCGCGCAGGATTTAAAGTCGGGGAAGTAAAAATTACCGGACCGCAGCGTGACAACAACATCGCGGCGGATATTGTCACCGGCGAAGCTCAAACCGGCGATGAAGCGCGTGAACAATAACTTTTTGCCGGAAGGACGAGCTATGCGAGTCCCAAATTCCGACTGGTTGTAAATTGCGGGGCTCGTGTAACTCGCCCCTCCGAAAAATTTAATCTTTCACCTTCGGTGACTTTTCTCCAAACGATTTTACGGTCTTGGGCAGGGCGTTCTTCTGGTAAGGCGAATGGAGATTGAAATAAATCCCGCACAGTGGACGTTCTTCGTCGCTTTGGCTCAAGATAATCGTCACCTGCTTGTCCAGCGCGATGCCATGGCGCATGCCTTCGCCGCGGTTCTTATAAGCCTTGATGGCCTTTGTCATCAACGAATTGAGCGACACCTCCAAATCCTCCGGAACCTTGTCAATGCACACGACGTATTTGTCGTAAGCTTTGACTGCTGCGGCAATTTCCCGTTTGAATGTTTCGATTGTCACAAACTCAAATCTAAAAAATCCTCACTGAAATTGAAATGCAATTTTTATGAAATGGAAATAGCAGCCCCTCACCCGTCCTACGGACACCCTCTCCCCGCAGGGCGGGGAGAGGGATGGTGGGGGTGAGGGGTCGAAATTCGACTTCGCTTTTCCGGCCGGCTCGAAAAGCCAGCTTTGCCAATTAGAAACCTTGTTCCTTTGTTTCTTTGTTGTTCATTTTCGGCCTCGGCCCGAACAATGCCGTGCCAATTCTCACCATCGTCGCGCCTTCTTCAATCGCAATTTCGAAATCGCTGCTCATGCCCATGCTCAAATAGGGCAGGGGAACGCCGAGAATTTGTTCGCACTCCGTTTGCAATTCGCGCAACCGACGGAAATATGGCCGCACCTTCTCCGCTTCTGGCGACCACGGCGGCAGGGTCATCAAACCGTGAATTTCAATTCGCGGCAGCGCGTTGAGCTCCTTGAGTTCCGCCAGCAGTTGTTCCGGCTGGTAACCAAACTTGCTTGCTTCACCCGCGACGTTTACTTCAATCAAAACTGGCATCCGCTTGGCCGCTTGCTCCGCGCGTTTGGCGATTTCTTGCGCCAGCGACAGGCTGTCCACGCTCTGGATCATTTCAAATAATTCCACAGCGTCGCGGCACTTATTCGACTGCAAATGCCCTATGAAATGCCAGAGCAACTTGCCGGGACACAGCGGAATTTTTGCCCTGGCCTCCTGCACCTTGTTCTCGCCGAAAAAAATCTGACCAAGATCAGCGGCAGCTTTTACAACCTCCGGCGGCTGGCCCTTTGTCACTGCCAGCAACGTGACGGAGTTCGCTTCGCGGTCGGCGCGGTCGCACGCGGCGCGAATCCGTTGTTGGACTTTTTCGAGGTTGTCAGCCAGATTCACACCGCCATTGTAAATCGTAAATCGTAAATCGTAAATTCTTTCCATGAGCCTGGGAGCGCCGGCGTCCCGCCGGCACAAACGAAATACGCCGGCGAGACGCCAGCGCTCCCGGGGGAATGGCGACGGTCATAGACCACCGCTACAGCTTCCCGAAGACTTCGCGGACTGAATCAAACACTGCGCGGACCATCTTCCGCGCCTGCACCGGCGTCGTGCAGTAGGGCGACATCAGCACGATGACGTTGCCGACGGGGCGGGTCAGCACGCCGCGCCGCGCCATCGCTTCGCAAACACGAATGCCCGCGCGTTCCCGCAAATCAAACGGCTCGCGCGTCCGCCAGTCCCGAACGAGTTCGACGCCGGCAATCAAACCGACCCGCCGGATGTCGCCAACGTTGGGCAGCGACCAAAGCGTTTGCAATTCGTCGTGCAGATTTTTTTCGAGGTTTTGCCGCGCGCGAATGGATGGTTTGCCCTGCAAAATTTCCAGGCTCGCCAACGCCGCCGCTGCGCCGAGTTGATTGGCCGTGTAACTGTGGCCGTGAAAAAAAGTCTTGAATTCACCGTATTCGCCCA
>Ga0182027_10014638_pt1 | contig 10843 bp, 17 predicted proteins | sample 712E1DmetaG_FD_121300 | JGI IMG/M metagenome (GOLD analysis project Ga0182027, IMG submission 121300) | Permafrost microbial communities from Stordalen Mire, Sweden - 712E1D metaG (Illumina Assembly) | ecosystem: Environmental > Terrestrial > Soil > Wetlands > Permafrost | place: Sweden...
CTTATAATACTTGGCTGGATGCCGCTGCTGGCCAACACCGTGTCAACTTCTGCCGGCATGTTACTGAGTTTCTTTCTTAACAGGCACTTTACATTTAGGGCTCATCATCAAGCCAAAAAACAACAAGCCTGGCGTTTCCTGGCCGTTACCATCACCGGATTGTGGGTACTGCAGTCAATAATTATTTATTTGATCAGGGACCTGGGCAGCAGTTTGTTTCACGTTAATCAGAAGATGCTACTACTTAATCTGATTGCCAAGCTAGTATCAATAACCTTTTCATTCCTCTGGAATTATTTTTGGTACAGCCGGTTCGTGTTCAAGCCGGATGTCTTAGAGAGTAAATTATGATTTGGGCGGATCTCTGACATAAACAGTCGGATTGAGTATATGGGCACGGCCAGTGTACAATATCGCTAGTGAAAGATAAGCAAGATACCGACAATACAAAACATTCAGAAACTGAGCCGAAAGCGACCCAGACACCAGCTGCCGGCTGGCAATTTGTGGCTGAAGATGAACCGGCTAAAGGTGGCAAATTGCCAGAAGCTGCCGGAACGATGTCTTCAGGTACTTCTAAGCCGGTAACCTGGAAAGAGGCCGAATTTATTGCTCATAAAAAAACTTTCGGCTGGTACGCGTTGCTTGGTTTAGCGGCAGTTGTCGTGGCCGCTGGCGTATATTTCTATAATCATGATTTGGTCTCGGTAGTAGTTGTCATTGTCGCCGCGATTATTTTGGGTATGGTCGCCAACCGGCAGCCCCGGACATTGGAATACCAAGTTGACGATACCGGCCTTAAGATTGGCGGGAAAACCTATAGTTATGATAATTTCCGGTCGTTTTCAGTTGTTGAAGAAGGTGCGGTCTCGAGCCTTATTTTCCGGCCGTTAAAACGCTTTATGCCGCTGGTATCCGTCTATTTTTCACCTAAAGATGAAAAAGCTATCATGGAAGTCATCGGCAAACATTTACCGGTTGATAATCACCGTACTGACGCGATTGACAGCCTAATCCGCCGTATACACTATTAAATGAGGTTTTGTTTTGCGATAACTTTATATAGAATCTAGGGCAGTGGCATGAAAAGAAATATTATCGAAAAATCAATTGAAGCGCCAGCCAAGGCCTTGGAATACGGGTTGGAGAGCGGTGAAAAACTGGCTAAAAATATACCACTATCCGGGCATCAGCCGATTAAGAAAGCTAAAGATTATTGGTATTTATTGGGTCCCGGTCTTACTACCGGTGCATCTGATGACGATCCGTCGGGGATTGCTACCTACTCGCAAACCGGCGCTAAATACGGGTTTGGTTTAATATGGCTGGCGGCTTTTACTTTTCCACTGATGGCAGTTATCCAGGAAATGTGCGCCCGGATCGGCCTGGTTACCGGCCGTGGTTTAGCGGGCAACATCCGGGTTCATTTCGGCCGGAAAGTACTCTATATAAGTACTTTGTTTCTGTTTGCGGCTAACACTTTCAATATCGGCGCCGATATTGGGGCCATGGCTAGTGCTATTCAATTACTCGTTCCCCGTTTTAATTTCACCCTACTGGCCATTGGCTTTATGCTGTTAATCTTGCTACTGCAAATATTTACCCCTTATGTGAGATATGCTAAATACCTGAAATGGTTAGCGCTGGTTCTGTTCGCTTATATATTGTCAGCCTTTTTGGCCCACCCCGAATGGCCGACAATCCTTAAGCATGCCGTAATACCGCACATTACTTTCAGCAAGGACCAGATACTACTGATCTGCGCGATTTTAGGTACGACTATTACACCCTATCTTTTCTTTTGGCAGACCTCCCAGGAAGTCGAGGAAGAAATTGCGTTAGGTGAGACAACTATTAAATCACGGACCGGTTCCGGTAAGGCCGATATCAAGAAAATGCGGATTGATATCTGGTCCGGCATGTTCTTTTCCAATATCGTGATGTTCTTTATAATCGCGGCTTGCGGCAGCGTGCTGTTCGCCCATGGCATAACCAACATCAATACGGCCGCCCAAGCCGCCCAGGCACTTCGGCCGTTTGCCGGCAGCGCGACATTCTGGCTGTTCGCGGCCGGTATTATCGGCATGGGGTTATTGGCTATCCCGGTAATGGCCGGTGCCAGCGCCTATGCTATTTCTGAAAGTATTGGCAAACATCAGGGCTTAAATTCTAAACTTAAACAAGCTTCGGCATTTTACGGCGTCATTATTATTTCCATGTTTATCGGCCTAACGCTTAATTTTTTGGGACTTAACCCGATTAAAGCCCTTATTTACTCGGCCGTTTTAAACGGTATAGTGGCACCGATTATCTTAGTATTAATCCTGCTGATTGCCCGCAGTAGACATATCATGGGCGAATGGAAGAACGGTAAACTAACGGCCGGTTTGGGCTGGTTCTTAACGATAATGATGGCCATTTCCGGTATCGCCGCAATTTATTCACTATTCCCTTAAAGATTATAGTAATTATTCAACAGTTTATCCTATCAGGCGGTTTAATAAACCGCCTGATTTTATATCAATAAGCTTGTTTGCCAACGCCGCAAGTAGTTAATGTAAGAATTCAAACTGCAATTTTCAAATATCTAAGCATAATCATTAACGAAGCTTAAATCAGGGAGGCATATGTCTGAGCTAATCGTTCAATCTACTGAGCACCCATCAACCGATACGCGTTGGAGACGGAATTTTATTCAGAGGATGCATCATAAACTGGCAGTCAAACAGGCAGCCTATAGCGATGGTGAGAACCACCGCTTCAGCAGCAGTAACTTGTCGCTGCCGGTGGACTTTTCGTTATAAACTTTTAGGTATCCGGAGTCGTTGTTCGCGCTTCTCGTAAAGGCCGTTGATACGAATGTCTTGCGGGGTAAGTTGGTGGCGGTTTAAACTTCTTGGCCATAGGCCAAGGTAGTGTACGGCCGCCGCTTCGGTAATCCACAATAAAACTTGGACCTGTAAGTAAATCCAAAACAATAATCCGAGAACAGTCGATAGCGTACCGTAGAACAAGCTTAAACGGCTAAGTTCGTGAGTCATAATATAACCGCCTAAGATTTGCAGCAGTTGCAAGCCGACGGTAACCAGTAAGGCGCTTATTATGACGGTCTTAGTGCTTATCCGGGCGGTTGTGCCGGCCTTAAGTAAAAATACAATCACGCCAAAAAGCAGCAAAATGCCGAGGCCGCCGGCCAATAACCGGAAAAGAAAGCTGTGGTCCAGGCTGGTGGCCAGGGTAGCTAAGCTTGCGGCCAGTAATAGTCCGAGGCCACCGACCAGGATAATATACAGATTACGGAATGTCGAACGGAGTTGTCCCAAACGTTTTAAACGCGGCACGAACCAAATATTATCAAGCGTATATCGCCAAGCTCCGGCTAATCCCCTGCCCCCGTAGAGGGCGATCAGAATGCTAATTATTAATGCCAGACCAGTCCGGTGCAGGCTGTGAATGTTAGTCTGCAACTCATTGCTCATAGCCGGGAAATAGTGGCTGATCGTCGAAACAACCCTCAGTTTCACGGTTTGATTGTGCCTAAGCAAGAGCTGCATCAGCGATACGGCGATGATTAGCATAGGGAACAGCGCCATAAACGCGTAGTAAGTAATCAGGTTTGCCTGGTAGGCAGTATTGTCTTCGGCGTATTTTTTAACTACGGCGCAGCTGAAACCAGTGGGGCGGTGTTTTAGCTGGTGGCGGTTTAACCGATCAAATAATGTTGATGACATCAATAGACCTTTTTAATAACAGAAGTTCGTTTATACAATAGTTCATTTGTGTAGAAAAGATTACAGCCAATTTTCTGATTATGCTTAAAATTATAGCTACTCTAATAAGTTTGACAAGGAGATGAATCATATGGCAAGTAACAAATTATTCTTACATCAACTTGAAGGTATATCTAGCGAGAAGTATTTGAGGCGAAAGAAATTTATGAAGCGGCTGGTCTACCAAAAACGTTATAAAAGTTCCCGCGAACTATTGGGCAACACCCGTTAAGCCGGCTGCTCTTTAGCGGCCGATAGTGGTTACCTCACTTCCCAGAAAGCTTTAGACTGACTCTAATTATTGGATTCTAACTAATTACTGGCTGTTTATGCTTGTCAGTTGGTATATTATAGTAATCGTCGGATGAAATTTATTAGCTTGATTATTGGAGATAGTGTGGCTAGCAACTATCGGACTAATAGTTACAACTCTTTCGGGTTGCACGCTTCTTCTTTACTAGTCGGTTTTGAGTCGATTATCTTACTGCTAATGGGGTTACATTTAACTACTATACTGTCTGTGCGTCTAGGACAACTCGGGCTGAGTGGCTTTCTAATTGCAGTGAACGCCTGGCTGATACTGGTGTGGGCAGTTGATAGCATAATTGCTTTTGGTAGCAAATATTTACCAAAAGCAGAGAAAGCTTTATAAAGATAAGATGATTCAAAAACCAAAGTCGTTATACCTAAAAGTTGTGCGTATAACGGATCATTATTTGGGCCCGGCGGCTGATCGTTTTATCCGCCGCCAAATCGAGAATCATTTGAATAAACATCCGGAAGAATTGGCACAGGCTGATCTCAAAGAGCTTATCAACTGGATTGAAGTCTCGATGGCGGTATTAACGGCTGACCGGAAAATGATCTGCGAATACCTGGCCAAGTTACAATCGCTGATAAGCAGTAATCATTAACGGCCATGGCAAAAGCTAATCAAGATTTAATTAAGAAGCTGGAAATCCAAGCCGCCAGAGCGCTTGAAGAGAAAGCTAATACCGAGGCCTTATTCGCAAGTATCGGCGAGGGCGTAATCGCGACCGACACCAAAGGGACCATTATCCGGGTTAACAAACCAGCCCTGGGTATGCTGGGCTGTCAAAAGGTGGATCTCATCGGCCATTGGTTTACCGAAGCAGTGGTGGCGGTCAATGAAGACGGCTCAATTGTCGATAACCTAAAACGGCCAATTGCCAAAGCTTATCTGACAGGTCGGACGATAACCGAGCGAACTTATTATATGAGGAAAGACGGGACTATTATCCCGGTTCTAGTTAATGTCTCGCCGATTCTGATGCGGGGTAAGCCGCTCGGGGCAATTCTGATTTTCCGGGATATGAGCGAAGAGATGCAAAATGACAGACTAAAAATGGATTTTATCGGTATCGCTTCGCATCAGTTACGCACGCCGCTGACAGCTGTCATTACCTATGCCCATATGCTCGAAGAAAACTTCGGCGGCAAACTGAGCGATATTCAACTGTCATTCGTCAACGTCATCATAACGGCCAGCCGGAGGATGAATGAGTTGGTTGGTACGCTTTTAAACATTACCCGGATTGAAGCCGGCAATATCCGTATCGAGCCAAAACTTGTCCAAATTGGAAATATCATCCAGGAAATACTGGATGAACTGAAGCCTGAAGCCGACAGCAAGAGAATCCAACTCAACTTACAGGTTCAGACAGAACTGGAGCGGATCAAAACCGACAGACTATTGGCCCACGAAGTGTTCGCCAACGTCATCTCTAACGCGATTAAATATACCCCGCCCGGCGGTAAAATATTAGTCACCATTACCGACCGCTTTAACGATATCGTGGTCAGTGTTAAAGATAACGGGTACGGAATACCAGTTGAGGATCAAAGGTTTATCTTTATAAAATTTTTCCGCTCCAGCGATGCCATGAAGCATGACGTCAGCGGTACCGGCTTAGGACTCTATCTCACCAAAGTCCTGGTTGACAACCTTGGCGGCGAAATTTGGTTTAAAAGTCTAAAGAATAAAGGTACGACATTTTTCGTATCCTTGCCCCTGTCCGGACTGGAAAGAAAAGCGGGACAGTTCACGCTTGAGATATAGTTAAAATTCATTGTTTGTAGTGTGATAAATCCTATTGTGCAGATAATTAACGACCAACATAATTCATTTTGTAATATAATTGGTAGATAATGGCAGACATATTAATTGTTGAAGACGATCGTGATCTGAATAATGCATACAAACTTATTCTAGAAGCTGACAAACATCATGTTGTCTCGGCCTTTGACGGCCGGCAGGCGTTATCTAAACTCCACAACTTTGAACCTGATTTAATTTTGCTTGATTTACTTATGCCGATAAAATCCGGTGTTGAATTTCTGCGCGATTACGGTGTAGACCACAAGAAAAAACGGGCCAAAATACTGGTCTTTACCAATCTTGAAAATTCCCCTGAAATTGATGAAGCCTTCCGGTTGGGCGCCGATAAATGCGTTATCAAAGCATGGACAGCGCCGCATGGCCTGGTAAAAGTTGTTAATGACGTCCTCCAACCGAAACAAAAAGCGGCTACATTGTAATTTTTGTTTCAGCTAAGAATTGATCAGCCAGTAACTGGTTTAGTTTTGGGATATTAATTTGATAGGGGTTATGGGCGCGGTAAGCTATAACTTTCTGACGTTTCAAGTTGCTCAGTTCAATCGCGACTGTTTCTCTGGTCAGACCTGTCAGGTTGGCAAAATCTTGCTGCGTAAGGATAATGTCGAGCTTAATCAAGGTATTATTAAGCGGGGTACCATGGGCATGGGCTAGGTAATGCAGCGTATAGATTAACTTGGTATTAGCTTTCGACTGAAGCAAGGCGTTTAAGCGTAGCGTCACAGCGACGTCGCGGCGAACAGCACGCTCCAGTTCGCCGTAAAGTATAGCCTGGTTGCTGTTGATAAAAGCCAGGTAATCTTCGCGTGCCAAGCGGTAAATCTCGCATTCTGTAAAGGCTTCATAATAGAACAAAGCGCTGGGGACCTGTTTTAATAACCACGCCAAAGGGAAAATGTCATTAGCCGTACTCAGGTACATTAACTGTTCGTCACCCTTGGTGCTCAGATTGTAGGTTTTAATAATCCCCTTCTTGATAACATAGGCATATTTTGGCACTTCCCCCTGAAAGAGCACAATCTCGCCTTTCTTGAAAGTTAAGACGCGGGAGTCCTTAAGAAATGTTGTCCACAATTGTGTAATATGTCTATCCATGTTCCTATAAGTGTAAGGCAGATGGGCTTAAATTACGAGTCGAATAGTGGCATTAGTAACTTGCCTTAAGCTGCTGTTCAGCTTAAATTGCGACTTCTCTGAGTTGTTGAAATAAAAAAAGCCTCAAGCTTAAAAAATATTCGTTTTTATTTAGACTATGGAAGCTCTATCATATATTTTTTCTATCTCGTATTATTAATAACATATGAAGAAACCGGTAATGCTGCTGGGGGTAATTGGGGGCCTGTTGTACAGCAACTGGCTGCTGGGGTATTGGTTGAATTACCGGGTAACCGGCGCTGGTTTAGCCAGCGATTTGCAAATGCGTAACCAGCCATTTAGCTGGTTGTTTGTATTGGGAGATGTATTGTCGGGTCTGGTAATTGCCGTGGCGGCATATTTACTGTGGCGGCAACGCCGCGAGCTGTCGGTTTATCTAGTAACCGGCTATTGTTGCTTTGGAGTGATGACCGCGGTCAGCGCCTTAATGCCGATCCACTGCGGCCTGAATTTGGCCCAGTGCGTAGTCGGCAACGGCCAGACTTTCGGCCCCCATGACGTTACCGGAGGAATCGCATCATTCGGGCAATTCATAAGTCTGGCGGCGGTTTGGCGGCTGAGCATCAGATCTAAAATGCCGCACTGGTTTAAATGGCTAACAGGCAGCTTCTTGCTGCTATGGAGCGCCAGCGGTCTGTTATTCATGTATTTATCGTTTAAAAACGTCGACGAAGTTGCGATGCAGCATCTGTTTCTATTATTAACATGCGCCGGGGTAATTCTTGTGCCGTTTGGAGTCAATCTACAAGGCAAGGAACCTGTTGATTAATTATCGCCGGTACTCCCGAAGGCTACCCGTTTTAATACCACATCCTGCATATTAGCCATAATAGCGGGCACGATTGTAAATTCCCCGTACCTATCATTAACCATGTCGGCGGCTCTAGCCAAAGAGCGGGTGTCCAGCCGCGAATCATCGAATAATCCCAACTGCTCAGGATTGGCCGGGTGAAGATTAAAGACCGTTACGCCTATGTTGGTTACCCGGGCCGGGATAGCGGCGGTATTTAATAACCTTTGGGCGGCTAAGAATATATCCTGGGTGGAATAAACGTCTTTTTTCAGTTTGTAACCTTGCGCCCAGTACATGCGGTTCTCGAAATTAAGCCATAAATGGATGCCGCCGCCGATAAAACCGCTGCCACGCAATCGGCGGCCGGCCTTTTCGCAGAGTTTCATCAGCAGCCGCGACAGCTCTTGGATATCCGATGTTTTCTGCCCCAAAGCATACTGCTGGCCAAAGCTTTTCCGGCCAAAGTCGACATTATCTATCTCATGGCCCCTAAGCCGCAAGTACCAATGCAAGCCGACAATACTTTTGAATACCTGCTTCCTAAGCACGTCGAGGGGGGCATCCAGAAACTGCAACGGCGTATATATGCCGGCTACGTTTAGTCTGGCCCGGTAGCGTGTGTTAATTCCGGGCAGATCAATCAGCTCCAGCCCCTCATAAACCTCTCTTAAATTTTCGCCGGTGATGATATCGAGCCCGTCGGGTTTATGCAACCCGGCCGCCAATTTGGCCAGGAACCGGTTGGTACCGATGCCAACGTTTACCGTCACGTACTCGCCGAGAGCCTGTTTGATATCCTGTTTGATATCCAACCCGATATCGGCCAGACTCTTGCCCCGCTGAACGGCCCTGGAGCCTCTGAAATCGACGATGAACTCGTCAACCGACTTTGGCGTTACCTCGTCAGTGTAATTCAGCAGGACCTTCTTAAACCGGCGGTGGGCGTCAAAATATTTTTCCGGGTCTGGCATCATTACGATGACGTCTTTAGACAGCAACCGGGCTTCTCTGACGTTAACCCCCAGCTTTATGCCCAGCGCCTTGGCTTCATAGCTGGAAGCGATTACCGCCCCTCCGGGGCTGTCATAAGCCGCCACAGCCACCGGTTTGTACCGGATTAGCGGATTGGCCTGCTGCTCAATAATGGCAAAACAGCTGTTAAGATCAATGTGCATAATCAGCGGCTGGTTATAGTTAAGAGGCAAGTCCATCGCTTACTGCCTCCAGCGTCCAGTGCAAATTAGCGGTATTCAGGTTCAGACGGAACCATAGCGTTTCCTGTTTGTCTACCAGCTCGAATATGTGGTGCAGGGTCGCCCCGTCTTTAATAGTATGGTGATAACCGATTTTACCGACCGCGTAGTCATTATTCTGCCAACCGATGAGATACGGCAGCGCCAAGCGCTGTTTAGCGCTGTAGTACATAACCACGCTGACTTCCTCGTTAATCTTTTCACGCATTGTTAACTCCTTGCTAATTTAATATTTAAATGGTATAGTTTTCATATTATGGGATTAGTGGACGAGTTACTGGCATTGGACCTCGAAACGGTTGAGACGATAATCCGTGCTGCCCACCCCGACGATCAGGCGGTACGTAACTTTGCGGGCTTGACTGCCATTGAGCACACAATCGTTGCCGAATTTATGGAAGAATCGCGGCAAGCTGGTGTGGGACTAGATACAAGTGAGCTTACTGTAATGTTCTCTGCCGGTGTTAATAAAGCCCTGACCGCCGTAGCTGAAGTCGCTGAAGCGCTTAACCAGAAAGAACAATCCCAGTAGTGGTATCATGCAGTTATGTGCGGCCGCTATACGCTTTATCAGACTGAAGATTTAAAAGACAGGTTCAACCTGTCAGCTAAACCGTTAATCCACGTTGACGACAACTATAACGTTGCGCCTGGCCAATACATGCCTGTCATTACCAAGGGCGAAAAAGGCAACACTGTAAGCCTGATGAAATGGGGGTTAATCCCGCCTTGGGCCGAAGATATCAATATCGGCTACAAGCTGATTAACGCCAAATCAGAAACAGTATTTGAAAAACCAATGTGGCACAGCCCGGTGCTTCATAGCCGCTGCTTGGTACCGGCCAGAGGCTTCTACGAATGGAAAGTACTAAGCGACAGCAAAACAAAACTGCCGTTTTATATTCATCCCAAAGATTTAGATTTGTTTGCCTTCGCCGGCCTTTGGAGCACCTGGGAAGACGTTGAGAAACGATCTATAATGTCATTTTCGATTATGACTACCGGGCCAAATAAGGAAATGGCCGAAGTCCATAACCGTATGCCAGTAATATTGCGCCCGGAAGACGAAACTTCCTGGTTAGAGCCTTCGCGCCGTGACCGAGGTAGCCTAGAGCCCCTGCTGCGTCCGTACGAAGACGATGGACTTGATATGTATAAAGTGAGCGAAGATGTTAACTCTCCCAGGAACAATGACGAGCATCTCATCTATGCCTTGGAGTAAAGAGTAGTTTACTTCTACCACGTGGAGTGTTAATAAGCCTGTATGTAGAAAGGCCTAAGCCAGTACATACATTGCTGGATAGAATTATAACATTTTAGTCTGGATCAATTGCCTGTCTAGTTATGGCTGGCGCAAAATCAAGAAAGCTCACATTCCCAAGGCGCGGATGTCAAGGTAATACTGTCAATAATTATGGATTTCTCGCCGCGTAATTTAGCGGCTGCCGCCCGGTGAGCGAATATTATCCATCCCGTGCCACAAATGATAACTACCACTATTAGAATTATTAGTAATACTAACATGTTGGGGCCAGCTTGACGGCGCTTCATAAGCTAAATTGTACTTTAAGCGTAAGTAAAATAGTATGGCGCATTAATTCAAGGTAGGAACTCTAGACTCCAATTCGAAATGCACCATTGGCCTTTAGGACTTGGGCTGGTGTTTTGTAGCCCAATCGTTTCCTTGGTCTAGTATTTATCTCCTGGACGGCAACGTCAAGCTGATCCTGGGTGA
>Ga0182027_10014639_pt1 | contig 10842 bp, 10 predicted proteins | sample 712E1DmetaG_FD_121300 | JGI IMG/M metagenome (GOLD analysis project Ga0182027, IMG submission 121300) | Permafrost microbial communities from Stordalen Mire, Sweden - 712E1D metaG (Illumina Assembly) | ecosystem: Environmental > Terrestrial > Soil > Wetlands > Permafrost | place: Sweden...
CAATGCGGAACTAATGGAGTGGTAGGAAGTCCCTTTTGCCAATCAGGCAATGTCTATCAAAACTACATTACTTATACTTGCAACAACCCCGGTACAGCATCAAGTTCGTGTACAAACGCCACAACACCGCAGTTACAAAATACCTGCACAGCCAATCAAGTTTGTGCCAGCGGAAGTTGTGTTAATCAGACTATAGCTTGTAGCACGAACTCTCAATGCGGTACTAATGGAGTTGTAGGTTCGCCCTTCTGCCAGAGCAACAACGTCTATCAAAATTATACAACCCATACTTGCAACAACCCCGGTACAGCCACCTCATACTGTTCTGATTCCACAACACCGCAGTTACAAAATACCTGCACAGCCAACCAGATATGTGCCAGCGGTAGTTGCACTAATCAAACCATTAATTGTATCACCAATACAGATTGTGGAACCAGCGGAGTTGTAGGTTCGTCCTTCTGCCAGAGCAACAACGTCTATCAAAATTATACAACCCATACTTGCAACAACCCCGGTACAGCCACCTCATACTGTTCTGATTCCACAACAGCTCAACTGCAAAATACCTGCACAGGTAGCCAAATATGTACTAACGGCAGTTGCAACAACAATAATACTTGCACCTCAAATTATCAACAGAGATGTTCGGGAAGTAATTTATATTGGTACGATTCCTGCGGCAACCAGCAAAACCTAATTCAGTACTGCCCAAACGGTTGTTCCGGTAACTCTTGTACAATTAATAATAGTTACTCAACAGTACAAACGAATTCGGCAACAAACGTGAATGGCAGCCAAGCAACTTTAAACGGCTATTTGTATGTTGGTAATAATAATTATAATTATAACTATAACTGCAGCAATTACGTTTGGTTCCAATATGGAATTAACACTTATTATGGTATTGAAACATTGCATCAATCACAGAATTATTCTGGAGTATTTGGCCAAGTTATAAGCAGTTTAAATTCCAGTAACATTTATCATTTTAGGGCCGTAGATCAGGATTGTTCGGGAAACATATCTTATGGTCAAGATATGATAATATATAGTTCGGGAGTTGGAGGCACTTTAACCGTCAGTAAAACAGTCAAAGACCTTACCAGTAATTCAGGATTTTCAACTTCAACATATGCTAATCCTTCAGACGTGTTGATGTTTATGATAACCCTTCAGGCAACCGGGAATCAGGATGTTCAAAATGTGTTTGTTAAAGATATACTTCCATTAAATCTTATCTATAATAACCAGTTAGTTGTTGCTTGCACAACCAGTAATGGAAATAACAGTAATTGTAATAACAACAACTATAATTATTCGGGTAACATTACATCGGGCATAAATTTGAGCACAATATATGCCGGCCAGACGGTTACAATAACTTATCAGGTTCAGGTGGCCGGAGTTACAAATTTTTCTTACGGAAGCACAACTTTAAATAACAGTGTTTCTGTAACAAGCTCTCAGTCAGGTTATGTCCCAACAAGCAGTGCCTCAGTTATTGTTACAAGGTCAACAGTGCTCGGGGCCAGCACCGTTTCAACAGGTTTAACTAATAATTTTTGGGTTGATTCATTTTTCTTGCCATTATTAATAACTTTGATTCTTATTTGGATGTGGCGGTTTGGAATGTTTTTTAGAATTGAAAAATGGTTAGATAGTAAAAAGAAAATCCGTAGAGGATATAAAGCAGGAAAAGAGCTTTCAAGCAGAATAGAAAGTATCCAAAAAACAGAAAAGGCATAATTATAACCAATTAGACGTAGCAAATACGTCTTTTTGGTTGTACAATAATAGAAACCCCAAACTCCAATGTCCAATGGTCAACAAAAACCTAAAATTTAAAATCCTGAAATGTTTTGGGATTTAGGAAATTATGATTTGGTTGGGATTTGGGATTTAGAAGTTGGGATTTAAACATGACACACGAAGAATTCGAAAAATTAGTTAGGGGTTCAGGATCCCGAATCAAAACTAATTTTAGAAACCAAAAAATGAGATGAGTTCAAGTTGCGACGAGGAGGTTGTATCCTCTGGATACGCCGACGAAGTCGTGACGCAGAAGTCAACCATTTTTTGGCTTCCCGAAGGGCGGGCGAATTAAGGCAATCTTCTTCGTTGCTCGTCGTGGACGATGCACATGGGCATCGTGTCCGCTCCTCGCGCCTTGAATCTTGCCTTAATTCGCTCCGCTAAAATGATTTTGGTTCGAATCCTGAACCCAAGAGGGGATTGATAATTACTAATATTTTTTTATAGTTAATTATATGACAAATCAGCAATTCGAAGATTTAGTTAGACAAGCCATTGATTCTATTGATAAAAAATTTCTACAAAGATTAAAAAATGTGGAAATAGTTATTGAAGACGATCCAACTCCTCAACAAACAGAGAAATTAAGGCTTAAGGGTTCCTTGCTTTTTGGTTTGTATGAAGGAATTCCACAAACTAAAAGAGAAGGTTATGGCCAAGTTTTACCAGACAAGATTACGATTTTTAAAAATTCGATTGAAAGGGTGTATTTGATGCCCGAAGATATAAAAAAAGCCGTAAAAGATACGGTTTGGCACGAAATAGCACATCATTTTGGTATGGATGAACATCAAGTCCGTCGAGCTGAACAAAAACGAAGATAATTGACAATATTTATAAATAAAAGTATACTAAATATGTCCAGAAAATTTAGTTTGTAAATTTACAATTTTATAAAGGAAAGGAAAACTTTATGAGCGATGAAAGAAAGATGGCTATAATGGTGAGATGGTTTTTTGTGCTTGCTGCTATTGTTTTATTTTGGGCAATCATAAGCATTAAATTAAAGGTTGGATTGTTCGTTGTATGTATTACGGCAATCGCCACAATATTGGATCCTAGTCCTTTGAAATCAATTTACCGATATCTAACAGCTAAAGACGAAGAAGACTAAGAGTAGCACGATTAATGTTTATGGCCTGTTTATGCAATGTAAACCGGTCTTTTTTTTGTAAAAAAAATCCGTCAACGACGGATTTTTATTTAGTATTTAATACCTCTTTTTTATTTTCTGCCTTCAAGCGCTGATTCAAGTGTTTCTTCGTCGGCGTATTCTAATTCACCGCCAACAGGAATTCCTTTTGCTAAGTGAGTTATCTTAAAATTGGGAGAAGGAATCACTTCTTTTATAGTTGATTCGATTAAAACAGACGTTGTTCTTCCTTCTGGCGTTGGGTTCAGGGCAACTATAATTTCGCTAAAATTACCTTCTTTTACTCTTTTTTTTAGCTCTTCAATTCTTAAATTAGATATATCTTCCTTCTTCATTGTAGCCACCGTGCCGCCCAGAATAAAATATAAGCCATTGTATTTTTTCGTGCTTTCAAGGGAAAGCAAATCGCTTTCCTTTTCAACTATGCACAGTAGATTTTTATTCCTTGATGGATTTTGGCAGATTGGACACAATTTGCCGTCAGACTTGTCCTGAGTGAAGCCGAAAGGTTCAAACGGGTTAAAGCACAACTCGCATAATTTTATTTTATTTTTTAATTCCGTGATGGCGGCAGTGAGTTGGTTTATTTCTTCTTTTGGCAGTTTCATTAAATAGTAGACAAAACGGCCGGCGGTTCTTCCGCCAACCGTTGGAAATTTTTTGAAAATATTTATTAGTCTATCTATTGAATCCATTTGATTAGAATATAGTATTTGGAAGTTGGAATTTAGAATAGAATATAGAATTCAGAACTTAGGAAATACAAACCAGAATTCGATATTCAAAATTCAATTCTAAATTCAAGATACTAAATTCAGAATTCAAAATTAGGCTTCAGCGGTGTACTCTCCTTTGTCAAGATTTCTAAAACTGACTCTGCGTTCATCAAAATATAAATCGAGGCCTCCGGTAGGACCGTTTCTGTGCTTCTCGATCAAAATTTTAGCAATATTTTTTTGTAAACTGTTTTCATTATATTTATCTTCCCGGTAAATCATCATCACAACATCGGCATCCTGTTCTATGGCGCCGGATTCCCTTAAATCTGCCAATCTTGGAATTTGCGGAACGCGGGCTTCTACTGCGCGGGATAATTGCGATAAAACAAGAACCGGCACGTTTAATTCTTTTGCCAGCATTTTTAATGCTCTGGAGTTTTCCGTAACTTGCTGGACAGGGGAGGCAAATCTGTTCATAGGTTCCATTAATTGCAAATAATCTACAACAATCAACGACAAACCCTTGTTTGCCTGCAACCTGCGCGCCATAGCCCTAATTTGCAGAATATTTACAGATCCTGCGTCATCTATATATAATGGCGCCTCAGACAAGCTTCCCATGGCGTGCTGCAGTCTTGAATAGTCATCAGATGTGAGTTTACCATTTCTTAGGTTCCATAGATTAATGTTGGCTAAGCCCGCTAAAAGCCTGTCGGCTAATTGATCTTTTGACATTTCAAGGCTGAAAAGCCCAACCGGCTGGTTTTCAATAACAGCTACATTTCTGGCAATATCTAAAGCCAGAGAAGTTTTTCCCATTGAAGGTCTGGCAGCTAAAATTATTAAATCAGATTTTTGCAAACCTCCTAAAATTTTATCTAAATCAGCAAAATTAGTCGGAACCCCGCGCATTTTTCCCTGATTTTTTGAAAGGTCGTCCAATCTTTCAAAAGTATCTGAAAGTATATCTTTTATCGGTAAAAAGGTTTGAGTTAACGATCTTTGACCTATGCTGAAAACGGTTTTTTCCGCCTTATCCAATAAAATATCAACTTCTTCGGATTCATCAAAAGCCGAAAGCCCGATTTCCTCGGAAGCGGAAATTAGATCTCTTAGAATCTTTTTTTGCCTGACAATTTTTGCATAATTGGAAATATGGGTCGCGGTAGGCACAGTATTGATTAGAGAAGTTAAATATGCCGCGCCGCCGATGTCCTCTAATTTGTTTCTTTCTTTTAATCGGGCAGAAACAGAAAGAATATCAATAGGTTCCGACCTTCCATAAAGATCAGACATAGCCTGAAAAATATCCTGGTGAATGCTTTTATAAAAATCTTCGGCTTTAATGTAATCGACAACTTTTACAATTGCGTCTTTGTCTAACATCAAACAGCCCAGCAGAGATTGTTCTGCGTCATTATTCTGCGGAGGAAGTTTTTCTATTGATTCCTTTACCATTTACTTATTCGTCATTGCGAGGCGCGGAGCGACGAAGTCCCGCTAAGCGGGACGAAGCAATCTAATAATCAAGAGATTGCTTCGCTGTGGCTCGCAATGACGACAAACTTACTGGTTCTTAGTAATTTAGTAATTTCAGTTTAGCAAAACCAAAAGGTCAGGGCAAGTCCTTGACAATAGTTAAATAATACTCTATCATTATAATACTGCAACTTAACAATTTAACAAAGGAGTCTTGTGTTTTTAGGGATTTTACAAAAATTTTTGAACGAAAGAAAATTGGAGAGATTAAAACGCGAGTTGGCCCAAGTAGAATTATATTTGGCTTCGCACCAAAGCATCAACAATTTCGGCAGAGATCTAATCCTGAACTGGAAACCATTTCCGGAAGAAGATTTTTACAGAGATGAAGTTGGTAGGATTGAATCAGAAATAAGGACATTGCAATCGTTTAAACAGGTTTCCCTGTCAATAATTTAGTCGTTGACAATAGAAGTGGGAATATCGGGATGGGACTACTGCTCCCCATAGAACCCCCCAGCAAAGGCGGCTATACTAAATGACAGGCGGTTCAAATCCGCCAGCATCCGTGACGGCTGAAAACGTCGAATTCTGCGGTCCCGACGGTCTGGCTGGGCTATTGTTTACGACGGGCGTCGAGTTCACAAGGACTCGGCGCCGCTTTTTTTTATTCTAAACACTTTTTATGGTTGGGCCATTTTCTGAGTCCTGAACTATAAATCCCTGCCTTTCAATTTGCAATCTTGCTTGGTCTGATTTTTGCCATTCTTTATTTTTACGAAATTGTTCTCTTTCTTTAACTAATTCTTTTATTTCGGCGGGAATGGTTTTGTTAACTCTTTTAAAATCAATAATCCCAAAAATTTTATTGATTTCTTGAAAGAATTTATAAATTTCATCAGCTTGTTTTTTGGAAAAATCCGTTTCATTTGCTTTCCTGATAAATTCAAACATTATAGCGAATGCTTTTGGAGTATTGAAATCATCATCTAGTTCTTTGTAAAAATTTATTTTAAAATCTTTTATTAATTTTGCATTTCCGCCCGTACTTTTAACTTTAGACTTTAGACTTTTAACTTTTCTTAAGAATTCTTCTATTTTTTCAACCGCTCCGCGTATTTCTATTAACATAGATTCTGAATAGTCAACGGGAGAGCGCCACAGGTTTTTAACAACAAAAAATCTTAAGCAATTTGCCGGGCATCTTTTTAAAAAGTCGCCTATTGTGATAAAATTTCCCAAAGATTTGGACATTTTTTGTCCGTTGACGGTTAAAAATCCCACGTGCATCCAATATTTTACTAACGGTGATTTCCCTGAAACAGCCTCCATCTGCGCTATTTCGGCTTCGTGGTGGGGGAATATCAAATCTCTTGCTCCGCCATGTATGTCGTATTGCGGTCCAAAAAATTTTTCTGTGATTGCCGTGTCTTCAATATGCCAGCCCGGCCTGCCGTTACCGAATGGAGCGGGCCATAAGGGCCCTGAACCCTCTTGTTCAAATTTCCAAAGGCAAAAATCACCCCTGTTTTTTTTGTCTTTACTGTAATCTATGCGGGAAACAGAATCCTCCGCATCAAGGGCTGTTCTGCCGGCGAGTTTGCCATAATTTTTAAATTTACCGATATCATAATAAATCCCGTCACCGTCAATTTTATAAGCATAACCTCTATCTTGAAGTCTTTGCACTTGGCTGATTATTTCTTTTATATAGTCTGTGGCTCTGGCATATTTTGATACGCTATTGATGCCCAAAATTTTCATATCTTTTAAATATTCTTTTTCAAAAACAAGCGCTAAGTCTTTTGGCGAGACCCCTTTTTCCCTGGCGCGGGCTATAATTTTGTCGTCTATATCGGTTATATTTTGTAAATAAAAAACCTTAAAACCCCGTATCCTCAGATATTTCACAAAAGAATCAAAAATAATGTAATTTCTGGCGTGTCCTATATGGGAGTAATCATAAACGGTTGGTCCGCAGACAAACAAATTTACCTGCTTGTTTTTTAATGGTTTAAATAGGTCTTTTTTTCCGGAAAGCGTGTTATAAATTTTCAAATTATTTTTCATTTACCCCCACACCAAACTCGTCCCCACACCAAAGTTTGTTAATAAACTTTTGTTAGCGAATTCGTCTGTAATTAATTTTTTGATTTTCCCCACTCAATGCCTTAAAACTTATGGTGTGGGGGTGAATTTATTTAGTTCTTTATTAACAATTTTATTTTTAATGTGTCCTTTTGTTTTTAACTCCAATATGCGGTTGAAGATGCTCAAAATAGAGAAAATTAAAGAAATCCACAAAACATCAATGAAAAAAATAGACGGCGATTTTGGCCAAACTATTAAAATTACAATAAACACAACAGAAATCAGCACCATTTTTGTTTTGCCAAATATATTTGATTCAAGATATATTTCCTTTGATTTGTAAAACATCGAGGCAATGGCATTTAAAATTTCCATCAGAATAAGCGCCAGCAACAGCCATTTTTGGTCTTTAAATAAACTGTAAATAGCTATCGGTATTATCAACACTCTGTCAGCCGTGGAGTCTAACATAGCGCCAAATTCCGTAACTTTATCTAAACCCCTTGCAATCGGTCCGTCAATAAGGTCGGTAAATGCTCCGACACAAAAAAGCGAAATAATTAAAATTTTATTTTCAATTCCAAGAAAGAATAATATAACAAACAGTATCACGCCAATTGCAACCCTTATCCAAGTTATTTGGTTGGGCGAAATTTTTCTGGGCCAGTACGGTTTTATAAAAAGAAAGAGAAATTCGTTTCTATAACTGTCGATTTTTTCCAAAAAAATTCTGAAATTATCTAAGATATTTTTCATTTAAACACAATTTAGATATTATATGGGTATAATAGCAAATTTTACGCAGGGACACAATAATTATAGCTACTTGTTAATATCAATTTGATTGTGGTAAGATTAGAAAATATAGAAAGTATATATGACGATATGATAATAAAAAAAAACGATATTATTTTTGCGATTATATGCGGACTGTCAGTGGCGTGGATTGCCAGCGATTTTTTTAGAAAATATGCATTACTTTTTTTTATTGTTTTGCCGATTCTCTCGTTAATAGGTCTATGGTTGTGCGGCATAATTGCTAAAAAGATTTTTTTTGTATGGCAGGCAGGAAAGTTTGTTTTAGCGGGCGCATTTGCGGACGTAATTGACATAAGGATTTTTCAAATTTTATTTTTATTTATTCCGTTTCCGTTGGTTTCAAAGATGGTTTCTTTTATACTCGCAACTTTTGTAAAATATTATTCTGACAAGCACTGGACATTTGAGAAGCACGAAAAAGATATTAAAAACAAAGAAATGGGTAAATTTTTTCTGGTTGCTATTGTCGGCTCATTATTGAATGTTGTTTCATTCTATTATTTTACTAAGATAAAAACCGGAATTTCGCATAATCTTTGGATAGAATTAAGCATAATACTGGCGGCAATATCCAGCGGAGTCTGGAACTTTTTAGGGTATAAGTTTCTAGTATTTAAGAAGTAATTTTTAATTCAGACCATGAATAATTTAGTTTTATATAGAAAATATAGGCCGCAGACGTTTGGCGAGGTAATTGGGCAGGAGCATGTGGTTCAGACATTAACCAATTCCATAAAAGGAAATAATATTTCTCATGCGTATTTGTTTTCCGGACCAAGAGGAAGTGGAAAAACAACGATTGCCAGGATTTTTGCTAAAGCAATTAATTGCCAAAATAGAAAAGAAGGCCAATTTGAACCCTGTGATAAATGTTCATCGTGTTTGGAAATTATGGGGTCAAAATCAATGGACTTGATTGAAATTGATGCGGCTTCGCACAGAGGAATTGATGATGTGAGGGAATTAAGAGAGGGGATTAAGTTTGCGCCGGTAAAATCAAAATATAAAATATTTATAATTGATGAATGTCATCAGCTTTCAAAAGATGCGGCCAACGCTTTGTTAAAAACCTTGGAAGAGCCGCCGGCTCACGCGATTTTTATTTTAGCAACAACAGAATCGCATAAAATGATTCCGACGATATTATCAAGATGCCAGAAGTTTGATTTTAAACGTTTACAGGTGCCGGAAATCATTAAAAAATTGGAGTTTATTTCCAAAAAAGAAAATGTAAAATTTGAGCCATCAGCGTTATCTTTAATTGCTTTAAATTCTCGAGGGTCTTTCCGAGATGCAGAATCTTTGTTGGACGAATGTATGAGTTTTTCGGGCCGGCCTGCGCAGGCAGGCGAGAAAGGCTTAATAAAAACAGAAGATATAAAAGAGTTGTTGGGAATTGTCGAGGTCGCCGAGATTTCTAAATTCGTTGATTTCCTTGTCTTCAAAAAAACAAAAGACGCAATTATGTTTTTAAATTCGATAATAGATAACGGTGTTGATTTGCAGGAATTTACCAAAACATTAGTTTTTTATCTTCGCCAAGAGTTGCTTTTAAGAATAGATCCAAATTTCTTAAATTTACAAAATTCAGGACTGTCTAACCAGGAGCTTGAAAAAATGAAGACTCAAACAGCCAGTTTAACCCAGAAAGATCTGCAAAATATGCTGGAATTTTTTATTGATGCAGAAAACAAGATTAAATATTCGGCCATTGCCCAATTGCCTTTAGAATTAGCAGTAATTAATATAACTCACAAAGAATTATAAGCTGCGATATTTCTATTGTGCGACAATAATCCGGCATTTTGAGAACGTCGGATTTTGTGTTTTAAATTGACAAATAGTGTCTTGAAGTATACTATCTAATTAGCACATTTACAAAAAGGAAACATAATTATGAAAAAAACTTTTAGAGTTCTTGTTGTGGATGGAGACAAAAATGTCAGGCAAAAGCTGGTGGATTATTATTTTGAACGTCTTAAACACCGTTATGCCCCTAAAGCTCGCAATATTGTTTGCAAGGCAAAAGACGTTCTTGACGCTCAGAGAAAAAATCCCAATTTACATTTGGTCATTTTTTCTCTGGAATTTCCGGAGTCAGAAAAAAAACAGCTGAGGGAATGGCTGTCTGATTTTGTGAGAAAAATTACTTTTATTACCGTTCCATTGCAAGATTTAGGAATTATTGACAAATCAACTGCCAAGATATAACATTTTATTATTGCAGATTATTTTGCAACTTAAAACGACCTTTGACAAAAAACCTAAAAAATCCTATGGCTAAACATTGCCCTCATAAAAAAGAATTGGCTCAAACTCAAGACAGAGAAATTATGTGCACGGCGCTCAATCGTAAGGTGAAAGTGAGAAATAATAGATGCGCCTATGAGTCCTGTTCGCGTCGCGGAGGAAAGTAAAACGGGAAGATTTTAAATAAAGGATATTATCGCTAACTTGGTTGGCGATTTTTTTATCCACAGGTTGCATTGTTGATATTGTGGTATAATAAATAAATTAAAATCTAGGCGACGAATAAGGTGTTCAGCGTAAATGAGGTACAAATGTATAAGATATATCTTGACCTCATTTCCGAAGCAATCTTGTTCGCCTCGCTCACAAGACCGTGGCAGAACAACAATTAATAGATTATATAAAAAAAGCGAAAGAAGTCGGTCAAGCAGACGACCAGACGCGTAATTTGTTGTATAAAAATGGCTGGACAACCGACGAAGTTGGCGATGCTTTTGCATCTTTAAGCTCGCCGCA
>Ga0182027_10014640_pt1 | contig 10842 bp, 14 predicted proteins | sample 712E1DmetaG_FD_121300 | JGI IMG/M metagenome (GOLD analysis project Ga0182027, IMG submission 121300) | Permafrost microbial communities from Stordalen Mire, Sweden - 712E1D metaG (Illumina Assembly) | ecosystem: Environmental > Terrestrial > Soil > Wetlands > Permafrost | place: Sweden...
AACATCCTCCGACTGCTGGACTTGCCTGCAAGTATCTACACCCGGCTTGATGTGGAATCTGCAAATCCACCATAATCATGAGCGAACCAAAAGTTATAGGGTAAAAAACAAAAAATTGGTTTAGATACTGAAGAACACAGTACCTTGTAATTATGCAGTACTCTGTAATAGGGAAGGACGTCGATCGAGCCTGCGATCTTGTAAAGGTGACTTGCCGCAGCCATATATATGGGGATATGTGGTCCCGAAATTATTTAAAAAATTACACTCCCTGGAAACAGGGAGCGTAATTCATAAAAACAATCGCTATAGATATACATGGGATATCGAAAGACGATATTACCAGGAACGTTTGGGTTGGAAGTACGGGTTACTTCGACAAACGCGCGCCAGTCTGGTGTGATACTTGCACGCACGGAGCAAATGTGATAGTCTATCTATTTAGATAGGCAAGGATGAAATTCTTTTTGAATAAATGAGTGTGACAGATTATCAGGACAGGTGCCCAACCCACCTCGAAAAGGAAACCGGACCTGAAGATGGCTTGACGGAGATCGATTATGACAACGGGTCGAGTTTACCGGAAAGTAGACCTTATGAGCGTAAACCAGAATCGTCCGTCCCAACTTGGAGAAAAAGACCAGCCGTATTGGGGGATCTTCGAAGCCGTCAGCGATGGATTGATCATTCACGATTTAGAGACCCAGCGCATCGTCGAGGCCAATTCGGCGGCGGCTGCGATGCACGGATACAGACGTGAGGAATTTATTGGTTTGCCCCTGACGGCATATATCCATTCCGAAAGTCAGGACGATTTCATCAAATCCACCCAGTCAGTTCAGTCCGGCGTGGTTATCAATTCCCCGGCTGTGCATTTACGCCGTGACGGATCGCCGTTTTACGTCGAAGTAGGCAGAACAGCATTCACATATCAATCCCGTGCTTGTCAATTGAGTGTTGTCCGTGATGTTAGCGAACGTGTCGAGGCGGAGCAACTTCTTTTACAGCAAGAAGGAGTCCGCCAACGCGAGCAGTCTATCTTACTGGACATTTCGTACGCTTTAGCTTCTTCCTTGGAACTCAAACCGGACCTTATACTCGACCAATTACATGTAATTATCAAGTACACACACGCCGCGCTTTTTATATTGGAAGATTCCATGTTGGTGACAGTGGCGTTGCAGGGAGTACAACAGCTTGAAAATGCCACACCCTTCCGCATTCGGTTGGATGGCCCCGAGGTTCTTGCCAGGCTGTTCAACAAACACCGCCCCATCCGCATTGCGGACGTGACCGGGGTTAATAAGGAAGCGCGTTTCCTGCGTTCGTTATTGAAAGGTGACGCATTCATATTACTGGATGGAGTGAAAGCCTGGATGTGGGTGCCCCTGGCGATAAAAGGCCGCATTATTGGCGGTATCGGTGTGGCACACACCGACCGGAATTACTTCACCAGCCATCATTCCGACCTGGCTCTCACTGTAGCCAACCAAGCCGCGATCACTCTTGTCAATGCCGATCTGTACAAGCAGGCGCAAGCACTCGCCGCATTGCAGGAACGCCAGCGTATTGCACAGAACCTGCACGATGCCGTCAACCAGTCCCTCTTTTCGGCCGGGCTGATCGCTGAAGTGCTGCCGCGGCTTTGGGATCGTGACCAGGCTCTCGCGCGAGAATCCCTTGAAGACTTGCGCCGCTTGACTCGCGGCGCCCAGGCTGAAATGCGCGCCCTGCTGGCCGAGCTTCGACCTTCCACCCTCACCGATGCCGAATTGAGTGACCTCTTACGTTTGTTGGTTAATTCCTTCATCGGACGGACAAATATCCCGGCCAACTTAAATATAGTTGGCGAAGGCAGCCTGCCCGCCGAAGTACAGGTAGCGATCTACCGTATATGCCAGGAAGCACTAAATAATGTTGCCAAACATGCCAGGGCAGGCAAAGTGGACATTAATCTAAAGCAGGAAGAAACAGTCATCGAACTGAGCATACATGATGATGGCCTTGGCTTCGATCCTGAACAAAACATCTCAGGTCACTATGGCTTGTCCATGATGCGAGAACGGGCCGAAGCAGTAGGTGCATTGTTGTCAGTCACAAGCCAGCCCGGTCAGGGCACGGAACTCACGATAAATTGGAAAGGCGCTGACTATAAGGATGCATTATGACAAAACAGCGGTCTCCAGCTATTCGCGTTATGTTGGTGGACGACCATACCATGGTTCGCCGAGGATTGGCAACCTTCTTAAAAGCTTTTGACGACCTGGAACTGGCCGGTGAAGCTGAAAGCGGTCAGTCCGCCATTAAGCTCTGTGCAAAGCTTCATCCGGATGTCATCCTGATGGATATGATGATGCCCGATATGGACGGGGCGACGGCCACCCGCAAAATACGCGCGCAGTTTCCGAAGATACAGGTTATAGCCCTGACCAGCTTTAAGGAAGAGGAGCTGGTGAAGAACGCTTTGGAGGCAGGTGCCATCGGATACTTGCTCAAGGATGTCTCAGCCAATGATCTGGTCAAGGCCATCCGGGCGGCGCACGAAGGACGCGCCACTTTATCGCCGGAGGCTGCCCAGGCACTCGTTCATGCCGCTAACCAGCCGCCCGCACCTGGACATGACCTCACTGAACGTGAACGGGGCGTCCTGGCTCTTATGGTCGAAGGTTTGAACAACACTCAAATTGCCGGAAAGCTTTTCGTCAGCCCATCCACCGTTAAATCCCACGTCAGCAGCATTCTCTCAAAGTTAGGTGTCACCAGCCGCACAGAGGCTGTGGCTCTGGCCTTACGACATAAACTCGTCGCCTGACACCATTTATTTTTCTCCCCCGAATGGCGGATAGGAACATTCCCCGCCAGATGGATGCAACCGGGGAATGTTTGTTTTAAACTATATTCATTGGAATCGGGAAATATTATCGAGTATCCAATGAGGAGTTTTACCATGTCATCCTACAAACAAAATTGGTCGAATCGGGAACTTCCAAACAGAAAGGTTAGTGTGACCTTTCCAGGTTTAGATGAAGCCTCGGGGATTCCGAACAATGTGATTTGGGACGCTCTCGACGATCTTCAAAGCTCGAATGAACAACTCCATTTGCGCGCAGCCTCCCTTCAAGCACAAAACAAGGATCTGGAAGCCTACGCCCATATGGTCGCCCACGACCTCAAGGATCCACTGACCCTCATGATCATGACTTCAGATGTGATTACCGATGTACCGGACTTGACGCGCAAGGAATTGGATGAATATATGAAGCAGATCAGGTCCACGGCTTACGAAATGAACAGCATCATCAAAAACCTGCTGCTCTTTGCCGAAAGAGGTAAAGAGCAAGCACCGGTAGAACCCGTGGATATGGCGCAGGTTGTGGCAAAGGTCCGAAATCGTTTGAATTACATGATCGAGGAAAACGGGACTCAGATCGATTTTCCCGGCGTTTGGCCGGAAGCCATTGGGTACGGACCTTGGGTTGAAGAGGTTTGGGCAAACTATATCAGCAACGCTATCAAGCACGGAGGCAGGCCGCCATACGTAGAACTTGGGGCTTCGGCCCAGCCGGATGGTATGGTCCGCTTTTGGACACGCGACAATGGCCCGGGCCTTCCGCTGGACGCGCGGGCGCTCCTGTTCAGAGCATTCAACCAGATCGGCCAATCCCGTAATCCGGAACATGGACTGGGCCTTTCCATCGTCCTTCAGATCGTTGAAAAGCTTGGCGGCCAGGTAGGCGTCGAGAGCGAGTTGGGCAAAGGAAGCCTCTTTTTCTTCACCTTGCCGGCCAACTCTACTTCCCCCTGAGAAAACCCGATCTCTGCCGTCTGATCCTTCACTGGAAACTTCTTGTCAAAGTTGAGCGTAGACGACCACACTGAAACCATAGCCCCGGCCTAACGACATAAATTTGTCACTGAACGGTTTATTCATCTCCCCCAAATGGCGGAGATGAACACTCCCCCGCAGACGGGTGCTGCGGGGGAGTGTTCATTATATGCTTAATGTCAGGCGTATTATTTGCTTTATTTGACCTATTAGGAGAAAGCATATCCTGTTTTACTGCTTCTTGCATAAATCTCTACTGCTCCGCATACCACTCCGCAGTACGTTGTAAACTTTTTTTCATCATTTATAGGGTAAAAAACAAAATATCGGTGTAGATAATTATGCAGTACTCTGTAGAGAAGGAGCACGATTATGAACAAGAATGGCATGCCAAAGTTCACTTGTAAAAAATGCGGTGGTCATGAATTGATCGTCACTCATATTTGGAACATCCAGGCTGGCGCTGAAAGCGAAAGCTGGCGGGAATGGGGACCGCTCAAGGATGATCACCACTGGCAATATGAGTTTAAAGAAAAGGTCGAGGAAAATACAGACGATGAGGTTCAGCGAGGCGACCTCGGCGAGTTTGCGGAAGATGACTCTGCCTCTGAACCTGAAGAATATGAAACGAACGAATCGGAAACCAACCGTGAAGGTGATGAGTTTTATATAAATTGCGGCAATTGCGATCGCGAGATCGAATTCGGCTGGTCACAACCTGATCGTCGCGGCCTCATTCTGCCGATGGAATCATCGGATTTCAATTCTCTCGAAAGCTGGCCGGACCCGAAATATGTGGATGTTTGGCAGGAGAGAGGTTGGCTTCGAACGGGACATATCCACTCCTGATCACGGTCTTTTAAGACCTTATCCGTAAAATGGAGCAAACCGCCCCTCCTGGAATTTACAGTTCGGCTTTAAATGATTCCAACACGAGTATTGGCCTTAACCGAAAAAGGAAATTGACGTAGACATAAAACGTGTAATACTGACATGACCTAATGCATCTCCCCCAAGTGGTGGAGAACAGAACTCCCCGGCTGCACGATGCAGTTGGGGAGTTTTGATTGTAAGATGACAGTGGAGATATGTTTACTGCTTCTTGCATAAATCTCTACTGCTCGCTTAGCGCTTCGCAGTACCTTGTAAACTTGATTTCATCATTTATAGGGTAAAAACAAAAAATTGGTTTAGTAATTACGCAGTACTCTGTGGTTTCATAACCCGCAAGCCTTCTACGGTTCATTTACGCAAAGAACCGCCTAAACAAATATGGAGGTAAGAGATCAAAGTGAAAATAATCATTTTCGTTGTAGTGGCCTTAATGCTCGTAATGGTCGCAGGCTGCGCTCCCGGCTCTATCGCACAGATCAATACGCCTGTCCCGAACACAAAAGCTGGTACACCCTCTCCCAATGGTCAAATCAACGTGCCAGGCGTAAACATTCAAACCTATGCCCCCGGTCCGAACCCACTGGTCAATACAGCAGATCCGCACGGGAGTGCCGCCGGGATCCTGCTTGGAATCTGGCACGGGATCATATCCCCGGTGACCCTTGTTCTATCATTCGTTAATAAGGATGTGCAGATGTACGAAGTGCACAATAACGGAAGCCAGTATAACCTTGGTTTCTTGATTGGAGTGGTGATTTTATTTGTCATTCTGGGATTGATTTTCGGTTCAAGACATTAAATGCCACACCGCTGTTTAATATTAAAAGGAGATTTCTTATGAGTACCACATATATTTTTATCGCAGTTGTTTTGATAGTAGTAGTCATGGGCGTGATCATGGCCCCGATTTTCGCCCGCCGTAAACGTTCAGATAAGTTCCATGATAAATTTGGAACTGAATATGACCGCACTGTCGATAACAAAGGTAACGAGAAGAAAGCCCAAAAAGAGCTGGATGATCGACAGAAGCACGTTGATACTTTGAATATTCGTCCCCTTTCCGTCGGTGAGCGCGAGCGCTATCAGGGGGATTGGACGGCTGTCCAGGCCAAATTTGTCGACCAACCCGGGCAGGCCACCGTCGAAGCCGACCACCTGATCATGGAAGTAATGCAAATTCGAGACTATCCAGTATCTGATTTTGACCAGCGGGCAGCGGATATCTCGGTCAATTATCCCAATTTGGTGAGTAATTACCGCGCGGCGCGCGAGATCGCGCTAAAAAATAAGGCCCACAAGGCAGATACAGAAGAATTAAGGCATGCAATGATTTATTACCATTCTCTGTTCAAGGAACTCCTTGGTACAGAGGCGGTCGTTCCAGAGAAGAAAAGAAGATTGAAGTTGTAGTATTTTGGAAAACGCAGTAATCTGAGAACCACAAAAGGGAAGGACTACTCAGTAATGAATTAGGACCCTTTTGTTGCCGGCAAAGTCCCGGTAGGTGGGTTGTCCATCCACCAAAGCTCCAAGGACCAAGCTGGCTCACTTACCTCCCCCAAGTGGCGGAGAACAATACTCCCTAGCCGCAGGATGCGGCTGGGGAGTATCTATTGTAGCATGAGTGTATGACCCGCGTATATTTAGCAGATGCCCTGACCGACGAACGTGCAGCTCTCCGGCTAATACTGTTAGATCTGAACATGGAGATCGCAGGTGAAGCCGCCGACTGGCCAACCACGTTAGCGCAGGCGCCAATCAGCCGTACAGATATATTGTTGGTGGATTGGGGTTTACTTCCAAACTCACCCGGAGCGGCCCTTGAAGAACTTCGAGGAGTATGCCCGGTCGCGCTGGTCATCGTCCTCATCAGCCACCTGGACGCCCGTCAACAAGCCGCACTCTCCGCTGGCGCCGATGCATTTATCAGTAAAGGGGAGACCCCTGAGCGTGTGACCGAACGTTTGCGAACCCTCGCCGCGAATGTTCCCATTAAATGACGCCATTTGGCTGATAGGAAATACCTGAAAACCGGCGCATTACGCTGCTCCGAGCGTCGGCATAAACTGGAACAGCGTTTCATAAAGGTTAGGAGATCCGCAATATGAATAAAACCATCTTCGAGGGCAAGTGGAAGCAGATCCGTGGAAAATCCAAAGAATGGTGGAGCCTGATCAATGACCTTGATTTGAGCAGGGTTGATAAAGCGGTCGTCAAGCTCGATAAATACGTTGTCCTGCTCCAGGTGAAATACGGTTATACAAAGCAATTTGCCAGAGAGGAGATCAATAAACGTGTTATAGAACAAGAGGCTGCAGAAATTGATACTATTGTTTTGGCTTCGTAATTTAATGGAATAAACGCTGAAGCCATTAATTAAAAGAGTAAGTAAATCAACTTGCAAACGCGGTTTATTCGTGTAATGCAGACACTCATAGAAGGAGAGTACAAAATGAATCTAATAATCTATCTTATTGTTGCGGCAGTGATCGGCTGGGTGGCAACTCAACTCATGCATGACAATTCCAACCTGCTTATCAATATCATTGTGGCCGTCGTGGGTGCATTCCTGGCCGGTTACTTCCTCAGCCCCATCTTCCACGTCGGGACGATCAACGATGCTTTCACAATTCCGACCATGCTGGTTACTTTGCTTGGCTCCATCATCCTGCTGGCGATCGTCAATCTCTTCCGCGGCAGAGGAATGCGATCCGCTTAACGTTTTTTTACTGTAATTTCGAAAATTTCCCACAAATAGCCATGAGGCCGGTTGTACTATTGCATCCCAGTTGCGCATTTTGCGGCGCACCCGCGGCTGACACGTCTTAGCGAGTTTGGTCTCTTTATCATTGGATTTAGATCACGCTCAAAAAAAGAGAGAAGAATCAAAATGTCAAATGACAGCAGAATGACAGAAGTTACGTCTTCGCAACGTGAACCGGAACGCGAGCAACGTATTTTTACTTTTAAGGCCACTCAATTGATCTGGCTGTTGTTCGGAATCCTCGAAGTCCTGATTGCACTTCGCATTGCGTTGATGTTGATTGGGGCCAATCCCGGCAGTCCGATTGTCGCCCTGATCTATGGCTTTACCTACCTGTTCCTTTTTCCCTTTAATGGATTGGTTGCCTCGCCAACAGCCGGCAATATGGTGCTTGAGCTTTCCTCCATGTTTGCAATGCTGATCTACGGCCTGATCGCATGGGCCCTGGAAAGAACCATCTGGTTGATCTTTTACCGCCCTCGTGGGCCTGTTGTAGGCACCACCCAAACTACGACCAATGAGCGCCATATTAATCCATAAAGAGAAGAGGCAGGAATGGATAATTCCATCCTTCAACATGAGTCTGACACCCGGCAGCCTGGCGGCTTTTTAGCCACTGTGAAGATTTTTAAAAGCGCACTAAATTGGCTTGCTTGTCTCATTCAGTTGACGGAAGAGGAACAAGAGGATGCCGGCATCTATCTTGGCAATAAACGCAACTACTAACCTGGCTAGAAAATCTGCCCTGATTATTCTTCAGGATGATTCCAACAAATAATCGACATACATAACCGAAAAGGAAAAACATCATGGTCAACGAAAATCAAGTACCCGAATATCACAATAATAATATAGTAGGAGTTTTAGTCGGCCTGGTGATCGGCAGCCTGGCCGGCGCGGCAGCGATGTTACTGCTGGCGCCGCAATCCGGAGAGGATACTCGAACCCAGATCCAGGAAAAAAGCATCGAACTGCGTGATCGAACCGCCGGAATGATGGAAGATGCCATGGCGCAGGTGCGTTTGGACAGGAACAAAATCACCATGGGCGGACGCCAAAAGGCAAAAGAATTATTACAGCATGGCCAGGCGCTGGCGGTCGAGCAATTAGACCGCGTATCCGACGCTGCGTTAGCCGGAAAAAAGGCGATACAAAGTTCCTAGTGCTGAAAACGAAATACGTCGCGCGGGAAACAATTAATTATTAAGTTCCTACGGCAAGGCGTCACGAACGTTGAAAAAGGTACTCCCGTTAAGTATTAACTCAAAGGAGAAAAAAATGAACATGGGAAAATTGAAATGGATTCTATTGGGTGTTTATCTGATCCTGGCAGGCCTGGTCCTTTTGGGCGTGAACATCGGCGGCAATGTGGTTAGTATCGTTGCAGGGATCTGCGCCATAATCGCCGGCGTTTTGTTCTTAATCGATCGCTAAATATATTTCCTTCAGGGCACAATCCCTTACCAGGAGGGTTGTGCCCTTCCTTGAATTTTCTTTTTTTATATAACGTCTTTAAAGTTGTATCAGGAGATTAAATATGTTCCCAGAACAAATACCACGGACCGATCCTGGCGAATTAATAAGATGCAGAGATTCGAATCAAGCAATGAAGGAAAACGATAAAAGCATCAAAGCAGATGCGGCCCTGGTTCATGAAGTGGATAACGCATTATGGAAAGATGCCACCTTTAGGGCTACAGACTATGACAATATCAGCGTACGGGTGCTTGGAAGGATCGTTTATCTGTTTGGTCACGTCATTAGTCTGACGAACCAGCATCGGGCCGAAAGAGCGCTTCAATCCATCCCCAACCTGTTGGGCATTAATAATTATCTTATCCCGGATGATCAGCTTCTGGCGGAAGTAACTTCGGCATTAGGATCGCTTGAACATACCTATGATTGCAAATTTTTCACGGGTGTTTCACATGGAGTGGTATTGCTGAGTGGGAATGTTAACGACGTAAAGTTGATATTGCTGGCCGAGAAGTGCGCTTCGAGTAATCCGAATGTCCGTGGTGTAATTAATAGCGTACGCATCGAAGGTGGGGATTTGGACTTGCAAAACCAGCCATTTTTGCAACCCATCATTGGTGAGGAGATTTTTTTTCTTAATGGTGTCTCAGGGTTGGTCAAGCAAGTAATCATTAACCCTGATAATCGGTGTGTGGTCGCAATGACCGTCCAGGGACAATTTACAGATCAGCGGCAAGAGCTCAAATCGTTCAACAATGGCGAAGTCCGTCCCCCTGAACGGCTAATCGTTATTTCTGTGAATTTAATCCGTTATCTGACCAAGGACTCGGGGTTTCTATATATTAGCAGTGACGAGAGAGAACGGTATGAGAATTTTGAACCGGCTTTATTTCATATGCCAAATTCGGGTTGGGTGCCCCCCTATCCCTATTGCACAAAAGAAGTGCTATTCCCCTTTGATTACCAGCCCGTTAATTATGAAGTTGTGATGGAACAACAGTTGCTTAGGGAACAACTCCCCGCCAATGACAGCCTTGGCGGATAAATGAAGAACAAATTAATTGAAAACAACATTGTTGCCCATGCGACAATGTCGCGGTAATGACTCAGAATATATGATATACACGTAAAGCCCTCATAGAAAAATACTGAACTTATAAGTTATCTGCAGGAGGTGGGATGATGGTCAAAAATAATCATTCCAACCGTCGAAGCCGTAAGCCGGTCTGATCAATAATTGATGAGCCAGAAAAAATGTTCGAAAGGAAAAAAACATCGTGAATAAAACCTTGACCGAATTTAACAAATTCTCCATCCTTGCTTCTGATGCTCAAATTGAACGCACGATGAAAGCGCTGGAAGCCAACAACATCCATGCCATCGTTGCCGAGAATGGCGCTGATGCAAGAAAGAAATTGTTTGAAATAATCCCCGCCCATGCAGAAGTATTCACCTCCAGTTCGGTCACACTGACCGCTTTGGGCATACCCGACGAAATAGACAAATCCACGCGCTTTGATTCTGTACGAGCAAAAATGGCGTCGATGGACCGTAAGACACAGAACCGCGAAATGCAGAAGCTGGGCGCGACCCCTGAATTTATGATCGGCAGTGTACATGCCGTCACGGAAACCGGAAGGATCATTGTCGCTTCGAAGACCGGCAGCCAGTTAGCGGGGTATGTTGCGGGAGCAGTCCATGTTATATGGGTGGTCGGCACACAGAAAATCGTTCCGACCCTGGAGATAGGGCTGAAACGCGTCGAGGAATACACGCTTCCACTGGAGACGGCCCGCGCGCAGAAAGCCTTCGGAGTCGGAAGCAGCATCGACAAATTATTGATTGTCAATAAAGAATTCATGCCGGGTCGAAGCACCATGAT
>Ga0182027_10014641_pt1 | contig 10842 bp, 10 predicted proteins | sample 712E1DmetaG_FD_121300 | JGI IMG/M metagenome (GOLD analysis project Ga0182027, IMG submission 121300) | Permafrost microbial communities from Stordalen Mire, Sweden - 712E1D metaG (Illumina Assembly) | ecosystem: Environmental > Terrestrial > Soil > Wetlands > Permafrost | place: Sweden...
CCGGTTATGGCGCACCCCGGCCCTTCGGTTATATCCGCTTCCGAGCCCATTCCTGCCGTTTGGAATAGGTCTGGTTTGCGCCATAACCGGTCATTCTGGATCGCACGTTCTCGCAACAGTGGCGCTCATTTGTTGCAGTCACGTCAATGGGCGGCGCACCAGAATTGTAAACGCAGTAATTTTCTTCAACAAAACCATTGAAGCTTCGCACACCAAGACATGTTAGGGCGGCGAATTACGATCTGGCTGACGGATTGTCGCTTTGACCTGACAGCCTCCTCAGTCTCCGGTGCTGGAGAACCGGGAATTCGCGCAAATCTTGTGGCCTTGGGAGTCGGTCGTGACCGTTCCGCCCAGCTTGAGGCAAGATGCGGAAGCAGCCGTATCGCCCGAGGCTGTTCCGCGCGTCTTGATGCAGGCTTGGACGCCATTCTTGTCGATCGAGATCACTCCGCCCGCCTTGAGGCAGGCTGCGACGGCCCTCGGATCGTTGGGGTTAAGTGGATTTACGGATTCCACGTCTTTCATGTTGCTGAAAGACTGGAGGTAAGGGCCGCCCGCGCGGGCATTGGCCGTGCCGGTGGTCGCGAGTGCCATGCCGGCCAGAGCCAGCGCCATCGGCATGCCTTTCAAGATCATACGCATGTGTGATTCCTTTCGTGTCGCCGCGCGCGGCGATTGGGTTGATATCCCCGTCGTTCGATGCCCCGTTTCTAGTTGCTGCTTCTCCCGCTGACGGCAAAGCCGCCACGGTTGTCGTTTGCGGCCTTGGATGTGGTCCACGTCACCACGTAGGTGAAAGTGGGGCCTTGTTTCGCGGTGAACGGCACTGAAACGTTCTTTGGAGTCGTTCCCCAACCCGCCGGTGCGGTGATGGTGAGATCGAAGACCCCGCTGGCCGGTTTGATCGCGGGCGCATAAGTGAACGTGCATTCGCCCGCCTTGTTGGTGACGCAGTTCGCAACGAACGAGTCGCCCGGCGCCAGCTTGACGACGACGGTTGCTCCGGCGACCGGTCCGGGCTGCGCCGCACCGAGCGCGTTCGAGACAAGGCCGACCGCAACCAGGACGGCGACGAGGGAAATGACTCTGAACACGATTGTATTGAGTTTCATGGCGATTTCTCCAGATGCGGACTTACGGCCGGGCGTCATCTCCCGACGCTCGGCCCCGCGATCGATCAGACCGAAATCTCTGTTTCGGATTCCCAAGACTGCTCAGCATACACCCGGACGCGGCTCTGCGATCCCGGAGAATTCAAGAGCGAGAATTAGTAACGGTGAGAATGAAGCTCAGGTCAGCGATTCCGCCATCGTGCGCATCTGGATCTGGATGATGCGCGACGGTTTCGGCCATCTGAGCGCCTTAGAGGCTATGACCGGTTCTGGCGCAAAGCCGACGTTGACGTCTCGCAGTGAATGACTGCTTTTCCTTCACAAGTGAGCATTGCAAGAGCGGAGGTACCCGGCATGTTGGGTCCCCATCGAAAAGCATAGCCCTAGATCGGAGCAGAGTATAAACTCTGTCCTTGGAGCAGGCTCAGCGAAAGTCACAGATTTGCTACGGCATTTTTTAACGGGCTGCTAGTGCGAAGCCGCATTGGCTGAACGGGGCTTGTTCAGTTTAGGACATTCATTTTCTTGCCGTTCATGATGACGTCACCACCCCTCTGGCCGGGTTTGCAGGGGCCGATCCACGTAGATGTTATGGTCATTTCGGGCGCGGCATCGGGGGGCGAGCGCATCACCATTGTATATTTCGAGTTGAAGTCGCCGGTGATATCGGCGCGCGTTGTCGTCTTCACTCCCGGACGAAGTTCACAGGTCGTGATGCTGCTCCAGGATCCATCCGGGTTGTGGTTTACCTGTCCGGGTTGGCAGTTCTTTCGCGACACTTGGGAGCTGAAGGCCGACATTTTCGCTTCCGACGCCGCGTCGATGCACAATTGGCTCGTGAAGTGCTGTCCCGCCATCTTGGTCTCGCTCTGCCAAAGCCCGAGCTTCTGGTGCGGCAGCGCTTGCGTACCGGCGGTGCCGGCGCCCGCGGCCAAAATGGCAATGCTTGCTAGTCCGGCGATTGTGTAAACTCTCATTGTGCAAGCTCCCGTTGAGTTTCGATCAAAATCTTAGCCTGTTGATAGCACAACCGGGAAGTTAAACCGATCTTCCCCGACATTCCCCTGATGACCCGGGATTAGATCGAACGATAGTGCCCAAAGCAGTCATTCGGTTGCCCTGTATCGTCCATATCCTTCGATGGAACGGACTCGAGCCATTAATCGGGGGTATTTGAGTGGAGCACGTCGGTGGCCGTATATGAATTAAAGAATAGGTGCGAGCTGACTGGGTTCAGGGCGTAAGGACGGCGGCTCGATCGAGCCGGTCGCGTGGACGATCGTCAAGCGCGCCATTAGGTTTTGATTATACAACCGTTCCGACCAAAGCCCCGATGCCTGCGGTGATCCCCATCGCCAGAGCACCCCAGAACGTGATGCGTAAGACGCTTGGCACTATAGGTGCGCCGCCGACGCGCGCCGCCAATGCGCCCAAAAGCGCGAGAAAGAGCAACGAGGCTCCCGACACGAAGATAATCAAACTCGCCTCCGGAGCTAGGGCAGTGACAATGAGAGGCATGGCTGCTCCAACAGCGAAGCTCGTGGCCGATGCAAATGCGGCTTGGATTGGATGTGGACTGAGAGTTTCAGTGATGCCAAGTTCGTCGCGCGCATGCGCGCCTATGGCGTCATGAGCCATAAGTTGGTCTGCGACCTGTTTGGCGAGTGACGGATCGAGGCCACGACGAACGTAAATCGTCGCTAATTCCCTTTGCTCACCCTTTTCGTTTGTCCTGAGTTCCGCATACTCACGCTTAAGGTCTGCTTTCTCGGTATCTGCCTGAGAATGCACAGACACGTATTCGCCCGCAGCCATCGACATGGCGCCCGCGACCAGTCCGGCGACGCCAGCAACCAATACGCTGCTGTGTGTCCCATGGGCAGTGGCCACGCCGAGCACAAGACTCGCTGTCGTAATGATGCCGTCGTTCGCGCCCAGTACAGCGGGGCGTAGCCATCCGATGTGACCAGTGCGGTGGTCTTCTCTGTGGAATCTTGGCATTGTGAGCCTCTGTCAGCACACTGCCACACGGCGGTTGCGGTTTCCTCGTTTTCGCGTATTCACGCGCAGCCGTCAAAGGGCATTGTAACACGTCTCTATTACACGATTCAGCGCTGGTGGAAGGCTGCCCGTCTTTACCTAGTGCTTGCCGGGCCGGGCATTGTGGTGATGAGCCACCACTTCGTTTGATCCAGCTTTGGTAACTTGCCTACCTCTATGTCCCCTGTTGGCGCATCATGCCCGTTGGGCGAATGTCCGGTCCCGACCCGTTAGCCGCCGTTTGGAATAGGTCCGGGAAGCGCCACAACCAGTCATTAGAATCCACGGGTTTAGTTGACTGCCATTCACAGAACTGCGTTCAATTTCGCGAGCCAACCCAGCGACTTAAGCCATCTAACCTCAAATTAATTTACGGCAGCTAATACTTTCGGCCATATGTCGCCTGACAGGCTCGGTAGATGTCAACGATTCCCATCGTCGATGCAATCGTGAACGGCTCGCCGCCACTGGACGAGTGTCCCATTTCGTTTGTGCGCCTTGAGGAGATCGAACACCCGATCCTAGTGGATGGCCTCACCTATTGGCGGGACCTCTGCGCCGGTCGAAAATATCCTGCACGCAGCGATGTCACCCTGCGCGGCCTCGCAAACCTCTTGCACAACACCCTGTTGTTGCGTGTCATCGATGGCGGCCGGGATTACGAATATCGCTTCGAGGGCGACGCTCATGTGCAAGCGCATGGTGTAAGCGTTCAAGGCAAATCATGGTCGGAAATCAGTCAGAACGGTTCCGACCTGCGGCAGTTTAACAAGATTGTGTATGATCGGGTGGTCGAGAATGCGGCTCCCATCGCTGTGCGCGGCTGGATGGAGCGCGACTCACAACACTGGGAATCGATATATCGGGAGGCCGTCTACTTGCCGTTGGGCCAAAAAGACGGCTCGGTTGAGCATATCCTCGGCTTCTCTGTCTATTCTCTGCGCCCGATCCTGGGCCAGCTCTCATAGACCGCTTGTGGCGCTTTTCGGACGGAGGGTTAGGTCCACTGTCCGCCATCGAATGGTGCGACGACTCCGAATACGACCCTGCCTTCCTTGCCATAGATGCGGCCGCCTGATGGGTGTTCAAATAGTGAAGTAATTCCTGCGCTCGCCAACAGGTCGTCATAAAACGCCTTGGCCTCGTTGAGTCGGTTCGATCCTACAGTCGCATAGCTCAGCATTGCGTCCTCCGCACAACGGATCGTAGGGGATATCGTAACCCGCCCGCAATTCCGCGCCAATCCTTCACGGAAGGGCTAGTTATCGCGCCAACTCAGGACGTTCACAGAAAGCGGCTGCTAGCCAGCAAATGGGGCATTTACGGCCTCGCGTCGCGTTTCGTTCGCGACCGCTCTATTGTCGTTGCGGTGGAAGACCATCGCGAAGGCGAAAATTGCCGCAAAACCGAGGCTCGGGATGATCATCACGTACTGCACTCCTGCGGGACGGACGATCAAGTCCGCCAGCGCCAATGAGATCGCACCTAGGCCAGCGGCCAGCATGAGAAACGCCGCTCCCGACTTTGTCTGTGGCCCTAAATCGCGAATGGCGCTCGCGAATATCGTGGGAAACACCACCGACAAAAAGAAACTCGCACCGACGATGCACAAAATACCGGTCGCGCCGCAGAAGAAGGCGGCCACAGCGCACAGAATCGAACCGCCCGCGGCAAACAGGGCCAGAACCAATGACGGGTTGATCACGTACATCAGCCCGGTTCCCACGATACGGCCTGCGGTGAAGGCGTAAAACGCCCAAAGTAGTACGTCGGTTGCGGAGAGGTGGGGCGTAGCCAGTTGTGTGTATTGGATGGCAAATCCCCACATCACGACTTGGGTGGTGGAGCAGACGGCCAATGCGCCCGCCCCCAGCATGAAGAGGCGGTGCGAGAATAGCCTCTTGAAATCTGTGATCGTGCTGTCGTCCTTCGCTACGCGTTCGCGCGCAACCGTTGGGAATTCGACATTGTCGATCACGAGGGCGAAGATCAATACGCCGATGCCGATCAAAAAGTACGGCGTTGTCAGCGCTTTGGCGAAGTCGGCCACCGGATGTACGCGCGCGGCCTCTATGATCTGGCGCCCGACAAAGAGTCCCAACACCACGCCGACAGGGTTCAGGGCTTGCGCGATGTTTAGGCGGCGTACGGCAGTTTCGACAGGACCAAGACGTACGATCAACGGATCGGCCGCCATTTCGAGCAAGGCCAGCCCGCAGCCGACGACCAGCGCCGCGCTCAGAAGAAATCCAAATGCGTGCTGCTCGGCCGCGGGATAGAACAGGAACATCCCCACGGCGAAACAGCCGAGCCCGAATACCACGCCAGACTTGTAGCCAAAATTGCGCGTCAACATCGCGGCCGGAACCGCCATCAGCGGATATCCAAGGCTGAGTATCCACTGGGCCATGCTCGTGCGATAGGTGCCAAGTGACAACGCCGTGGCGAACTCAGGAAGAAGCGTGTCGTAAAGTCTGTGCGCCAAGCCCCAGAGCGCGAACATCGCCACAGTGAGCCCGATGGCCAGTCGATAACTCTTCGCGTGTGTGCCCAGCGGAATAGCAGCCATCGCGCAGTCCCCAGATTGATGGCCGAGAGCGTATGCAATCGCACTTAACAATCTGTTGACAGCGCTTACCACTTCAAGGCGGAATGTCGCGTTATGGCGCTTTCGAGACTTACTCTGAACGGAAAGTCTGAGTTCGAAAGCGACCGTCCGCGCTACAGGGAAGAAGCGCCACTTCCGGCCATTCCCCTACGGGCGAAGCGGGATGGACGATGCGCTAACCCGTTAGGGCTCGACACACGCTCTGTTTGCCGCGGTGCTTACGAGAAATCAACGCAGGCTTTCATTTCCCATATGGACCCGGAATTGCGCTTTCTTCGCAGTTATAGCGAAATCAGGCCGTATTCGGATCACCGATTATGCCGTGATTATCGTAGCTAATAGGGCTGAGTAGTTTCCGAGCCTACCGCTTTCGCGCAACCAGAAGATATGGTCGTGCCCGCAAACCAGCCGACCTAGACGCCGACTGATCCTGATCCGCGCGCTCTGCCGCGGACAACTGCTTGTGCCCGTCTGATGTGAAAGTGAGAGCCATGAATTGGGACGTGCGTGCCATTCTTTCAGGCTGGCACGTTGACCGGAAACGGATTTGGTTCTTGCTCGCGGCAGTGGTTGTTGTTGGCGGTGCGGCCATCTATTGGTTCGCGTTCGCCCCTGCGCCGACAAGCTATGTGACGGCGGCGGTGACGCGAGGAGACGTCATCACCACCATCAGCGCCAGCGGATCGGTCAATCCGGTGGTCACCGTCCAAGTGGGGACGTACGTCTCGGGCACAATCCAGACGCTCACCTGCGATTACAATACGCGCGTCCATGAGGGTCAGCTGTGTGCAACGATCGACCCGAAGCCTTATCAAATCGTCGTGGATCAGGACCAGGCCGAACTGAATACGACCGACGCCCAGCTCGCCAAGGACCGCGCCAATCTCGCTTATACCCAAATCAATCAGAGGCGCTACGACGCTCTGCTCAAAGCAAACGCAATCTCTCATGATGCCGACGACGCCGCGCGTGACGCCAACAATCAGGCGGTCGCGCTCACCCATCTCGACGTCGCTCAGATTGCCCAGAAAGCCGCGGTGCTGAAGGCCGCTCAGATCAATTTGGCTTACACGAATATCGTCTCGCCCGTGAGCGGCACAGTGGTGTCGCGCAACGTCACCGCCGGCCAAACCGTCGCTGCTAGCTTTCAGACCCCGACACTCTTCTTGATTGCGACCGACCTGACCAAGATGCAGGTCGACACCAACGTCAGCGAGTCCGACATTGCTGGCGCCTTCAAGGGCCACGACGCCAGCTTCACGGTCGACGCCTTTCCGGACAAGATATTTCACGGGCAGGTGGCCCAGGTCCGGCAGGCGCCGATCAGCGTTCAGAATGTGATCACGTACGACGTCGTGATCACGGTCGCCAATCCGGACCTGTTGCTCAAACCGGGGATGACGGCGACCGCCAAGATCGTCAAAGCTCAAGCGCGAAATGTGCTCAGGGTTCCATCCCAAGCGCTGCGGTTCACGCCGACAGGCGCGGCAAAGCACCGAGCAGCCAAGGCCGCCAAGAGCGGGCAGCGGGTGGTCTGGGTGGAGCGAGATGGCAGGCTGGTCGCGATTCCCGTCACGGTGGGCCTCGATGACGACAGCTTCGCGGAAATCAAATCGGGGGATCTGAAGCTCGGAGATCAGGTTGTGTTGTCGGTGGCTGCGACCGGCACGTCGAGCGGGGCCAAGACGGCGCGCAGCTCCGCGCTGCACCTTTAGGGCGACCGGCATGGCCGACCCCGTCGTCAACCTCATCGACCTCGCCAGATCTTTCAAGCTCGGCGACACCGAGGTTCACGCGCTGCAGGGTGTCAGCATCTCCGTCGATCGCGGCGAGTTCGTCACCATCATGGGATCGTCTGGCTCCGGCAAGTCGACCTTGATGAACATCATCGGCTGCCTCGATCAGCCGACCAGCGGTCAATTCGTCTTCGAAGGCCGCGACGTGGCGCACCTGTCCGAGCCGCAGCTGGCCGACATCCGCAGCCGGCGCATCGGCTTCGTATTCCAGAACTTCAATCTGCTCGCGCGCACGAGCGCGCTGGAAAATGTCGTGCTGCCACTGCTTTATGGGGCTGCGGCTGCGCTGAGCGCAAAGGAACGAAACGACCGTGGCCGTGAGATGCTCTCGGGCGTCGGTCTGGCGGATCGTGCTCACAATACCCCCAGCCAGCTTTCCGGGGGGCAACAGCAACGCGTCGCGCTGGCCCGGGCCCTCATCAACCAGCCAGCGGTGTTGCTGGCCGACGAGCCCACCGGCAACCTCGATACGCAGACCTCGCACGAGATTATGGCCATCATCCGCAAGCTCAATCGCGAGCAAGGCGTCACGGTGATCCTGGTGACGCACGAGGCGGATATCGGCGCCTATGCGGATCGGATGATTGTGATGCGCGACGGACGGGTCCTCTCGGACGAGCATCAGGTCGCCGTTGAGGCGCCGGATCAGCCGATCGCGAGCGCATCGGGCGCGCCGCCGGCAGCCGGTGCTGCGATTCGCGGCGGCGACTCCGGCTTTCGCACGGCCTTCCTGTCGATGATCTTCTTTGCGTCCTTGCAGGCCCTGGCGCGAAACAAACTGCGGTCGGTCTTGACCATGCTAGGCGTTTTTATCGGCGTGGCCGCGCTGATCGCGATGGTCGCCATCGGAGACGGCGCCAGCGCTGCGGTGAAGAAACAGCTGGAAAGCTTGGGCACCAACATGGTGGTCGTCCAGCCTGGCGCTTCGGGCGCCGGCGGCGTTCGCTCCGGAGCGGGCAGCGCGTCCACCCTGACCGTGACCGACGCGGAGACGATCCTGCACGACGATCCCGCCGTCCAGCGCGTCAGCTACCTCACCCGCCAGTCCGGCCAAGTCGAATATGGCGACCAGAACTGGAGCACCTCGATCCAGGGTGTGACGCCAAGTTATCTGGATATCGTCAGCTGGACCATCGCCGAGGGAAGCACCATGACCGAACAGGAGAATGACGTCGCCGACACGGTCTGCATTCTCGGCCAGACGGTCTACCAGAACCTCTTTCCTCCCGGCGAGGACCCCATCGGTGCGATCATTATGATCAAGGGCGTTCCCATGCGGGTGATCGGCCTTCTCGTCGGTAGAGGGCAGACCGGTTATGGGCAGGATCAGGACGACATTATCATGATCCCGTTCAACACGGCCGAGCGCAAAGTCCTGGGTGTCGCCTCGCCGCAAGCAGCTTTGAACCAAGTCAGCACGAACTATCCGCCGGCGCCCAACGCCTTCGGCATCAGCCCGCGCATGACCGGCTACGTCAACAGCATCTATGTCCAGGCGGGAGGGGCTGATCTGGTGGACACCGCAATCGCCCAAGTCATAGCGACCCTCGTGCGAAGCCACCATATCCAGACCGGCCAACTTAATGACTTCAGCGTCCGCAACCTCAGTCAGGTTGCGGCTGCTCAGGAGAGCAGCAGCCAGGTCATGGGCGCGCTGTTGGCCATGGTCGCGTCCATCTCGCTGCTCGTCGGCGGCATCGGTATTATGAACATTCTTTTGGTGTCTGTTACCGAGAGGACCCGCGAAATCGGCATCCGTATGGCGATCGGCGCGCGTCGCGTTCAGGTTCTGCTGCAGTTCCTCGTTGAATCCGTATTGTTGAGCGTGACTGGCGGGGTGGCTGGAATCGCGGTTGGGATTCTGGCGTCTTTCGTCATTTCCTCGCTCGCCCAATGGCCGACCCAGGTCTCTTTTGCCGCCATCTTGTACGGTTTTTCGTTCTCAGCGGCCGTCGGAATCTTCTTCGGCTACTATCCGGCCCGCAAGGCTGCCAATCTTAACCCAATCGACGCGCTTCACTACGAGTAGTGACCGGCCAAGGAGTCCTTTTGCCTCTTCGTGGCCTTATCGCGGATAACACCGTCACCTATGATGGCAAGGACCTTTTTGGAGTGTGGCGCTTTCACACACGCAAACGACTCCGGCCCGTGCTCAACGTGAACGTTTTTGTACGAATCTGCATAGAAGAGGTCGACCAGGACATTCTTGGAATCAAACACAAACGTTGCAGGCGCAATGTAGGGGTCGTTGGCTGTCTCGAACGGCAAGCTATGCCGCTTCCTGGACGTATTCAAAACGGCAGAAATGGGTCCGGGACCGGACGTTCGCGCAACGGGCAAGAAGCGCCACAACCAGTCATCGCCGGGGGGCGCCCAAAATTGGTCTGAGCCGCGGCTAGACCTTACCACTCCGCACTCAGCTACTTAGAAGCATTCCAGCCGTTCGAGGTACGGCGACGTTGCGTAGAGTCGAGGTGTGGCGCGGTGGCGTTAGGTCGGACCTATCTGTTTTCCGCCTCTTTCGTCTGGCGGTGCCTCACGAGTTCGACCGTGACTTCCGTTTCCACACCCCGCTCATCGAACCGGACAGGCAGTTTTCCCGCATCCGGCTCTCGGACAAGACTCACGCCTTCGTCCACGACAGGTCGCGTTCGCGCGCGCCCAGGTGTACGAGCCCGAAGTGCTCGTAAAGGTACGGCGGGGGATAGCTGCCGCCCTTGCGTCCCCTGGTTTTGTGCTTGAACTGCAACCACCGGCGTAACCGCATCACTGCGTAGGCATCGACGGCCCGGTATGCTCGGCTGACGGTCCCTACCGCAAAGTAGTTCGCCCAGCCGCGCAGCGTCCGGTTCATCTTCACTACCAGGTCTGTGGTCTCTTGCCATGTCGTCGTCCGGAGCGTCAGCACGTGGATTTTCTCGATCACATGCCGGATGCTTTTCTTCGAGGGCCGGTAGCCCAGGCGGGCCTGGCCGGTCGTCGCCGAGTACATCCGTCCGAACGTGTACCCCAGGAAGTCGAACGTCTCTTCCGGGACCTTGCAGATGCGTGTCTTTTCCTCGTTCACCGTAAGTTTCAACCGACCCATGATCGCACGCAGGTAGGCGAGAGCCTGTTCGGCTCCGCCGCTGCGGCACAGGATCACCAGGTCGTCAGCGTAGGTCACGATGCAACTGCCGAGGAGTTTCTCCAGCCCCCATCGCTTCCACCCCAGCACAAACCGGCGCATGTAAAGGTTCGCCAGCAGTGGTGAGATCGGTGAGCCCTGAGGGATGCCTCGCCG
>Ga0182027_10014642_pt1 | contig 10841 bp, 8 predicted proteins | sample 712E1DmetaG_FD_121300 | JGI IMG/M metagenome (GOLD analysis project Ga0182027, IMG submission 121300) | Permafrost microbial communities from Stordalen Mire, Sweden - 712E1D metaG (Illumina Assembly) | ecosystem: Environmental > Terrestrial > Soil > Wetlands > Permafrost | place: Sweden...
CATGACGGAGAGATCCGGCAGCGCTCGCGGGCCGCTCGCTCACGCTCGCGGTTCCGTCTCGATCTCTCCCCCGAACACCCGGTCGAAGATCCTGTCCACGTTGCGCAGTTGCCGGTCCAGCGAGAACGCCTCGGCGATGTCTTCCGGCCCCAGCACCGCGCCAATTTCGGGGTCCGCCTCGACGGCCGCGCGGAAGTCGCCTTCTTCGTCCCAGGCCCGCATGGCGTGGGTCTGCACCACTTTGTAGGCTTGCTCGCGCAGCATCCCGGCGGCCGCCAAGTCCAACAGCAACTGTCCGGAGAATACCAGGCCGCGGGTCATCTCCAGGTTGCGCTTCATGCGCTCGGGATAGACCAGGAGCGTGTCCACCAGCCGCGTGGTTTTGTCGATTATGTAGTCCGCCAGGATAGTCGAATCCGGCAGGATCACGCGTTCCACCGAGGAATGCGAGATGTCCCGCTCGTGCCACAATGCGATGTTCTCGAAGGCCGCCACGGTGTTGGCCCGCACCAACCGCGCCAGGCCGCAGATCTGTTCGCAGGTCACCGGATTGCGTTTGTGCGGCATGGCCGAGCTGCCCTTCTGGCCGCGCGCGAAATACTCCTCCGCCTCGCGCACCTCGGTCCGCTGCAGGTGCCGCACCTCGAGGGCGATCTTCTCGCACAGCGCCGCCGCCAGGGCGAGCGCCGCCACGAACGCCGCGTGCCGGTCGCGCTGGATCACCTGCGAGGCCACCGGCGCGGGTTTCAGATCGAGCCGCGCGCAGATCAGCTCCTCGGCTTCCGGCCCGATGTGCCCGAAGGTGCCCACCGCCCCGGAGATCTTTCCCACGCGCAGGTCTTCGGCGGCGGCGCTCAGGCGCTTCAGGTTGCGCCCCGCCTCCTCGTACCAGATGGCCAGTTTCAAGCCGAAGGTGACGGGCTCGGCGTGAACGCCGTGGGTCCGGCCGATTTGCACCGTGTGGCGGAATTCCAGGGCGCGCCGCTGCAACACCGCGCGCAGTTGCTGCAACCCGGCCAGCAGCACGGCCGACGCCTGGCCGAGCAGCAGCGCCTGGGCCGAATCCACCACGTCGTTGGAGGTCAGCCCGTAGTGCAGCCAGCGCGACGCTTCGGCATGTCCCGCCCTGGCCATGCTCTCGGCCACGGCGGTGGTGAAGGCGATGACGTCGTGCTTCACCGTTTTTTCGATCTCGTCGATTCGGGCGGCGTCGAAGGAAGCGTGCTGGCGCAGCAGGTCGGCGGCCTCGGGCGGCACCACCCCCAGTCCGGCCAGCGTATCCGACGCCGCCAGCTCCACTTCCAGCCACTGCTGGAATTTGTTCCGCTCGCTCCAGATCTGGCCCATGGCGGGCCGCGTGTATCGGGCAATCATAAGGGCTCCTGCGTCAGAATCGAAAAACTTCCGAAGGCTCTCTTTGTCCGGCGATCGCCACCGAGGTGCGCAAGCCCCGCTCATCCAGCGACTGGCTCGCCACCATCCGCACGATTGCCGGATGGTTGTTGTGCTCGCTCAAGTGTCCCAGAACGAGCTGGTGGGTCGACGAATCCAAATCCTCGATCAGAAACTCCGCCATCGCCTTGTTCGACAGATGGCCCACCCGGCTCATCACCCGCTGCTTGACCGCCCACGGGTACGGGCCCACCTTCAACATGTCGAGGTCGTGATTGGCTTCCAGCAGCAGCAGGTCGGTGTGCCGCAGATGAAACTTGATGGATTCGGGGATGTAGCCCAGGTCGGTGGCGATGGCGATGCGCACGCCTCCGGCCACGAACGCGAACCCCACCGGGTCCACGGCATCGTGCGGGATTCCGAAACTTTGCACGGCGACATCGCCCACCTGGAAGGCCGATCCCGACTGAAACTCCTCCAGCCGCGACGGCCGCGTCCCGCCCCACTCGATGGAAGGCCCGGTCAGCCCCGAAAGGTAGATGGCCGCGCGCAGGTTGCGATTGCGCGCCAGCACCGGGAGGGCGGCCACGTGATCGGAATGCTCGTGAGTGATCAGGATGGCGTCGAGTTTCTCGAGGTCTTCCCCGATGGAATCCAGCCGCCGCCGCAGTTCCTTCATGCTCAGCCCGGCGTCGATCAGGATGCGCGTCTTCCCCGTGGCCAGGAGGGCCGCATTTCCCGAACTCCCGCTCGCCAGAACGCAGAATTTGACCACTGTTTACAGTTTACAGTTTACGGTTCGGTCTTCACAGCCTTCAGTTTCCGAAGGCAAGCCCGGGCGCGCCGCCATCGCAGGCGGGGCATTCCCGATCATGGATGTCGGAACCATTGGCGCCCTAACGGCGGCCGCGGCGCTTCCACTCGAGTTCGTAGACGTACTGAAGATGGTCGATGCCGCGTGCGCCCGTCCTTCGCATTACGACCTGTCCGGTGCGATTGGCAAAACCGGGTTTTGCAGTGCCTTTACCAGTTGCCATGGCATGATCGTATCATCGCGGAACGGTGCGCTCTAGTGCGGCTGGTCCAACACCGCCAGGATGGCGCGCATCGCCTTTTCAAGGGGAGGTAGATCTAGCATAACGATGCGCCAGACCGTTTGAAAATCCACTTCAAAGTAGTCGTGCACCAGGACGTTTCGCATGCCGGCAATCGATGGCCAGTCGATCTCCGGATGCCGCTGTTTGTGCGAGTCGCCGATTCGCTGAGTCGACTCGCAGAGCACCTGAAGGTTGCGAACTATGGCGTCCTGGAGCGTTCGCGAAGCGAAGACGGCATCCCGGCCGGGTGCGGAATCCTCCCGGATTCTGCGGATGCACTCAACGACATGTTCGACATACGCGCGCTGGGATTTCACAGCGGCACGGCTTCCCGCAGAACCGCATCGCGGATCAGAGGACTCAACGAGCGTCGAATCACCACCTGGACACGCTGGCCCAGGAGTTTCTCGAGGTCGGCGGTCAGGCTCCCCGGAAACCACGGCGTGGTATCGCCCGTCACGTCGACAAGCAGGTCCACATCGCTTTCCGGCGTATCTTCCCCGCGAGCCACCGAGCCGAAAAGCAGGACATTGCCAGCGCCGTGGTGGGCAGCCACCCGCAGGATTTCGTCGCGATGTTCTCTTATGCGCTGACCGGCGTCCATTTGTCCATTATTGTACCGTCGGACCGGCGGCATGTGTAAGCGGGGCGGCGTCCGGGCGCCTGTTCGGGGCCGCAGCCGTGATAGGCTTTGCTTCATGCACGCCGTTCGCATTCACCGGCACGGCGGCCCGGAAGCGCTGATTTACGAAAGCGTGCCCGAGCCCGCCATACAGGCCAACGAAGTCCTCGTCCGCGTGCGCGCCTGCGCCTTGAACCACCTCGACCTCTTCGTGCGCTCGGGCATTCCCGGCATGACGTTTTCCATGCCGCACGTGCTGGGCAGCGACATCGCGGGCGAAATCGTCGAAGTGGGCTCGCTGTGCGAGCGCGTGCAACCCGGATGGCGCGTGCTGCTTTCGCCCGGGCTGAGCTGCCGCCAGTGCGAGGCGTGCCTGAGCGGCCACGACAATTCTTGCCGCCGCTTCGCCACGTTCGGCTACCAGCGCGACGGGGGCAACACCGAACTCCTCGCCGCCCCCGAGTACAGCGTCGTGCGCATTCCCGACGACCTCGCCTTCGAAAGTGCCGCCAGCGTGCCCGTGGTTTTCCTCACCGCCTGGCACATGCTGATGGCGCGAGCGCGGCTGGAACCGGGCGAGGACGTGCTGGTGCTGGCGGCATCCAGCGGCGTCGGTTCAGCCGCCATCCAGATCGCCAAACTGTTTCAATGCCGGGTGATCGCCACCGCCGGCGGCGAAGCCAAAATGGCCAAAGCCGCCGCTCTGGGCGCCGATTTCGTCATCGACCACTACCGCGAAGACATCTCCGCCGCGGTCCGCAGGATCACCGGGAAGCGCGGCGTCGATGTGGTGGTGGAACACGTGGGCGCGGCCACCTGGCCCAAGAGCCTGGAATCGCTCGGTCCCGGCGGCCGCCTGGTCACCTGCGGCGCTACCACCGGTTACGACGCCCAGGTGGACCTGCGCTATCTGTTCAGCAAGCAATGGAGCCTGCTCGGATCGTTCCTGGGGACTATGGGCGAACTGCACCAGGTCCTCAAGCTCGTTTTCCGCAAGCAACTGAAACCGGTGATCGACTGCGTGTATCCGCTGGCGGAAATCCGCGAAGCGCACCGCCGCCTCGAGAACCACGAGCATTTCGGCAAGATCGTGGTGGTGCCGTAGGGCTTGCGCCGGCGCTATTTCCCGCCCGGCAGTTTCACGATCATGGTGTCGCCGTTGGGCGCTTTGACGATCCGCGGCTGGTTCGCGGGTTTCGGGGCCATCGGCGGGGCCGCAACCACGGCCGGGCCCGGGCTGACTAAAGTCGGTGGCGGCGGAGCCGGGGACTCCGCGGCAGGCGCAGGCGCCGTTTCGGGTGCTGGCAGGGCTGCGGGCGCCGCCGCAGGCGCAGGCGCAGGCGCCGTCTCGGGAGCCGCAGCCGGCACAGGCGCCGGCGGAGGCGCGGCCTCGGCGCCGGGCTTCCCGGCTTCCGCCATCGCCGCAAAGGAGCGCATCTTATCGATTCCCTTCCGCACCTCCTCGTCGGGCACCGTCATCGAAATCCGGAACGTGCCGTTATCCGACTGCACATCGAGAGTGCTGGCACTGTCCTTGTTCTGCTCCTTCCAGGCGGCCTGGATCATGCTCAGGTACGCCATCATCTTCGCGGCGTCCTCGGTGGATCGTGCATGGATCTCGGCCGTGAGTGTCTCGCCCTGGCGCATCGCCAGGCCAAACATGAACCGGTCGATCGAGATGGACCCCGGCGGCGTCCCCGTGGTCGGAATCGGCATCCCGTCCGGGACATCGCCGATGCCCCAGATGTCGTAGCTGGCCGCCGCCGCGTCCATCCGCGTCTTCAGTTCGGCTTCCAGTTGCGCGCCCGAACCGAGCCGGTCTATGGCTGCCTGCACCTGTGCCGTCTCACCGGCGATGGCGGTCTCACTGCCCAGGAGGCCGATGGCGGCGCCCGTGCCGACTCCGCCTTCGATGACGGGGATGCCCTTGTACCGCTTGGCTCCGCTCGCCAGTTGTTCCGCGTCGAACCGCCCGCGAACAATGACCAGCAACGGCGCCTTGTCGGCCACGGTGGTTGCAAGAATCCAGATCTGGTCCACGTCCTTGAGCGGATCGAAACCCGGAAGGTGCAGGTTTGAGCCCATCCCCGAAACCAGATCCTTCTCCTGGGCGGCGAATGCCTTCCGCAGTTCCTTCACCGCGGGAGAGTCCAGCACTCCGCGCACGTTGATGCCGACAGCCACCTTGGTTCCCGGAGGCGCCAATTCGGAGAGGGGTGCGTCCGAGGCCACGGCGGCCGCAACCGCCCATGCAAATACACACACTACCGGCCAGCGTTTCATACTCCGAGATTGCCCACCTATTCCGCCAAAAGCCAGACTGGCTTCCGTTACTATGTGGTTGCTAACTCTAGGGATCCGCTCTTATCCGGCAGCCAGGATGTGCGCCGCCGTCCCTCAAGCCGAGGGTTTGCGGAAGTGGTTTCGCTGGCGTTATGTACTACTACCTGTCAAGTTCTTCGCGCGCCGCGACGGTTTTATGTGGGGCAGGCTGGCAGCCTGCGGCCGATTGTCAATCGGCCCGGCGAGCGGAGTTCGCCTGCGCGCGAGACGATCTGGCCCCCGGCAGCCCGGAATATCCCTCGCGGTTGGGTTGCGGCCCCGTTGCTCCACAAGGGCGCTGCGGGCCGCCCGGGCCGCTCGCTGACGCTCGCGGTTCCGTGGGGTTTTGCGGGCGAATCGCCTCCCCGCCCGCTTCCATGTCTCACCCTCAAGCCAATGGCAACGGAGTTGCTGGAGCGGCTTACGCTATCATGAAATTCGTGCGAAGGCCGCGCTTCCCACATCTCCGGTTGGTGCTCCCGCTGGCGCTGCTGGCGGCGGGAACCCTGCGGGCGCAGTACGCCAAATACGAAGGACTGGAGGTTCGCAACATCCAGTTCGATCCGGTGCGGCAGCCGCTGGAAGCGGCCGAACTGCACGACATCCTGCCCTTGAAGATCGGCGCCCCGCTGCGGCGCGCGGATGTGCGGGCCAGCATCGAACGGCTGTTCGCCACGGGCCGTTACGCGGATATCCAGGTGGACGCCGAGGAGTACTCGGGCGGGGTAGTCGTCCGGTTTCTCACGAAAAGCGCCTGGTTCATCGGCCACATCTCGGTGGGCGGGCGGGTGGCGCCGCCGCCGGCGGACGGGCAGTTGGAAAACGCGGCCCGGTTGGACCTGGGACAACCGTTCGAGGAATCCAAACTAGCCGGCGCCGAGGCGGCCGTGCGGCGGTTGCTGGAGGGCAACGGCCTGTACCACGCCGCCGTCCGGCGCGTGCTGGATTGGGACACCGGCAAGGACTACCAGCAGGTCAACATCCGGTTCGAAGTGGATAGTGGCGCCCGCGCCCGCTTCACCGAGCCGATTCTGGCCGGCGATCCGAAGCTTGATCCGGAGCGCATCCTGACGGCCACGGGCTTCCGCCGCTGGCTGCTTCACACCTGGAAACCCGTGACCCAGGAGCGCGTGCGCCAGGGCGTTGAAGGCGTGCGCAAACTCTACCAGAAGGATCGCCGGCTGGAGGCGCGGGTGACGCTGGAATCCGTGAAGTACGATGCGGCGGACAATACGGCGCAGCCCACCTTGCGCATCGAAGCCGGGCCGCGCATTCAGGTGCGCACGGTGGGGGCCAAGGTTTCCCAGAGGAAGCTGGAGCGGTACATTCCGGTATTCGAGGAGCACTCGGTGGATCGCGACCTGCTGGTGGAGGGCGCGCGCAACCTGCGCGACTACTTCCAGTCGAACGGCTACTACGAAGCGGACGTGGAATTCAAGGAGCAGGACGTAGTCGACGGCCGCGCCTCGATCGACTACCTGATCGCTACCGGAGCCCGCCACAAGCTGGTGGCCATCCAGATTCACGGCAACCGTTATTTCAGCGAGGAGCAGCTTCGCGAGCGGATGTTTCTGCGGCCGGCGTACTTTCTGGAGTTTCCGCACGGGCGGTACAGCGAGAACCTGCTGCGGCGCGACGAGGACTCGATCTCGAACCTGTACCGGTCCAACGGCTTTCGCGACGTGAAGGTAAGCCACCGCGTGGCCGACGACTTCGCGGGCCGGGTGGGCCAGATCGCCGTGTTTCTGGAGATCGACGAAGGGCGGCAGCAGTTCATCCGGAGCTTGAAGGTCGAGGGCATCGAAAGCCTGGACAAGCGGCGCGTTCTCGCCGCCTTGAGCTCGGTGGAGGGGCAGCCGTTCAGCGAATTCAACGTGGCGGTGGATCGCGATACCATTCTGGAGCGGTACTTCGCGGCGGGCTTTCCGGGCGCGACCTTCGAGTGGAGCTCGACGCCGGCGGCGGACGCGTCGCGCGTGGATCTGGCGTACACCATTCACGAGGGCAGCCGGCAGTTCGTGCGCGAGGTGATCTACACCGGAAACCGGACCACCAAACCATGGCTGATCGACCGGGCACTGGAGCTGAATCCGGGCGATCCGCTGTCGCCCACGGCGATCACCGACACTTCCCGGAAGCTGTACGACCTGGGGGTGTTCGCGCGCGTGGACGCGGCCATACAGGATCCCGACGGCGAGACGGACCGCAAGTACGTTCTCTACGACCTGGAGGAAGCGCGGCGATACTCGCTGGCGCTGGGCCTGGGCGCGGAAATTGCGCGCATCGGCGGTTGCAACTCCTGCCTGGACGCGCCCGCCGGCCAGACCGGATTCTCGCCGCGGATCTCGCTGAATCTCTCGCGCAGCGATCTCTGGGGCATGGCGCACTCCATCAGCCTGCGGCTTCGCGCCTCCACGCTGGAACAGCAGGCGTTGCTCACTTACACCTGGCCGGACTTCGGAAACCACCCCGATCTCAAGTTTTCGATCACGGGGCTGGCCGACAATTCGAAAGACGTGCGGACGTTCTCGGACCGGCGGGCGGAAGCGTCGATGCAGTTGTCCAAGCGGTACTCCAAAGCCACCACGTTCTTCTATCGCTACACCTATCGCGGGGTCGAGATCGACGAAGGCACTCTCAAGATCACGCCGTTTCTGATCCCGCTGCTGTCGCAGCCGGTGCGCGTGGGGATGCTTTCGTGGGGCGCGGTCCAGGACCACCGCGACGATCCGATCGAGCCTCACTCGGGCTACTACAATACCGTGGATCTAGGGCTGGCCGAACATGCGTTCGGTTCGCAGCGCGACTTCCTGCGCTTCCTGGGGCGCAACGCCAGCTATTACCGGCTGAGCCGGAAATTCGTGCTGGCGCGCAGCCTGGAGTTCGGCGAGATTTACGCGTTCCACGCCGGCGCCGACCAGTTGGACGCGGTGCCTCTGCCGGAGCGTTTCTTCGGCGGCGGAGGATCGTCGCACCGCGGTTTCCCGGAGGAGGAGGCGGGGCCGCGCGATCCCGAAACCGGCTTCCCCATTGGCGGAACGGCGGAACTGTTTAACCAGACGGAGCTGCGCTTTCCGCTGATTGGGGAGAACATCGGCGCGGTGCTGTTCCACGACATGGGGAATACGTACAGCAGCCTGAGCGATATTTCGTTCCGCGTGCGGCAGCGCAACCTCACGGACTTCAACTACATGGTGCATGCCGCGGGCGTGGGCCTGCGCTACCGGACCCCGGTGGGTCCGCTGCGCGTGGACTTTGCGTACAGCATCAATCCGCCGCGTTTCTTCGGGTTCAAGGGAACCGAGCAGGATCTGCTGAACGCCGGCACCAGCCCGTGCGCGGCGGGCGGCCCGTACGCCAACCTGTGCGTGCAAACGGGCGTCAGTCACTTGCAGTTCTTCTTTTCGATCGGACAGACGTTTTGAGAAAACGGAAGACAGTTATGTGGGGCAGGTTGTCAACCTGCGGCGGGTTGTTAACCCGCCTTTTCGTCGGCCCGGCCGATTGCCAGCCGGCCGCGGGATACCCTCCTGCCCCGCAATGCGGCAAGCCGCGAACGAATCAGGTGGGCCGTTCCGGGCTGCGGGGGCCGGTTGGTCACCCGCGCGGGCGAGCTGCGCTCGCCGGGCCGATTGCGGGTGCCCTCTGGGCGGGGCCGCAGGTTGACAACCTGCCCCACAAAACACGCTGGCTGCCGTTGCTTCTCATTGCCGCCGCGGCGGGCTTGCACGGCGAGATCATCGACCGGATAGCGGTGTCGGTGGGGAACCGCGCGATCTCGACCAGCGACCTGGACCGGCAGATTCGCGTCGCGGCGTTTCTGAACGGCGCGAAGCCGGATCTGAGCGCGGCCGCGCGGCGCGCCATGGCGGAGCGCATGGTGGAGCAGACGCTCGTCCGCAAGGAACTGGAGACCGGCAGTCACGTGGACCCCGGCAGCGGCGAAGTGGAGCCGGAGTATCGGGCGTTCCGCGCCAGGCTCTATCCCGACCCGGCGGAATTCGCGCGCGCGCTGGCGGATGCCGGAATCGCCGAACGGGACCTGAGAGAGGAACTGTCGTGGGAACTCACGCTCACCCGGTTCGTCGGCCTGCGGTTCCGGCCCGGCGTCCAGGTGACCGCCGAGGACATCCGCCAGTACTTCGATTCGGTGGTGGGGCCGCTGGCCAGGGCGGCGCATCCGGACCGGCCGGTGGAACTGAAAGACTACCGCGACGACATCGAAGTCAAGCTGACCGGCGAGCGCGCGGACCGCGAGATGGACAGGTGGCTCAAGGAAGCCCGCGGGCGCACGACTGTGGTATTCCACGAGGAGGCGTTCCAATGAGCCGGCGCCGCCTGGCGTGGAGAATTCTGGCGGCGCTTGCCGCTCTCGCGCTGCTGGCGCTGGTGGCGGCGCTTCTGACCGTCCGCAGTTCCTGGTTCCGCGACCAGGTGCGGCGGCGCATGATTCAGGCGGTGGAAGACTCCACCGGCGGACGCGTGGAGATCGGTTCGTTCCAGTTCGATTGGAAGCACATGCGCGCCGAAGTCCGCGGCTTCGTCATCCATGGGCTGGAGCCGGCGGACAAGCCGCCGCTGTTCCGCGCGGATTCGGTGGCGGTGGGCCTGAAGATCGTGTCATTTCTCCGCCGCGACGCCCACATCCAGTACCTGGACGTGATGGCGCCGCGCGTGTTCCTCACGGTCGCCGCCGACGGCCGGACCAATCTTCCGGAGCCGAAGACCCACCGCGGCGGTGCCGCGCCGATGGAGACGGTTTTCAAACTGGCGATCGGGCGTTTCAGCGTGACTGGCGGGGAACTGGAGGTGGAACGGCGCGGCACGATGCCCTTCGAAATCCACGGGAGGAAACTGGAGGCCAGGCTGGTTTACGACTCCGCGGGGCCGCGCTACCGCGGCGACGTCTCGGTCCAGCCCCTGGACGTGCGCTGGAACAAAGGCGAGCGGACCGCGCTCGACATCCGCGCCACCCTCACGTTCGAGAAGAACCGCATCGGCGTGGAGGCGTTGAAACTGACCACGGGCGCGACCACGCTGAACGTAGCCGGAGCGGTGGAGGATCTGGCTTCGCCGCGCGCGCAGTTCCGGTACGATGCGCGCCTCGGTGTCGCCGATGGCGCCCGCTTCCTGGGCATCCGCGGATTGAGCGGACTGGCGCTGGTGCACGGAAGCGCGCAGTGGAGCGGGCCGGCGGGGTTTTCGCTGGCGGGCGATCTGCGCGCGACCGGCATGGAGTATCGCACGGCTTCGGTGCGGTTGCAGGGGTTCCGGATCGACGGCAAGCTGAGCGCCGATGCGAAGGCCGTGCGGCTGCGCGGGGTGCGGATCGCGGGCGGCGTGAACCGGCTGTTTCCGAACTCGCTTGCCGTGGACGGCAACATCGGCGAGGCGGCGCTGGTGGGCGA
>Ga0182027_10014644_pt1 | contig 10841 bp, 12 predicted proteins | sample 712E1DmetaG_FD_121300 | JGI IMG/M metagenome (GOLD analysis project Ga0182027, IMG submission 121300) | Permafrost microbial communities from Stordalen Mire, Sweden - 712E1D metaG (Illumina Assembly) | ecosystem: Environmental > Terrestrial > Soil > Wetlands > Permafrost | place: Sweden...
GAACATTTTCACTGATAGTGTAAGGAAGCTCCGTGCCCCATCCATTTCACGTTCTTTGTGAAATGGGTGGGAAACCACGAAATCAACCTTACAGAAATTGTGAAAATGCCCTCAATGACTCGGGCACCGCATTTCCTGCCCAGACAGACGAAAGTAGCACCCTATTACCACGATTTTGCCATTTCTCGCGTTCCAGCCAGTCGCGGCGAGCAAGCGAATGAGCCGAATCGCCCGTTAATGCCTTTCCACCGCCAACTTCCAGCACAACGGCGCTTGTCATGGGCGGCAGAGGCTTTCTATAATCCTTTCAACACCGCATTGGAAGCTGTGGTATCGTTAATCCGGCACCTCGGCGCACAACCGATACTTGGAGCGGTTGCACTTTCCGCTTGCGAGTGCCCGAATATCAATCTCGATTTCTGATTTACCCAGGAGCACTGCATGAAGAAGTTAGTCTTGGCATCGGTGATGGCAACGGCGAGTATCTGCTTCGTCACCGCGCCCACGCTGCGTGCACAGGGTTCGGACCAGATCACGATCCAGAACCCCGCCGAATTCAATGCCTACCAACAAGCCAATACACAGTCGGATCCAAAGGCCAGAGCCGCGGGCCTGGAAGACTTTCTAACCGCCTATCCGCAGAGCGTCATCAAGAAGAGCGTCCTCGAGGACTTGACCCTTGCCTATCAGAAGTTGGGCGACTCAAGCAAGGCGATTGGCGCTGCTGCCCGCCTGCTGCAGGTAGACCCCAACAACATGAAGGGCATCCTCATCTCGGTCATCGACAAGAGATCCGAGTGCCTCAAGTCAAGCGACCCGCAGACATGTGACGACGCTGCCGCGATTGCGCAAAAAGGCCTGACGGTTGCCAAAGGCGCCGACTATTCCGATGCGGATTGGAAGCAGATGACCGATACCGGCTATCCGCTCTTCCACTCCGCCATCGCTCTCGATGACCTGGCCTCAAAGAAGGACTCCAAGACCGCCGAGGACGAATACCAGAAAGAGCTGATGCTCTTCCCGCTGCAGGCGACCACCACGGGCACCGGCCTGGTCGATACCCTGCAACTTGCCGAGGCGTACTCCAAGCCCGATGCCAGGGACATGGTGCTGGCGATCTGGTTCTACGCCCGCGCCTGGAATTTTGCTCCCCCGGCTTACAAGGCCCAGATTGCGCCCAAGCTCGAGTACTGGTACAAGCGCTATCACGGCAACCTGGAGGGCATCGATGCCGTAAAGACCGCATCGGCCGCCACCCTGTTCAAGCCCGATACGTTCACGATCGCGCCGGCGCCTACGCCGCCCGAGATTGTGGACAGTGTTCTGGCCGCCACACCAGACCTGACCAAGCTCAATCTTGAAGACAAGGAATTCATCCTTGCCAACGGCCGGCCCGAAGCCACTAAGAAGCTCTGGGCGGTTTTGCAGAATCAGGCTACCCCGGTTCCGGGACTTGTGACTGACGCCTCCGCGACGGTCCTCAAGATTGCGGCAACCACTGGCGCCAGCGTCAAGCCCAAGGAGTATCTGGTCAAGCTCACCACTCCGGTGGCTTGCGGCACCATCACTGCTCCCGCGGATGTCAAGGGTGCACAAGACTTCATTCTGGCCAACGGCGTAAAGGCTGACACCGACGCGCTCGGCGACGTTCTCACCGGCGAGGCCTCCAAGATCAAGAAACTCTCGGTTGAGCCCGCGGTTGGCACCATCAAGGTCGCAGTCACAGAGGACGCGAAGGAAAACAAGAGCGCGGACTTCATCGTCAACATGAAAGAGCCGGTGTCTTGCAAGGACGCTCCGGCTGCCGGCTTGGAGTTCAAGCTGCAGCCCGCGGATGAGCTCGACGCCACCTACGACACGTATTCAGCGGTTCCAGCCTCGGGCACCAGGGGAGCCACCGCGCAGATCGTGCTGAGGGATGGCTTCATGCAGACTGAGAAGAAGGCCGCTCCGGCGCACCACGCGCCTGCCAAGCCTTCCGCCGCACACCATCCAGCTCATTGATCGGTAGACCGGTCAGGCACTTTGACCGGTCGCACAACCTGACGTTCCTGGGATCATCAAGGGCAGCCCCTGGCGGGCTGCCCTTTTGTTGTCCGTTGGTTTAGGCCCTCCTGGAACTTATCTCCAGCCGGGTGCCCCAGGTCTCGATTTTGAGACCTGGGACTCTATCCACCAAATCAACGCGGGCGTCACTCCCCCAGCATGATCCGCTGAATGCGGGTGGCGCGGCCGGTATCGGCCTCGCAGGCCACCAGCGCCGCGCACATCTTCGGGTTCCCCTTTGCGGCCTCGAATTTGCCCGGCATGCCGGTCAGGAACCGGTGCAGCACCAGCTCCTTCTCGACGCCAATCACGCTGTCGTAGGGCCCGCTCATGCCCACATCGGTCTGGTAGGCTGTGCCCCCCGGCAATACCCGCTCGTCGGCGGTGGGAATATGGGTATGGGTTCCAAGAACGGCCGTCACGCGGCCATCCAGGTGCCAGCCCATGGCGACTTTTTCGCTGGTGGCTTCGGCGTGGAAATCGACCAGGATGACTTTGGCCTCGATCTTCGCCAGCAGATCGTCGGCGGCGTGGAACGGGTCGTTGGTCCCATTCATGAAGACCCGCCCCATCAGTTGGACAACGGCAAACGCAACGCCGCCGCGGGTCACGCCTTCAAACACGCCGTAGCCCGGCAGTCCCGATTGCAGGTTGGCGGGCCGCAGCACCCGGCGCGGCCGCTCCTGGCTTTCCGCGGGAACGGATTTCAGATAGTCGAGCAACTCCCGCTTGTCCCACACGTGGTTGCCGGTGGTGATTACGTCAGCACCCAGGTCGAATAGATCCTCGGCAATCTGCGGTGTGATCCCAAAGCCACCGGCCGCGTTCTCGCCATTGATGACCACCAGGTCAACGCCGTGCGCAGCGATCACGTGTCCGATGTGCTCGCGCACAATCCGCCGTCCCGCGCTGCCGAAGATGTCACCGACGAAAAGAATATTCAAAAAAACCAGCTCCTAGCTCTCAGCTTCCAGCTCTCAGCTAGAAGCCCGACGCCGATTCCTCGGCACAAAACCGCGGGTAACTCATGCCAAACAAAATTGCGGGTGCCCCCGGTCTCGATTTTGAGACCGGGGATTCCACGAACCTCACCCCGCCGGCTCTTCTGTTCCCTGTTCCCTGTTCCCTGATCCCTGCTGTTGCCTCATCAGCGGGAAGAGGATGACGTCGCGGATGGAGCGGGAGCCAGTCAGCAGCATCACCAGCCGGTCCACGCCGAGGCCCTCGCCGCCGGTGGGAGGCAAGCCGTACGAAAGCGCCCGTACATAGTCCTCGTCCATCTGGTGAGCTTCTTCGTCGCCGGCGGCACGCTGCGCAAGCTGCTCGGCAAATCGCTTGTGCTGCTCGACAGGATCGTTCAGTTCGCTGAAGGCGTTGCCCAACTCAAAGCCGCCGATGTAGAACTCGAAACGTTCTACCCAATCCGGATCGTCGGGGTTTTGCTTGGACAAAGGTGAAACGGCCGTTGGGAATTCGTAGATGATCGTGGGTTGGATTAGGTGCTCTTCGGCGACAGATTCGAATATCCCCGCAATGACCTTGCCAACGGATTGCCCCGCCCTCAAGTCGGCTGGGCTAGAACCGAAAATTTCGGTCACGCTCGCGCCAACATTATCGCGGACATACACAGCGATAGCCCTGTCAAGTAGGTTCGCAAGCGATTCGGCGCTATGAAAGTCGCTCAATGTGGGGCGCGGCCCGAACAAGTCTTCTGGCCACCACTTGATGATCGCCTCCCGCATCGTCAGCCGCGTCCACTTTGCGAGGTCAATCTCGACCCCGTTGAACGTCGTCAGCGTCGTCCCGTTCACTTCTTTCGCTACAAACTCGATCATCTCCTCGGTGATCTGCATCAGGTCGTGGTAGTTCGCATAGGCCTGGTAGAACTCGAGCATCGTGAACTCGGGGTTGTGCTGCGTGCTGACGCCCTCGTTGCGGAAGTTGCGGTTGATCTCATAAACCCGGTCCAGCCCGCCCACCACCAGCCGCTTCAAATAAAGCTCCGGCGCGATGCGCAGAAACAGGTCCATGTCCATCGTATTGTGATGGGTCACGAAGGGCCGCGCCGCCGCGCCGCCGGCAATCTGCTGCATCATCGGCGTTTCCACTTCCAGATAACCGCGCTCGTCGAAGAACTGCCGCAGCGCCTTGAGCGTCTTGGCGCGCTTCACAAAGACTTCGCGGCTTTCGAGATTTGTGAAAAGGTCCACATACCGCTGGCGATAGCGCAGTTCCACATCCGCCAGCCCATGAAACTTCTCCGGCAGCGCCAGCATGGCTTTGGAGAGAAAAGTCAGCCGCTCCACGTGGATGGTCAGCTCGCCGGTCCGGGTGCGGAACAGGTAGCCCGAAACGCCGATGTGGTCGCCCAGGTCGAGCAGCTTGTAGAGCGCGAAGCCCTGCTCGCCCACCGCGTCCAGCCGGACGTAAATCTGCAGCCGCTCGCCCTCCTGCTGCAGGGTTGCAAAGCCGGCCTTGCCCTGGGCGCGAATCGCCATGATGCGCCCGGCAACAGCTACCGTCACGCGGTTGGTTTCCAGCTCTTCCGCCTGCGCCTCGCCCCACTTTGCGCGCACCTGGGGAATGATGTGCGAGGCCGGGAACTGGTTCGGATAAGCCGCCTGCCCCAGCTTCTCAATCTCTGCCAATTTCGTCTTGCGCAGATCGAAAAGATTGCGCTCAAACTCTGAATCGAACTCCATGTTTCCTTCCATTCAACGGGCATATGCCCAAAAGGGAAGTATACCCGCACCGCGCTTTGCCCTGTATGCTGACAGAAGCCACCATGGCCTTCAACCGCTTCAAATCGCCCACCAAACCGCACACCGGAGTCACCAGCGGCATCGCCGGGCTTGTGGAAGCAGAAAAACTGATGCAGGTCGCCTTCGTCATGCCCGCGGCCGTGCTCATCGGCTGGGCTGCCGGGTGGTGGCTGGGCAATCATCTGCACCAAAAATGGATCGAGATCGCCGGCGTCGTCTTCGGGTGCGTTTCGGGCCTGTTCTACGTAATCCAGATGGCGGTTGCCACCGAGAAGAAAACAAGTATGGGAGACGACACCCAGGACGGAACCGGAAAGGGAACTCCCGACCCCAAATCATGACCCAGGAAACTCATCCCATCGCTGACCTCACCAATGAAGACCTGGACGCAATGCTCCGGAGATCTCTGTACAAGACGCTGATTATAGGGGTGATAGCGTCGCTTGCGGTGCTCATCGGCGCAGGCTGGCGCAGCGGAGCAATGCTGCTCACCGGCACCCTGATCTCGGCTGCCAGCATCCTGGAATGGCAGCGGCTGGTGCGCGTAATCAACGCCAGAATGGACAAGCAGAAGACTCCGGCCAATGCCGGCGTGGTTGCCCTCTTCTTTGTGATCAGACTCACCGTTTTCGCCGGGGTCATTTATGGTAGCCTGAAATGTTTCCATGGCTCGGTTACCGCTCTTCTTTGCGGCCTGAGCCTTGCGGTTCTGGCCATTGGCTGGGAAGCGCTCCGCTTGCTGCGGGATTAGCGGCAGTTTCATCAACTAGTTTTGAAAGGGCACGACTTTAGCAACGCCGAAAAACCCGGCATAGTTTTGAAAGGGCACGACTTTAGTCGTGCCGCAACAAGCCCAAAATGAACGCGGGCTTTAGCCCCTGAGGTATGCATTTCGGGCTGAAGAAAAAATAGAAACGGGCCCGATCGCAATTGCTGCAAATTGCGCCCACGGGCGGAAAGATTCAAGTATTCATGTCTGAATCGTTTGTGTTGACACGTTTGCTGGTTAAGCTCTTCGGTGGCCTTCTCGCCTCCGGATTCCATGCAGTGGGCCTTCCCGCCGCCAAGGCATCGGAGCAGGCATCGGCTGTTCTCAGCTCGTTTTCGCTGGAACTGATTATCGTCGCCGGCCTCATCGGCTTTTTCGTTATTGTGCGCGCCACGCTATCGGTTGAGAAGCCCGGTCCCGCACAGCACATAGCGGAGATGATTCACGAGGTCATTGGCGATCAGGCCGAGCAAGTCATCGGCCATGGCTACCAGCGCTTTCAGGCCTACGTCACCTGCATCTTTCTCTTCGTCCTCATCAACAATCTGGTCGGTCTCATCCCCGGCATCGCGGCGCCAACCACCTCGATCATGGTGACGCTGGGCCTGGCCTTGCCGACCTTCCTCTATTACAACTTTTACGGCATTAAAGAGCAGGGCGTGGTCGGCTACCTCAAGCACATTGCTGGGCCGGTCTGGTGGATGGCGTGGCTGATCTTCCCCATTGAGACCGTCTCTCACCTTGCCCGCGTCATGTCGCTCAGCGTTCGTCTTTACGCCAACATGTTTGCCGGCGACCTGGTGACCCTGGTCTTCTTCTCGCTCTGCCCGGTCGGCATCCCGGTAATCTTCCTCGGCCTGCACCTGGCCGTTTCACTCATTCAGGCTTTCGTCTTCATGCTGCTGACGATGATCTATCTGTCGCTGGCGGTATCGCACGAGCACTAAAGAGCAGTGGACAGTGAACAGTGAGTAGTGGACAGTGCGACGATCTACGAACCGAAAACTGTTCACTGCTCACTGTGCACTGTCCACTGAAAAAAGATTCCGCCGGAGAGCGCTTCCGCTCCGGGCAACGGAAGGCTGCAAGCGTGAGGGGGCCAGCTCGGTGAGCCTCAACCACCCACTGGCAGCCAATCCCAAAGGAAGCTGGAGAATTATGCGGAAACTTCAGTATGTATTCATGGCCCTGGCGGCTCTTTGCTTCGCCATTCCGGCCTTCGCGGATGGCGGCTCTGCCGCTGTCAATCTGGTGCCGATCGGCGCGGGTTTGGGTATGGGTCTGGCCGCCGGCATGTGCGGTCTCGGACAGGGCAAGGCCGTCGGTTCCGCGGTCGAAGCTCTGGCCCGCAACCCCGGCGCACGCGCCGGCATCTTCACCTTCCTGGTTCTCGGTCTGGCGCTCATCGAGTCCCTCACCCTGTTCACCCTGGTCATCGTTTTCGCCAAGATGTAATCAGGTTTGTCTCCTCAAAGCAGATTGGCCCCATCCGCAATGGATGGGGCCAATCTGCTTTTGCGCTGACTCTGCCCTACCGTCCCGCTTGCGCCGCGCCCCCTGGCCCCGTCCGCAGCATCTTGATCGCCTGCCGGTAGTCGATCCCTGCGGGCACCGGCGTATAGCGCGTCAATTGCTCCACTGTATTGAAGATCTTCGTCTTGAACACGATGCGCAGCGTCATCTCCATCTGCACATGCGTAATGCGCCACTGCTTTCCGCCCACGTCCGCCTGTTCAATCACCAGCCAGCCGCCCTTGTTCAACCTGCCCAGAATGCCCCATCCGTAGTCCGTATCCTGTTGAAGATGGCCCTCCAGGTGCAGTACCCGCTCCTGGGCGGGGTCAATCCAAACCTCGCCAGAGAGAGCCGTCAGCGCCTGGCTTTCGTAGTCGGGCGGGCTGAACTTCGGATTCGGTTTGAAGGTGAACTTCTCCACTGTTCCCGACTGGCCGGCGACTGTTCCGGCGTACTGGTAGAGAAAAGCGTCGGGCAGCATGCGCAGAAGCTTCATGACGATCCCCATGTCCGAGTCTTCCCCTTGCTTGCGGTGCTTCTGCAGGCTGGGATTGGCAGCCAGGGCGTCAAGGCGCGCCTGTTACTTTTGCTCGTCGGCTGGGCCGAGCAGGTTGTCGTTCACCGAGAGCAGGCGGGCGACGCCGCCATCCCTGGTCTCCACAATTTCCTTGGTCGTAGTCAGCCGCGGGCTGGTTTTGCGCAGCAGGTAGCGCATCGGGTGGCCGGTGTCGGGAGCGGTTCTGATCTCGGTGGCCAGCGCGCGCTCCACCAGCCCCTGCGCCTGAGCCGGCGAGAGCAGCTCCGCGCTGGAGTTGGCTGGCTGTCCATGGGCCCCCGCCTGGGATAGAACCGCCCAAGCCATCAGGCAGAGAAGTTGGAGGAGTCTGCGCACTGAAATCAGTTTAACGGGCGGCGGGCCGCATCGTTTCACGGGCATTGGCGTCTTTGCGGCTAGTACTACAGTTGTAGATTGCGGATTTCGGAGGGAGCAGGGAGTTTCAACCCCCCGGAAAAAGCTCAATTGGCACGGCCTTTAGGCCCGGACCGGGGCGGAGGAAGGAAATACAACTGTAGTCCTTGGCAATGCCTCATCTCCAATTAGACGCAAATTCCCTGCCCTGGGACTCCCCGGATTGAAGCCAAGTGGCCGGGTTGCGTATAGTGCGGGCAGGGCCTTGTGTGGGCCAATGGAAGGATTGAGAGCATGGCAGTGGAGAATACATCAGCGCGCATCGGCAAAAGCATCGTGATTTCCGGTGAAGTAAAAGGCGGAGAAGACCTGGTCGTGGACGGGCGCGTGGAAGGGACCATCACCCTGGCCGAGAGCCGGCTGACCATCGGGCCCAATGCAAACGTCGCAGCCGATCTTACCGCCAAGGATGTACTGATTATGGGCCACGTACAAGGCAACATCGTAGCCAATGGCCGCGTTGAGCTGCGCGCCGGCTGTAGTGTGGAAGGCGACATTCGCGCGCTTCGCCTGGCTGTGGAAGACAACGCTGTTTTCCGCGGCAAAGTAGACCTGACCCAGGCCGCTGGCAAGGGGCACGATAGTGCAATCGCCCCGGCCCACGGCGGCGCCGTCTAGTCCAACGCTTCGAAACGCTCGGCCAGACAATTACCTGCCGGGCTGCAAAGGGATTCTGAGCTTGCTTAGCCGTTGGTTCGAAAAGAAGCAGCAGGGCACTCCCGCCGAATCCGCTCAAGGACTCATCGGTCCAAGAGAGCCGCGCCATTCCGGGGCGTGGGCCGCGGTGCGCAAACGTCTCCAGGGTGAGCCCGGCCTGCGGATCATCGACACCGGGTACACTTCGCCAGCCAACATCAACTACCTCACCGGCCTTGGCCACAGCATCTTTCTCACCGATATGGTCCACGATGCCTGCTCCGTCGACTGGCGGAAGGGCACGGACGAGGAAGGGAACCCGGTCTGGGATGTGGAGGGTTTCCTCGAGCGCACGCTCAAGTTCGATGGGCGCATGTTCGATGTGGTGTTGCTGTGGACGGCACTCGATTACCTGCCCGAACAATTCGTGGCGCCGGTGGTTGCGCGCCTCTATTCGGCCATGAATCCCGATGGCCAGGTGATGGCCTTCTTCCACACCAAAAGCCAGGGCGAGGAGACGACGCGCTACCGCTACCACGTTACCGCCGGCGACGACGTGGAAATGCAAATGACCCAGCAGTTTCCCATTCAGCGAGCCTTTACCAACCGCAGCATCGAGCGTCTGTTTACCGGATGGTCCGGCCACAAGCAGTTCCTGGCCAAAGACAGCGTCTCTGAAGTCATCATCACGCGCTGAGATCCGGCCATGCCACGCTTTCCAACGGAGAAATCATGACTACATCGACGACGCGCATCACCTGGCTTGGCCACGCAACAGTTCTCGTTCAGACCGCCGCGGGCACAAACATCCTGATCGACCCTTTCATTGCCCAGAACCCAAAATATCCAACGGCTTTTTCCCTTCCGCCGAAGATCCAATACATCCTGCTCACCCACGGCCATGGGGATCACATCTCCGATGCTGTGCCGGTAGCCCAGAAGCACGGCTCAACAGTCGTGGCAATCTACGAACTGGCGGCCTACATTGCCGGCAAGGGCGTCACGAACACGATCGGGATGAACCTGGGCGGCACCGTGCAACTGGACGACGTAGCGGCAACAATGGTTGAAGCCCAACACTCGTCGTCGGCTCAGGATGAAAAGGGGACGCACGAAGTGGGCGTCGCGGCAGGTTACGTGTTGACGATTACAGACGGCCCCGTGCTCTATCATGCGGGAGATACCGCGGTCTTCGGGGACATGAACCTGATTCGTGAGCTGTATCAGCCCACCGTAGCCATGCTTCCCATCGGAGGGCATTACACCATGGGACCAAAGGAAGCTGCGCTAGCGGTAAAGTTTCTGGCCCCGCGGGTGGTTCTGCCGATTCACTTCGGCACGGTGCCGCCGCTCAAGGGCACGCCAGAGCAATTGGCTGCGCTGGTCGATTCAAGTGTCAAATTGGTGGACTGGACGCCCGGCGACGTGTACACGGCGTAAGGGCCATGAAAAAGCGCCTCTGCTGTTCCCTAGTCCCTAGGTCCCTGCTTTATTGATCCCGCGTCTGGCGGATCGCGCGCTGCGGCGGTTGAACCGGGCTGTCTTCAGACGGATTCGGATTGCCAAGCCGAGGCGCGCCAGGAAGCGAGGCAGCGGCGCGAATGCCGCGCAGATCGCGCACAATTTCCACCTTTTCTCGCGCGTACTGGCCGGCCAGCCGCGTCAGAGCATAAGTGATGATGTCGCTGTGATGCAGGTCCTGTACCGCGGGATCGCGGCGCATGTTCAGCCACAACCTGTGCACAAGCTGCACGTCGTCCGGGCTCAGGCTTGGCGCGTGAGGCCCGATGTAGAACACCTTGACGTCGCCATTCGCCGGGACGACATAATAGTTGAATTGGCGCTTCGGCTCCGGCAATGCTTCCCAGGCCTGCCCCATGTGGAATGCCTGATCCTCAGGCGTCATTGAGCTTGACGTGCCGGAAACCACCGAGTCCACTTCAAGCGAGTTCGCACCCTGCGCCAGCGCAGCGAATACGTCGCCTGCCGGCACCACCAGAAGCGAAACCTTCTTGCCAAAACTCTCGGCCACCGAGACAGCCTTGGTAAACAACATCTGCTCGTGTTCGCTAAAACTCTGTTGCTCGGCGCTCAGGTACTCCGGGCCGCCCACGCCCATCATGCGCACGCTGATGACCACCAC
>Ga0182027_10014645_pt1 | contig 10840 bp, 12 predicted proteins | sample 712E1DmetaG_FD_121300 | JGI IMG/M metagenome (GOLD analysis project Ga0182027, IMG submission 121300) | Permafrost microbial communities from Stordalen Mire, Sweden - 712E1D metaG (Illumina Assembly) | ecosystem: Environmental > Terrestrial > Soil > Wetlands > Permafrost | place: Sweden...
CAGATGCGCGGTCAACGGCTGCCAGCAGGCAATCGCACGCCTTGCCCAACGGGGATTTGGGCAGCGTGCGTTCTCGCAAGACAATCTATTCAGTCGACGCGATTCCTCTTTCCGCCGTCAAGCGGGCCACAATAACTTGTCGTGATTCGCGACTATTGAAGCCGAACAATCGTTTCTCCTTTCGGATACAAGCCAGTGGCCGCTATTTCGGTCGGAACGGGCCATGCTAGGGTCGTGTCCGAGATCTTCCGGACAATCGCAGCTGAACCTAAATAGGCTGGTTGCCCTGGGAGATCAGATGTCACGGGATTCGCTCGAAGAGCGTAAATTGACGCAGGCTCCCCCGACGCGGCAATTAAGACCTCAAAGCCGGTTGCTTGATTAAATAGCGTCTGCCAAGCGTAAGCTGAATACCGCCAGAAATCCCACGGTTCCTCGTGCACTGGCCAGGTTTGATGCGTCTGAGTGAAGATGATCCCACCGGTCTTCATGACGCGGTTTAGTTCTATCGCAACCTTCCATGGCATTGCCAAATGCTCGAAAACAGAACAGGAAAACGCCGCGACAAATCGATCCCTCCCAAATAGCTTTTCCAGAGAGTGGGCGTCGCCGACCACGTCGACATTTGGCCCAGGGAGGATATCAAGTCCCACATATTCCAGCCGACTAGGTATAGAATTCCTCCGGATTACGCCGGACCTAGCGCGCGAGCCAATCTCAAGGACGGCGCCAGCGGGTATGTCATTGAGTAGCTGCAGAAACCTGACCCACGAAACGTGATAGGGATCTCCCTCATTGGCGTTTTGGTGGGCCGAGCCGGTTAAGACTTCCGAGCCATCCGCAAGACGAACCCGTAACGAGAAATCTCTGCCCAGTGTCTCCGTCGGAATCTCCAACCACTCGTCGAATCGGCATCGCTCCGCGGATGGGTCTACAGCTTTGGCAACGTCCGCGCTTGGGATTCCATACGAATGGAGTGACCTTGCCACTTCGGTTTCCTTGAACCGCAATTCAACTGATTGGATTGTCGTACCTGCGACATGGCACCACCCGCGCACGTGAAGGCGTCCAAAGTAGACGGAACACTCATCGATCTTCCACTTTAGTGGGATAGGCATTCCTCGACGCTCTAGGTTTTATCCTGACCGAGTGCAAGAATCCGTTCGCGACATCCTGGAACAGGTCGAATCGGTAAACAGACTTTAGGGTCTGATTCGGCGCGCTTCTGCGCGTTATACCTGAACAACGGTGGCGCTTTCACCCGGATGGTTCCTGTGGGCGTTGCGCGATGCGGTGATTTCTTCTGGCCACGGTCACAGTGGTGCAGAAGCCATGGCTCTTTACGCCCGAATGGCCCGAGAAATCAATGATGCTGGACAACCGAGGCCTGATCGATGCCGGCCCGCGCCGCTCCGGGTTTCTGCCGCCCCTTCCGGATGGGTTGCTTCGTTCCGCTTGTTGACAATTGGCGGCGCGCTGTGGTGTAAGTCGAGAACTTCAGTGAGATTCTGGTTGAGGTTCCAAATAGCATCGGGCCGGCAGAACGGCTGAAGGTGTTCGCAGATTTTTCGCACGGCCGACTCGCACCGCCGGAAGAGTCGGCGCCGATCCCACCGAGGCAACGCTGGCTCGATCGGGTACGGCTAGCAATTCTCGACCGCATCTTGCGACTATATCCTTGGTCTTCTCCACGGGCCGGCGGGGTATCTGCGGTCGCCTCGGCAGCCACAAGCATCACTGCCATCGTCCGGCGGCGGTTTTCCTATTTCTTGATCCTTAGCGTAAGTGCATTGGCAGCGATTCTGGCGATCGCGGCATCGACGCACTCGTGGAAATTACCTCATTTCACGGCATCAACACTGCATATTTCACCGGAGCCTATGGACTTTGGCTGCTATTCTGCTTCACAAGTTGGTTCGATCTTATTGAAGTTGCAGTCGACGATACCGGCATCCCGCCATCCGGTCGATCTATCACGCCCGCTGATTCGGCGGACATTCATTCACTTCGTCGCAACGACGATAGTGGCGCCGGGCAAATCTGAGGCGGGGGGTTCGCGGCAAGATGACTTATTCAAAGCGGGGCGAATTAGCCGAGGTGATAGATGCTATCGAGATTTGGAGGTATCCGAGATGCAAGAGGATTCCAAATCGCCTACGGCATCCGCCTGAGCCGAGCGACCGCCACAACCTGCCAGCCAAGGGGCGAGTCGATAAGATTGAATCGGAAGAGCCCGCGGAACATTGCCATCACCGCGTTGGCCATCCTTGCCGAAAACCCTTTTCCGTCCGTTGCAACGTCGGTCGCCAGTTTTCCACCCCGCGCAATCACCAGGCCCCGGTAAAGGTTGAAGAACGGGAAGCCGCTCAGATAGATGCGCTCAACGGAGAAACCCGATGCCTGCAGAACTGCGGCGATGGAGTCCCTCGTAAAATGCTGGCGATGGCCAATATGACGGTCGAAAGCCGACATCGGGCCGCCGGGCACGGTGACGATCAGCCGAGCATCCACCGTCAGGTAAAGGCGCGCCGCGCATAAAAAATCCACCGGGGAATCGACATGTTCGAGCACCTCCGAACAAACCGCATCCGTCGCCCATCCGGTATAGGCCTTCAATTCTTCCGGCGGCTTGAGCAAATCCGCCACCACGAAGTCCGCCCCGGGCGTCTTCTGGCGGGAAATCTCAACGCCGCTCGCGCTCAATTCAAATCCGAGCAGCTTGGCTTGCGGTAGCAAATCCCGAAGCTTCGCCAGCAAGTCGCCCTGCCCGCTGCCAATATCCAGCATGCGAAGGCCGCGTCCGCCGGGACTCCGTCGCAGCAAACCGGCGATGATGGCATGACGCATTTGCTGGGCAGGATTCCGGCTGGCGGCCACCGCAAAATGCTCCCAGTGATCGTTCCAATTGTCGCGGCCGGCCATGGGTCTTCAGGGCAGTTTGATCACCATCGCTTGACCGGTGGGCAGGTAAATCGGTTTCTCGCGGCGCCCGGTAAACGCCTTGTCGGTCGCCTCGCGCGCCCTCGTGCAACTGGGAAAACCATAATCGTCAAAGACCAGAATCCCGCCCGGTACCAGACGCGGATAAACGAATTCGATGCTGTCTAGCACGCTCTGATAGAGATCCACGTCGATGTGCGCAAACGCTAGCCGCAGAATATCGAGGCCTTGAAAAGTGTCCGGGATAAAACCTGCGTGAAAGTTCGCGTTCGCGCCAGTCGGCAAAACCAATGCCCGAACCGCGGCCTCCGACGTTTGCGCAAAATCGCCCTTCGCAAACGGCTCGCCGGCCGACGTCGCCGGCATCCCCGCGAAACTGTCGAACAAATGCAGCCCCCTGGCATCGTGCGCTTCCCGCAAGACCTCGGCGGCCAGTAAAGCCGTGCCGCCGCGAAAAACGCCGAATTCCGCGAAATCGCCCGGCAGGGACAGGGCGTGGCGCATCAGATGGAGCAGTATCCAGCCACGCTCGGGACTGACCAGCGTATGCGCGCGAATTGGATCGTAGAGCCGCTTGAAATCGGCCTCGCCTTCCCATGGTGAAAACAATGGCCGATAGAGATCGAGGTCGCGTACCGCCACGCCTTTGTTGGCAAGTCGCGTGCGCAGGCGAAAATACCCGGTCGCCGCCAGGAGGCGAGGCGCCGGATTCCGCGGAATCTTCAATTCCAAGGGCAGCAAAGATCGGGCGCAACGGAGAAAGTTCATGTAAATGGAGCGGCGGGTTCAGCGTGCGCGATTGCGAGAAGGTTCAGCCCGAACTTGTGGTAGTCGAGCCGGATTTTGCTCGGCCGAAATCCAGCGCGTACGAGCAGCGGCCAGAGATCGCGCTTGTCATAATACATCTTGTGGTCGTCCATCTCGACTTTTGGACTGAGCCCAAGACTAAACGCGGAGAACTCCAGAAAGAACTTGCCCCGCCAAGTGGGCACGTTGATCAGCAATACTCCACCCGGGCGCAACAACCCCCGGGCCGCACCGATCACTGCCAGCGGCTCCCAAAGATGCTCCAGCACGGAAATCAGGAGCACGGCATCGAACGAACCCGGGGCGAGTCCAGGCAGAGTTTCCTCTATAGTCCCTTCATGGAAGGTAAAGCCCTCCGCCTCGCGCAACTCCGGTGCGATGCGGAAATCGACTCCGGTGCCGTGCTTGAGTCGGTCCCGCAATGCCAGCAACTGCGTCGCCCGGAAGCCGCACCCCAGTTCCAGTATTTCCAGGTCACGCCCCCCCGGCAACCAGCGGCGGATCGCTCGCTGGGAAAGCCAGACTCCGAAACGGTCGACCCACGTCACCCCGTGTTGCCCGTATGATTCTGCGGCACGCCGGCTCATGGCTCGTTTCTCGCCTTCACCCGCTGTGCCATCTCTAGCAGGAGCGTGAAGCCGAAAGTCTGGAATCCCAGGATGATCATCAGCAAACCGAAAATCGCCGGGTACGACAACTCCGACAGCCTCAGACCCTCCCTGACATAATGCCAAGCGAGCATGCCTACCAGCAGCAGACCGATTCCCGAGCTCAGGGCGGCCAGGATCATACCGCGGTTGTAGGTAAGTTGGCGTTGAACGGTTCCGTCAATCCCAGAGCGCAAACCATGCATGATGCGCGCAAGAATCCCGATCTGGACAGAACTGTAGCCGAGCGTCGCGCACGTGACGCCAAACAGCATCCAGTATAGGTTGAGCCCGATGCCACCCACCGTAACCGGCCCGAAACTCAGCAAGAACGCGAGCAGCAAGCCCGCGGTCAGCAGCACTGCTCCCGGCTTCAGCAGAAATGAATCCGGAGAATACACGAGCATCACCTTGAGATTGATCCAGCCGGCGATCCAGGGAGAAAGCCAGCCGGCGCGGCGGTGATGACTAAACCGGCCTTCGCGATCTTTGAAGAACTTTACCGGAACCTCAGCCGTGCGCAGGCCCAGGCGGGCCGCCTTCAAAACCATCTCCGAGGCGTACTCCCACGATTGCGACTTCAGATCGATTTTCGCCAGCGCCTCCCGGGTGAGGCCGCGAATGCCACAGTGGATGTCCGAATAACGACTGCCGTAAATTCGATTGAGGACCCAAGTCGTCAGTGGCGTGCCAAAATACCGGTGCAGCGGCGGCATCGCCCCGGCCTCGATGCTGCCATGAAACCGGCTGCCCATGACAAACTCTGCGCCTTGACGGAACCTCTCCACAAACGCCGCGAGTTCCCGAAAGTCGTAGGTCAGGTCGGAATCGCCCATCACAATCCATCGTCCCCGAATATAGGGCACCGCATCGATGTAGGCCCGGCCCAGCCCCCGCTTGGGCGTGCGCAACACCTCGGCGCCACGGCTGAGCGCAATCTGCGGAGTCTCATCGGTGGAACTATCGACGATCAGGATCTGGCCGGTCACGCCCGCCCGCTTCAGACCCTCCTGGCACCAGTCCACAAACTCGCCGACAGTGACGGCCTCGTTCAACGCCGGCACGACGATGCTGAGATCCACCGGTCCAGTTTGGGCGCCCGGAGGCAACAGATGTTCGACGGCCGTCGGCGCAGAACCCGGATCAGCCATGGGCGATTTCTCCACGCATCGCGATCATTGCGTCCCGCACGGCCGTCGCGGAAGAACGCTGACAGCTCCAACCCAGCGATTTGATCTTGCGGCAGTCGAAACGCACGACGGGCACATCGCCCTTCCACCCCCGGTCGCCACCGGTATACTCGTAGCGGACGTTGCCGGCGGGAAGCCCCGTTACCTCAGCAGCCAGGTCGGCAATCTCCCGCACGGTGATGTAGTCGTCCGTCGCCACATTAAACACGTCGTAGGCCACCGGGCACCGTTCATTGGCCAGGAACATCGCGTTGAGGATGTCTTCGACATGAATGTAACTCTTGCTCTGCGAGCCATCGCCGAGAATCCGGAGCCGCGTAGGATCCTGCCGAAGCCGGCGCACAAAATCATAGCCCACGCCGTGCGTCTGGCGGGGTCCCACCACGTTGGCAAAGCGGAACGCACGGGCCGTCAACCCAAACATATGGCAATACGCACCGATCAACGCCTCGCAGGCCAGTTTGCTGGCACCGTAGGTTGAGATTGGCAGGCAGGGACCAAAACTTTCGGAAAACGCCACGTCAGCGTGCTCGCCGTAGACGCCGCTTCCAGAGGTGTAAAGCAGGCGCCCCACCCCGTTTACGCGGACCGCCTCAAGGACATTCTGCGCCAGGTAAGTTCCCTCCCAGAAATCGATATCCGGATGCGTAACTGCCTTGGCGATGTCGGGATTGGCAGCCAAATGAAACACCGTGCCGCACCCCGTCATCGCCGTCGTAAGTTTGCCAAGATCCTTGAGGTCGCCTTCGACAATCTGCAGCCTCGGATCGCCGACGATTTCCTGCAAATGACCGCGGGTTCCCGACGAGAAATTGTCGTAGATGATCACCTTCGCCATTTCGGGGCTCGCGAGGAGCCGCCTCGTCAGGTGGCTGCCGATAAACCCCGCACCGCCGCTGATAAAGACTTTCCGCATAGCCCTGACTTCCATTCGGTAAAAATCCCGCGATGCCATGACGGTGTCACGGAAAATCGCCGACTGCTTTGTAGTAATTCCTCCCGCTTTCTTGCTGCGACCCCCCAATGAAGCCTTTTCGGTCACGACTTGCATGCTCTTGAGCACCGGTATCCTGGTCAACCGCGCAGGAGGCAACATCGCTGAGATTCTGCGTCGCGTAAACGCTGCGCTCGATTTGGGTAGGAATGCGCCAGCAGCGCAGGTTTATTGTCGCCCGCGCCGAGGTATTTGAGGAAGGATAGGCGTCGTGAGGATGAGTTTGGGAATGCTCACGGCCCCAGAATAGGCTGGCCAACCGTGCAAATCTGAGACGCCTTCATCACTGAATCATCGTTCTCTGAATTGTTCGATCGCGCAATTCCCTGCCTCACCTTCTCGCGCCCACCTTCATTTTGCCCCCCACCCTCACTTTCCCTCTCACCCTCACGCCCATGCAAAAGGTTTTTGTCACTGGCGCCGCCGGATTTATTGGCTCGAATGTCGTTGATCGTTTGCTGGCGGACGGCCGGGTCGTCGTCGGTTGGGACAATTTCTCCACCGGACAGCAGCCATTTCTCGCCGGGGCGCTGACACAGCCGGGCTTTGCTCTAATTCGCGGAGACAATCTTGATGTGCCGGCACTGACCGCCGCGATGAGGGGTTGCGACTTTGTCTTCCATCTCGCGGCCAACGCCGACGTACAGTACGGTCCGAGAAACCCGCGGCGAGACATTGATCAGAATACCAATGCAACCTTTCATGTACTCGAGGCGATGCGCGCCAACGACATCAAACGGATCGCGTTCTCCTCGACCGGAGCCGTCTACGGCGAGGCCAGCGTCATTCCCACTCCTGAGAACGAACCGTTCCCCATCCAGACCTCGCTCTATGGAGCCTCCAAGGTGGCAAGTGAGGGATTTGTTTCAGCCTATGGCGAAGCCTTCGGTTTCGAGTCTTACATTTTCCGTTTTGTTTCGATCCTCGGCGAGCGTTACACCCACGGTCACGTTTTCGATTTCTACAAGCAGCTGATCGAGCATCCTGGCTGGCTTCGCGTGCTGGGCGATGGGTCCCAGCGTAAGAGTTATCTTTATGTTCAAGACTGCATTGACGCCATGATGCATGTGATCGAATCCGGCACCGCGATCGGGGCAAAGCACCACACGAAGATCTACAATCTGGGAACCCCCGAATACGTGCAGGTAAACGATTCTATCCGCTTTATCAGCGAGGCACTCGGCCTCAGTCCAGAGCTTCGCTACACGGGCGGGGACCGGGGCTGGATTGGCGACAATCCTTTCGTCTTCCTAGATACTGCGGAGATCCGGGCGACTGGCTGGCGGGCCAAGCTGACGATCGAACAGGGCATCGTAAAGACGCTGCGGTGGTTGGAAGCCAACCGCTGGGTGTTCGAAGCACGGAAGTGAGAGTTATCCGAGAATCGCGCGGGATTCGCGTCGGAAATCGACAGGGATGACAGGAATAAGTTGACAGCTTAAACCTTACGATCGTAAGGGAGAACCATACGTTATGCTGCTACTTAACGTCCTGTTCCCAAAGGTCCGCGCTGAACTCCTCCGGGTCCTGTTCTCAGACCCGGCGGTCGAATTGCACCTACGCGAACTTGTCCGGCGCACCGGCTTGGGCCTCGGTACTGTACAGGACGAACTGGCCAAACTGGAGGAAGCGGAGCTGATCCGCAGCCGCGCCGATGGCAACCGGAAGCTCTTTCAGGCCAACAAGGAGCATCCCGTGTACGCGGAACTTCACGGGATGGTGGTGAAAACCGCAGGCGTCTGCGCCGTGCTCGCAGACTCACTTGGCGGGCTAGAGGGGGTGGAACTGGCCTTTGTTTTCGGTTCGTGGGCACGCGGTGAAGCCGGTGCGGGCAGCGACATTGATCTGATGGTCATCGGCCAGACCGGATTACGGGCCTTGGCCCCACGTCTGCGGCCAGCCGTGGTACGATGTGGACGTGAGATCAACCCGCATGTGCTGACGCCGGAAGAGTGGACTAAGCGGCTGCAGGTCGGAGATGCGTTCGTGGCAGACGTGGCAAAGCAGCCGAAACTCTTCGTCAAGGGAAGGGCAAATGAGCTTGAGCGAATGGCATAGTGCCGGTTGGTTGCGTCCCCATCAAACGACGCGTCAGCAACTCGCCGATCTATTCGGGATCGTCGACCGCGACCTGGAGGATGCCGACCGTGGCCTATCGGCCGACTGGAAATTTGGTATTTCCTACAACGCGGTGCTGAAGCTGTGCACCGTCTTGCTTTACGCCGAAGGCTACCGACCGGAGAAAACCCTGGCGCATTACCGAACGTTGCAGGCACTGCCGCTGATTCTTGGCAAGGAATGGCAGCATGATGCCGACTACCTCGACGCCTGCCGGACGAAACGCAATGTGGCCGAATATGATTCAGCCGGGCGGGTGAGCACGACCGAGGCGAAGGAGTTGCTGGCATTCGCTAAGAAACTGCGGCCTGCCGTCGTTGCGTGGCTGGAACGCCAACATCCGACCCTTTCACCATGGAAGCCTCCGGCACAGGTCTGACGCGGACAAGGCGCCTCCGCCACCCCCACTCTCACTCCCACTTTCACTCTTACTTCCGCCTCCCAACCTCACCTTCACTCTCACTTTCACTTCCCCATGCGCATCGTAATGACGGGCTCAAGCAGCGGGATCGGTCGGGCCCTGGCGGAACGTCTCCTCTCCCGTGACCACCTCGTCTGGGGCCTGGCCCGCTCGGATCAAACGGAGTTCGTGGCGCGGAATCCGGACGCGTTCTTCGCCACGCGCTGCGATGTGGCGGAATGGTCCCAGGTAGCCGAGGCCGCACGCACCATCCTCGCACGCTGGCCGGAAATCGACGGACTGGTGACTTGCGCCGGTGTCCAGGGTGCGATTGGGAAGACCACGGCGATTGATCCAGCTGGTTGGAGCGCCACCGTGCGCACGAATCTCGATGGAACGTTTTACGCCATCCGCGCTTTTCATTCGGCGCTTCACGCCGGCCCTCGCCGGGCGAAAATCGTCTGCTTTTCGGGCGGAGGCGCGACCAAGCCACGCCCCAATTTCTCCGCCTACGGCGCCGCCAAGACCGCCGTCGTGCGTCTCGTCGAAACCGTGGCCGAGGAGGAGCACGCCGCACCGCTGGACATCAATGCCGTGGCGCCCGGCGCAATCAACACGCGTCTGACCGACGAAATCGTCGCGCTCGGGCCGGCGGTGGCCGGCGACGCCGAATACCAGGCCGCCCTGCAACAGAAACAGAAAGGCGGCGCCTCGCTGGCCCGGGCGCTGGACCTGGTCGAATGGCTGCTCTCGCCGGCCAGCGATGGCATCAGCGGGCGCTTGATCAGCGCGCAATGGGACTCGTGGGACCGGCTTTCTGGCAAAGGCCAATTGCTGCACGACACCGAGACTTACACCCTTCGGCGAACGGTCCCAAAGCCGCCAACATAATGAGGATCCAGCCAGCCGGGGTAATTCTCGCACCCCGCTCGTAGGTCCGCGTGAGATTTGTAGGGCGGGGTCGCCGAAACCCGCCGTACTCGGCAAATTGGCGGGATCCGGCGATCCCGCCCTACATCCGACTGCATAATTTCGCCTAATCTTCCGTCTGGGCGGGATATGAGATATCGTTGAACACGTGCATCTTTAAAAGGAAGTACCCGACGATGGTGCCAGGCGGCACCGCCATGGCCTTTGCGAGATAAATGTTGTGGCTGAAAAGCGCCAGCCCCCCTCGGAATCCCGCCAACTGCACCAGGTGGGTGATTCCAATCACGACGAGGTATTCGGCCAACTGTTTCGCGAGGTCCGCGCGCCCACAGCGAAAGGTCCAATGCTTGTTCAACAGAAAATGGGTTGCCGCCCCGGCAACATACGCTCCTGAAAACGCCGCCGTTGGGGGAATCCACTCTCTGAGCAGCCCCAATACACCAAAATCGACCACAGCCGTACACCCTCCGACCGTGAGGAATCTTACGAATCTGATCTTGGTCATCCGCCTGAACACTTTATGAGTGATGTAGTCTAATCCCTTGCCGGCAAGCAACAACAGTCACAGCGTTTGCTGGTCTGCCGCCTGGTCAGTATTCCTCGTCCCAGGCAACATCTTCCCCCTCATTTTCACTTTCACTTTCATTCCCACTTTCATCCCCATTTTCCTCCGACTTTCACTTTCGCTTTCACTCTCACTTCATGACCGTTCCCTACTTCGACCGGTCCGTTCATCTCCGATCGCTTCGGCCCGATTTGGAGGCCGCCGTCGGACGCTGTCTCGACACCGGCGCGTTCTGCCTTTGGCCAGAGG
>Ga0182027_10014649_pt1 | contig 10838 bp, 8 predicted proteins | sample 712E1DmetaG_FD_121300 | JGI IMG/M metagenome (GOLD analysis project Ga0182027, IMG submission 121300) | Permafrost microbial communities from Stordalen Mire, Sweden - 712E1D metaG (Illumina Assembly) | ecosystem: Environmental > Terrestrial > Soil > Wetlands > Permafrost | place: Sweden...
TGCCCAGGTTGTAGCAGGCCTCGGCATAATCCGGCTTGAGGGCAAGCGCCTGCTGATAACAGGCCTCCGCGGCTTCAAAATTTTTGAGAGCCAGCAGCGTATTTCCCAGGTTGCCGTGGGCCTCGGCCATTCCCGGCTTCAGGGCCAGAAGTGCGTTTCCCAGGTTGCCGTGGGCCTCGGCCATTCTCGGCTTGAGGGCCAGCGCACGTTCATAATCAGCTACCGCATCCTCCAGCTTGCCCTGAGCCTGAAGCGCGTTGGCGCGGTTGAAATAGGCTTCAGCAAACTCCGGCTTGAGGGCCAGCGCCCGCTTGTGGCTGTCCACCGCCTCCTCCAGCTTGCCCTGCGCCTGCAGAATGTTTCCCAGGTTAACGTGAGCCTCGGCCAGGTCCGGACGCAGAACCAGCGCCCTCCGGAATCGCGCCTCGGCCAGCTCCCGTTTGCCTTGCGCCTCAAAAACGGCGCCCAGGTTCATCTGCGCCTCAGCCAGCTCCGGATCGAGTGCCAGCGCCCGCTGATAGCAGGCCGCGGCCTCTTCCAGCTTGCCCTGCGCCTGCAGCGCTGTGCCCAGGTTGGAGTGATAAGCCGCCGGCCGCCTGTTGCTCTCTATCGCCTTACGGATCAGTTCAACCGCAACCTCGTAGCGACCCAACTGATGAGCCAAAACGCCCAGCAGGTGCAGGCTGTCGGCATGGTGTGGATCGAGATCCAGAATCTGCCGGTAGATTCGCTCCGCCTCGGCCAGTTGTCCGCGCTGGTGAAGCTGGAGGGCATTGCCGGACATGTTTTGAAGGTCCACAAGGGGACCCGGACGCTGGTTTTGCCTCCTCGGAACAAGGTGCAGGGAGCGGCTCATTGGGTCAGTGTATTGACCTGAGAGAGAGAACAGTCATCAGAAGGCACAAATCACCTTGCGCTATTTACCTGCACGGGACTTGTCCCGATTGCGGACACTTGCGTCTTTCTCCGCTTGTTCCAGCCGTTGCAGGTCTGATTACTCGGAGTGATTCCCGCCTGCCAGCATTTTTCCGGCGACTCGCCCCACGCCGCGCAGCAGCGCCTTCACCGGCCAGCGGCCTTCGGTGTCGGGGAAGAAGATTTCGCCGCTGCGGCGGACTTCAGCTCGGTAGTACCACCGCTTGAGCAGAGCCAGATGGCCCTGACGGAGGGTTGCCGAGGTTGAACCGGAAGACGCGGCAAGCTCGGCCAGCGCCGCCTCCATGCGGGCTTCGAGCACGCCGCGAGCGAGTTTGGCGGATGCGTCCGATGGCGCCTCGTCAGGAGCAAACTCCAGTTGTGCATCTCCGGAACCAGCGGATTCTGGAGCGGCATCCGAAACATGAGCCTCGGCCATTGGCGCTTCGGAAATCGCAGCTTCCGGAATCGGCTCGATCGCCATCGGATGCGCAAAGAGCGAGGTGGAGCCGGACTGCTCATTCTGGATTCTCATGCCTACAGTCGAAAATCCAGCCGGGCCGCTGAGCCTTCCGTTTTCGTAGAGGAAGACGGCAACCTCGCCGGGATTGGCCGAGGCTTGCAGAATGACCGCCCGAAGCTGCGAGAGCGGGCGAACCAGCTCGGAGGCCAGCGCGCGCACGCTCTCCACTCGCTGAACTTGAGCGTGGAGTGCTGCGGCGGCTTCAAAGTCGAGATTCGCCGAAGCCTCATCGCGCTGCGCGCGCAGCACGGCGAGCCTACTCTCGCCGCGCGTGGCCAGAAATTGTTCGACGGCAACGGCCTCCTCCGCATAGCGCTCGTCCGTGCAGCCCTGGTAGCAGGGCGCAAGGCACATCTTCATCTCGGAGTAGACGCAGCCGGGGTGGGCGGGATTCGGCTCCAACTCCTCCGTGCAGCGGCGCAGAAGGAAGAGCTTAAGCGCCTCGTCGGCAAAGCGCTCACCCGCCGCTCGCGACTGAAACGGCCCGAAGGCCCACTCTGCCTCGCGCTGGCTGGGATGATTGGTAACGGCGATGCGCGGGTAAGCGTTGCCGCCAAAGAAGCGAACAAAGGACGGCGCTCCCAGATGCATCCGTTCCAAAGATTTGGGGCCGTAAATCTTCTCCAGGAGAGTAAATTGCCCGAGTAGGCCCTCAAACTCCGAGCCGGTGAGCCGCCAGCGAATCTGCCGCACACGCCCGGCCAACTGCAAGCGGCGCGGGTATTTGGCTGATGGCTGCAACAACCGGGCAAGCCGCGCGCGCAAGTTGGGCGTGCGGCCAATGTATGGCTCGGCGTGCGCATCCGCTCCGTAGAGCGCAAAGACCGCCTGACTCGTCGGCAGTTGCGCCAAAGCGGCCTTGGCGTCGGCCGGATCGAAGCCAATCTGCTGCATTGCAATCTCGGAACTCTGCTTCGAAGCTCCCATTCCACTCAAACTCCGCTAGCTCCCCGCGATCATCATGCCGTCAATGCGCAGCGTGGGCGAGGCCACCGCGCCCCTGAACTCCAAATCGTTGCCGATGGCGGTCACATTCTTAAGCATTTCGGCCAGGTTGCCGGCGATGGTCACCTCTTCGACGGCATGGGTGAGCTGGCCGTTCTCAATCCACAGGCCGGTTGCGCCGCGCGAGTAGTCGCCCGTGACCACGTTGACGCCAAAGCCCATCAGGCTGGTGACGTAGAGTCCGGCGGGAACATCTGCAATGATCTGCTCCGCAGTGAGTTTTCCCGGCTCAGGATACAGGTTGCCGCAGCCAATGCCCGGCGTGCCGGCCAGTCCGCGCGAGGCATTGTGCGTGGACTTCATCCCCAGCTTGCGCGCCGTGTAGGTGTTCAGTAGATAGTTGCTCAGCACGCCATTCTCCACCACCACCGTGCGCAGCGAAGGCAGCCCTTCGCCGTCGAAAGGCGACGTTCCAAAGCCGCCCATCCCCGTGGGCAACAGCATTGTGTTGTCATCAATAATCGTCACGCCCGGCGCTGCGATCTGCTCACCCAGCTTGCCGGCCAGAAACGACGCGCTGCGCCAGATGGCGTCTCCCGAAGCCGCCTCGAAGACCACGCCCGCCAGCGAGCCGGCCACCTCCCGCGCAAAGACGATGGGGACCTGCTGCGTGGGAACGCGCCGCGCGCCCAGCCGGCGAAGCGTCCGCCGCGCTGCCTCTTTGCCGATGGACTCGGGAGATTCGAGGTCCTTGAGCCGCCGCGCGCTCGACCACCAGCCGTCGCGCTGCATCGAGCCGTTCACATCCACCGCCAGCGGCGCTGCCGAGACCCCGGCATAGCTCGAGCGGTAGCCGCCCACGAAGCCGCGCGAGTTGGCCAGCGCCTTGCTCCCCGTGGCTGCGTCAAAGCTGCCGCCGTCGGAGTTGGTGATGCGCGGGTCGGCCCCGAGCGCAGCGGCTTCCGCCCGCCGCGCCCACTCGATGCGCTCCGGCCCCGGAAGCGAGTACACGTCTTCGTCGTAGAGATGCAGGTCGCCGTGCAGCGAGCCGAATTCGTCCCTCTCCGGCAGCCCGCTGAAGGGGTCTTCTTCGGTCACCTTGGCTAGCGTCAGCGCGCCATCCACAAGCTGGCGGATTCCCTCCGGGGTCAGGTCGCTGGTCGAGGTCGAGGCCGACCGCCTGCCCAGAAAAACCCGCAGGCCGAGACCGCGCGAGCCAGACTCCTTCAGCGTCTCCACCTGGCCCAAGCGCACGTTCACGCTGAACTCGTCGCCTTCGCGCGCCACGGCCTCGGCGTCGCTGGCCCCGGCCTTCATGGCCAGCGCCACCACCTCGGAGACCAGAGATTCAAGATCAAGCTCAACCGGATCGCTACTTGCGGAAGATTTTCCCATGGGTCAACAGTAACAAAACCCGTCCATCTCAGCACTTGTATGAATCGGCCGGATCAATCATTGTGAGCGCATCGGTGAGCAATATTTTTATTGAATATCACGCTGGAGGCAGTGCGGCCTACTCTAGGGGCTCAATGTTTCGCCGGGTAACAGGCGAGGAAAAGACGATCATAGAGGTGGTTGCCACATAGGGCATGAACTTTTTGATGATATTTTCCAGGGCCTCGGGCTTGGGCACAAAGACCTTGAGCAGAAATGTGTCTTCTCCTGCGATGTGGTGACATTCCTGCACCTCAGGCATCTCGCGGGCTAGGCCGATGACGCGAGAAATCAAGTCGCCAATGACGCGGACGCGAATAAAAGCGCAGACAGGCCGCCCGACCTTTTCGCGATCGATCTCGACACGGTATCCTGTGATGATTCCAGCCTCTTCCATGCGGTGAACCCGTTCGATGACGGCGGGCGTCGAGAGGCCGACACGCCGGCCCAGTTCCGCAAAGTGAATGCGCGCATCGTCCTGGAGTTCGGCCAGAATGCGCCATCCGATGGGATCGAGGAGCTTGGTAATTTCTAAGGTGTCTGCCATTTGCGACCTAACATAGTTCCGAAAATACACAAAAGTATCGTATAAATCGTATTCCTTTCTGCTGTGAGCCTCAAGTAGATTTCATTATAGGATGGGTTCCGTGTTTCTACTCGGCCATATGGAATGCCGTTTAGTCAACGAAATCCCGAACTGCACCACGTAATCGCAACAGTTTGCCTATAACACCGGAGTACAGGGGTATTCATCATCATGGCACCTACTTCTCAATACGAATTACGTCTAGCTCGCCGCATGGCTAGGTTAGGCACCGAAACCGCCTTTGAAGTTTTAAACAAAGCGAAGGCGCTGGAGCGCCAAGGCAAGAGCATCATTCACCTGGAAATCGGGGAGCCCGATTTCGACACGCCCTCCAATGTTGTGGAAGCGGCCGTGGATGCGCTGCGCAAGGGCTGGACTCACTACGGTCCCTCCGCAGGCCTGCCCGAACTGCGCCAGGCCATCGCCGAATACATCAGCAGCACCCGCGGCATCACGGTCACCCCCGATGAAGTGGTGGTCGTGCCCGGCGGAAAGCCCATCATGTTTTACGCCATTCTGGCGCTGATCGAAGATGGCGATGAGGTGATCTATCCCAATCCCGGTTTCCCCATCTACGAATCGATGATCAACTACATGGGAGGCAAGGCCGTTCCCATCCAGCTCCGCGAGGAGCGCGATTTCATGCTCGATGTCCAGGATCTACCCGCGCTGATCACCGACCGCACCAAGCTCATCATCATCAATTCTCCGCAGAACCCCACTGGCGGCGTCATGCCGCGCCAGGACGTTGAGCAGGTGGCCAGGATTATCGGCGACCGCAATATACTGGTGCTCTCGGACGAAATCTACAGCCGCCTGCTCTTTGAAGGCGAGCATTTTTCGATTTCGACGATCCCCGGCATGAAGGAGCGCACCATCATTCTCGACGGCTTCTCCAAAACCTATGCCATGACCGGCTGGCGCATGGGCTACGGCGTCATGCGCGCCGATCTGGCCACGCACATGACCCGCCTGATGACCAACTCCAACTCCTGCACCGCCAGCTTTACCCAGATCGCGGGCATCGAGGCGTTGCGCGGAGACCAGAGCGCCGTCGCGCGCATGTGCGCGGAGTTCAAAAAGCGCAGCGAGTTTTTTGTCGCCGGCTTGAACAAGATCAAGGGCTTCAGTTGCCGCCAGCCCAAGGGCGCGTTCTACGTCTTTCCCAATATCATGAAGACAGGCTGGAAGTCCAAGTCTCTGGCCGACGCGCTGCTCGAGCAGGCCGGCATCGCCGCGCTCTCCGGCACTGCATTCGGCGAATTCGGCGAAGGCTACCTGCGCTTCAGCGTGGCCAACTCGATGGAGAACCTGCAACTGGCGCTCGAACGCCTCGACAAGTGGACGAAGCAAAACCTCTAGGAGAAGGCCATGGCCCTCACAGATTCCGTCACCGGGAAAGTCATCCGGGATTATTCGATTGAACAGCTCAAGGATGCCGCCAATATGATGCGCGGCTACAATCTTGTCGAGCTCTGCGCGGCAGGTTCGGGACACGCAGGCGGCACGCTCTCGATCATGGACATCGTCGCCGCGCTGTACCTCCATGTTGCCCAGCACGATCCCAAAAATCCCAACTGGGCTGACCGCGACCGGATCATCTGGTCCGCAGGCCATAAGGCGCCTGCCCTGTATGTCGGCCTGGGCTTTGCGGGCTTCTGCGACATCAACGACGTGGTGACACTGCGCAAGCTCCACTCGCGCTTCCAGGGCCACCCGCATTGGTTGAAGCTGCCCGGCGTCGAGGTCTCCTCCGGTTCGCTGGGGCAGGGCCTCAGCATTGCTGTCGGCATGGCGCTCTCCGCCAGGCTGGACAGCAGGAAGCACAAAATCTTTTGCCTGATGGGCGACGGCGAACAGCAGGAGGGCCAGGTCTGGGAAGCCGCCATGGAAGCCGGGCACTACAAGCTGGACAACATCATCGCCGTCATCGACGTGAATCGCCTGCAGATTGACGGCTGGGTCAAGGACGTGATGCAGGTCGAGCCGCTGGACGCCAAGTACGCGAGCTTTGGCTGGGAGGTGCTGCGCGTTGACGGCCACGATATGAAGCAGTTGGTGAATGCCTTCGAGAAGGCCAAAACGATCGTGGGCAAGCCGGTAATCATTCTGGCCGACACCATCAAGGGCAAGGGCGTCAGCTTCATGGAGAATGTTGCAGGCTGGCACGGCAAGACGCCCAACCGCGAGGAACTAGACGCCTCTTTGAAGGAAATAGGCCTGACGGAGCGCATTCCCGTACAGAAGTTACTGGATCACGCCAAAAACTATCAGGCGGAGATAGACCGCGAGCTGGATGCCAAAATGCCCCGGTTCTCCCGCGATTTCTGGTGGAACGCGGGCGACTCGATGAAGGTCAAGATGGAGCCCACCCGCAAAGGCTTCGGCAAGTCGCTGGCGGCCAACGGCGGCGATGAGCGCATCGTTTGCCTGGGGCTGGACATCTCCGGCTCCATCACCATCAGCGATTTTTACGCCGGCAAGCCGGAGCGCGCCAATCGCTGGATCAGCATGGGAATCGCCGAGCAATCGGCCACCTCCGCGGCCGCGGGATTTGCCCGCGAAGGCAAGCAGCCGGTGCTGGGAAGTTACGCCACATTTATGTCCGCGCGCAATCTGGATCAACTCCGCGTTTCGATCTGCTACGGAAATTTCAACGTCCTGGTTGCCGGCGCGCACGGCGGAGTTTCTGTCGGCCCCGACGGCGCAACCCATCAGGCTCTTGAAGATTTGTTTGCCATGCAAGGCCTGCCCAATATGTCCGTGGTCGTACCCTGCGATGTGGAGGAGACCCGCAAGGCCACCGATTACCTGCTGCTCAAGCACGTGGGGCCAAAGTATATTCGCTTTGCCCGCGAGGCCACGCCTGTTGTTACCCATCAGGAGACGCCGTTTGTCTTCGGCAAAGCCAACGTGATTCGCCTGCGTGGTGAAACAGCCAACTTTGCCGACGCCTTTGAGACCCGGCTGGCTCCCGATTACAAGAGTGAGTCGGAGGACCTGAGCATCATCGCCTGCGGACCCATGGTCCCCGAGGCGATGCGCGCGGCCTGCATTCTGAAGCAGGACTTCGGCTACGAGACGCGCGTTCTCAACCTGCACACGCTCAAGCCTATCGACGCTGATGCTGTGATTCGCGCCGCCGCGGATACCGGCGTGGTGATCACCGCCGAAGAACATCAAATCGGCGCTCTGGCGTGGCGTGTCAGCGGCCTGCTTACCGAAAGCAAGCAGCTCTACGGCAAGCCCCTGATCACCGGCGCTATCGGCGTGAAGGATCGCTTCGGCGACTCCGGCTCGCCTTGGGAGATGGTCAAGGAGCTGGAAGTCAGCGCCGAGCATATTGCCCAGAAGGCCATAGAGCTGATGAAGTTGAAGAAGAAGTAAGCGGGCGGAAGGCTCAGTGAATCAAGCGGAAAAGACTGTAGAGAAGGCCGGAGAGCAGCGCCGCAGATGGCAGCGTGAAAACCCACACTGCCGCAATGTTGCGAATCGTGGACATACGCAGGCCGCTGCCGTTGGCCGCCATGGTTCCCGCCACCCCGGAACTGAGAATGTGCGTAGTTGAAACCGGCAGGCCAAAGGTGTCGGCGGCGAAGATAGTGCCCATGGTCACCAGTCCCGCGCAGGCGCCCTGTGCATAGGTCAGGTGATCCTTGCCGATCCTTTCGCCCACCGTGATCACCACACGCTTCCATCCCACCATCGTCCCCAGTCCAAGGGCCAGGGCCACGGCGACTTTAACCCAGTTGGGAATGAATTTGATGGTCTTGTCCTTCTCGCTCTTGTAGTTCTTGAGCTCTTTGCTTTCCTGGGCGGTGAAGGCCGGATTATGTTTCTTTTCCATCAGAAGCAGCGCTTCGCCGGCCACATACATGTCGTTGCGGACTTTTGTTTGTTCTTGCGGTGGGATGGACTTGAAGGCCTTGTACTGCTCCACTTTGTGTTCCACATCCCCAACCAGATCTCGCAGCGCAGGAATCGTTTCCGGCTTTAGCTTCTGGGTGCGGATGTAGTCGGTGACCTCGGCGCGCGCATCCCGGCCGGGAGTGCCGTTCGGGCTTACATAGCGGTCGAGAATGTGGCCGGCCTGCTCGCTGGCGGCGATAAACTGCTGGATATCGTTGGCGGTGACGGCGTGATTGAGTGCGTAAGCGGTGGGCACCGTGCCGATGAGGATCAGCATGATCAGGCCCATGCCCTTCTGCCCGTCGTTGGAGCCGTGAACCAGGCTGACGCCCATGCAGGTGATCACCATCAGGGCGCGGATGGGCCATGGCGGAGGCTGCTTGTTCTTGGGTGCTTCGTAAAGATGAGGGTATCGGAAGAGAGCTTTGGAGAGTAGCATCAACAACGCGGCAAGGAAAAAACCAACCAGCGGCGAAAACAACAGCGCCTTTAGAACCTTGATGGCCTGTTCCCAATCCACGCCGGAGGCGTCGATGTGGGGATTGAACATCTGGTTGGCGATACCCACGCCGATAATCGAACCTACCATGGTGTGTGAACTGGAGGCGGGCAATCCGAACCACCACGTGCCCAGATTCCACAGAATAGCTGCTATCAGCAGTGCAAAAACCATGGCGTACCCAGAGCCCGAACTGACTTGAAGGATCAGATCAACCGGCAGCAGTGTGATGATGGCGAAGGCCACCGCGCCGGAGGAGAAGAGCACACCAGCCAGGTTGCAGAACCCCGACAATACTACCGCGTTGATGGGTTCCAGTGAATGGGTATAAATAACCGCAGCCACGGCGTTGGCCGTATCGTGAAAGCCGTTTACAAACTCGAAACCAAGCGCGATCAGCAACGCCAGGCCCAGTAGAAGATAGGGCCACACGCTGGTGACGGTGACCGCTTTCATGTCCCTGGCTACATGCAATGCGATGAAACACAGGCCACCGGCCATAGCCGCCAGAAATAGCGCGATGCTTTTGGCGCCCGGTTGCCGAGCCATGTGGCTGTCAAGCCGCGACCCCTTTGCTGGCAGTGCTTGCTCGGCGGTTGCCGGGTCGGCCATCAGATGTCACCCATGCGGCCGGAGAGATTCCGGAGACGCCGGGGCCTCCAAAGTCGAGGGTGAGCAACGGCATAACTATATAAATATAAAGGGGATGGCCGGAGGCGGGAGAGCGCAGAGCCGGATAGATTGGCGTCCATATAACCCCAACAACCGCATATTTTGCACAGTTGTTTGCTTCGCCGGCCAGAAAAAGCAGGCTACTGACGCCATTTTATACCGGCTGGGAACGAGCCTGGAAAAGGAGAATGTTAAAGGATGGTTAAAATTAGGCTGGGTGCAGGCTAGCGAGGGGCCGTATTGCGCTCAAACCACAGAGCTATCTGGTCTTCGGATATTTCGCCGGCCGCTAGGCTCCAGAACGTGAGAACTCTATCCTCTTTCGTGGCTGTCAGTTCCAGGCCATTCAACTTCAGGAATGTGACGGAAACAGTGTAAGCGGTTCGTTTATTGCCATCTACAAAAGGATGATTAGCGATAATTCCTTTGGCGTATGAGGCCGCAAGTTGTGCAAGCGAAATGCCTTGCCCTGTGTAGGCGAAGAGATTTTTCGGACGCGCCAAAGCAGATTCCAGCAATCCTGGGTCGCGCACGCCTTCCGCGCCACCGTGGAGCATCAGCGCCTCGTCGTGCATCCTGAGGACTACATCCAGCCTGATCCAAACAGGCTCGTTCATTCGGCGAGCCTCTGCAAGACATCCCGGTTCTCGCGCATCACCTCGCGCGCAGCTTCCATCTGTGTGGCGAATTCCTGATCGAATGGCACCAGCCGAATATCCTGAGAACCTTCGGTGATGTAGAGCGTATCGCCCTTCTCAACCTTCAGCCGCGCCAGAGTTTCCTTGGGCAGGATGATGCCGGCGGAGTTGCCGATGGCGATAATCTTTGCAGTTGTAGCCACTAGGGAGCCTCCTATACAGTTTAATTATAACATAAGTTATAACGTCGCCCTATCGCCAGTCGTCCCGCGCGTTGCCCAGGCCTTCGTTCATCACCGCGTCAAAGCCGCTATGCTTCTTGATGAAGATCTCGCTGAATTGGCGGTCCTGGCGCAGCAGGATGGCTTGCAGGCGAACCATCTCCAACAGCGCCAGAAACATGGCGATCAGCGCCCGCTCGCTGCGGGTGTGGCTCAACAGGCGGCGCAGGGCCACCGGCCTGTCTTCCATGGTCAGGCGGCGGGCGAGGAACTGGATCATCTGGCCCACCGTGACCGAATCCTCCTCCACGTCGATCACCGGACGATTGCGTGCGCGCTCCAGAATCTCGCGGAAGATGCGCACCAGGTCCACCGTATCGGCGGCAATCTCCGGCTCGGCGCTCACATCGTCCTTGAACTCGCTCATGCCGGGATTGGACCAGGTGGCTGCCTCCAGCATCTGCTTCTGTTGCAGCATCTGGGCGGCGTTTTTGAA
>Ga0182027_10014650_pt1 | contig 10837 bp, 13 predicted proteins | sample 712E1DmetaG_FD_121300 | JGI IMG/M metagenome (GOLD analysis project Ga0182027, IMG submission 121300) | Permafrost microbial communities from Stordalen Mire, Sweden - 712E1D metaG (Illumina Assembly) | ecosystem: Environmental > Terrestrial > Soil > Wetlands > Permafrost | place: Sweden...
GAGTCAATCTCACGGATAAGACGGGAGGGTATTTTCTTTATCTGCCGCCCCGACTGGCGCATTGGCCGAGGCCGCTCCTGAATCTCCTCGCGATGGTCAATGGACGGGTGCTGGGAACTCGAGGCCATCCGCTTTCTTATGCGGAATGTCTGCTTTTTAATTGGGCGATCGCCATATGTTTGCTCCTGGTGTCGAAGATGCGTAAAGCGGTCGGCTGGATTCTGTACCTGATCCTCACCGGCGCCGCGCTTCTGGTGTCCCAGAGTCGCGGACCATGGGTGGCGGCGGCGCTCATCGCCTTTCTCGCCATGTTGATGTCGCCCTCGCGGCGCGGCTGGCTGATTTTCGTCCTCTGCGGAGTCTTTCTGGGGGTTTTTGCTGCGGTCCCTGTCTTTCGCGACCGCGCCGTCAGTATACTGGATCGGTCGCATAACTCCAACAAGGAACGCATCCATATGTGGCGCGCCGGAGTGGAAATGTGGAAATCTTGTCCCATCCTAGGCATTGGACCGGGCAATGTGAAGACGGCGTCTTTCGACTACCAGACGCCGGATGAAAAAGTCTGGGGAGCCTGGGGCCATCTTCACAGCCTCTACATGAATTTCCTAGTGGAGCGAGGAATCTTGGGACTCCTTGCTTTCTTGATGTTCATAGGGGTTCTGTTTCGCGAGTTGTGGCTGGCCTGGCGCCGCTCTATGGATGATCCCTGGCGATCCTCGTTCCTGCAGGCGGCTCTGCTTGGCATCCTCGGTTTTCTAATTGGCGGTCTGACGGAGACGGTTTATAATTCGGCGGTTGTGATGATGACTTTTTATTTTGTCACGGGGCTCGCTCTCGCTTTGACACGGCATGAAACGATCGCCTGAACCTCTGATCCTTCTCGATCGAGACGGAACCCTTATCGAAGAGAAGGGGTATCTTTCGGATCCCGAAGGCGTGAAATTGTTGCCCGGCGTCGTTCAGGGGTTAAAAAAGCTCAAGCGCGCGGGATTTCGTGTGGTGGTCGTGAGCAATCAATCCGGCGTCGGCCGCGGGCTCATATCGATGGGTCAGCTCGAGATCGTCAATCGTCGCTTTCTGCAGCTGCTCAAAGCGAAGAAAGCCGCACCGGATGGGGTATACTGGTGCCCGCACCGTCCATCCGCCCATTGTTTCTGCCGCAAGCCGAAACTCGGGATGGTCAAGCGCGCCGCCAGGGAATTGAAGGTTTCCTGGAAGAAGAGCATCAGCGTGGGGGATCGTCCGAGCGATATTCAGCTCGGACAAAAAACCGGCGGTTCAGGGGTCCTTGTGTTGACGGGCTACGGCAGGCGCTGGCGCAGGACTTCGGTCAAAGCGGACCATGTGGCGAAGGATTTTGGCGGCGCCGTATCCTGGATTCAGAAAGCATCGAAGGAGTGATTATGGCTTCACAAAATGCGAAACTCGGAGAGCTGATCAGCCGGTTGTCTCAAGCTCATGTGGAACTCTGGCATGAAGAAGACAAAGCGCGTTCGTTGGAGGATCGTGTGGTCGCTTCCGCCAAACGTCGTATTGACAAGTTAAACCAAACCCGCAACGACCTCATCGAGAAAATCGATGAGTGCTTTCTGAAATCTCAGCCGAAAGGATAGGTCATGGCCGAGACCATGGGGAGCTTGATCGATAAGATCTGTATCGCCGAGCTGAAAATTTTTCATATTCAGGAGCAAATTGATCGCCAGGACCTGGTGGAGGACCTGCGCCAGCTTTCACAGGATCGATTGGCAGTGATGCGCCGCCAGCGGGACGACCTGACGGCCGAACTAGACACTCTCGTGAAGGCCTGGACGCGCAAAAAGTATCAGCCCAAAGTCTATCGTCAGTTCAAAATGTACAACGATCCTCGCTTCCAGCTGAAACCGCGTGCCTAACTCCTTACTCCGCTGGCGGGTGCCGCTGGGTTTTCTTTTCGCGGCTTGGTACCTGGGGGTCGCCCGTCCGGCGTCGATGGGGGTGTATTTCGCCTGTTCCTTTTTTGTCTTGCTCGGATGCCTCCTGCGCTCCTGGGCCGCCGGATATCTCTTTAAAGGAAAACGGGTCGCCGTCGGCGGACCTTACGCCTATATCCGGAATCCGCTGTATGTGGGAAGCTTCGTCTTGGGTGCGGGATTCTGTATTGCGCTCTGTCAGAAGCCGCTTCCCTTGTCTTCGTTCCTGATCGCTTCGGCGTTTTTGATCGGTTTCGGTGTCGTCTATCGAGCCAAGACGCTCGCCGAAGAACAGGAACTGGTGTCCAATCTTGGTGAGCCTTATCGCCGATATGCCGGCCAGGTGCCGCCTTTTCTTCCCACTTGCGGCCGCGTCCAGGGGCTTGGCGATCAGCATTTCAGCTGGGAGTTGTACCGCCGCAATCGCGAATATGAATGCTGGCTCGGAAGCGCGGCTCTTCTCGCGTATCTTTATGTCAAATATCTTCATCGGTTTTAAAAAGATCATCGAAAGCGTTGCGCTCCTCTTCTTCGTTGTTCCCGGTCTGTATGCCGTGGATATTTCCTCCACCACGGCAGTTCTCAATTCCACTTTCAAGGTTGAGGCGTCAACCGTTTCGGCCTCAACGTTTACCTGGCGACAGGCCGCGAGTAGGCCGCTGCCTGAAGTTGAGAATCTCCGCTTTGTGGTGAAGTGGGGAGTGGTGACTGCCGGCTATTCGACCTTATCCATCCAAGGCATCGACACGGTGAACGGACGACCGGCTTACCACCTGGTGTCCGAAGCCAGATCGGGGGGGCTGGTCACTGCTTTTTACCGAGTGGAAGATCATAATGAGGCCTGGATGGATCGAGGCTCCTTGGCGAGCGTGCGCTATGAAAAGCATATCAAGGAGGGTAAGTATCTTATCGATGAGTCTACGCTCATTGACCAACCCCGACGCCGGTACCATATGCAATCGTTCAGGGTCGATAAAAACAGTTATGAACAAAAGGAGGGCGAGATCCCTCAATATGTGCTCGATGTCCTGAGCAGTCTTTACTACGTGCGTCGTCTGCCGCTTGAAGTGGGGAAGTCCTATGCCATGGATGTGTTAAGCGGCGACAAAGTGTATCCCCTGGATGTCCGAGTCAAGAAACGGGAGACCGTCAAAGTCCCTGCCGGGAAGTTCGAGACGATCCTGGTGGAACCGCTTTTTCGTGCTCCCGGGATTTTCGTTGTCAAAGGGAAAAAACTTGAAGTCTGGCTGACCGCGGACGAACGCCGAATGCCGGTCCGCATGCGCTCCGAAGTCTTCATCGGTCACGTCTCCGCCGAACTCCTGCCTTAGCGTGGAGCGAAGTTAGTTGAGCGTGATCTGCCGGGTGCGGTGAGTCCAGCGGCCGTGCTTCAGGACAAGGCGCGCTTCGAAAAACCAGGGGACGCCCGGTTTCTTTGAGACGGACAGCTTGCGGTAGACAATTCTTAAATCCGGACGGTTGATGTAAAGGACATCGCGTCCGACGGGATAGCTGAGCGGATCGTAGGAGTGAAAACCTTCCTTGCGCCAGCGGCGCGGCGCGCTTTCCCATTCCTTGAGCATCTCGAACATCATCGGTGTCCAGGCCCAGTTCCATCGCCGTCCCGGTACCCGGCGGGCGGCGTTGACGCTGAAAACCGTCATGCCGGCCACCCCGCCCGGATGCCGCCCCAGTGTCATCAACACGTCCCCCAGGGCATCCTCCGCCCAATGCGGGTTCGCCCCGGGTCCGGCGGTGGCCATGCCTAGCTCGGGTATCACCAGAGGCTTTCCCGGAAAACACCGCCGCAGATCCTGGATCTGCTTCAGCGTTTTTTCCTTATTCTCGGGCGTCACATAGAGATCGTAGCCGAGGGCATCAAGCACATCCACGGGAGGCAGAAAATGGTTGAAATCTTCCGCATTGGTTCCGGCAAAGACGATATGGAAATCGAGGCCATAGCGCTGGTTTAAGGCGCGAATCCAGGTCGCGACGCGGGTAAAGCGGCGTTGATAACTCGCGTGGGCTGCCGGCGTGTGGCGCTTGCCCTTGGCGGTTCCATCTTCGCTTCCGTAAGCCATCCCCGACGGTTCGGCGCAGATCCGCACATAGATGCGGTTGAGGGGTCCATAACCGGCTTCATGCAATCGAGCTCCCATCCATTCCACGGCTTTCCGGTCCATTGTTTCGAGGCCGATAAAAGGCCGGCCTCCCAGGGCGCGCAGCCGGCCAAGATCTTCGGTTGACCAGGCGTTAAAATTCAGACCATGGTGACTCGGAACGGCAGGAACTCCTCCGTAATACATAAGGACGTCGCGCTGTCGCGTGTAGGTGCTGCCGAGGGTTTCAATCTGCTGCCGGTAAAAATCCGGCGAAAAATGTTCGGGACGGATGAGCTCTTTGCGCGCGTACGGGACTTTCGCCACAGGCCGCAGGCTCCCATCGTCCAAGGAATGCTTCCAGGCGTCCACTTCGAGCACATTGATCCTCGGGTTCGTCGCTGAGCGGGGGAGCACCAAACGTTTTCCCCAGCCTTGAGTGCCGATGAGCACAAACGCTTCTGACGTATGCCCGGCCACAAGCGCAACAATCGATGCTCCGGCCAAGACTCCCAGAACCCCGAGAGTGGGAATCATCGCAAGGTATCTTTTCTCCCGCATGCAGGAGATGTAACTGGCCGGAGCCTGTTTTGCAATGCTTTTCGGTTGTCTGAAAGTTGTTATTTTGCAATGAATTTTTGTAAGATTCGATGTGCTTCATCATCGACGTAGAACCACCCACAAATCGATCCTGTTCCGGCCTCGCCCGCTTTGTCCCTATGTCTCTTGCTAACGCGCGCGAATTGATCCATCGTTTCAGCCGTCTGAAGGCCCTGGTGATCGGGGATCTGATGCTGGATCATTTCATCTGGGGAACGGTGACCCGCATTTCTCCGGAAGCTCCCGTCCCCGTCGTTCGCATGTCCCGGGAAACGGAGATGCCCGGCGGTGCGGGAAACGTGGCGGTCAATATGGCCGCTCTGGGGGCCGAGGTCCATGTGGTCGGGCTTCTGGGTGACGATGCGGCGGCCGACCGGCTGAATTCCCTTTTTCAGCGAGGTCCCATCCATACTGAATTCACCGTCCGCTCCCCCGAGCGTCCGACCATCGTCAAGACGCGCATTATCGCGCATCATCAGCAGGTTGTGCGTGTGGATCGAGAAATTCCGGGAGAGATCCCGCGCGCGCTCCAAGAACAGATTTGGCGCCAGGTCGAAAGGGTCCTCCCAGATGTGCAGGCGGTGGTTCTATCCGATTATGCAAAGGGCGTCGTGACGCCGTTCCTCATCAACCGGCTGATCCCGCTGGCGCGCCGGCGCAGTCTCCCGATTACCGTTGATCCTAAGGTGGAAAACTTTAGTCAGTACCAGCGAGTCACCTGCGTCACTCCGAATACCCAGGAGGCGATGGAAAGCGGCGGCATGCGGTCGCTCCATGACGAAAAGGATATGGAAAAGTTGGGACAGGCGCTCCTGAAAAAGATCAAGGCAGATTCCATTTTGATCACCCGCGGAGAGCATGGCATGAGCCTCTTTGAGAAGAAAAAGCCGGTATTCCATATTCCGACGCGTGCTCGCGAGGTGTTCGATGTGACGGGCGCCGGGGATACCGTCATCAGCACGTTCACATTGGCACTGGCGGCCGGCGCATCTCTGCGCCAGGCGGCGGAACTCGCCAACTATGCCGCCGGAATTGTGGTCGGCAAACTGGGGACTGCCAGCGTGACCGGTCCTGAACTTTTAAAGGCGGTTCAAGACAACCATGGGTGACCGTCGGCAGGATGTTTTGGCTGTGATCCCTTCCCGGTTCGCCGCTCAGCGGTTTCCGGGAAAACCCCTGGCGCTCATTGCCGGGAAGCCGCTCGTTCAGTGGGTCTGGGAAGCGGCCAAGGCGGCCAAACGCGTGACGCGCGTTGTGGTGGCGACCGACTCGGATAAAATTGCGCGAGCTGTCCGCGACTTCGGCGGGGAAGCGGTCATGACCTCTCCCCGGTGTCCGAGCGGCACGGACCGCGTGGCTCAGGTCGCGCGTGCCTCCCGCGCGGGAATCATTTTGAACGTTCAAGGGGACGAGCCGCTTCTATCGCCTCTTACGATTGATAAGGTTGTCGAAGCGCTGCAGCAGGACAGCTCGGCGGTTATGTCCACCGCGGTCCGTAAGCCCGACAACGATCGGGAATGGCGCGACCCCAATTCAGTCAAGGCGGTGATTGACCGGATGAACTATGCGCTCTACTTCTCCCGCGCGCCGCTCCCCTCTCCCGCGCGCAACCCGGAGATGCATTCCGTTCCACGCTGGATCCATATCGGTCTTTATGGTTTTCGTCGGGCGTTTTTATTCCGATTTGCGGCTCTGTCTCCTTCGCCCCTGGAGCAGGCGGAGCGGCTTGAACAGCTGCGGGTGCTGGAGCATGGCTGTTCGATCAAAGTCGCGGTCGTGGCTCAAAGGACGTGCGCCGTTGATGTGCCGGAGGACGTGAAGAAAGTTGAACGGATCCTGTCGAGAATGCGAATGAGGGAAAAATCCATATGACCAAATATATTTTTGTGACGGGCGGTGTGGTGTCGTCATTGGGGAAGGGAATTACGGCCGCTTCCCTGGCGCGCCTGCTCAAATCGCGCGGGCTGAAAGTCGACATGATCAAGCTCGATCCTTACATCAACGTGGATCCCGGGACGATGAGTCCCTATCAGCATGGGGAAGTCTACGTGACCGAAGATGGCGCCGAAACCGATCTGGATCTCGGACATTATGAGCGGTTCCTCGATCAGGAGATGTGCCGCAAGAACAACTGTACGACGGGTCAGATCTATGACAATGTGATTTCCCGGGAACGCCGGGGAGAATTCCTCGGCAAGACCGTCCAGGTGATCCCGCACATCACCAATGAGATCAAATCCAGGATCACGGCGATCGGGCCGGGCAAGGATATCGTGATCGTCGAAGTCGGGGGAACGGTCGGCGATATCGAGAGCCTCCCGTTTCTGGAAGCCATTCGGCAGATGCGTCTGGACATCGGGCGGGACAACGTCCTCTACATTCATGTGACGCTTCTCCCCTATATCAGGGCTTCGGAAGAGATGAAGACCAAGCCGACTCAGCACAGCGTGGGAAAACTCCGGGAGATCGGAATCGAACCGGACATTATCGTCTGCCGCACCGAGCGTCCGATGGAAGAGGAGCTGCGCCAGAAAATCAGCCTGTTCTGCAGTGTCCCGGTCGATAACGTCATTGAAGCCCGCGATGTCCCGACCATTTATGAAGTGCCGCTGGCTTTCGAACGGGAGGGGCTTGACGAGCTGGCGCTCATGCAGCTGCGTCAGCGCAGTCATCGCCAGGGTATGCTGGAATGGGCCGCGATGGTGGAAAAGATTAAAAATCCCAAGAAGCGCGTTGCGGTCGCACTGGCCGGCAAGTATGTCGAGCTGAAGGACGCCTATAAATCTGTGGGTGAAGCGCTTGTGCATGCAGGGGTGGCCAACGATGCTCGCGTCCAGATCAAGTATCTGGACGTGGAGTCCCCCGATCTTGAACGGGAACTTGCGGACGTTCAGGGGATTCTCGTTCCCGGAGGATTCGGGGACCGCGGCATCGAAGGGAAGATTTCCGTTGCCCAGTTCGCCCGCGAACATCGCGTCCCGTACCTCGGACTGTGTCTAGGAATGCAGGTGGCGGTCATCGAATTTGCCCGCCATGTCTGCGGCATGAAGAATGCCCACTCCACCGAGTTCATGCCTAAAACGACGCACCCCGTCATCGACATCATGCCGGACCAGAAAAATATCCACAAAAAAGGCGGCACGATGCGCCTGGGTGTTTACCCCTGTCGCTTGAAGCCCGGTTCTCTGGCCGCAACGCTCTACGGGAAAACCCAGATTGACGAGCGTCATCGACACCGCTACGAATTCAACCCGAAATACCGGCGGACGCTGGAGGGCAAAGGGCTGAAAATCTCCGGAGAGTATGTCGAGCGGCATCTGGCGGAAATCATTGAACTGCCTTCGCATCCGTATTTCATCGCGAGCCAGTTTCATCCGGAATTTAAATCGCGGCCCCTGCGCGCGCACCCGCTGTTTCGCGGCTTTGTCGCGGCGGCCCTTGAGTATAAACATGCGGTGCCGCACGAAACCGTCGCGCCGACATCTTTGCCGGTATGACCAAAACGGCGGATCGGTGCGTCAGTGTAAATGGGGTCGTTTTCGGGAACGATGAGCCCCTCGCACTGATTGCCGGCCCCTGCGTGATCGAAGACGCCGCCTTGACGGTCCGGATTGCGAGGAAGCTGTCCGCTATCGCTCGCGCGCGACGGATGCCTTTTGTCTTTAAGGCGTCCTACGATAAGGCGAATCGCAGTTCGATAAAATCTTATCGGGGCCCAGGGCTGAGACAGGGCCTGGACATTCTGCGGCGCGTGAAAGATGAGGTCGGCTGTCCGGTCCTGACCGATGTTCATTGGAAGGAAGACGTCCGGGATGTCGCGCGAGTTGTCGACATTCTTCAGGTCCCGGCCTTTTTGTCGCGCCAGACGGATCTCCTGCTAGCGTGTGCGATGACCGGGCGGACTGTGAACGTGAAAAAGGGACAGTTTCTGTCTCCCTGGGACATGGAGCATGCCGTACGGAAACTCGAATCGACGGGTAACAGGAACATTCTGTTAACGGAGAGAGGAGCTTCCTTCGGCTACAACAATCTGGTGGTCGATATGCGGTCTCTGGCTGTCATGAAGCAGTGGGGGTATCCGGTCATTTATGATGCGACGCACAGCGTCCAGCTTCCCGGTGCGCTCAACGGCGCTTCGGGCGGACAGCGGGAATTTGTGATTCCTTTGGCGCGCGCGGCGGTGGCGCTGGGGGTGGCGGGGCTTTTCTGCGAAGTCCATCCGGATCCGGACCAAGCGCTGTCCGATGGCCCCAATAACTTGGCTCTGACAGCCGTCCCGTCTTTTCTAAAGACAGTGCAGACCTTCGATAAGGTGGCAAAAAACATATGAAATGCCCTCAATGTCAGGTGGAAAACAAAGATCAGGCCAAGACATGCCGCAAATGCGGGATGAACCTTCAGCTGCCGCCGCTCTGGCAGCCAACCTGGGCGTGGCACGCGAAAACGCTTGGAATCATCTACGCTGTTTTGATTGTTCTCTTTTTTGTGACCAAGTCGGTGTTAAAACCGTATGTCCGGCAATTGCCGCCGGAAGTCACGCCCTGGCTGCACGGCAATAAGGCGCCCGATGGCCTTAAATAATTTCAAAACGCCGCCGGATTCCGCGCTTATCAAGCGCATCCGGGATGTGATCCGCCTGGAAGCGGACACCGTGCGGGCACAGCTTGCTCATGTCACTTCGCGCTATGCGGAGGCGGTGCGCCTGGCGACGCGCTGCAGCGGCCGCGTCGTGGTGCTTGGTGTGGGAAAGTCCGGTCTCATCGGCCGGAAAATTGCGGCCACGCTGGCGTCAACCGGCACTCCGGCTATTTTCGTGCACCCTTCCGAGGGGATGCATGGTGATCTCGGCATGATTACGCCGCGGGATGTCGTTCTCGCCTTGTCATTTTCTGGAGAGACCGAAGAGCTGAAGCGGCTCCTCCCCTCGATCCAGGCCATGCAGGTGCCGCTCATTGCGCTTACAGGGCGGGCTCATTCGCGGCTCGCGCGCGCGGCCACCGTGTCTCTGGTCGTGTCCGTCCGCCGCGAAGCCTGCCGCTATAACTTGACGCCGACCACGTCGACGACGGCGATGCTGGCGGTAGGAGACGCTCTCGCGATGGCGATCATGGACGCGCGTGGTTTCCAGGAAGAAGATTTTGCGCGCCTGCATCCAGGGGGCGTTCTTGGTAAGCGGCTCTTGTGGACCGTGAAAGATGTGATGCATCGCGGCCGCGAGAATCCGGTAGTACGCGAGGACAAATCGGTGCGTGAAGCGCTAGACGTTATGACCCGCACGCGCCTGGGCGCCGCCAGCGTTGTGGATCGCACCGGCCGCCTGACCGGCTATTTTACGGACGGGGACTTTCGCCGCCTGGCGCCTCAGGATGCGCTGATTCTCCAGAAAAACGTGAAGCACGTGATGACCCCGCGTCCGCACGTGGTGAACGCAGAAACCCGGATCGGCGAAGCGGCGGAACTCCTTCGGCGTTACCGGTGCGACAACCTGCCCGTGGTGGATGGGAAAGGACGGCCTATCGGCCTTCTGGACGAAAGAGACTTGCTGGCGGAAGGATTACTGTGACTCGATGGACGGTTCTCCTTCTGTCCGCGTCGACTCTCAGTCTCTCAGGATGTCGAGACACCGCGACTCCCAGCGTTCATTCCGACACCCCGCAGGCGCCGACAGAAATTCTCAGGGATTTTGTGATGAATGATGTGCGAGATGGCGTTAAAAATATGACCTTAAAAGCGGTCGAAGGCCGTATCTACGAGGCCCTGCACACCGCCGATGTCGATCAGCCTCTCCTCTTTTTTTACAAAGAGGGTAAGGAATCTTCGCATCTGAAGGCTCCCGTGGGCCGTCTGCAGATGGAGACCCATGAAGTGGAATGTTGGGGAGGAGTCACTGTCGTCAGTGCGGACTCAAGCACGCTTACGACCGAGCGGCTCCGGTATGACCCCAAACTTCGGAAGATTTTTTCAAATGACCCTGTGCATCTGGATAAGCCCGATTCGCTCACCGATGGAATCGGCCTTGAAACGGACCCTGAGCTCAATACCGTCAAGATCGGCCGCCAAAAAGTACACTTGAAGAAGGGAAAAGTACATTGAAGAGGTCGGCCTTTCTCATCCTGTCGCTTTTTGTTCCCTTGGCCGCAGCTCTCTTGGCCGATTCGCCACCTGCAGCTCAATCGCCTGCGGAGGCGA
>Ga0182027_10014653_pt1 | contig 10837 bp, 9 predicted proteins | sample 712E1DmetaG_FD_121300 | JGI IMG/M metagenome (GOLD analysis project Ga0182027, IMG submission 121300) | Permafrost microbial communities from Stordalen Mire, Sweden - 712E1D metaG (Illumina Assembly) | ecosystem: Environmental > Terrestrial > Soil > Wetlands > Permafrost | place: Sweden...
AGGATCGTCCCGACATTGCCAGGATCCTGCGGAGAAACCAGCGCCGTGCCAAAATGCAATTGTTTAGGGGAAATTTCGCCTAATGCTATGTGCCGTTGGCGAATAACGGCCAGAATGCCTTGAGGGTTGTCTTTTTCGGTAATCGTGCGGAAAAGGTCCGCTGTTAACGCCACACAACTAACGCCGTGAAGAGATTGCTCGTCCACTAAACGACGGGCAAACTCGCTGGTAAGTTGGTCCGGGGCATATACAAGCGTCTCGATACCCCAGCCTGCCTCAACAGCTTCACCTACATGATGGATACCTTCGGCAAGGAAAAGACCGGTTTCGTCGCGTCCCTTGCGTTGTCGCAAAGCCCGGATATGTTTCAATAGTGGGTTGGCGTGGCTGGATAAAAGTTCCGGCATGTCTTGATTTTACTCGAATCGGCTATAATTTCCCTATTATGAAGAGAATTATTTGGTTGATTCCAGTTTTCCTGGTTCTCCTTTCTGCTTGCCAGAAGACCGGAATACCCGTTACCATTTTCGCTGATGGTCATACCTATAATGTCATCACCTCAGAGCACATACCTGATAAGATCCTCTCTGTGGTTAAATTAACTCTGGCAGCGAATGACAGACTTTTGTACCTTGGCTCCCCGGTTCCACCCGATTCTGCCCTCCCGGTTGCTGCTTCCTACACTCTTACCATCCGTCGCGCTTTGGCATTGACATTGGTAACACCGGAAGGACAAAAAACAATCCAGACTTCAGCACAGTCAATCGGACAGGCTCTGGTGGAAGCAGGCTACACCCTTTATTCCGCCGACCGCATCGACCCCCCCACTGAAACTCCCATCGAAGGTCCGCTGACCGTGACCTACCAACCCTCCCGAAAATTGGAAGTTATGGTTGATGGAGAGGAAGTACCAGTTCGTTCCGCCGCCTCCAGTGTGGGACGGGCCTTGGCTGAAGTTGGCATTCCGCTCATAGGGCTTGATTATAGTTCCCCGCCCGAAACTGATCCTCTCCCTTCTGACGGCAAAATCCGGGTGACGCGTGTGATAGAGTCAGTTGCATTGATTCAAAAGTCCTTACCCTTCATCACTCGCACCGAACCTTCCGCGGACCTGGAACTGGATCAACAAGCCTTGGTACAGGCCGGTCAGCCGGGTCTGGCCGTAACACGTGTTCGCACTATCAGCCAGGATGGTGTGCAGGTTTCTCAAAAAACCGAAAGTGAGAGCATAGTTCGCCCCCCACAGGATCGTATCATGGGGTATGGCACCAAGGTTGTAATCCGTTCCGCCGTTGTGGATGGCATTACCATTCAGTATTACCGGGTTCTAACTTTGTTGGCCACTTCCTATTCTCCTTGTAGGTCGGGCACAACCAAGTGCTCCTATGGTACATCCAGCGGTTTGCCGGTAGAGCGCGGCACGGTGGCTATGGTTTACTCCTGGTACCTGGCGTTTGGGTTTGACAAGCTTTATATCCCTGGGTACGGTTATGCCACAGTGGGCGATGTGGGTGCCGGCCCTGCCGGCAGCCACTATTGGGTGGATCTGGGCTTTACCGATGCAGACTACCAACCCATCTATGGGAATCTTACCGTTTACTTCCTGACTCCTGTCCCAGCCAATCTCGTCACTGTTTTACCATGACCGGAATCTCACTTTTCCCATTGGATATCCCCACCCTGCTAAAGCAGTATGGTCTCCGCCCCAGCAAGGGGTTGGGGCAGAATTTTCTGCAAGACGACCACGTCTTACAGGCTATCATTGCCTGTGCGGACATTTCTCCGGCTGATGATGTTCTTGAAATCGGCCCCGGCTTGGGCAGTCTGACCCGCCATCTGGCGTTGGCAGCCCATAGCGTCATTTGCGTTGAATTGGACAAAGCGCTCTTCCCGGCTTTGGAATCGATTGTTTCTCCATATCATAATGTGCGCCTGGTCCAGGGGGATATTCTCAGGATGGATCCCGCTGACTTGATGAGTACGCCGGATTATCTGGTGGTTGCCAACATCCCTTACTACATAACGTCGGCGCTTCTCCGCCACCTGCTGGAAAGTAACCTGCACCCCCGTCGGCTGGTGTTGACTGTGCAGGAGGAAGTTGCCAGACGGATTTGTGCAAAACCCGGAAAGATGAGCCTGTTATCCTTGAGCGTGCAGATCTACGGTACCCCATCAATCCTTACCCGCATTCCAGCGGAAGCTTTTTATCCCGCCCCTAAAGTGGATTCAGCTGTATTGCGCGTCGAAATCCTGCCTGAACCGGTTATTCCTGTCCTCTGGTTGAATACATTTTTTACATTGATAAAAGCCGGATTTTCGCAAAGACGGAAAACCCTGCGAAATTCCCTTTCAGGTGGTTTAGGGATAACGCCTGACGCTGCAGAGAAAATGCTCGCCGCAAGTGGAATTGATCCCATGCGGCGAGCTGAAACACTTTCTTTGGAAGATTGGCGCAAGCTTTGTGAGGCAGAATTAAGCGCAGAATAGCTTCAGAATAATACCTTCTTTCTTCTCCCAAACCATCTCAATTATTCTCTCTTACTTTTCAAATCCCGATAATTCCACAATACGGACCAGACCCGTAGTGCGGCTTCGACCTGAATCCTGAAGGACATTTTCGACTTACCCCACCGGCGATCTGCAAAATAGATAGGCGTTTCGCATATTTTTTTCCCCATGCAATCAGCCAGGTAAGCCATCTCTACCGTGAAGACATACCCGCTGGATTTTACCCGCTCGAGCGGTATGGATTGGAGTGCCTCCCGCCGCCACATCCGGAATCCGCCGGTCACATCCCGGATGGGCAGACCAAGGATCGTGCGGGCGTAAAAATTTCCCCAAGCCGAGAGTGCTTTTCGAAATCGCGACCATCGCACATCAGTGCTGCCCCCTGGCACATAGCGTGAGCCAAAGACCACATCACAGTTCTCCAGTTGCTTTGCCATCTCAACTAGCACAACCGGATCGTGCGAGAAGTCGCAATCCATATGGACAATCGCGTCAATATTGCTTCTAAATAAAGTCTGGAAAGTCTGGAGGTATGCCGTGGCAAGTCCCAACTTGCCTTTCCGGTGAATAACCCTCATCCGTCCAAGGTGAATCGATGACAGGTCGTCCGCAATCTGACCGGTACCGTCTGGGCTGGCATCATCTACGACCACTACTTCCAGATCCAAAGGAAGCTCAAATAACGCGGCGACCATCTTGGGCAGATTCTCCGCTTCATTATAAGTTGGAACGATAACTGCAATATGCAAGAGTGCTCCTAATGTCTGCTTGCGAATTACTTAACTGCCAGTAAAACAAAACCGGTCTCTTTGGAATGCAAAACTCCGAAAGGTACCACAAGTTATGATATCGAGTCTTTTTTAATGACAAATTCACAGACGCTATCACCAACTGCGCAGCACTTGGATTCATTTACGTCAAATTCCAGACCGCCTGTAACCCAGATTAGCAAAGCTTGTATCAGACCTGTCCAGATATGACAGACTGGTTTGTCGGCATTTTTACGGGTCCAGCAGATCGGGCAACGGTGAATTGTCCAAATAAATGCATCAACCGTTTCTTCCACGGTCGTTAGCTGGTCAGTAACTTGAGAAAAGATTTTCGCCGCCGCAGGCAGGCCGATGCGGATCTTTGCCAGGATCGGCAGTACTATAAATGCTTCATCGCCAATGCCCACCAAAGCACCGAAATTCTTGAGCGCTCCATTAAAAGTAGCCCGCCCTACTCGCACAGCCAGTCCTCGACCACCTCGAGAACCATACATTTCTTCCAGCGCCACGTGGATTGCTGTGAAGTCTGCAAAATCGAATTCGCGCTTCATGGTATCGGGAGGAAAGTTTTCTATCAAGTTGCTCAAATTTGCCAGGTGGAGAATGGCATTAAGACCATTTTTGCCCATAATCTCTTCATATGCCTCCAGAGTGATTCGGGCAAATTTGTTGGCATAATAGAAACCGCTTTTTGGGATTAGTTCCATGGTTCTTTCAGCCTCAGATCAATTTAGACAAGTCTTCCGCTGCACGCCGCATATCCAGAAGAATCAGGCCAAGCTTGGCATGTTCGCGTGCCAATGCTGTCAGGACTGCTTCTTCACCGACTGACATTAGAACCACGTAACCCTTTTCCCCCTTGATATACACTTGCTCAAGGCTTCCACGCCCCAGCTCTGAAGCAATCCGTTCCCCCAAGCTGAGCATCGCAGCCGACATTGCGGAAACCCGGTCTTCCTCCACCCCTTGTGGAAGTGCGGAAGCAATACATAAGCCGTCCACACTGACAACTGCCGATGCCTCGGTATCCGGTGAAGATGTCTGGAGTTCGCGCAAGCGGTCTACCATCAATTGAGATCGATTTTTGGTCAAATTGCCTCCTGAATTTTCAACCGTTGAAAAAAGAATAATTGCACTTTTGTAAATGTAGCACAGGCAGCTTTATGTGTCAAGTTGGCATCCTGAAGCACTGATCAAATTGGTAATTTTGAAACATGCTATAATCACTTTTCAGTTTATGGATAAATCTCTCATGCGCCGGACCATTCTTATCCTTGTTCTACTGGTATCTCTTTTTCCACCCTGGAATTTAAATGCCATGGCTCAGGGTAGCTCCTCCTTTAACCCGGAGCCGGAGGCAGGCTCCATTGTCTGTCCTCCGGGAGTCTACTCCACCGTACCGGATGATTGCCTTCCTTTAGGCCCATCGCAGTACCTGACCGATTTGGCGGCTGAAAAGGTACCCTACCCCATAATACCCTTGCCGGCTTATTCACCTGATCCGTCCCTGGTATCGGTTCCTTATCTGTACTTCAAACTGACACAACCAAAAGCCGTCCTTTATCTTTACCCAACTCTAGCCAAAGCTATGGCCAACCAAAAATCGACCATGCCGCTTGGCCCGGGGGAAGTGATTATTTCTTATACGCAACGCGTTGAGAATAGTAGCGGAGTCTTTTATCAAATGCGTGACGGGCACTGGGTGCGTGGTGATGACGGCGGGCGACTTGCCATGCACCAGCCCTTTCAGGGACTGCTTTTCAGCTCCACACCGCACAACTCCTTCGGCTGGGTTCTGGGAGATGTGCCATCGTATTCATATCCCGGCATTAATACTCCTCCCACCGGGAATAACTACCACCGCTATAACATAGTCCAAATCTACAAAACTCAGTCTGCTGGTGGTCTTACATGGTACTTGATCGGTCCGGATGAATGGCTTGACTCGCGCCAGGTCGGCCGCGTTGACCCGCGCACGGCTCCTCCTATGGGCGTAAATACAGATCGCTGGATCGAGGTCAATCTCGACCAGCAGACCTTGTCCGTATATCAGGATGACAAATTGATCTTTGCCACTTTGGTCTCCACTGGTATTGATACACTTTGGACACGCCCTGGCATCTTTCAAATCTACCAAAAAAAGGATGCAGAAACCATGAGTGGTTATACCGCTGCTGATCGCTCCGATTATTATTACATTGAAGATGTTCCTTGGACAATGTATTTTGATGAGAAGCGCGCCCTGCACGGCGCTTTCTGGCACGATCGTTTCGGCTACCAGAATAGTCACGGCTGCGTAAATATACCCGATGGGGACGCCCACTGGCTCTACAATTGGGCCAAGGTAGGCGACACTGTCTACGTTTACGACCCTTCTGGCAAGACTCCCACCGACCCGGCTCTCTTCGGAAGCGGTGCGCCTTGACGCCTGAATCTGGCTATGGTATATTCAGCCCGCTCCTGGACCCGTGGTGTAGCGGCCAAACATGCGGCCCTGTCAAGGCCGAGATCGCGGGTTCGAATCCCGTCGGGTCCGCTGGAGATAACCTGGTGAAATACACCAGGTTGTTTCTTTAACCCATTCGAGAATTAATAATCGAATAAACTATCAACTTTGAACTAATAAATATTCATAATCTGGATGGTTTAATCTCGGCATTTTTCCTTATATCACGTCGATTATCATTGAATAACTTTTGGTTCGGGCTAAAAATGATAAAATCGGACAGTAATATATAACCGTCTCCATTTCATGGATAGAGAAATGGTTCTGGCAATGTAAGTTCCTCCTGATGAATACCTATTTCGAATCTTCGGGTGTATTGTGTCTGGTTTATTAAAATCTTCTTTGCTAACATCCTCCCCCCCCATTTACGAGCAGAGCATCGCATCTGTTTTTGAATCTGCTGTACTTAGGTTTGGGGATCATCTCGCTATCCGGGAACATCAAACCAGCCTCACATACAACCAGTTGAATTCCGCCGCTAATCAAATTGCCTTAGCCCTCCTCGATCTTGATCGTGGAACTGGCAAACCGGTCGGACTTTTTTTCCGGAACAAACCCCACTTTTTGGCAGCTCTAATGGGGGTGCTGAAGACTGGTAACATCGTCTTGCCCATTGACCCCGAATTCCCCAAATCTCACAACCATTTCATCGCACAAGACTCTCAGACAAATATTTTTTTGACAGATAATGAATTGGTCGGGCAGGTTATGTCCTACTTCCCGGAGGGTACCTGCCTCAATATCCAGGAACTTGCTTCTAACCGAGTAGATGAAAATGTAAATTGCCTGACCCCGGCGAACGCCCCCGCTGTTCTTCTTTACACAAGCGGCTCCACAGGAAAACCAAAAGGGGTGATCCACACCCATCGCAGCTTGCTCCATAACGCTGCCCGGCAGCTTGAGCTGATAAATCTTGGCCCTGCCGACTGTCTCAGCATGCTCTATTCCACCAGCGTAATGGGCACAGCCCGTGACTATATGAACGCCATGTCAACTGGTGCCTCATTGCACGCATTCGACCTTCATGAACAGGCTATGGGATTTTTTCTGGAGTGGATCGCCCGGGAAAAACTCACTGTTCTCCATACAGTCCCAAGCGTATTCCGCCAATTAGGTAATTCCAACCCCCAACCTAAACAGTTGCAAAGTGTGCAATTGGTTATATTGGGTGGAGAGTCAGTGGTTAAGTCCGATGTCGACATTTACAGAACTTACTTCCCGGATATTTGCCGATTGTTCACCGGATTGGGTTCCACCGAAACAGGCACCATCCGGCAAAATATCTTGAATAAAACCAGCTTCGTTGCCGAAGGTCCGGTTCCTCTCGGTTTCCCACTTATGGATGTGGAAATTCTTTTACAGGGAGAAAATGGGGAGCCGATCTCACCTGGAGGGATAGGCGAGATCGTAGTACAAAGCCAATTTCTTGCAGACGGATATTGGCAAAGACCGGAACTGAACCAGACGGTATTCCTTCCTGACCCGAAAGGAGGGGGTAATCGTCTCTTTCGTACCGGAGATCTGGGCCGCTTCATGTCAGACGGCTGTCTTGTTCATTGTGGTAGGAAGGATTTCCAGGTTAAAATCCGCGGTTACCGCATTGAACTCCAGGAAATCGAAGCTGCCTTGCTGGCATCAGGTCTGGTGGAAAGCGCTGTGGTTATCGGGACTAATATTAAGAAAGGCGATTATCGTTTGGTTGCCTATATCATTCCCAGATTCGAAATTGCCGACTTGCCAGGTTCCTTGCGGAAATTTCTAGCTAACCAGTTGCCTTTTTATATGACTCCCAGTCTTTTCATCCCGCTTACAAAACTTCCTCGCACTCCCAACGGCAAGATCGATCGTAAGGCCCTCCCTAAACCGGTATTTTCGTCCGGATCGTTCATTACAGCCGACGATGAAATCAGCCTAGGAAAGGAATTGGTTAAGATCTGGGAGGAAATCCTCTCGATTAAATTATCTGGTCTGGACGATGATTTCGTATCACTCGGTGGCGATTCCCTGCATGCAACAAATCTCCTGACCGAGATTGAAAAGAGATTCAACGTCAGGTTGCCGCTGGCTATTCTTCTGGAATATAACACGGTGCGCAAGCTTTCTGCATTGATTACTGGTAATTCTACCGCTCCAAGCAAATCTCTGGTAGGAATTCGACCACAAGGCAATAAAATGCCTATTTTCATCATTCCAGGTGGCAATGGCGATTGCTTTTATTTTCGCGCTCTGGCAAAATACTTGCAAACAGACCGGCCTCTCTATGGCCTTCAGGCTCATTCATCCGAATCTGGCCTTTATTATGAAATGGAAATGGGGCGCATCGCCTCAGTTTATGTTGCAGAAATTAAGCAACTGCAGCCCGAAGGACCATATTATCTGGCCGGCCACTCCTTCGGAGGCTACATAGCAATGGAAATTGCTCGAATTCTTCAGGAACAGGGTCATAGGATCGCATTCCTCGGTCTTTGTGATACTTATCCTCCAGGTCCTCGCCGCCAGGCCAGCTTGCCGGAACGCATGTTAATCCATCTTCAGAATCTGCGAGATCTAAAAACGTCTGAAGTGCCTGGCTATCTCCGCGATCGCTTGTTAGCCATGTTGATCCGATCATCCAGCCTGTTTCCTGTGCGTTCTTTTCTTTCGCGGATCGGCTTCCGGCCAAAGGAAGCCATGGTAGCGGCTGGAATAACTCGGTACGGTTTTCACCCCTCTCCTTACCCGGGCGATGCATTTCTATTTAAAGTTGAGCAACGACCTTGGTACATACGCTGGGATCCTATGGAGAACTGGCATAAATTCATTCAAGGAAAACTTGAGATCCGCATAATCCCGGGAAAACACGGTACTATGTTTTTTGAGCCATATGTTCAGGATTTAGCCCGCCAGCTTAACGATTGCCTGCAATTGGTAGAGACCAGCCGGTAATGCCACAGTCCGACTTGCCTGGTATGCTTCTTTCTTGTGTTCGTTAATTGACCCCATTTAGTCTATGTATTATCCTTCCACTTCGAAACCACAAACTCTTGTTCGCCTGCCTGACATCAAAGACGCGCAAGCAGTCGCAGCTTGTGTCAACGCAGCCTTTTCTGTTTACATCGCCCGCATTGGAATACCTCCTGCACCGATGCTGGCTGACTTTCCAAAGATCATTGCAGCCGGTCAGGTTTGGGTTGGCGAGGTCGATACCAAAGTTGTCGGGGTACTCGTTCAATACGAAACGGAATCCGGCTTCTACATTGACACCGTAGCCGTCCTCCCAGCATTGCAAGGCACAGGGATTGGCCGCGCGTTGCTGCTCTTTGCCGAAAGCGAGGCAACCCGGCGCAGCTTCCGGTCAATATATCTGTGCACCAATGTAAAAATGACCGAGAATCAGATCTTCTACCCCAGGATTGGCTACATCGAATATGAACGCAAATTAGATCAGGGCTACGATCGCATTTTCTATCGCAAACAACTTCCCTGAGTTGGATTTTCTTTTTTTGTTCATTTGTGGATTGACCCTGACTTTAACAAACTCTCTAACAGCAAGAATCGGGTGGCGCTTATCGCCAACCACAACTAGAATGGGGTCATGAAGAAAGGAACCATCCTATGACCGACCTGTCCCAGCTTTCCGCTGATTACACCCGCGTTGAGCAAGCCATCCGTTATATTGAAACTAATTCCGACCGCCAACCGGACTTGAACGAGCTATCAGCACATGTTGGTCTGAGCGAGTATCACTTCCAACGCCTCTTTACCCGTTGGGCTGGCATCAGCCCCAAGCGCTTCTTGCAGTTCATAACCCGCGAGCATGCCAAAGCACTCCTGGGCCGTTCCGCCAACATGTTGGAAGCCACTTATGCTGCTGGGCTCTCTGGCCCCGGCCGTCTGCACGACTTGTTTGTACAGACCGAAGCTGTCACACCCGGCGAGTATAAATCCAAAGGCCGCGGCGTCGAGATCGCCTATGGTTTCCACCCAAGTCCGTTCGGCGTATGCCTGCTCGCATTGACCAGCCGAGGTGTCTGCTTCCTGGCATTTGTTGATAATACCCGCTCCACCGCTTTAGAAGGGCTCATCCAAGCCTGGCCGAATGCCAAATTAAGCGAATCACCCTCCCGCACCGCTCCTGTGGTAAAGCGGATCTTCTCTCCTGGCAATGCCGCCGCGCCCCTGCATGTCTACTTGCGGGGAACCAACTTCCAGATAAAGGTCTGGGAAGCCCTCCTTCGCCTTCCGCCGGGCAGGCTGACCACCTATCAGGCTCTGGCAGACCAGCTACATTCACCCTCCGCTGCCCGCGCCATCGGCAATGCCCTCGCCCGCAATCCGCTTGCTTATGTTATCCCCTGCCATCGCGTGCTTCAAAAAACAGGTTATTTCGGGAATTATCGTTACGGATCTTCCCGCAAAAAGGCTATCCTGGGCTGGGAAATGACCCATGCTGACCTTTCTTGAACGCCTCCAACGGCTATCGCGATATATGCTGTTTCTCTACCACTGGTATCATCCAAAAACAGGTTGAATATTCTCTTCCAATTCTTGATCTCCAACCTCTGTTATTCCTTCATACCCCACAATGTCTTACTAATTACTAATTAAATATTACGTTTTACGTTTCACGTTTTATAAAACTCCTCCCCCAGCCGTTAAGATTTGTGTAATAATTTGATTATCTATAGTTAATCCTTTCTACCTATAATGGAAGTATGTCGGGTGGCTCTACCATGTCCCGGATTGCAGTCGTCGAAGATGAACCCAGTATCTCTGAAGTGGTCAGCCTTTATCTCAAACGGGCCGGGTACCAGGTACAACTCTACGCGGATGGTCTGGTAGCGCAAGAAGCATTTTCCCGGCAGATCCCAGATCTGATCATTTTGGATGTTATGTTGCCCGGCATGGACGGGTTTGCCCTTATCCGCAGCCTGCGGAATCATTCGGAAGTCCCCATCATTCTGGTGACCTCTCGCCGCGAAGAGAGTGACCGTATCGCCGGGCTGGAACTGGGTGCGGATGATTACGTGGTCAAACCCTTTAGCCCACAGGAACTGGTCAGCCGGGTACGGGC
>Ga0182027_10014654_pt1 | contig 10837 bp, 10 predicted proteins | sample 712E1DmetaG_FD_121300 | JGI IMG/M metagenome (GOLD analysis project Ga0182027, IMG submission 121300) | Permafrost microbial communities from Stordalen Mire, Sweden - 712E1D metaG (Illumina Assembly) | ecosystem: Environmental > Terrestrial > Soil > Wetlands > Permafrost | place: Sweden...
ATGCGCAGGCCCAGCGGCTGGAGCAGCGGCGTCAGCCGGTCGGCGTATTTTTGCGGCGTGATCATGTTCCTGGCCGCGCTTGATTTCCACCAACTCGCCGCGCCACTGGCGAGCGCCGGCTGGTAAACGATGCCCAGCCCGCCGCCGAGGCTGAAGAATTCCAGACTGTGTTTCTCCTTCAACCGAATCGCCAGGGGCGCGACCTTGCGCACGGCCTGCTCGAACGGGCTGGCCGTTGTGATTTGCGAGCCGATGTGCATTTGCAGGCCGCGCAGGCGGAGGTTTTTCAGCCTGCTCGCCCGGTCATAGACACCCTCGATTTTCTCGAAGGCGATGCCGAATTTGTTTTCGTAAGTGCCGGTGGTGATTTTTGCGTGCGTGCAGGCGTCCACGCCCGGATTCACCCGCACCGCGACCGGCGCGATTTTTTTCAGCCGCGCGGCGACCCGGTTGATGCGCTGCAATTCCGGCTCGCTCTCGGCGGTGAACGCATAAATATTTTGCCGCAGCGCAAACTCGATTTCCGCCTCGGACTTGCCCACGCCGGCAAACACGCATTGGCGCGGATCGCCGCCTGCCGCGATGGCCCGCCGCAATTCGCCGCCGCTCACGATGTCGAATCCGCCGCCCAGACGCGCCAGCGCGCGCAGCACCGACTGGTTCGAGTTCGATTTCACGGAGAAGCAGATGAGGTGTGCCAGCGGCGCCAGGGCGCGGTCCAATTCCTGGAAATGCTCCGTGAGCGTGCGCTGCGAATAGAGGTAAAGGGGGGTGCCGAATTTGCGCGCGAGCGCCTCGACGGAGAGGCCTTCGCAAAACAGCCGGTTGCCGGCATAATGAATATAATGCATGATGGGAAAGTGTACGGAGCGGGGTCGAAACCGCAAGTTTGGCCACAAAAAACCCGCCGGCCTCGGGGAAGCCGGCGGGCGATGAAAACGGCGCGCTTAGGGTTCCGCGAGAATGGCGGCGCGCTGCTTGTGATATTCCTCCGGCGTGATTTGGTCGGCTTTGTAATTCTTGAGCAATTCCTGCAACCGCGCTTCTTTGGCTTGGGAAATGGGGATCGGCGGCGCCATGAGCGGTTGGAGGCCGGCCGCAGCCTGTTCCGGTTTGACTTTGGCCTGGGCTTCGGCGGCTTTCTCCGCCGGCTTGGCTTTTTTGGTTTCGGCGGCGGGGGGTTCCTTGGTGGTTTCCTTTTGCGTTTTCACTGCCGTTTTCGCTTCGGGCGCGGGCGCCACCGGCGGTGACGCTTGTGACGCTTTATCTTGCGCTTCGAGTTCCGACCATTTTTGACGCACGGCTTCCCGCGCCTTGTCCGTGGTTTGGTTATTGCTCGGCGGCGGAACCGAACTGAATGACTCGCCGGCTGGCGCTTCCGGCGCGCTTGACGCTGGAGCGACAACTTGTGTCGCGACTGCGGGCGTCTCAGGCGCAACAACCGCAGGCGCGGCGGGCGCGGCCACCGCTGCCGCTGGCTTGGGTGTCGCGGGTGTGACCGCCACGGACGCAGATTGGACCGGGGCGGCCGGAGCCGGTGCTGACGTTGACGGCAGCGGCGACTCTAGTTCGTTTAATTTTTTGCGGAGCGCTTCACGGGCTTTGGCTTGGGCTGGAGTGTCAGCAGCGCGAAGCCCGAGCGAACCGGCCAAAAGAGCAACTGCGCAAATCGCAAAGATTGATTTGAAGGTCTGCATACCGTGTTTAATACGTCAAATTTACGCCTGACGCAACAGCTTTCCCTGACGCCGCGGCGGGAGCGGGCGCCAGCTTCCGCCACGCGGTTGGCCAGGGATAACAAATCACCGAGCGCGCCATGAGCCAGCGGACCTCGCACCGGCTAATTTTGATGCGTTGCCGCGGGTCGAGCATATTGGCTGCGCGCAGCCGTTCGATGGTCTTAACCCCAATTAAAATTGGCCAGGCGCACCCCAGCCGCACCCGCACACAGCGCCACGGCAGCGCGTTGGTGTAAGCCCAGCCGGTGGCCAGGTGCGATCCCGCCAAATCGAGGTAACGATCGTAAAGCGGGCGCAGTTTGGGCGCTTTGTCCGGCTGCAACAAATCCCCAGGAGCCAGGCCGGCGGCCGCAAGCCGTTCCGCAGGCAGATAACAACGTCCTTTGCTCAGGTCCGTCGGCAAGTCGCGGAGAATATTCACCAGTTGCAGCCCTTTGCCAAACCGGACGCCGTCGGCCAGCAATTGCGCGTCGTTCAGTTTCGCGTTTGGAAATATATGCGCGCGGCACAGTTTTGTCCAAAACTCGCCCACGCAGCCGGCGACGCGATACGTGTAATCGTCGAGTTCCTCGTCCGTGCGCAGCGCGATGATTTGATTGGTGGGGCGAGCGTCCCCGCGAGCCGCGCGTGTGGAGGATGGCTCGCCAGTGGTCTCGCCCCACCGGCCAAACCGGCGCAAGTCCAGTTCCTGCCCGCTGGTGATGGTGTCGAGCACGGCGCGGACGAGTTGAAGATCGGCGGGAGAAAGTAATTTGAGCTGCGCCAGGCTGTCTTCGACCTTTTCGAGCAACAAGCGCTCGGCGGGCGAACCCTGCTGGCGCGCGAGTTCGCCGAAATCCAGCGGCGCGGGCGATGAACCCAGAATCCGCTCACGAAGTTTTTGCAGCGCCTCGAGCCGTTGCGCGGGCGGGACGAGTTCGGTGTCGGCGATGGTATCGGTCGTGCGCGCGAGCAGGTAGGCGAGGCCGATCTGCGGACGGATCACGCCCGGCAGCACGCGCAGCGTCAGATAAAACGAGCGCGAGGTTTGTTGGAGCAAATCGTTTGATGTCTCGGCCATTTGTCTTTGAAGAATAAATCTTTCCAACCGCCGCGCCAAGTATAGTCGCAAGGCATGATCAACATTTCCTCATTCCATTTTTGCCAAGTGAATCCCTGCTTGTTTGTTCTACTATTTTGCTAGGCGGACTCTGAACCTCAAAGATTGGTCAAGTGGCGGTCAGACCTCCAACGCTTTCCCCGGCGGCGGCACGAGGATTTTCATTTTTGGATGGCGGGCGCGGATTTGCTCCTCGAACCAGCGCCGGGCTTCCCCGCCGCCGTGGCTCAACAGCACCGCGCGCGGCGAAACCTGGCCCACGAAATCCAGCAGGTCGTCGCGATTGGCGTGCGCGGTCAGGTCGAATTCCTCCAGCTCGCAGCGGCGCGTACAGCGGCCGGCGCTGGGACTGAACACAAACGTCTCGCCCGGTTTGGCGACTCGGAGGCGGCCGGCCGGCGTGTCGGGGTCGGCGTAACCGACAAAGAAAATGGATTGCCGTTCATCGCCCATCATGCGGACGGCGAGGTCGTGGGCGGCGGTATGCTCGCTCATCATGCCGGCGGTCAGCACAAAAAGGCGTCCGCCGCTGAGTTTCATTTTTTCGGCTTCGCCCTTTTCGAGCACAACCAGATTCAGCGCCTCGTGCAGTTGCAGGCCGGTGTGCTGGCGGTGGGTGCGGTGCGCTTCGAGGTCGTAGATTTCGGTGAACACGCGGCCCAGCCCGCCGATATAGACGGGCTGCCGCTTGAGTTTGCCCGCGCGCATGAGCAGAGCAAGCAGCGCGAGGATTTCCTGCGTGCGGCCCAGCGCGAAGGAGGGCAGGAGCACGGCGGCCTTGCGTTTGAGCGCGCGCTGAATGGCCGCGGTGAGGCGCTCGACTTCGGATTCGCGCGAAAACCCGGCCGGCACCGCGCGGCCGCCCCGCGTGGTTTCCATGATCAACACGTCGGCCTTCACGTCTTCAAACCGCGCGGCGCGCAGGAGGGTCTGGTCGTGGAAACAGACGTCGCCGGTGTAGAAAAGCGTTTCCCGTTTCCCGCGCACCATCAGGCCGGCCGAGCCGAGCGTGTGGCCGGCGTCGTAAAATTCGAGCGTGGGCGAAGGGAACCCGGCGCGGGCCTTGTGAAAGGCGGCCCACTCGATTTCGTGGTTGTAGCGGAAGCCCTGGAAGCGCGGGGCGATATCATCCAGCTCATCGTGGCTGTACAGCGGGTATTCCTTGATGCCCAGCTCATCGCGCTGGCGGGTCATGACATTGACCGAATTGTGCAGGACGCGCTCGATGAGGAAATAGCTCAACTCGGTCATCAGCACGTGCGCCTTGGGAAAATGGCGCAGGGCGACCGGCAGCGCGCCGGTGTGGTCGTGGTGGCAATGCGAAATGGCGATGGCGTCCACCTCCTCGTTTCGGATGAACTTGAACTCCGGCAAGCCCGCCCGGCCTTCGCGTTTGGGGTGCATGCCGGCGTCCATCAGCAGGCGGTGGCCTTCGATTTCGACGAACCAGGCGCTGGCGCCCAGGTCGGTGTCCGGATTCAAATTGATGATCCTCATAAATTCAGATGGCGGCAATTCGCGACGCGGTGGCAGCATAAAGGCCAGCGCCGGTTTGACCAGACAAATTATGGTTTCTCCGCCGGCCTTTCTCCGGCATGCTGGGGGTGAATATGGGCAAACGACGTGAAGCGCGCGAACGCGCCGTGCAATTTTTGTTTCAGCACGACTTGAATCCGCCGGAGGATCTCGAGCGGGCGCTGGGCGAGTTTTGGGAATCGCAGCGTGCCGCGGCCATCGCGGGCGACAAAGGCCCGGCGACGTGGGGCCAGCCGGTCGAGCTGCCGCCGCCGACGGCCGAGGAGGCCGAAATGCGCCTGTTCGCCGAACCGTTGATTCGCGGCACCCTCCAGCACCGGGACGCCATTGACGGGCAAATCATGAAACACGTCAAAAACTGGGAACTGCGCCGCATCGCGGCCGTGGACCGCAACATCCTGCGGCTGGCGATTTACGAAATGCTCCATCGCGAGGACATCCCGCCCATCGTCAGCATCAACGAGGCGGTGGACATCGCCAAAAAGTTTTCCACGCAGGAAAGCGGCAAGTTCGTCAACGGCATCCTCGACAAGGTCAAAGGCGAATTGATGCGGCCGGTGAGGATCGTCAAATGAGAATTCAGAATTCAGAATCCAGAATTCAGAAGAAAGGCGCGCGCTCGTCCGTCTTCTCCACTTCTGGCTTCCGGCTTCCGGCTTCTGGCTTCTGAACCGTGTTCGCCGACCTCCATCTGCACTCGCATTTTTCCGACGGCACCTTTTCGCCGGAGGAACTGGCGGCGCTGGGCCGGCAGTTCGGCTTTGCGGCGCTGGCGCTGACCGATCACGACACGGTCGAAGGTTGCGCGCGCATGGCGGCGGCGTGTGCGGCGGCGGAAATTGAATTCATTCCCGGCACCGAACTCACCGCCGATCAGGATGGCAACGAACTGCATTTCATCGGCTATTTCGTTGACACACGGAACGCGAAACTGCTGTCCCAAATCGCGAAATTCCAGGCCGTGCGGCAGAACCGCATCCGCGAAATGGTGGCGCAACTCAACCGGTTGAAGGTGCCGCTGACGGCCGACGCGGTCTTTGCCCTGGCGAACTGCCGCTCGCCCGGCCGGCCGCACGTGGCCCGCGCGCTGGTGCAGGCGGGCTGCTGCGCCACGCTGGACGAGGCGTTCGAGCGGTTTCTCAAAAAAAACCGGCCGGCGTGGGTTCCCAAAATGAAGATATCCGCCGTGGACGCCATCGAACTGATTCATCAAGCCGGCGGTCTGGCCGTGCTGGCGCATCCGGCCTTGAACCGCACTGACGACGTCATTCCCGGCCTGGCGGAAGCGGGTCTGGACGGCCTGGAATGTTTTCACGCGAAACATTCCACCGCGGCATCGGAGCGGTACCTGGAAATGGCGGATAATTTCCATTTGCTCATCACCGGCGGCTCCGACTGCCACGGCCTGAGCCGGGGCAAGCCGATCATCGGCACCATCCGGCTTCCCTATGAACACGTGGAAAAGCTAAAGTCGAAAGTCGAAAGTCGAGGGTCGAAAGCCAAAACTGCGACGCCGACTCCGGCCCTCGACTCTCGACCTTCGACCCTCGACTGACTCATGGGATTATTTTCAAAATTCAAAGCCGGTCTGCAAAAGACGCACAGCAAGCTGGCGCACGAAATCAAACGCATCGTCACGCGCTCGCCCAAACTCACCGGCGAATCGCTCGAAGAACTCGAAGCCGCCCTCATCGCCGCCGACCTCGGCATGGCCGTCACGCAGCAAATCGTCGCCGCCGTCAAGCTGGCCTACGAAGCGCAAGGCACGGCGGGCCACGATGTGTTCGCCATCGCGCGCGCCGAGGTTGGAAAAAATCTTTCATCGAACAAACCCGGCCTGCTCAGAGCTTCGGATGGCCCGACGGTCGTGTCCATTGTCGGCGTCAACGGCACAGGCAAGACGACTACAGCCGCCAAGCTGGCGCACCTGATTCAGGCGCGCGGCCAGAGCGCGCTGCTCGCGGCGTGCGACACGTTTCGCGCCGCCGCCATCGAACAAATCAAGCTTTGGGGCCAACGGCTCAAGGTTGAGGTCATCGCCGGCGCGTACGGCGCGGACCCGGCGTCCGTGGCGCATGACGCCGTTGCCGCCGCGCAGGCGCGCCAGGCGGATTACCTGTTCGTGGACACGGCGGGCCGGCTGCACACCAAGCACAACCTGATGCAGGAATTGCAGAAGGTGCATCGCGTCATGGGCCGGCAACTGCCCGGCGCGCCGCACGAAGTGCTGCTGGTGCTCGACGCGACCACCGGCATGAACGCGCTCAACCAGGCGCGCGAGTTCCACAAAGCCGTCCCGCTCACCGGTCTCATCGTGACCAAGCTCGACGGCACGAGCAAAGGCGGCATGGTGGTGGCGATCCAGAAGGAACTCGGCCTGCCCATCAAATTCATCGGCCTCGGCGAGCAACCGGACGATTTGCAGCCCTTCGACGCCATACAATTCGCGCAGGCGTTGTTTGAGGAATAGCTATGGGGTGCATCTTTTCAGCAAAAGGTCGCGACTTTGATGTGGATCGTTTTCTTCGCAAGGCCAAGTTCAAGCCGAAGGGCGCTTGGAAATTCGTGGACCAACGAGAAGCTTTCCACTTGGTAATGAAGCGAAGCAGATTGAAGACGATCCGAGTATGGCACAAAGGCGAACCCTACTGGAGCCGCAAGCCGAATGGCCCACAGCACAAACACTCGGGTTTCAGTCTCGACGTGAGCAAAGCAAGCTTTGACAACCTGCGCCGACCGATTCAAGACGCGATCTGCTTTCTAAAGGCAAACAAGCACGTTTTGGGATCCTTGCGCCGATTTCTAGGAGTTGAGTCGCGTGATCTCGGCTTCGCAGTCAATCGCGTCCGTGGTGCGGCTGTACAATGGGAGACGTTTCCCATCGAGCTATTACAGAAAACTGGCGAATTAGATATTGAACTGACGCTGGGTTTCTATCCGCCGGACGAATCAGGCCGTAAAAAGACCAAGCCCAGTACCAAGAAGAAAAGGACGAGGACTTGATCGCAGCTCGATGACCAGTGCCTTGCGCTTGGCGAGGTGCGGCTTCGGTACGACTTCGCCAACTCCAATATCGGCGTAGCGGCGCGTCGGCAGACCGCCGCAAACTTTCCGGGAGTTGCCAGATGGTGGCTTTCTGCCGAGACGCTGTTGCGGTTTCAGAGGCCACCGCACTTTTCTCCCTTATTTTCAGTTGGCGGCGCTCTGCCGAGACGCCGCTACGGGACCAAATTTTCAATTTGCGGCTTTCTGCCGAAAGCCGCTACGTTCCGGCCATGCAACCCGCCCCGCTCACGCCGCGCAGCAGCGGCGCAACGTGGCGTGATTCGCACGTGGCGCGTGGTTTGTTCCGCCCGCTGTGACGCGGGCGGGGACATCGCAGCGCGATGTCCCAACCTTTTCGCGAAGCGTCTGGAATCGGCGCGGCGCCGGGGTTGCCAGCGGAAAAACTGCGTGCCAATCCGCCGCCAATGGGTTAAGTCAATCCGGTGAACAGCACGCGTCAAATCGCCAACCTCGCGCTCATCGGCTTCATGGGCGCGGGCAAAGCCATCCAGTATCGCTCGCTCGACCGGCAGATTTGGGGGTGACGTTCGGTTCGGGTGAAATCTACGGTTTGGCGCCGGGGTCCGCCTGCTTGCTGGTGGTCAGGGGAAGTTCCAACGTGAACGTGGCGCCCAGGCCCGGCCCGCCGCTCTCGACGAAGAGATTCCCCTCCATTTCGCGGGCCGCCAGCAGACAGCTATGCAACCCGAATCCGTGTCCGTCCGATTTGGTCGTGAACCCGTGCTGGAAGATGCGGTCGAGGTTCCCGGCCGGGATGCCGACACCATTGTCGGAAACGGCGATCCGGACGCGATCGTTCCCGTTCAGACCGGCGCGAATCGTGAGCACTTTGTCGGTGCGGCCGGCGGTGTCCATGGCTTGGTTGGCATTGCGGAACAGGTTGATCAGGATTTGCATGACCTTGGGCCGCATGGCGCGCACGCGGGGCGCATCCTGAAATTCGCGGTGGATGACCACGCCGCGCCGCAGGAAACTGCCGGTGTTCATGCGCAAGGCGTCTTCGATCAGTTCCGGGACCGGGAGGTCTTCCACCGCGCCGCCCAGCCGGGCGTAGTTTTGCTGGGTGATAATGATGTCCTTGATGTGACCGATGTTCTTGAAGAGCGATTCCGTCTCGGCGATCAGACGCGATTTTTCGTCATTCAAAACGGACGCCAGTTCCGCGAGATAGCCTGGAATCAATTTGCCCCGGGAGTCGGTGGTGAGAAAGGCGCCGAGGTCGGTCGTGTGTTCCCGGAGGAGCGCAACCACTTTGGCAAGCTTCCCGACGGCCGAATCGCGAATCAGCTCCTTGACGAGGTCCGAGGAAACATTGGCGCTGTTGAGCACGTTGCCGATGTTATGCAACACGCCGGTGGTGATCTCGGCCATGCCGGCGTTGCGCGAGGTTTCCACGAGTTCCTCGTTGAGCCGGGCCAGTTCCGCCTCGGCTTCTTTGCGCGGGGTGATGTCGGTGTGCGAACCGGCGAAGCGGACCGGCCGGCCAGTCGCGTCCCGCAAGGCCACGCCGCGGGACAGAATCCAGCGATAGGAGCCGTCCTTGTGCCGCAGGCGGAACTCGGTCTGATACGCGGGAATCTGTCCGGCCAGATAGTCCTGCATCATTTTGACGGTAGGCCCGCGATCGTCCGGGTGAATGCGCGTCTCCCATTCCTTGAACGAATTGGGCAGTTCCCCGTTTTCGAAGCCGAGCATGTTATTCCAGCGCGGTGAATAATAAATTTCATCGGTGGCCAGGTTCCAATCCCACAGGCCGTCGCTGGAGCCGAGCACGGCCACTTCGAAGCGTTGCCGGCTTTCGCGCAGTTCCAGCTCCGTGCGCTGGCGTTCGGCGATTTCCCCCTCGAGGTTGCGGTTGACGGCCCGCAAGGTGCGATCGCTGTCCTGGATGCGGTCCAGCATCCGGTTGAAGGCGCCGGTCAGCAGGCCAAGCTCATCCCGGCCCGCGCCTTTGGCGCGCACCGAGTAATCTTCCTTTTCTGCAACCGCCCGCGCGGTTTCCGCGAGGTCCAGCACCGGGCGGGAAATGACGCGTTGGAGCGACGACGATAAAAAGAAAGCCAGGAAGGCGGCGGCCAGCAGAACGCCGCCGGTGAGCGAAAGTTGCGGCAAAAGCATCTCGCGCTGCAAGGCGAGGAAATCAACGGAAAGATACAAGGTCGCCACGCGCTTTCTGTTCAAGGTCACCGGCTGAAACAGCGCCAAACGCGGGCCTTCGTAACGAAAACCATCCGGCCCGGCGGCGGCAGGGATGACCTTGGCCGCGACCCGCTCATCGCGGCTCCAGGAAGTGAACGGTTCGCCGTTGGGCTGATAGAGGGCGGCGGCCACAATTCCCGGCCTGGCCTTCAACGAGGCGAGTATTTCACCGGCGGCGCGTTTGTCATCGAACGTCACGGCGGCCGTGCTGTTGGCGGCGATGATTTGCGCCTGGGTCTGGAGGTCGCGCGCCATCAGCTTGCGGAAATTGATCCACTGGAAGACGAACAGGCTGGCCGACACGAGCACGAGCGAAACCAGGCTCGCCGTCATAATCACCAGGGTGACCTTGCGTTTGATGGGCATGTCGCGCAGGAAATTCATGGCTGGGTTCTTGCCTTCGAAGGTTCGGTCTTCACCAAACGCGCCAAGGTGAGCAGCCGGGAACTGATCTTGAGGCCGGCGTCCTCCGCGCCGGCGCGGTTGGCTTCGAGGCGAATGTTCTGGTCCTGCCGCACGAAATTGATCATCCCGCCACGCTCGCAAAAAGTGTCCACTTCGCCGACGGTCAGGACGGGGGCATGTTTGAGGCCCTCGAGCAACGCGTTGACTCGGTCCTTCTCCGATCGGCTGATAAAGAGAATGTGACAGGCTTTGGGGTCGTCCTCCAGCGCGAGGCGTTTGACCACGATATGGCGCCCGCGCACCGCCTCGCCTTTGACGGTTTCATCGAGGATTGAGCCAAAGGGATCTTCGCCCAGAATGCCGATGATAATGGGGCTGGTTTCATTCGTAAACGCGGCGGATGGCCATTCGACAAACTGGGCAAAATTGAAAAGGAAAACCGCTTTGACCTGGTAATCCGTCGGCGTGGAGGCGGCCGCGCACGACCACGCGAGTCCCAGAACCGCCGCCAGCACCGCACCCCCAATCCGCGCCGGCCACGCGCAATTCCAGCCCGGCCGGGCCACGCGAGGGCATGAAGGCGTGTGACACATTCGCATCAGAAGTGGTAAGTGAGCTTCACCCGGAAGGTCCGCCCGTCCTGTTCGATGCTGTCCTGGGTGAAATCCGGCCCGGCGGGATCCCGGTAACGCTGGTCGAACAGGTTGTAAATACTGGCCGAAGCTTCAAGGTTTTTGACGAGTTCACGGCTGAAAAGCGTGGCGTTCACCAGCACGAAGCCCGGCACGGTGCG
>Ga0182027_10014655_pt1 | contig 10837 bp, 8 predicted proteins | sample 712E1DmetaG_FD_121300 | JGI IMG/M metagenome (GOLD analysis project Ga0182027, IMG submission 121300) | Permafrost microbial communities from Stordalen Mire, Sweden - 712E1D metaG (Illumina Assembly) | ecosystem: Environmental > Terrestrial > Soil > Wetlands > Permafrost | place: Sweden...
GACGGGGGATGTAAGTGAGGTCGGTAGGATCAGCCAATCGATCGAGCGGAATTGCCACGAACAGGGCCATCAGATAGAGGGTGACGAACGCCGCGAAAACCGCGACGACATCCTTGAGCATCTGCTCCGGAAAGAATTTCTTGTTTGGACTTGCGTCCCCCGGAGTGGGCGCCACGCCATGCTTTCGCACCAGGTAAATATGGAAAACGATCAGAAGCGTCGTGAGTTGCGGAAGGATGAGCACGTGCAGCCCGTAAAAGCGCGCGAACGTAACCACGCCAACGCTGCCGTCGTTGGTTCCGAGGAAACGTTTGAGATATGAACCCAGAAGCGGAACCTGGCTGGCGATTTGGGTGGTGACCACTGTCCCCCAATAAGCGCGGTTGTCCCAGGGGAGGAGGTACCCGGTCAAGCCGTAAGCCAGCGTGATCATGAGCAACACCACGCCCACCATCCACGTGGCCTCACGGGGTTTCTTGTAGGCCCCGAACAGGAACACCTGCGTCATGTGGAGCACCACAACCACAATCATCATGCTGGCGCCCCAGTGGTGCAGGCCGTGGATCAGCCGGCCTCCCGTGACTTCAGTGATGATGTATTTCAGGCTGTTGTAAGCGTCGCCGGGAGTGGCGGCGTAATTGAAGGCGAGCAGGATGCCGGTAAAGGCCTGGACCATGAATAGGAAAACGGCCACGCTGCCGAAGATCTGGTGCCAGCCGCTGGAACCGGGGATTTCCTCGTAAAGGAAGTTGCGAATGGCCGATTCCAAGCCGGTGCGGTGGTCGAACCAATCAAGGATTCTTCGCTTGAATTCCCTCATGATGTTGTCTCACCGCCTTGATGCACGGGTCCCAACCACAAGCGGGCATTCTCCACCTTGGTTTCATAGCGGTCCAGGGGACGAGGCGCAGGCCCTGATAAAACGGTTCCGTCCAGGGCAAATTCCGATGCGTGGCAGGGACAAACAAAGTCCGCCTTGTTCGCGTCCCAGTGATACGCGCAACCCAGGTGCGTGCAGGCGGGAGCGAACGCCAGCACTTTGCCTTCAGCAGTTTTCACCACCCAGGCTGTACCTTTTTCACTGTAGATTTTCCATCCGTCCGCATGAAGCCGGCGGAAGGTCATCTCCTGGGGAGTCCCGGCCTGAAGCTGGCTAAGGTCGCCGGCTTCCACCCAGGATTGTTGCTTGCGTGATTTGGGGGGGAGAAACAGGTAGAGTGCCGCGGGAATCGCCAGGGCCGAGCCAATCAACGCTCCCAGGCCATAGATGACGGCGTAGCCGAAACCCCGCCGGCTTGGCATTTGATCCCCCGGGGTGGATTCGCTGATCTTCTCCATGCCGCGTTCCTTTCACATTTTTGGCGGGGCAAGCTTCCAGCCTACTTGTCTCGCGCTGGCGAAAGTAATCCTGGGAAAATGGGAGGGCTTCGATAGTGTCGAGGCCCCCAATGAAGCGCATTCAGGAGGGTAGCATAACAAAAGTAAATTTGTGGACAGAAGGGTGTGAATTTTCGGTAAAAGTTTGGTCTCGGGATGACGCGCCTGCAAGCAGTTTCCCAGGTAACCCGCTGCGGGAAAGTTCCAACTCCGGGAATTTCCCTCGATGCAATCCCGCCCGCGGTTGAAGACGCAACCCCCGCCAGGCCAAATTGCGGCAGGACGATTATGTTGTTTTTCTGCTGTGGGTTTCTTGACCTGCTGCGCGGGAATACCCTACTATGGTGTGTTGCGCGACCGCTCGCAGGTCTGGCCATCAACCCTTGGCGGGGTAGCTCAGTGGTAGAGCGAGGGTCTCATAATCCCTAGGTCGGGAGTTCGATCCTCCCCCCCGCTACCAACAAACCTTGGCAGGTCTTCAGTTGTCAGTCATCAGTTATCAGTAAATGCTGTTCCAAACAGACGAGGGTGGCAATGCAAATTTCCTCCTCCCTCCCCTCCCTGTGGGCGAATACACTGACAACTGAAAACTGATGACTGACAACTTACTTCATGGGCTTCCGCTCGCGCTTTATGCTGGCGGGCCCCCTAGTTAGAGCGAAGTGCAGCACACTCCGCGGCATCAATCGAATAAGCGCTACCAGCAGTTTGTAGCGCCATCCGGGCACCACAACGAGCTTGCCTTTTTCCAGACCCCGGAGTGAGGCTTCCACCACGTCCTCGGCAGGCATCCACCAGGCGCTGGAAATGAAATTCCGTTCGATTCCCAGCACATCGTGGAATTCCGTCATCGTGAATCCCGGGCAAAGCGATTGTACGCGCACCCGCGATCCGGCGGTTTTCAGCTCCAGATGGAGACATTCAGTGAAGCAGTTGATCCAGGCTTTAGTGGCATAATAACTGGTGCTGCCGGGGCGTGGCACATAGGCGGCGACGGAGGCGACGTTGATGATGGCACCTTGATCGCGCGCGGTCAGGTTTCGCAGCGCCGCGTGAGTCAGGCGCATCGTAGCCATGATATGGAGGCGGTGCATGGCGTCCTGGCTCTCCACGGACGCTTCATAGAAGCGGCCCAAGCTGCCAAACCCGGCGTTGTTCACCAGCAACTGGAGATTGGGCGCGCCGGCAAGGAATTCCTCCACACTGCGCAATTCCGTTTCGCGGGTCAGATCCGCCTCGAGCAGCGTACACCTGGCATGGAAGTGGTTGTTGAGTTCGTCGGCAAGACTCCGCAGACGATCCTGGCGACGTGCCACCAGGGCCAAATCGTAACCCCCTCCCGCCAGCGCCCGCGCGAAGGCAGCTCCTATGCCGCTTGAAGCGCCGGTTATTACCGCGAGTGGTTTTGGCTCACTCATTTTTGCCTCCCTTCAAAGCTACACAGAACGCCATGAATTGAAATCGAAAGCGCAAATAACGATGCTCTGCACAGTTACTACTGAATCGCGATTAGTAGCCAGCCACTCACCACTAGCCGCGCGCCACTTCCCCTCACGCTGTGGGCCCGCCGTGAATCCCAACTTCCGGAGGTACAACGGCCAGCCCCTCCGGTTCGGGGAGCTTTCCTTTCCAATCCGCCCAGCCCCAGAAGATCGCAGTGGTAGAACTCAGAATGCCAGCCACATACCCAATGGTGCGCGGGCTGTGATATTGGGAAGCAATGCCCGCCGCGGTCATGGAAACAATCATGGTGGACCACTGCATCGATTCTATCGTTGCAAACACACGGCCGCGGTATTCATCCTTAACCCGCCGGAGCAATTGCGACACATTCAGCACCGAGCATACTGCCACGCCGACGCGTGACAGCGCAATGTAGAACAGGGCCCAGGCGAAAGACTGCATCTGGCTGAAGAGCACATAGGCCCCCCCGTGGACAACATAGCCAATGGCAATGACACGCTTGTAGTTACGGAAGCTGATGCGCTGGCCAATCGAATGACCTATCGCCCCGCCCACCAGCAGGCCCACTCCCGCGGCGCTCCAGACAATTCCAATCCCGGCAGGTCCGCGATTGAAGACCTGCTCGCCAAACAGGGTGAAAAGGATTTGGGCAGCGCCGCCGCCCGTGGCCCAGCCTACGGCGACCAAGGCGATTCCCAGAACCAGCGGCGACGAGCGCATGTAACGCAAGCCCTCCTTGTACTCATGCCATGGCCGTACCACCTGTTCTTCCGCCGGCGGTCGGCGCTTTGCCCGGAACCCGCCCGGGCGTCGCAATTGCCAGATACACGCTGCCGACGCAAAGAAGGAGAGGGAATTCAGGACGAAGGCCCACTGGTAACCCAGGCTCGCCGCGGTTAGGCCCGCCACCATGGTGCCCACCGTTATCGTGGTCCATTGCGTTGTCTGGGTCAGGGAATTGGCGGTGTGCAATTCCTCCCGGCTGGTGATGGACGGCAGAATGGAATTGCGGCCGCTGGTAAAGAAGGGTGAGGCAAACATCAGCAACCCGCTCATCCCATAAAGCAGGGAGGTCTGATGATGGTTAACCGTCAGCACAAACGCCAGGGCAACAAACGCGCGGATCAGGTCGCTTGCCAGCATAATGCGCTTGCGGTCAAAGCGGTCAAGGACAACCCCGGCCAGCGGGCCCGCCATAACCGCCGGGAAGGCTCGTGACAGCATGACGCCGCTCACCACGAGGCCGGAATGGGTGGTCTGCATCGCCAGACTGAACACCGCAATATTGTTGAAGTGATCGCCGATCTCACTTACAACCTGGCCGATCCACAGGTTGCGATAATTACGGTTCTGGCCCAAAAGTTGGCGAAAATCGTTAAACATCCGGGCTCGGTTCCACCCAACACCTTCCAGGAAAATACTCCCGCCGCCCAAGCCACCAGCATCCCGCCGAGGGTATCGGCAGGAATGCGTGGCTCACCTCGTCGATCCAACCTTGTCTTGCCGAAAACGACAGGGGTAGGCGCGAGTGTCGGCTGCAAACCTGACCAGGGAGGCACTTAATATTCTACAACAGCCTTGGGATGCGTGGTTGCTTCCCCGGTGATTGAAGTGCTAACGACTCCGCCCCTCGCGGAGGAATGTCAAAGAGGGCAAAAGGTCGAAAGGGGGGAATTACCTATGCTTGCAGGCGCTTTCGTTGGGGTCAGCGAAGGCCGAGCACCTTTATCGGCTACGTACGATTACGTATGACTACCTTCGCGCCAGAACTCGTTGGTTGATTCAGGAATTCTGCACCTCGGGCCGATGCAAAGGAACCAGGCGCGATCGGCCATTTACGCCGCCCGGGTTATTCGGACCCCCAGGAGGCCGGGTCTTGACTCTTACGGCCTTCAGCACATAGAGCACCTGTGAGCTGGAAGTGCCCAACTCCCGGCCAATGGCGCGAGTGGTCATGCCGGCAAGGTACAGCTGTTTGATCTGCAAGTAGCGAGCGCAAAGCTCTGGTTCATGGCAAATGATCCATCCATGCCAGCCGCATATCTTGCATGTCGCTATTTTCCGTATCACGCGTCTTCCTCCGCCGACTTGTATTGCCTTCAGCAGTCCACTCCCTGCCCGGCACGTTCTGCCGCAAGGTCAAGCAGCGGAGGTCCGGGCGGCGAGAAATGTTGCCTATTCAAATGATAACTCAAAATAGAATGGAAATCCCCTATGGAACGACACTCCTGAAGTACGCAAAATACCATGAGGGCTTACTCTTCATAGCGCCCCCGTCCCGGCGGCATCTTCCGGTGCCGGCAGGATGCCGGCGCTACGCTCGATCTGTCACTCTATTTTGCCTGCCTCAGTAGGCATCCTCACATTCATCAAACCCGGGGCAGTGAGGGGCACGGGGTTCGCCCCCGGCCGGACGCCATTCGGCCCTACATGGCCGGCGGACCGACGTTGGGCGGGACCTCTCCCATCAACGACATCAGGAATTCCTGCAGGTCGGCGCGTTCCCTTCCGGTCAGGAAATCCAAGGGGTGGATCTCCTTGTCGCGGTAGTCGTTGGAATTACCGCCGCCGATGTAGAAGTCAATGGCCTCCTTCAAGTTCTTGTGACTCCCATCGTGCATATAAGGGGCGGTCAACGCGATGTTCCGCAGCGAGGGAGTCTTAAATGCACCCTTGTCCGCCTCAACGTTCGTCACTTTGAACCGGCCCACATCTGTCAATTCCGTATTGCCGTCGATTCCCAGCTTCACGCCTACGCCGAGATTGTGGAACTTGTTATCCGTAAACAGGGCATATTTTTCGCCGATGGTATGGCATGCGGCGCAATTCCCTTTCTTGGGATCGCGGAAAACCTCCAAACCGCGCCGGGCGGAGATGCTCAAGGCTTTCTTATCGCCGCCGTACTGGTAGCGGTCAAAGGACGAATTGCCGCTAACGACCGTGCGTTCGAACGAGGCGATGGATTTCTCAACCATCTCAATTGTAATGGCTTCGGCGCCGAAGGCCTTCTTGAATTCCACCCGGTAAGTGGGATCGGCATTAAGCTTCCGTTCCACTCCCTCAAGGGTGTGGCCCATTTCCACCGGATTAGCCATCGGCCCTTCCGCCTGCTTTTCCAGACTGGAAGCCCTGCCGTCCCAGAACTGCGTTGTGAAGTATGCCGAATTGAAGACTGTGGGGGCGTTGCGAGTACCCTTCTGTTTGCGCACCCCGTCGGAGACCTGCTGTCCGTCGCCAAAACCGAGTTGCGGAGCGTGGCAACTTGCGCATGACACGGTGTTGTCCACGGAAAGGCCCTTGTCGTAATACAGCTTGCGGCCCAGGGCCACGGTCTCCGCTGTCGGCGGGTTGTCTGCCGGAATGGGAACCGGCGGCAGTCCCAGCGGAGGCGCAATCGTGATGGGAGTGCCGATGGGCTTTGCCTCCGGCCGAAGCGCTGGGCCGGTTTTTTCTTTGCAGGAAATGAGCATGAGACCAAGAGCAAGTAGGGCGAGAATCAAAATGGCTGTGCGCGAACGCATGAGAGTTGCCCTCCAAGCGGGGACATTGCGAACCGTTGCCGGGACTCACTGGTTGCCAAACATCAAAGGCACATCACGGGGCAAGCAATCCAAGCGTCAAGGCCGCGAGACTACCGAGGTATGCAAAATAGAGTGACAGATCCAGCGTAACGCCGGCATCCTGCCGGCACCGGAAAATGCCGCCGGGACGGCGGCGCTGCGAAGAGTACGCCGTCACGGTATTTTGCGTACCTCAAGGACCAATTTTAACACAGGGCAAATTGCCATTGCAGGTCAACTCCTGAGTGGAGGGTTGATTGTAATTGAAGCCAGCGGGCGCTGGTACTTTTTGCTCGACATCCCTCCTCTACATTGCAGAATTTTCTCGACCCTGTAATTTTTGTCTGATTTGGCAAACTTTCGAATCCTGCCCCATCAATTAAACCCTTCCAAAACAGGTACTTAGGATTTTTCGTCCATGGCACTCCATCTGCCTTAGCGGGATATTGTCTTCGTCTGCCAGGCAAATCGTGAACGGGAGGGATGTATGAGTGAAAGCCAAGTTCCATCGGGTGAGTCGCAAAACACTAACCTGCACCAGGAATCGTCTCCTGGTTATGAACTGCAAGAATCGTCAACCACGGGTCTGAAGATTGCCATCATCGTCGTGGTCCTGTTCTCAGGTATCGCCGCGGGATATGGATGGCTCCAACATGATGGCGCCCAGCAACTGGCGGCGGAACGCGCGGACTTGCGGGCATCGTTGGCCCAGGCGAAGGGGCAGGAGGATGCCCTAACCGCGAAAGTCAACGCGATGAGTGCCGCGCTTGCCGAGGAACAGGCCGCCCGCACTCAGGCTGCGGCCTTGAATAATGGCAACCAGGAACCCGTAAAGAATGAACAATTCCTCCCCCGAACCAGCGAAACCATTCATCACAAGATCCACGCCAAAGTGGCGCGCAGCGCACCCCCCGACGATCCGCGGTGGAAGCAAATCCAAAATCAACTCGGCGACCAACAAAAGGAGTTGACGGAGGGCCAAAAGCAGATCGCTGAGACCCAGGCCAATCTGGAACATGCCAAGTCCGACTTGGACGGAAATATCCAATTGGCGCGGAAGGATTTGGGCGGCGACATTGCTCGCAACCACGAGGAGTTGGTTTCACTGGAAAAGAAAGGTGAGAGAACTTATTACGAGTTTAATTTCGAGCGATCCAAGACTTATCACCACACGGGGCCGATCAGCCTGGCTCTGCGCAAAGCCGATGCCAAACACGCGTTCTGCGATTTGCAATTGCTTGTCGACGACAGGGAGATCTCCCGGAAGCACATCAACCTTTATGAATCGATTACGTTGTACCCGGAAGGCCACCCGCTCCCCCTGGAAGTGGTCATCAACCGCATCAGCAAGGATTCGGTGCAAGGCTACGTGAGCGCGCCCAAGTACAAGACCACCGATGTATCGACGGTTGCGAGTGCTTCCACCGCGTCCACATCCGCGTCAGTGAACCCTCCCGCGCCTGCGGTTCCAGAGGTCAAGCTCGAGCACCGGGAGGAAGGCACCCACTAGCTTTGGAAACTTCTGCAGGTTGCTGTCTATAGCGTCGAGTCAGTAGCCCCAAGTCAACAGATCATCGCCAAATCGCCGTCGCGCCTCTCCCTGACTGAACGTCAAAACCAACATCCTGTATCCTCTCCTCACGGAGAGGATACAGGTGCAGCCTCACCCTTGACAAGCCATTATTGCGGCGAAATGCAGCCGATACCACCCCCGATGGGCACGATGAGGACAAGCTTGCCGTTCTGATGGAATGGCATTTGCTTTGCGAAGGATGGGGATGAGACTTTCGCCCAGCGACACTTTGCCTGAGCTTCCCCGGAGGATGGGTTATGAACACTCTGATTGCCATGGGTTCGGTTTGGGGAGTTATTACTATTGCTTTTGCCGCCTTGCTCCTGTACCGCCGGAGTCTTGTCAACAAAGAGAGTGCCTGGATTCCCTTGACTGATGACGCCAAGGAAGATTCGGCCATTCAATCTCAAACGATTATTGAGATGAAGACCCGCAGATTGACCCTCCCGATTCGTGCTTTGGGGACGCTTTCGCTTGTTGTGCTGTTGGTAATTGTGGGCTTCTTCCTCTTCCATAGCCTCTTTACTCCGCCCGCGATGCCGCAATAAGGCGCAGCGCGGTACCGATTGAGTGAAGCTACGGCGTATTAACCAACGGCTATTGCGCCTTCTCGCCCTATCGCGGGACCAAATCCGGAACTTTTGCCCGGAAAGTCTGCCCTCTCGCCAGGTAAGCCGTGGTATGGCGGTCGCCACTATACATCCGGATGCAGATTCGGGAGACCGCTGCTACAATTATGCCGGTTCACATCCCCGCAGGAGCCGACATGAAAAAAACCCTCATTGACTCTTTTCCCCTACCCACTGCCGCCATTGGTTTCAGGCCGGAATTCCTGGATTTCCGCCGTGGTATTCACGTGGGAAATCTGGAAGAGAATGAGCGGATTACGCGCATCCTGAAGCTGGCTTTGGAGGCGCGCTATCACCAGGGGTTCGTCACCGAGCGCTGGGGTCGCGGCGTCTACTGGCAATGGATTGCCTTCCTGCCGCGCGCGGATCGGGACGCCAAGCCAATCTCCTCGCACGTCAGCTTTGGCTGCTCCAAATTCTTCATCTCCGTGGAAACGGGGGAAAAGCTCTTCAAGTGCGGATTACAGGTGGAACGCGGATACATCAAGGCGCCGCGCTCATCCCGCGAATGTCTATTGCGCCCTGATTGGGATTGGCACCGGCTGGTGAAGGGGTTGCGGCCCGGCAGCCCCATGGAACGGGAATTACGCCGGCTGATCGTGCGCGAAGGCTTTAGCCTCTTTGCCGGTGGTTGGGAAACAGAACTCGGGCAGTTTTCCAAGGAGAACTTCCCGGGCGTTACCAAGCTGCGCCGTCTGCTGAGCGCCGCTCCCGAGAATCAATGGGCGGGATTTCAACTTTACTACGCCATGACGGAAGAAGAAGTGCGCGGCTCCACGGGCGCGGATCTGGTGGAATCCATGCTCGCCGTATTCAGTGAAGTCACGCCCTTGATGAACCTGACCATGCAGATCAAGTTGGAAGAGGACGAAGCAGCGAAGGGTAAGAGGTAAAGGTTAAAGGCTGAAGGGCCGCAGCGACCGGCCAATGTGGCAGACAGATTTCAGTTAAAACGACCAACAAAGGATAAACCCACTAACAGCAACCCCATTAGCAGGGCAATTACGCCCGCGATTTGCAACACGATTCTCGAAGTTCGGAATCCACTCGGTGTCCCGACAGACCACAACTCGCGATTCAAAACAGATTTGCCTAGTTTTCTATTGAACCAGGACTTCAATCGGACACCTGAATGTTGGTCAAATCCCACGATGGCATCTAAGTTTCGCAGGACGAGAGTTCCTATCGCCAAATAAAGGGTGCCCCGCAAGAATTTGCTAAGGATTTCGCTCATCTACGCAGGAACTCTACAGTGCAGGCTCTTGGATTTCAAGCCGCATGTGATTACTCTCGCCAAATTCGCTGGCTGGCGCAGACTCCTGCCTTTGGGAGTCTGCGATCCCGAAGGGACTTCTGTGGGCTGGCGCAGACTCCTGCCTTTGGGAGTCTGCGATGCCCAAGGGACTTGCACGTTTCAATGTCCAAAATCGCAGACATTGAAAACCATGTCTGCGCCAGCCAAGTCTTCATCCACGCCCGCCGATTTCCCCATGATCGGCGCGATTCGTTCGTCCTGACATGGACCGGTTACGTTGCCAGGACGAGTCATGGTTTTGGCCTGCGCGAAGCGCCTTGGAGTGCGGCAGCAGCAGCTACCGCCTTGGAATGCGGTCGCGGCAGCGAGCGCAGTGCAATGCAGTAGTACCAGCGACCGCCCGCAAATTGTGAACTCTGATCAAAACCGGTGAAAGGCGGCAGCTTCGCGGCCGCACTCCAAGGCGCTTCGCGCATTCAGATTGCATGGGTGGCTATTCCCCTGGCGCGTCTCATCGACTTCTGATGACATATTTGGTTGCGGCTCCGCCGCGCCGCGCTTCACCCTGCCGATCCCCGAGCTACGCAAGTTCCGACCGGTGGGCCCAGACCTTCTCGAAGGCCGCCGCATATTGCTCGACCAGCTCGGAAGCCTCGTCGTGGAAGATCGGCAAATTCACGGCTTGCCTGTTCACCTGGGCAGTTCCCACCAGGTCTTGCGGGATCACCACCGGATGGTGCCACCACTTTGCTTCCGCATAGAGCTGGTATTTGTGCTGCTCGTCGTAAGGGCCAGGGCTTGCCTGCACGCCCTCAGCCTGCAATGCCTTCAGCAGCGCCGCGACGGGGGCTCCCGCCTTTTTCTCGTCAATGAAAATCTTGTTGGCGGCCCAGTAGACGCGCTTCGCGTCGGGGCGGGTATACGGATGGCTAATGCCCGGCAACCGGGAGATCCGTTCGTTCAGCCGTTGAAGCTGGGC
>Ga0182027_10014656_pt1 | contig 10836 bp, 7 predicted proteins | sample 712E1DmetaG_FD_121300 | JGI IMG/M metagenome (GOLD analysis project Ga0182027, IMG submission 121300) | Permafrost microbial communities from Stordalen Mire, Sweden - 712E1D metaG (Illumina Assembly) | ecosystem: Environmental > Terrestrial > Soil > Wetlands > Permafrost | place: Sweden...
AGATGTTCATCAGCGAGCAGACGGTGAAGAACCATCTGCACAACATCTTCGACAAGCTGGGCGTTTCCGACCGCCTGGAACTGGCGCTCTACGCCATCCACAACAATTTGCACACCGGCAAGTAGCGAAGGGCTACTACCTGTCAGAATCTTCGCGCGCTGCGCCGGTTTTTTGTGGGGCAGGTTGTCAACCTGCGGCCGATTGTCAATCGGCCCGGCGAGCGAAGCTCGCCCTGTGGCTCGCGGAACGCCACTTGGCCGGGTTGAAGCTTGCCGCTATGCAGGACAGGCGCTTCCCCCGCTATAGCGGCGTGGCCATCCCGCCCGGCGCCTGTCCCACTCCATACTCCTTCAGTTTGTTGTGCAGGGTCTTGAGGCTGATGCCCAGGACGACGGCGGCGCGGGTCTTGTTGTTGCGGGTGTGTTCCAAGGTGCGCAGAATCAGGGTTCTCTCGGCCTCTTCCACGGTGGTGCCCACGGAGAAGCGGACCACGCCGGCTTCCTCGCCGGCGGCGGCGGGCGCTTCGGGCGATGCCGCCGCGGCGGAGGCCGCGCGGTCCCGCAGGAAGGCGGGCAGGTGGCGCATCTCGATCGAGCCTTCGCCGGCCAGAATCACGGCCCGCTCCAGCACGTTGCGCAGCTCGCGGACGTTGCCCGGCCAGTCGTGGCGTTCGAACGCCTCCAGAACCTCCTTCGAAGGGCCGGCGACGCGGCACTCGTGCTTGCGGTTGAGGCCGGCTAGCAGGGCCTCGGCCATCGCCGGGATATCGCCTTTCCTGTCGCGCAACGGCGGCAGGTGGATGTGGAATACATTCAGGCGGTAGTACAGATCCTGGCGCAGGCGTCCCTCGCGAACGGCTTCGTCCGGCTCCTTGTTGGTGGCGGCGATGATGCGAACGTCAACCTCGAATTCGCTCCGTCCCCCCAACCGGCGCACCTTGGAATCCTCCAGAATGCGGAGCAGCTTGGCCTGGGTCTGCATGGGCATTTCGCCGATCTCGTCGAGCAGCAGGGTGCCGTGCTCGGCCAGTTCGAAGCAGCCGGCGCGGCGTTCGAAGGCGCCCGTGAAGGAGCCTTTCTCGTGGCCGAACAGCTCGCTTTCGATGAGCGTTTCGGGCAGGGCCGCGCAGTTGATGGCCACGAACGGGCCGTTGCGGCGCGGGCTCAGTCCGTGCAGCGTACGCGCCACCAGTTCCTTGCCCGTCCCGCTTTCCCCGGTGATGAGCACGCACGTCTTGGCCGGACCGGCCTGCTCGGTGAGCGCGAAAATCTCCTGCATGCGCGGGGACGTGCCGACCAGTTCGCCCAACGCCCCTTTGTAGCCGAGTTGGCGCTCCAGGCTGCGCTTCTCGGCGCGCAGGCCGGCCTGGCTGCCGGCGCGGCGCAGGAGAGTCTGCAAGACGCCGGCCTGGATGGGCTTCTCGAGGAACCAGAAGGCGTCCATCTCGTGCACCACTTTCACCGCGGTCTCGACGCTGCCATACGCCGTGACCACGATGGTGGGCGGCATCTCTCCGGATTCGCGCATCCGGCGCAGGAACTCGAAGCCGTCCATGCCGGGCATGTTGAGATCGGTGACCACCACGTCGGCTGGAGATTCCGCCAGCTTGTCCAGAGCTTCCTGGCCGTCGGCGGCCGTGGAGGGCGCCATGCCCCAGGCGGAAACCATGGCCGCCAATCCGTTGCGCTGGGTGGCTTCGTCGTCGACAATCAGGACTTTGAGGGGCTGATCCAAGGAGTGGCTCCAGAGACCATTATCGGTCATGGCCCGGTGGCCGCACGGGCTCACGCGCCGTTGTGCGGCAGGATGCCTTCCCGCGGCCGGCCCGGGGTACCCGGCAACCGGCTTTTGTGCCAGCGCCGGCTGGCGAGTTGACAACCTGCTCCACAAGACGCCAACGCGCCGCCGCAGCGCCGGCTGCCACGGTAGAGACTTGCTATAGTGGAGACGCCGCGTCCGTGGAGGACTTCCTTGCATTCTTCCAGGTTCGCGGTTCTTCTCTTCTGCGCCCTGCCCTCGGCCGCCGCCAACTACACCGTTTCTTTGGGCGATTCGTTCACCTACACAGTGACCGCCTGCGCCGTCGACGCGGGCGGAAACATGTTCCTCACCGGCAGCCGATACCAGGGGGTCGCGATTCGCCCCCATGGCTTCGCCGCCAAGGTTGACCCCGCGGGCAACGTCACCCTGCTGGCGGCGTTCGGCGGTACGGGCATCGACGAAGGCAACGGCATCGCCGTGGATCCGTCGGGCAACCTCTACATAGCGGGGACCACTTCGTCGGCTGATTTCCCTCTGCGAGGCGCCTTACAGAGCAGTCTCTCCAGCAGCATTTCGACCGGCTTCCTGATGAAGCTCAAGCCGGATGGCAGCGTTCTCTACTCCACGTTTCTGGGCGGGACAACCGGTAACAGCGGAATGTATGCCGTGGCGGCGGACTCCTTGGGAAATGCCTATGTCACCGGGTCGACCTACGCCTCCGACTACCCGCACACGGCGGGCTTACCGGCCCCTCCGGGAAGCTGGCTTCCGGCTGGAGCGAACTCCGTCGCCTTCTTTGCGAAAATTTCCGCGGCCGGCGACCAGATACTATACGCGGGCGGGCTGGCCGGTTTGGGGCGCGAATGCGGAATGGGCAGCACTTGCTTTACGAGTACCGTCAACAACACGGGGAACGCGATCGCCGTGGACCCGGCCGGTAACGCATATATCGGCGGCAATACGTATGGAGCGGGACTGCCCACCACGCCTGGAGCGCTACGAACCACGGGCCTCGGCGGCTTTGTCGCCAAGGTGAACGCGGCGGGGACGGGGTTCGTGTACGTGACACTGCTGGGGTCGGCCAACTACTATCCGCCACCGGTCGCTCTCTCGTCCAGTCCCGGAAACTTGCTGTACGCCATCACGGCCGACGCATCGGGCAACGCCTATATCGCCGGGTACACCGCGGACCCGAACTTTCCGGCCACGGCCGGGAGCTTCCAGCCCAAGCTGTTGACCGGCACGTGGTCCAACACTCCGGTGGGGCCGCTTGCGGACGCTTTCGTGGCCAAGCTCAACCCTGCGGGGACCGCCATGGAATGGGCGACTTTTCTCGGCGGCAGCGGCAACGATTACGCCAACGCGATGGCCATCGACCCGGCGGGCGACGTGTGGGTGGCCGGCAGCACCTCATCCACCGACTTCCCGTTGTCCCCGGGCGCGCCCGCCGGCGGAGAATTCCTGGCGGAGATCAACCCCAGCGGACGGTCGCTGATGTTCGCGGCGACTTTCCCCGGTTCCACCGTCGGGAGGATGCTGGCAATCGACCCGGCCGGCGCGATTCACGGCGCCACTTCCGCTGGGATGGTCTTCGCCTACACGCCGTACCAGAGCGCTTCGGGGCTCCTCTTCGGCGCGATCAACGCCGCGGGCGGCGGTATTGGAAGCCGCGTCGCGCCCGGGGAAATGATCTCCCTCTACGGACTGAACCTGACGTCCGCCAACGCCGTTTCCGGGTCCTTCGACGCCAACGGATTTCTGCCAACGTGGCTGGGGGAAGTCGAAGTGGACTTCAACGGCGCCCCCGCTCCGCTGCTCTATGTTTCGGGCACGCGGATCGACGCCATGGTTCCGCTGGAGTTGGCCGTGGCGGCGCCGGCGACTCTTCGCCTGAAAACGAACGGCGTGGCCTTGCCGGATTTCGCCGTGGAGGGGGACGCGGCGATCCCCGGAGTTTTCGAGAATGCCTACGGGTACGCCGCGGCCCTCAACCAGGACGGAACCGTGAACTCGGCAAGCAACCCGGCCAAGAGCGGATCGCTGGTGAGCATCTGGGCGACCGGCGTCGGCTGGACGGCGCCGGGCCGGGACGGCCAGCAAGCCACGGCCGCTCAATCCGCGTGCAACTGCACCATCTCCCAGTACGGGTCGAAGCAACCGATTGTGCCGGCGTATGCGGGGACGGCTCCGGGAATGGTGACCGGCGTGGTTCAAATCAACTTCCAGGTCACGAACAACGGCTATGATTACTACCTCGTCGTCAACGGGCAGAACCAGGCCGTCTTCAGTGTTTACGTGACGCCGTAGAACGCGGCGTGAGGCGAGGCGGAGGGCCCGTGCGCAGAACGGTTGACTCCCGCTTGCCGGTTGTGTACTATTTGAATGCGTACAGAAAAGGGGCTCCCAATGCCGAGAGTAGCGGTCGAAGACAATAGCCGGATGTCTCTGCGGATTCGCGCCGAGGAAAAGGCGACGCTGCTGCGGGCCGTGGCGCTGAAGCACACCGACCTGACGGATTTCGTGCTGCGGCACGCCTTGCGCGCCGCCAAGGCCGTCATCGCGGAAGCCGAGCGTGTCCAACTCTCCCAAAGAGACAGCCTGCGCGTTCTGGACCTACTGGAACACCCGCCCGCGCCCAATGCCCGGATGCTTGCTGCCGCCCGCTCCCTGCCACGGCGGTCATGAGCGTCACGGCCTGGCACGAAGAGCCCATCCGCAAGACCCACGACCGGCAAGCCTTAGACTGCGGCGAACCGGCCCTCAACGAGTTCCTGCAGCGGTATGCCCGCAGGAGCCACGAACTGGGCGGCGCGAAGACCTTCATGGCGATCGACGATACCGATGGCAAGTCTATCCTCGGCTTCTACAGCCTGAGCCCCGGCGCCGTCCAGTATGCCAGGACGCCGGAAATCGTACGGCGTGGGTTGGCGCGTCATGACGTGCCGTGCTTCCGCCTGGCGCGCCTGGCTGTGGACCGCAGGGCGCAGGGGCAGGGCCTTGGCGGGCAGCTCCTGCTTGCCGCGGGCAGGCGCTGCCTGCGGGCGGCGGAGGAAGTAGGCGGCGTCGCGCTTCTCATCGATGCCAAGAATGACGCGGTGGCCGGCTGGTATGCGAGTTACGGCGCCGTCCCGCTGGCGGATGCGCCGCTCACCCTGCTGCTGCCGCTGGCCACGGTCGAGGCCGCGCTGAAAGCCGCGGGGAAGCGGTGAGGCGTTCAGTCCGTCGGGTCGGCGGTGCCGAGTTCCTTGACGAACAGCTCCCGCTCTTCCCGAGCGAGACTGAGTAGCGCTTTGCGATCATTCCGCTTGAAGTATCGGATGCCGGTGTCGAGCAGGCGTAACAGCACGGTCGTGTCCAGGCGCGGCGAGAGCGCTTCGCGAATGGCGGATTCGATAGTGCGGAATCGGCTTTCCTCGATTAGCGCATGATCCCGAAGCAGAGCGAACAGCGCGAGGCTCAAGGCCTGATCGAATTCCGCGAGCAATCCGGCGCCTTGGATGATGTCGGCCATCTGCGATAGCTGGCTGGGCAGCGCGTTTTCGGCGGCGTGGCGGAATAGGGCTGCCAGGCTCTCTTGGAGGCGGGAGGCAAGCACGTTGGGCTCGGGCTTCTGTTGGTAGACTTCGAGTGCTTCCGCGAGACGCGGGGCCGTCTCGCCTGCGCGTCCCATAGCGTTCAGCGCGGTGATGGCTCCGAAGTGGGCGCCGAGCAACGAAGGATCAAGGCGGATGGCCTCTTCGTAGTCGGCAAGAGCGGCATCGAAACGGTTCCACGCCCGGTTGATCTCGCCACGGGCGAGGTGGATGCGAGCCGGATCGCGAGCGGCCTGGAGACCGTCACCCGCAGCCTGCAGCGCTGCATCCACCTGGCCAGTCGCTGCCAACTTCCAGACCAGGCGGCTCCAGGCGAAACCGTCCAATGCGCCCAGTTCGACCGCCTTGCGGTACCGAAGGGCCGCCTCCCCGTCACGGCCAAGTTGGTCTAGGGCGAGACCGGCTAAGCGATGCCCCCATGCGTGGTTGGTGTTGAGTCCAATCAGCTTTTCAGCCTGTTCGAGCGCCTCGGAATGGCGGCCCGCTCCCAAAAGCACAACCCCGAGCTCGTTCAGTGCGAACTGGTTGCTGGGGTCGGCCGCCCGCGGCCGGGCGGCAATCTTCAGAAGGCCGCCCACGGCGAGGGCGGCCGCGCAAGATCCTGCCGCCTCATCCACCCTCTCCATAAGTGTGAGTAGGTGGATACGGTACAGCCAGCCCCTCGCATCTTTCGGCGCGAGATCGCAAACGCGCACGGCCTGTGCCAAGGCGGCCTCCCGTCGGTCGGGCTGGTCGGCCCACAGGCTTGCCAGAATCAGGCGGGGTTCGATGTCGCCGGGATCTTTCTCGATAGCCTTGCAAGCCGCCGCGGCAGCCTCTTCGGGCTTTCCGAGTTCAGCGTACGCCTGCGCCTCAGCCGTCAAGATGGAGACGTCGCGGTTCTCTCCAAACCGCGGGCCGAACTCGACTATTTCCCGAAACGCGGACTCCTTCTGTAAGTCCGAGAAAAAGCCGCGAACGGTTTCCTCCGTTGGCAAATCACCAAGCCCCGAGAACCGCGCAAGAGCGCTGCTGTAGAACTTCGCTTCGTCGTCGTACGGCCCCCCAAGCAGCCGGAACCCGCGGCACCGCAACTGCAATTCCTTCGCCGTATAAAAGTTCGCCAGGAAGTCGATGAACAATCGAACTGGTGCGCCCTGCTGGTCGAGGTCGGATTCGTAGCAGATGCGGAACAGCGATTCCGACATCTCGTAGTAAGACTCGCGGCCTTCCGCGATGCGGTTCAAGAAGCCGCGGTCCATCAGTTCCCCTAGCTGCTTGGAGATGGTATTGGAAGTGGCCAGGCAGCCGCGGGCGATCTCCTTCACGGTTTGCGGCGCGCGCGCCAGCGCGAGGTATTGCACGATCTTCTGCTGCTGCGCGGAGAGGCTGCGCATCTGCTCCTGATAGAACGGACGCAGCGGGTTCAGGGCGTCCAGGAACACGTCGCCGATTTTCGCCACCGAATCGGCGGAAAGAAAGTCGAAGAACGTCACCAGGAGCCGGTGATTGCCGCCCGTGAACTGGTAGATGGCCTCGACCCGGCCCCGGCCCTCGGGGGTCTGAAGATACTCGACGACGCCTGGCTTGCCGTAAGCCTTCGCCATGGAAGCCAGAAAACCATGGGCCTGATCGAGGGTGAGTTTCGTCAGGTGGGTAGTCTTGAAGAAGCCGTAAAAGGGAGAGTCGTGGTCGCTAACATCTTGCGTAAGTGCCTGCGCGGTGGCGAAGATCATGAAGCGGGGGTGCTGCTGCACCAGGTCCCGCAAGGCTTCCTGCCCTTTTCGCCCGAAGCCGCTGGTTCTGTCGAACGTGATCCCAAGGTTTTCCATCAGGATCAGAACATCCTTCGTGCCGGCCGCGGATAGCAATAGCTCTTTGGCGCGCGGCACCTGCGCGGAGGCGGGCAGATCCTGAAGCGCGTTGAGGCCGGCGGCCAATTCCGATTCCCCGGGATACCAGTTGACGATGGCGCGCAGCAGCCGCACCAGAAAATCCAGATACGTCGCGATGCCGAGTTCGTCCTCCAGCAGGTAGACAATCAGCAGGTGCTTCCGGACGTCCTCGTCCTTCCAAAGACGGTTGTGCAGCACCTTCAGAACATGCGTTTTTCCGCTGCCGCGCACGCCTACGATGAGACGCTGGTGTTTGTTTGCGCCGCCAGCGCCGTCGCGGGCCAGTTCCTCCAGGCGGTCCACCAGTTCGCGGCGTCCGGCCAAAGTGCTTTCCAGGAGTTGCTCGTCGGCCCACCGGGGAGAGAAGCTCAGCAGGGTCTTGGTTCCGCTCGCGTTGCCGCCCATAGTCAGGCCTTGTTGACCCGCCACCAGTCGCGCATCAGGACGTAGCGGAAACGGTACTGGCGCTCGCCGGCGGAGGTGTCGCGAATCAGGTAGTTGTCGTCAAGCAGCAGTTCCAGCGTTTCGAGCACGGCATTGCCGTGTTCGATGACCAGTTGAGATTTCAAGTGATCGATGATCGAGCGCTCGCTCACCATACCGCCGGATCTCGAAAGGAACGCCAGAATGGCGAAAGCGCGCCCGCTGGCTCCTAATCGGGCGTAGTAAGTGTCGATGCGCTGGGCCGCGTTGCGGAACCACTCCAACTCGCGGCTATCCAGCATCTCGCGTAGGACGGCGTCTATCTCATTTGGGGTTACCGCGCCTTTTCCGCCGGCCTGGAAACGTTCGCAGACGTATTGGATATACAGCGGCAGACCGTCGGTGCTTTGGAACATGCGCGCAGCGACTTCTTCCGGCGGGACACGGCGGATACCCTCCTCATCCAGGTAGCGCTGGCACATCAATCCGGTGTCTTCGGGGGACATTCCGCCGAGGACCTTCAGGGCCATGTCGTTGGTTGGGCTTCCTTTGTAACCGTGCTCGGCCTTCAAGTACTGGAGGACCAGGTGGAGCCCGATCGAACCGGAAAACAGGAAGCGTATTTTGCCGGTAGCCTCGTAGGCTTGGCGCACTTCCCGCATAGTATCGAGGAACTCCATGGCCAAGTGGGGGCCGTGGTCGTCCGCGATGTTTGACACCAGAAGGGGGAACTCGTCGATCATGATGAGGACGGGGTTGGCGCTGTGCTCGGCTAGGTCGGCGACCAGCGTCTTCAACATCCCCTTCCAGGTGGAGCTTACTTGAGGGAGCTTCCAGCCGCCCAACTGGGCTTCCGCCAGCTTGGAGTAGCCGGTCTTGATCCTGGCTAGACTGACCGCTTTGCTGCTGCGGATTTTCAGACGGTTGGCCTCGCCGTAGATGGCTTCTACGCACTCGATGGGGTGCCGGGCCGATTCGACATAGACCAGGATCGGGGTCCAGTCGGCCTGGGGGCGTTCCCACATCTTCCGCAGAATGGATGTCTTGCCGACGCGCTGCTCGGCGTTCAGCACAACACTGCGGGTCTGGAGTTTGAACCAGAGGTCGGCTATTTCCGCCTCGCGGCCTATGATGGCCTCACCCGTCACCGTTCCGCCTGGGTTTGCTTTCATGATCCGTCCACGTACGTCAATATAAACGTACGTCACTTTTGACGTACGTCATATTTGACGTATATCACGGAAAGGCCAGGAATTCAAGCCCCAGCGCCCAAAAACACGAACGCCTTGTCGGGAATGGCAAGGCGTTCGTTAATCAACCGATTTTCTTTCTGTGGCTTACACGCTTTCCCTACCCGCTCATCGCCCCCAGAAATTCCCCGTTGCTCCTGGTCTTGCCTAGCTTGTCGAGCAGCAACTCCATGGTCTCCACCGGGCTCAGCGGGTTCAGCACCTTGCGCAGAATCCACACGCGGTTCAACTCGTCCTTGGGCAGCAGCAGCTCTTCCTTGCGGGTGCCGCTCTTGTTGATGTCGATGGCCGGGAACACGCGCTTATCCACCAGCTTCCGCTCCAGGTGGATTTCCATGTTGCCGGTGCCCTTGAACTCCTCGAAAATCACGTCGTCCATGCGGCTGCCGGTGTCGATGAGCGCGGTGGCGATGATGGTCAGCGATCCGCCTTCCTCGATGTTGCGCGCCGCGCCGAAGAAGCGTTTGGGGCGTTGCAGCGCGTTCGAATCCACGCCGCCCGAAAGCACCTTGCCGGAGGGCGGAACGATGGTATTGTAGGCGCGCGCCAGGCGCGTGATGGAATCGAGCAAAATGACCACGTCGCGCTTGTGCTCCACCAGGCGCTTGGCTTTCTCGATCACCATTTCGGCCACCTGCACGTGGCGCGTGGCGGGCTCGTCGAACGTCGAGCTGATGACTTCGCCGCGCACGCTGCGCTGCATGTCGGTGACTTCCTCGGGGCGCTCGTCGATCAGCAGCACGATGAGCGAAACTTCCGGATGGTTGGTGGTGATGGAGTTCGCGAGCGACTGCAACAGCATGGTCTTGCCGGTGCGCGGGGGCGACACGATGAGACCGCGCTGGCCCTTGCCGACGGGGGTCAGCAGGTCCATGACGCGCCCGGAGAAATTGTCGCGAACGGTTTCGAGCTTCATGCGCTCGTTGGGATAGAGCGGCGTGAGGTTGTCGAAGAAGATCTTGTTGCGGGCTTCCTCGGGCGGCTCGAAGTTGATGGCGTCCACCTTGATGAGCGCGAAGTAGCGCTCGCCTTCCTTGGGCGGGCGGATCTGGCCGCTGATGGTGTCGCCGGTGCGCAGGTCGAAGCGGCGGATCTGCGACGGGGAGACGTAGACGTCGTCGGGGCCGGGCAGGTAGTTGTACTCCGGGGCGCGCAGGAAGCCGAAGCCGTCGGGGAGGCATTCGAGCACGCCTTCGGAGAAGATGAGGCCGCTTTTCTCCGCCTGGGTCTGGAGGATTTTGAAAATCAGCTCCTGCTTGCGGAGGCCGGCGGCGCCCGAGATGCCCATGTCCTTGGCCACCTGGTTGAGCTTCTGAATGCTCATGTCCTTGAGTTCCACCAGGTCGAGCGTGGGCGTGCCGTTCTTGACGCCCTGGATGTTGGGCTTGCGGCGATGGTGGCCGGGGCCGAGCAGGCCGGGAGCGGCGGTTTCCACCGGAGCGGCGGGCGCCTCGGCGGTGGGAACGGTGGGAACCGCGGGAGCGGCGGGAGCGGCGGGAGCTTCGGCGGCCGGTTTGGGTTCCGGCGGTTTGACATCCACGGCGGGTTTGGGCTCGACGGCCGGCTTGGGTTCCGCGACCCTGACCTCGGCGGGCAGCTCGGTCTTGGGCGGATCGGCTTTGGGGGCTTCCGCCTTGGGCGTCCGGATGGGACGCTCGGCGTGCGGCTTTTCCGCGTGCTTTTCCACTTTCTCGGCGTCGGCAGTCCCGGAGTTGGACGCGCTTTCGCGGGCGGGCGATTTCTCTGCGGATTTTTCGGATTTCGCCGTGGGCGGGGTGTGTACCGCTGTAGTGTTTTCGTTATTGCTTGCCAAATTTCCCGCGCGCCCCGGCCGGTAACGGCCGAGAACGGCAACGGATCGGCGCCTTCCTCGCGGATGGCGCGCAACCCGCGCTCCTGATCGGTTTGATTCAATTTGTCGGACTTAGTGGCGAT
>Ga0182027_10014658_pt1 | contig 10836 bp, 8 predicted proteins | sample 712E1DmetaG_FD_121300 | JGI IMG/M metagenome (GOLD analysis project Ga0182027, IMG submission 121300) | Permafrost microbial communities from Stordalen Mire, Sweden - 712E1D metaG (Illumina Assembly) | ecosystem: Environmental > Terrestrial > Soil > Wetlands > Permafrost | place: Sweden...
TCGCAAGGTCGAACACCAGGCTTGCGACTGACCTTATTGAGGAACGTTCCTTATCTAAGAATAAAACATTCCCCGCAGCCGCGAGGGTTTTGCAAGAGCCTCGACCGTATCATAAAAGTGGTAGGGGCTTGGCGTGCCCAAACGGAAAGCAGGAGGTGGAGGGGGCACGACGGGAAATCTCTTCTTGGGACCTGGCCGGCGTGGCCCCAGGACGCGCATGACAATCTCCTGACAATCTTCTTACGACCGGCTGACAACTCGCGAGGTGTTTTGTGGTTCGATCGGGGCGTCAAACCCGAATCAACATGAAACCCAATGCTTCCTCTCTGTTTTCCGCGGTCGCGCTCTTCGGCGCGATGTCGCTCTCTGCCTGTTCCGCCGAGTCGATAGACGGCTCTGTCCGCCTACGCATCGACCTCGACCGCGCCGTGCTGCCGGCCGAATCGTCCGGCCGGGCGATCATCAAGATCTGCCTCGATGGGGTCCGCCGGCCGCGCCACGACGTGCGTCCGCCCGTCAATCTCGCGCTGGTCATCGATCGTTCCGGCTCCATGGGCGGCGAGAAGCTCGAAAAAGCGAAGGAGGCCGCGCGGGAGATGCTGCGCCATCTTTCGTCCGACGACATCTTTTCGCTGGTCGCCTTTGAGAGCGGCGTGCAGACGCTGATCGGGGCGCAACCCGTCGGCGACGGCCGCGCGATCGAACGCGCGATCGACTCGATCGTGGCCGGGGGAAGCACCGCCCTGTTCGCCGGGGTGTCGCAGGGTGCCTCCGAAGTTCGCGAGTACATCGAGAGCGGCCGGTATGTGAACCGCATCGTGCTGCTTTCCGACGGGATCGCCAATGTCGGGCCCAGTTCGCCTGAAGAGCTGGGGCGCCTGGGCGCCGCACTCGTGAAGGAGGGCATCTCGGTCACGACCGTGGGCCTGGGCCTTGGGTACAACGAGGATCTGATGACGCAGCTGGCGCAGCGGAGCGACGGGAACACCTATTTCGTGGAGTCAAGCGGGGATCTACCGCGCATTTTCGCCGCTGAACTCGGCGATGTGCTCAATGTCGTCGCCCGTCGGGTCGTGGTGGAAATCGAATTCCCCGTTGGCGTGCGGCCGCTCAACTTCATTGGTCGCGAGGGCGTGATTCGCGGCCAGAAGGCCGAACTCACCTTGAACCAGCTCTATGGCGGGCAGGAAAAGTTCGCCCTTGTCGAGGCCGAGGTCACCCCGCCGGAATCCGGAACGGAAAGTGAAATTGCCCGGGCCCGCGTCTCCTACGATGACACGCTGACGCAACGCAACATCACGCTCACGGCCACCCGGTTGGCGAAGTTCAGCCGGACCCGCCAGGTGGTCATCGATTCGGCGGATCGCCAGGTGCAGGCCGACTACGCCCGAAATGTCATAGCCGTGACCAAGGACCGGGCGGTGGAGTTGGTGGACAGCGGCCGCAAGGACGAGGCGGCGAATGAAATGCGCCGTAAGGCCGCGGAATTGCAGCAGATGGCCCAGACGTACGGCAACACGAGCGTCCTTTCCGCCGCCGCTGCGATGCCGGCCGAGGCGGAGAAGATCGAGCAGGACGGTCTCGACAACGCGGCGCGCAAAACCTACCGCGCGGAGAGCGCCCAGACGAAGAACCAACAGTCATCAAAGTGAGGCTCCGGATTGCCTACTGCCGTCGTCCTGATACGATGCGCCCTGTGACCGGATCTTCGCGGCGCATCTACCTCTACTGGCTCCTGCTCCTGCTGCCGACGCTGGCGGTTGGCGCGGGGGCCATCCAGTTGCTCCGGCGGGAGCAGGCGCGGCTGAGGGAACAGGCCGCGGTGGTGGACGCGGCCCGGCTTGCGGCCGTGGAGGGGCGGGCGCGGCTGGTCGCGGAGAACGTCGAGTTGTTGGTGGGCGACGTGGAGAACGGCCTGCTCGACGCGCTGGCGGACGCACCGGCGGCCGGACTTGACGCGTTTATGGACCAATGGCAGCGCACCAATCCGCTCGTCCGCACGACATTTCGTTGCGCGGTCAATGGCCGGATCTTGCGGCCGGGGGCGGCCTCGGACGACGAGGACGCGCGCGGTTTCAGTCGCCGGTACGCGGCGCTGTTTCGCGATAGTCCACCGTGGCGGAGCCGGGGAAAGCGGGAGGCAACGCCGTCCCCGTCCAGCCCGAGTGCAACCTCGCCCGCTTTTGCCAGCAACGTTGGAGACAATCCCTCGGGGCAGAGCGGGGGAGAACGGGAGACCGTGTCAGCGTCCCAGTACTCGAATGCGTCCCCCGCGGATCTTGCCAGCGACATCGGAGCTCCCGCGCAGGCCCGGCAACAACAGAAAACGCCGGGCGGTTTTGAGGGCGCGGCCGAGGAGGCGCGGCAACAGATCGCCTCCAATGTGTCCCAAGTGCAGAAAGCCCGGCGGGAGGTGCAGAATCTCTCGAAAATCGGGAGCTATGCGCCCCGGTTCGATGCCGCTGCAGAAAAAGATGAAGAGGTCAGCCCGCTGAACGAAGCCCCCCGGCCGGACCGGCGGGGCTGGCTGCCTTGGACCGGAGACGGGCGGTTACATCTTCTGGGATGGCTTCAGCATGGCGGGGCGGGCGAAGTCCGCGGGGTGGAACTCGAATTGACCGCGCTCGTATCGCGGATGGGCGGCACATTGCCGGCGGCGGTGGCCGCAGGCGAAGGTTACGCCTTGCGCGATGACAAGGGTCGTGCGCTGCACCAGGCGGGATGGATCCCGCGGGACGCCGTGGCGGCGGCACGCGTGTCGCTCGCGGAGGAGTTGTTGCCCGGCTGGGAGGTGGCGGGGTTTGTGAGAAACGGGTCGTCGTCTGACAGCGTCAGCGTCGGCGGCGGGCTGCTCCTCGTGGGCTCGCTGTTGGTGGGCATCTTCGTTGTTGCGAGCCTCGCAGGCGGTTCGTTGCTGCTCCGGCAGGCGCAGCGGAGCGGGGAGGAGGCGCGCCAGAAGACCTCGTTTGTTGCCAATGTGTCGCATGAATTCAAAACCCCGCTCACGACGATCCGGCTGTACGCCGAGCTGTTGGAACAGGGGCGGGTGCCCGACGCGGCGCGGCGCGGCGAATATCTGCGCACCATCGGACGGGAAACGCAGCGCCTGGCCCGCCTGGTCAACAACGCCCTCGACTTCAGCCGCCTCGAACAGGGGAGAAAGAAATTCCATCGCGAACCGCTCGACCTCGGCGCGGAACTGTCCCGGTTGCTCGATACGCAGCTGCCGCGGTTCGGCGAAGCGGGACTTGCCTTGCGCCGTGAACTTCCGGCCTCGCCGCTGCCCGCGACGACGGATCGCGATGCCTTCGAGCAGATCGTCCTGAACCTGCTCGACAACGCCTGCAAATACGCCGGCTCCGGCGGCGAAGTGACAGTGCAGCTCGCGCCGCGGACCGGCGGGAGCGCCGAGCTGCGCGTCCTCGACCGCGGTCCGGGGGTGCCGGTGGAACACCGCGAACGGATCTTCGAGAAATTCCACCGGGTCGACGACACGCTGACGGCCGAAAAGCACGGCGCCGGATTGGGTCTGAGCATCGCCCGGCAACTCGCGCGAGGGCTCGGCGGCGAGCTGCGCTACGAACCGCGCCCGGGCGGCGGAGCAGCTTTCATTTTTGAACTGCCATGAATGCCCGGATTCTTCTCGCCGAGGATGACGCCAACATCCGGCTCGGCCTGGTGGCCACGCTGGAGAGCGAAGGTTACGCCGTGACCGCTGCAAGCGATGGCGTGCAGGCGCTCCGGTTCTTTCCTCAGGAGAAATTCGACCTCGTGCTGCTGGACGTCATGATGCCTGGCAAGAGCGGTTATGACGTGTGCCGCGAGCTGCGCGCGCGGGGCGCGACGGCGCCGGTGCTGTTTCTCACGGCCAAAGGCGAGGAGATCGACAAGGTCGTGGGGCTCAAGCTCGGCGCCGATGATTACGTGACGAAGCCTTTTGGAGTCCATGAACTGCTGGCTCGCGTGGAGGCGCTGTTGCGGCGCGCGCGGCAAAGGGACTGGCCGGCCGGCGCCGCTGCGGTTTTGCCGCCGGCCTTTCAATTCGGCGCCGCGGAGGTCGACCGCCGGAAGTTCACCGCGTCCGTGCGGGGCCGCGGGGCGGTGCCGCTGACAGCGCGCGAGTTGAAACTGCTGGAGGTGTTCGCGGCGCATCCCGGCGAAGTGCTGACGCGCGACGCGCTGCTCAATGCAGTGTGGGGAGTCGACTATTTTGGCACGACGCGCACCCTGGACCAGCATATCGCGCAACTGCGCAAGAAAGTGGAGCTCGATTCCGAGTCGCCCATGGCGATCGTCACCGTGCACGGAGTGGGGTATCGTCACGAGGTCCCAGAGTAGGATGGCAACGCCGATGTCTTGGCCCTCATGGCTGCCCGATGCCCTACAGGGCCATTCTCAGCATAGAATGTCCCGGTTAGGGTCCCCCCGGGAAGCCGAGTGAGAGCCTCGCTCTCCACCGTTGATTGGGTGGGCGCTGCAGCCCAACAACGCCTCAGCCTTAACGGGTGATCGCAGAGGGCAGCGGATGAGATTCCGCCGCCTTTCTCTGGCAGTCAGGACAGACCCCGAAGAATTCAACCAGATGCGTCACCTGCTCGTAGCCTCGCTCGCGCAATTCCCGTTCCGTATTCTCCGTGAAAAATGCATCGATGCGTTCCACCTTCCCGCAGGTCTTGCAGACGATGTGGTGGTGGTGCGAGTCGTTGAGATTAATCTCGTAGAGTCCGGTGCCGTTGTGGAAGAAGCAGCGCCGCACTAGCCCCAGCTCGGTAAAGACGGCCAGACAGCTATAGATCGTCACCAGGTCGCACGCGTCATCCGCCAGATCATGGTGGAGTTGTTCGATGCTGACCGGGTTGTTCCGCCGGATCAGGGCTTCAATGATCGCGATCCGCGGTTGCGTGATCCGCAGGCCGGCTGATTTGAGTCGCGCGCACGCCAGATCGAGGGGATTTCCTGACCGGGTGAAATCGCTGACGCCTCCCAGCGGATGGTTGGAGGGTGAAGACGCAATCATTTGCCCAGAGGCTATATCAGACGTAGTTTTTGTGCGAGCACGATGTGTTTTGGCGGCGATTTTCCAGCGCTGCATCCTGGCGAACCACGCGTTCCGACCGGCCTTAAGTCTCGATTATCCAGGACTTTGTCTGCTTCTTTCGCGGTGGGTTCAGGATTCTGTAAAAAAAGCTGGCGTTCAGGCACGGGAGCCGCCAAGAGCCGATGGCAGGCCGCCGGACTCCTCTATAGAATTTGCAGCGGGTCGGTGGCGACGCTATCTTATTGGTCACATCATGATGCAAGACCTCGATTTCACCGAAATTGTGGATCTGATCTGCAAGGAAGACCCGCGTTACGACAAAAAGGCCTATTCCTTTGTCCGCCTGGGTCTCGACCATACCGTCAAGAACCTTAAGAAAAGCGACGCGACGCGCACCCAGCAATCGCAACACGTGACCGGTCGCGAGCTGTTGGAAGGATTGCGCGCTTACGCGCTCGATCAGTTCGGGCCACTTACCAAGATCGTGCTTGAATCCTGGGGCGTGCATCGGTGCACGGATTTTGGGGAAATCGTCTTCAATTTGATCGAGTACCGGGTCTTCAGCAAGACCGAGAGCGATCGTCGGGAGGATTTTGCCGACATCTATGATTTCGACGAGGCGTTCGTGAAGCCGTTCCGCCCTGCGGACAAACACCGTTCGGGCCCGTCCACCCACGCCGTGGAATCGGCGTGACGATCATGCATTCATTTGAAGCCGACTGCGCGTTGCTCGACCGTTTCTGGCATGTCCCGCCCGAGCGCCTGATCCTGCCCAACGGTCTCACGGTTCTGCTGCAGTCCGACCGCTCCGCCCCCATCGCCTCGGTTCAGGTCTGGGTGAAAACCGGCAGCATTCACGAGGGGGCATATCTCGGCGCCGGCCTGTCGCATTTCCTGGAGCACATGTTGTTCAAGGGCACAACCCGCCGTGCCGGCCGTGAGATTTCGCTGACCATCCAGGCGCATGGCGGCCACATCAATGCGTACACGACGTTTGATCGAACGGTTTACTACGTGGATCTGCCCGCCGAGCACACTGCTGTCGCGATCGACATCCTCGCGGACGCCGTGCTTCACTCCACGCTGCCGGCAGAGGAAGTGGCGCGGGAACGCGAGGTTATCCTGCGCGAGATCGACATGGGTGAGGACGATCCGGATCACCGCCTGGGCGAGACCCTGTTCGCCACGGCGTTCCGCGAGCATGGCTACCGTCATCCCATCATCGGCTACCGGGAGGTGTTCTCCGCCCTGACGCGCGACGACCTCCTCGGTTACTACCACGCGCGTTACGTGCCCAACAACCTGGTCGTGGTGGTGGCCGGCGCATTTGACCCGGCGGAGACGCGGGCTGCGATCGCCGAGCATTTCGGCTCGGTGCCGCGGGCGCGGCTGGCGCCTGTCCCGCTGTCCGTTGAGTCGCTGCAGCTGGCCCGGCGCATCCGCGACCTGTTCGAAGATGTGCAGCTCACGCGCGTTGAATTTGCCTGGCAGATTCCCGCTCTCACGCACCCCGATGCGCCGGCACTCGATATGCTCGCTACCATTCTGGGCAGCGGCGACAGTTCGGTCTTGTGGCAGGCGATCCGCGAGAAGGCTCGGCTCGTGCATGGCATCGATGCCCAGGCGTGGAATCCCGGCACGGCCGGACTCTTCTTGATCTCGTTGACGTGTGACGCCGGCAAGCGGGAGGCTGCGTGCGCCGCGGTTGAACGCGAGCTCCTGCGCCGCACGGCGGGCGGCTTTTCCACCCGGCTCATTGCCAAAGCGGTGCGCCAGGCCGTGGTTGGCGAGATCAACACACGGAAGACCATGTCGGGCCAGGCGTCGCGCCTTGGCGTGGCCGAGGTGGTGGTCGGAGATCTGGAGTACTGCCGGACCTATTTCGACCGGTTGCGGGCGCTCTCGCCTTCGGATCTGTGCCGCGTGCTCCGTACCCATCTGGTGCCGGAACGACTCACTGTCGTCTCAATGAATCCCGCATGGGCGAAGCCGGCCGAGCCGCCGTCGACGCCAGTCCGGGATGGCGCCGGCGGCTTCACCGTCACGACTCTGCCGAACGGAGCCAGGCTCCTGCTTCAGCCCGACCGCCATCTGCCAAACCTGCATTTGCGGCTCCTGTTTCTGGGGGGGCCGGTCTATGAGCGGGCCGATGGCCGTGGCGCCACGGAATTGCTGGCGACGCTGCTCACCAAGGACACGAAGCGCCGGTCGGCCGCGGCGGTCGCCCGCACCATCGAGGAGGTTGGCGGCTCATTCTATCCGTTCGCGGGCAACAACAGCTTCGGCCTCGCGGTCGAGGTGCTGCCGGCGGATCTTCCCCGCGCGCTCGAATTGCTGGCCGACGGCGTCCTTGCGCCTGCCTTCAAGCGAAGCGCGTTCGCCATCGAGCGGGACGCCCAGCTGGCCAGTCTCAAGGAGGATGCCGATGACGTGGTTACGTTCGCGCAGAAACGGCTGCGCCGGCTGTTTTTCGGCGCACACCCGTTAGCCATCGATGTCCATGGCGACGAGACCAGCCTGAAAGCCCTCGTACCGGGAGATCTGAGGGCGCTCCATCGCTGTCTGGTGGTGGCCGGAAACGCGGTGCTCGCTGCGACCGGGGATTTCGATCCACGATCCATCCAGCCCCATCTGCGGCGGTTCCTCGCGCGTCTGCCGGTGGGAGGACTCCCGCCAGCAGACGGCGGCTTTGCCGGGCCCGCTGGGGTCGGCGATTTTGTTGAGACGCAGCCTCGTCAACAAGCCGTGGTGATGCAGGCGTTTTCTGGTCCGGGATTGCTGGCGCCCGACTATTATGTCAGCGAGGTCGCCGACGAGCTGTTCAACGGCATGTCGTCCCAACTGTTCGAGCGCATTCGCGAGAAGAAAGGCCTGGCCTATTTCGTGCGCTCCGCCCGTGTCGTCGGACTGCAAACGGCCATGTTCTATTTCATTGCCGGCACCGAACCCCGGCACGCCGCGGAGGTTCTGGCCGAAATCGAGATCGAAATCGGTCGGGTGCTGCGGGGCCGGGTGGAGGCGGAAGAATTGCTCCGCTGTCAGACCCGGCTCAAGGCAGCGCGCCGGATGAGTCTCCAGACCAATGCGGCCCGGGCGATGCAGGCCGGGCTCAACGCGCTCTACGGCTTGCCGGTCGAAGACTGGAAGAACTACGACGCGCATCTCGATGCGGTCGATCTCGCGGCCCTGCAGCGGTTCGCGCAGACCTGTTTCCAGACCGCCCGGCGCACGCAGCTCGTAGTCCGGCCCAAATAAAAAACCCGCGGTGAATGCCGCGGGCTTTGGAAAAGGGATGGATTCCCGCTTCAGGCCTTCTCGACGAGGCCTGCTTTTATCGCTTTCACAGAGACCCAGACCCGCTTGGTGCCGCCAGTGGCGAGCTTGATGCGGATCCGCTGGAGATTGGGCCGAAACTTGCGGGGCGTGATGCTCGTCACGTGCGTGCCGATGCCGCCGCTTTTCTTGCTCTGGCCTTTGCGGTTAATGATGCTGCCGATAGACGGCTTTCTGCCGGTGACGTAACAGACTCTTGCCATGGGATTTTCGTGGTGAAGGGGTCGGAGTAAAGGGCGGTCCACCCGGGAAGCAAGGGAAAACGCCAGCACCCATGATCGGAGCACGGCTCCCGATTGTCGGTGGCGTCTGGATGTGCGCCGTGGCACGGGCATCCTGCCCGCGGGTGGAGTTTGGCCGATTCGTGGCACGGGCATCCTGCCCGTGTTTTTGTGTCAGGCCGTCAGTTTGGCAGGCTCCTGTTACGGTTCCTTCCGGTCGAAGGTGCTGTTGCGGACACTCAGCAATGTCTTGGCCTCTGCCGGGTCGAGCAGTTTGATCTCATCGATCTGCTCGTTAATCCACTTCATGTCGCTCAGGCGCTTGTCTTCCTCGTACATCATTCGGGCACGCTCCTCCTTGGAGATGCCGAAAAGTGGCAATGTGAATCGATTGAGGAAGTAGCGGTCGAATGGAGTGATGTAGGTCTTCACCAGCTCCACGTCTTTTGGGTGGGGCGTCAACCAGTCCATTTTCTCGGTCCTTGGCAGGCGATTGCCCTGGACGATCATCGGTGCCATCTCGACGACTTCCGGATCAGACGGTGGCGGTGGCTGCCGCGGCTTGTCGACGGGTTTCGGCGGCGGAGGGATCCAGACGGGGATGGCGGAAGTTATCTGACTCGCGATTTCCGGCGAGACCTTGGGCCTTGCCGTCGGCGCTGGAGTCTCGACGGCAGTGGTTGGGGCCGGTGCAACCACGCTCGTCGGGGCAGGCGGCGGAACCGCTCCATCTGGAACCGCAGATTCCGGCGCCGCTCCGCCCGGCGCAGTCAACGCCAGCAGCAGAACAAGCCAACCTCCTCCGACGTGAATATGCGGGTTCATCGATGAATTGGACGGGGAATTGTTGAAAAAGTTTTTGGCTTTCGGGCCGGAAAGCCGGGCGCACCGGTTGATTGTAGTTAAACACGCAAACGCTGTTTTGTCGACAGCGGAAGGAAACTTGCAGAACACAACCTGCACCACCGGGGCATTCTCAGTATGAAATGTCCCGGCCAAGAGCATCTCAGCGGACCGCAGGTCTGACAGGTTGCTATCCTCGCACCTGGCCTGTGCCGGTGATGACGTATTTGTAGGAACAGAGCTCGCGCAAGCCCATCGGGCCGCGCGCATGCAGGCGGTCCGTGCTGATGCCGATCTCGGCGCCCAGGCCGAACTCGAAGCCGTCGTTGAACCGCGTGCTCGCGTTCCAAAAAACCGTGGCGCTGTCCACGCCCGCAAAGAAACGCTGCGCGGCCGCCGCATCCCGGGTAACGATCGCATCGCTGTGCGCCGAGCTGTCGCGGTTGATCGTCGCGATGGCTTCGTCAAGCGACGAAACAAGACGCACTGCCATGATCAGGTCGAGGAATTCGGCGGTGAAGTCGTCCGGCGCGGCGGCCCGGTGGGTCAAACCGTGCTGTTGGAGGATGGCGGAGCTTGCGGGATCGCAGCGCAGTTCGACCTTGTGCGCGAGCAACGCGCGGGCGAGACGGGGCAGAACCGTCCCAGCGACGTCTGTGTGCACCAGGAGCTGTTCGGCGGCGTTGCAGACGCCCGGGCGCTGCACCTTCGCATTGACGACGATCTGCTCCGCCATTTCCGGATCGGAGTCGCGGTCGACATAAACGAAACACACGCCCTTGAAATGCTTGATGACCGGAATGGTGGAGTTCTCCGTCACGAACCGGATGAGACTCTCGCCGCCGCGCGGGATGATGCAATGCACCAGCGTGTCGAGCTTGAGCAAGGTGGCAAGGGCCGCGCGGTCGGTGGTCGGGATCAGCTGCACCGCATCATTGGGCAAGCCCGAGTTGGCCAGCGCTGCCGTGACGAGCGCAGCGAGGGCCATGTTGGTATGGAAGATCTCCTTCCCGCCGCGCAGGATGGCGGCATTGCCGGACTTCAAGCAGAGCGCCGCGCAGTCGATGGTCACATTCGGCCGCGCTTCGTAGATGATGCCGATCACGCCAATGGGCACGCGAATCCGGCGGATCTCCAGGCCGTTAGGGCGCACCGTGCGCTCCAGTTCCTCGCCGACGGGGTCGGGCAGAGCAGCGACCTGGCGGACGCCCTCGGCCATCTTAGCGATGCGCTCGGGATTAAGGGTGAGGCGGTCGATCTGGGCGCTCGTCAGATGGTTTTCCCTGGCGGCATCGAGGTCCTGTGCGTTGGCGGCGACCAGCGCATCCGTCGACGCCGGCAGCAACTCCGCCAGGCGCACAAGCGCCGCGTTCTTCCGTTCGGCGGATGTTGTGGCCAGCA
>Ga0182027_10014659_pt1 | contig 10834 bp, 7 predicted proteins | sample 712E1DmetaG_FD_121300 | JGI IMG/M metagenome (GOLD analysis project Ga0182027, IMG submission 121300) | Permafrost microbial communities from Stordalen Mire, Sweden - 712E1D metaG (Illumina Assembly) | ecosystem: Environmental > Terrestrial > Soil > Wetlands > Permafrost | place: Sweden...
CTGCGACAATCTCGTCCAGTTGGACAGCGGGCAGATCACCGTCACCAACCAGACGCACGACGCCGTGCTGGAAGTGTATGACGGCACATTTGTGCTCAATGGCGGCACGCTGCGCGTGGACACGCTGATTGTGACCAATGACTGTGCTCAATTCCTGCACGTCGGCGGCACGCTGATTTACCGGAGCCTCCAGCTCAACCCGAACCAGAGCGCCGTCGGCGATGGCATTCCAAACTTGTGGAAGCAGCAATACGGCTTCGACCCGCTTGATCCCAACGTGGCCGGCGCCGATCCCGATCATGACGGCGCGAACAATCTGCAGGAATACCTGGCCGGCACCAACCCGACGAACGCTGCCAGTGTTTTCCACATCATCAGCGCCGCGAAGACGAACTTGAATGTGCGCGTGACCTGGTCAACCGTCGGCGGCCACCACTACGTCTTGCAGACCAACGACGCTCTGGGCGCCGGCACGTTCGCGGATTTCGGCCCCGTCATTTCGGTGGGGGGCATGAACGAAGGGACGACGAATTACCTCGACCCCGGAGCCGCTACGAATCATTCCAGCCGCTTCTACCGCATACGGCTTGCTCAGTGACTTGGGCAAGGACGAAACAACGCCCTCCCGGTCGCAAAGTTTTCTTCGTGCCTTGCCTCCTTTATTGTTAAATTTCCGGCGCAAATGCCACGTGAAACGCTTGAAGCCAGAAAGGCGCGCCTGAAGAAAATCATCGCCGCGCTGGATCGGACCTATCCCGGGGCGCACTGCGAACTGGATCACACCGACCCGCTCCAGTTGCTCATCGCCACCATCCTTTCCGCTCAATGCACCGACAAACGCGTCAACCTCGTCACCAAGAAATTATTCAAAAAATACCGTTCGGCGGTGGATTACGCGAACGCCCCGCTCGCGGAACTGGAGCCGGCCATCAAGTCCACCGGCTTTTTCCGCAACAAGGCGAAGAACATCCAGGCTTGTTGCCGCAAGCTCGTCGAGCGTCACGGCGGCAAAGTGCCGCGCACGATGGCGGAATTGACACAGCTCGATGGCGTCGGGCGCAAGACGGCCAATGTCGTTCTGGGCAATGCGTTCGGCGTCAATGTCGGCGTGGTCGTGGACACCCACGTTGCGCGGCTGTCGCAACGTCTGGGCCTGACAAAGCAGAAAACGCCGGAGAAAATCGAGCCGGAATTGATGGCGCTCGTGCCGCAAAAGCAGTGGACGCTGTTCAGCCACTGGCTCATCTGGCATGGCCGCCGCCGTTGTGCCGCGCGCAAGCCAGATTGCCTGAATTGCGAAATCAAGAAGCTGTGTCCGCAGATCGGGGTGGATAAGCGGTTAAACTAGTGACTGGTTAAACGAGTTAAATGTGTGAGAGACCTGACGTCAAATATCCGATGTAACCATTCAACCAATTACTTATTTAACGCAGTCCCATGAACTCCTGGCTTTTGCTGCAATCCGGCCCCGGCGACCCGGCGCTTAACATGGCGCTGGACGAGGCGCTGCTCGAAAGCATGCCGCGCCTCGGCCGGCCGGTGCTGCGGTTTTATGGCTGGACAGAACCGGCGGCCACGTTCGGCTACTTCCAAAAATACGCCGACGTGGAGCGCGCCACGCATTTGCGTCCGCTGATTCGCCGTCCGACCGGCGGCGGCATCGTGCCGCACGACGCCGATTGGACTTACAGCCTCACCTTCCCGCCCGGTCACGAATGGCATTCGCTCAAGGCCGAAGAAAGCTACCGGCGCGTCCACGAATGGATTCAAGCGGCGTTCGCGAAATTGAAGGTGGCAACCGAACTCGCGTCCGCCTCCTCCCCGAACTCCGAAATGGGTCGGTGTTTCGTCGGCCACGAAAAATCCGACGTGCTCCGGCACGGAAGAAAAATCGCCGGCGCGGCGCAACGACGGAACAAGCTCGGCCTGCTGATTCAAGGCTCGGTGCAGTCCCGAGGCATCGGAATTTCCCTGTCCCCGCTCGTTTGGCAAAAGGCCATGTGCGATGTCGGGCGCGTTGAATTTGGGGCGAAGTGGTCGGATTTCGCGCCGGACGAGGCACTGCGGGAGCGCGCGGAATTTCTGGCCAGACAGAAATATTCGCAACCGGTGTTTATACGGAAACGTTAAGCATTTACAATTCCCAGTAACATGCGACTATTGGCTCGAACAGGCAGGTGAGACAAATTGCACTGTTTGTTTCAGAACCTTTGTGAAAAAAGTTGTATTTTGCATCTCGACGTTTCTTCTGTCCGCCACTTTGTCGGGCGCGGCACTGCTGCTGAATGATTCCTTCAGTTATCCCGACGGTCCCTTGGTGACCGTGAGCGGCGGGGTGTGGGCGCATCACAGCGGTTCAGCCGGCGAAGTGATGGTGTCATCGGGCCGGGTGTTCCTGAGTGAAGCCAACACCGAGGATGTCAACGCTTCCCTGGCCGGCCAGCCTTACCCGGCTTCCGGCACGACCAACGTGTTCTATGCAAGTTTCACGGTAAAGTTCACCTCGCTTCCGAACAGTGGCGGCACTTACTTCGCGCATTTCAAAAATTCGTCCTCCACTTTTCGGGCGCGCATCTGGGCGCTGACCGGCGGCGCCGCGCCGGACCGGTTCCGTCTGGGAATTTCATCTACCAATAGCTCGGCTGCCAGTGCCACGAGCACCATGGATTTGCGCCTCAACACGGATTACATCGTTGTGACCCGCCTGGTGAACAGCAATGCGGTCACCGTCAGCACCCTTTGGATCAATCCGACAGCGGAGAGTGATTCCAGCATTTCGGTCACGGAAAACGCGTCGGCGTTCACCGTGGTCAGCTATGCCCTCCGTGAGAGCACCGGTGAAGGAGCGCTGAACATTGATAATCTGCGGGTCGGCACGTCCTTTGCCGACGTGTTTTCCGGCGGGTCGGGACTGCCGCCGGACATCACATCCCAGTCGCCAAATCAAACGGTAACGAACGGTGCCAGCGTCACTTTCAGCGTAAACGCCACCGGCACGCCGCCGCTCAACTTTCAATGGCAATGCAATGGCACGAACCTTCCGGGAGCGGTAAGTTCCAATCTCACGTTGACCGGTGTGACGTTCGCCCAGGCCGGAATTTATGCCGCCGCGGTCACCAACGCCGTTGGTTCGACCCTCAGTGATCCGGTCGTCTTGAGCGTGTGGTGTGCCTCGGCCCCGGCATTTTCCTATCTCACCTACAACGCGCATGGCAACGGCCTGACCAACTGGAGCACGAACATGTGGCACGTCCAAGCCATTGGCCGCCAGATGCAATACCTCAACCCGGACATCATCACCTTCAATGAAATCCCGGTCACCAACAATTGCACGGCGCAGATGGCGGATTTTGTCACGGTCTTCCGTCCGGGCTACTACCTCGTCACCAACTCCACGGATGATGGATTCATCCGGAGTGTCATCCTCAGCCGTTATCCCATCATCTCCTCAACCAGCCGGCTGCACGGTTCCGACCTCACGCCTTACGGCTACACCGGTTCGGGTTTCACCCGTGATTTGTTCGAAGCGCAAATTTCCGTTCCCGGTTTCTCGCAACCGTTGCATGTGTTCGTGGTGCATTTGAAATCGTCCACGGACGCCGATTCGTCGGCCAAACGGGCGGCGGAGGCGGGCGCCGTTTCCAATTATTTCGCCACGGTCTATCTCCCGGCCAATGGCCAGCAGCCTTACGTGTTGAGCGGCGACATGAATGAAGACATCCTACGGCCACCGCCGAGTAATCCACAGTCCATCCAGCGTTTGATCAGTGCGCCGACCGGATTGCAACTGACCACCGCCGTCAATCCGTTTACCGACAGCGAACGGTCCTGGTCCATTCAGGATGCCGACGGCCTGACCAAGCGCTACGATTACATCCTGCCATGCGCGATGCTGTTTTCAAACATTGTCAGCAGTCAGGTGTTTCGCACGGATTTGTTAAGCCCGGTGCCGCCCGGTCTTTATGGCAACGATGACAGCACGGCGTCCGACCATCTGCCCGTGTTCATGGTGTTCGGCAATCCGTTCAACACACCCTTCCGCCTGCTCACCATTGGCGTGACGAACCAAATCGTCTCGCTCCAATGGGAATCCGCCAGCAACCGCTCCTACAATATTGAAGTCTCATCGAATCTGACCGCCTGGACGCCGCTGGCCACCAGCCTCACCGCCACCGGCGCCAATTTCACGTTCATCACGAATGTGCCGGGCGACGTGCAATTCTTCCGCGTCCAGCGCACGCCGTAAAGAGCAGTCCAAGCTTTTACTTGTTCAGGCTGATCTGGACTTCAACATCCACAGGCGGAAAACGAATAAGCTCAACCTTATCCGCATCGTTTGGGCTGGGTTTCAAGGCAGACATTTCAAAATGCAGGTGATATGTGCCTGAATCGTTAATTTTGAAATAATCTTGCAACATAAATTCGGGCAACCCATACACTTCTTTTGCTACAATGATACACTTCCCGGCGCGCCATCCTGTATTGATTTTTACGCCGGTGGCGGGGTTTGAAGACTGGGGAACAGGCTTGCCGAGTGCTTTGCCTTTTGTGGTTTTCTTGACTGCGTTTCCTTTCTCATCCGTGAATTCCAACCGATAACGGCTTTCAATTTCGGGTAGATAAAGCATTAGCATGCCAGGGGCGAGATTACCGTTATTTGTGACGCTGTTATACAATAATGGATGACATTGTAGAGGGACTCGGTTGGTCAGGCCAGCCAAGCCTTGCAATTTTTCGATGTATAACCCCGCTTTAACGCCGTTTGTTTCCGCACCCCAATAAGTGCCTTCGGAAGCTGGTTGAACCGCAGAATTTGTAGGCTTATCTGCTGTGACGTTTTGGGCTGAAACGACCCAGGTGGCAAAGAACAATCCAAGCAAGAAGCAATTGTTTTTCATGTTAAACAAAGATTAGTTGCCAGATGTGTTATGAAATACTTGTTCCCAAAACGGAAAAGAATCGTCGTTGGAAAAAGACGGACCTATGATGTGTGAAGTTGTCAGAGTCCATATTCCGCTTGTCAAATCTGCTCTGCCATGCTCGCTCCATTCGACGCGCTCCAAAGTTATTGGGATGCTGCCAGCGCTTGTAGGTTGAAAGCAAAGATAGGCTTTGAAGCCGGGAGTCAACTGGACAAACGAACAAAAATTGCCGCTGATGTCAGGGCCATCGCCGAATGATATTCCTTGCATTGTCTTGTAATTTCCCGCTCCATCCGGGTTTACAGGCCACAGTCCGAACGCGGGCGCGCTGTTGTCGAGCCAATATTGACCGCTTGTACCATTATACTGAGATATGCATGCAAGGAGAGTGGGATCGTACATTGATTCCCAGTCCACCAGTTGAACATGAAAAAGGTTCGCACTAAAATTCGTATCAAGACCGACGTCCGTGATCCAATGTATAAAATCAGTACCGGGTGCAAGCATGCCTAACTTAACGGTTGGAAGGCTGTTTGTGTTTAGCTGAACAGCCCCTTGTATAACTTGCTCGTGACCGAGTATTTGTGGGCGAAACATGCTGAACTGGCCACTCGCGTCCACTGTCGCGCTTTGACCGTTGCTGAAATGGAGGAATACGTGAGCATACGCGTTTTTGTTGCCACCTGACACATACCAAACAGCCGGTGTTGCCACATCCAACAAACTTAAATCAACATCATAATTAACCGAGCACGAGCCGCAAGGATGGGTGGAATGATTGACAAATTTGGTTGATAAATCCCACAGGTAGAAAGCACTCGCCACATTCGGCGGGGCGGAAGGGCTCCAGACTGGCGCGAATCCAATTTGCTGCCCTACGCAGAAGTTTGCCAACGGAACGACACGATCCGGCTGGAGAATATGGCCGTTTGCCTGAATAAACAGCTTATATTTGGCCGGAGAAACACCCAAAGAATAATCTCTGCCTGGCGCAGTGGCACCCAAGTTGAGCGTTGCATTGTCTGGAAGCACAATAAATAGATTACCATCATTGCCCATGTTTTTTCCTAAAATACTGATTTGATTGGGAGTAATACCTTTCCTAGGCGTGCCATCCCATTGATCAGGACTGATGTCCGAACCGACATCGTCAGGTTTTCCATATTCCGTGGCACCGGCACTAATTTTAAAGAGGTTTTTTTTGCTGATACCAGATCTCCCTCCGGTTCTGAGCTTCATAGAAGTATTAGAACTTCGAACATAATTCATAGTGGGGGCGTCTATCCAACTCCAGTTGTACGCAATGCTTGCGTAATAGTGTGAAACATTATCTCGCGAACTTGAGGGAACACCGTAAGCATCTGGGATGTTATCCTCAAAATAACCACAACCTGGGCCGGTTTCGTCGATCGGATTTCCATCAATGTCATTTCCCGTAGTTGTATGGGTGCCAATAAGATCTGCATCTGACCAGCTATAGGTTGTGTCGGTCCAACGTCCATAATCTTGCTCCACATGGTTGAAAAAAGTGCCGTTTCCTTGGAATGAAAAATGACCGGAGTTATCTACGTTTGCATTATAATTTTTAGAACCACCGAAACTGCCAGCATAATAGCCAGTATCCCATGCCCAATTGTCTGAGTATTGGTTAACAAAAACCATTGGTGGCTGTTCTTTCACCTGTGATGCTTCAACAGGCGATGGACCGCCATTCGCTTTCATCCTTGTGCGAACGTAAGGCGATTGGCCGGGAGGGTAAGCTATGGCGTCAAAGCAAGCGGTGCCATTTCCGTAAACCGGCACATTGTTGGTTGCCCAATGGCCTGAACCATCAACAGTTGCTTGGACGCCGTTGACCCAAACATCATAGCTTGGATCGCTCACGGTGCCAGATACCGTTGTAACGGATTGGTTCAATTGATTGTCAGGAACAGTGTTAATGGTCAGTGTTACGCCACTTTGAATCAAAGTGAGATTCGTCACGGATGTGTTGCCCGCTGCGTCTTTGGCTGTGACCGCTACAAGGTTTGTTCCTGGATTCAACGGCAAATCTTCCAGCCAAAATGTTCCGCTGCGTTCCACTACTCCGCTTACGATATTTGTCACGCCGTTGGCATCCACCGTCAGTGCCGTTATTTGAGCCGTCTCGTCATCCAAAACACCGCGCAACGTAAAGTTTGTTCCGCTGATTTGCACTCCGTTTTGCGGCCAAGTCACCGTGATGACCGGCGGATTGGTGTCGCCCGAGAAATCCAAGGTAATGATCACGTTCGTTGTGGTGACGTTGCCGGCCAAATCTGCCGCATGAACGGTAATCGTGTTGACTCCATTTGTCAGTTTAACGTCAAAGCATTGAAACCAGTTTGTTGTGGAACTGAAATTGTTGGTGTCGAAGTTTTGCGCCGTTACGAAACCCTGTTGGTTGGTTATGCTGCCCGCCGCATTGGTCACGTCAAAATAAATGCCGGACAGCGGCTCTGTGCTGTAGCCTTGAACTTGGATGATGGGACGGGATGTTGTACTGAAAACGGGGTTAGTGATCACGATTGAAGGCGGCGTTTTGTCGAGGGTGATTGTGTCACTTGTCCAATAGACGACACCGTTCGTTCCTCTAAAACCGAACCAGACTTCATGTGTCCCCTCATTTGTCCCGATGTTTACCAACGGCGTAGAACTGAATGGAATCCATGTCGCCTCGGTGAAGTTGGTGGAATCCACCAGTATCGCTGTTGCCACTGCTGGACCGCCATTTACTGCTGCCAAGGTGATGTTGGTATTCACAAAACCACTCAGAAAATAAAAAGATATGCCTGCCGCATCAGCTACAGCCGGATCAGTCCTGGCGACACGAAAAAACCCATTGTGCGATACCGGAATCGGGAGGGTGAAATTGGTCTGACCGTTTGTGCCCTGAAGCGCGTCGTTCCAAGTTGCTGAGATTAAATTGGTCGCAAAATAGACATCGTATTTCCCGGCGGCATCAGCCTCCAAAAGATTCAGCAAAAGATTGGTCCCGCTCACAGGCGGAATGGAAAGTTTCAAACCGGGAACATGCGACGGTATTATTTGAGCATGGACCGATAAGCACAGGCTCCATTGAGCCAAAAAAACGACCGCAACTTCCATTGAAGTTTTCATAAATTTATTCCCGAAGGTTTCCCTTAATGTGTTGGTTGGTTCATATCAAACAAGGCTGATGGGTGCAAGGAAAAAATCAGTCGTTAACGACATGGCGGCAATGTTCGCTCCCTGCTTTCTAAGCTGGTCATGCATAGCCAGCAACATCGTCGTCTCTTGGGCGAGGCGATTCGTGTCAGACGCAAGACAGCCGGCTTCAGCCAGGAAAAGTTGGCGGAACGGGCCGACCTTTCGACCGTTTTCATCAGCAGGGTTGAACGAGGAAAGGAATCTCCCTCGGTGGATTCGCTTGTGAAAATCGCTAGGGCCTTGCGCACACGTGTGAGTGATTTGGTTTCCGGGTTTTGATGATCGTTCATTCATTCTTCAGGCGGTGTTAGCGCACTACGGAATCCAAACCAGGGCCGGATTGTTGGTAATGCCTTTGTTGTGCTTGGAATCCCAATACTCGGTGCTTTTGAACCGGGCGGCATGCCCATCGAGAAAAACAAACTGCGCGCCGCGATTGTGCAGACTGGGGTGGACATTGTTCTGTTGAGCCACGCCATTGGTTTTACCATTGTCGAATAGCCAGACCGTTTGCACCGGCCGGCTAATCCCGGAAAGAATTATTCGTTTGCCGGTGCCTGTTCCATTTACGTGGTCGTTCAAGCAATAATGAAATAGCATGAAACCGCTACTACGCCGTGAATTGGCCGGACAAATCCAGATGGAACGTCCGGGATCAATGCTCGCATTCGTCCGCCATGGCATTTCATGATAAGTCGGCTGATTTATTACTCGCGGCAGGTCGATGTACCACCCTTCATTGACCGAGGTGCCGTTCGGGGTACCGTCCTTTGGGAGAAAATCGTCGTTGTCCAAGGCGTAAAGGTGTGTGGCATTACCCCACTGCTGCAGATTGTTCAGGCAGCACACCGCCTGTACGCGTGACCTGACCTGACTCAACACAGTCAATAGCATGGCGGCGAGAATTCCGATGACACCGATGGTCATCAGCAATTCGACCAATGTGAACGCGCGTGAAGCCCTCATCGAATATGCCCTGCGACGAATGGGCATGGCTTACCAAAGGGCATTTATTTTTGCAAAACATTTTTTCAGGATTTTGCCTGTGGGGCGCGCCTGTCCCGGGCGCAGCACGTCCGAAGCAAAAATACGATGGAATGATGATGGACGTTCCTATGATTTCAACCTGCTGCGGCTGGGACAGCCGCGCTCCGAATAGGGTGTCCAACTGCGCCCCAACTTAACCCGCATAATCAAAATCCGAGCAGCTCATGAAGTAATGGCAGCGTGGGCAACTGAACTTGTTTTGTAAATGTCTGAAGGTATGAATAATCAGCTCTGGACAATAAAACATTCACAGGTAAAAAATGTCTGACAGAAAGTAATTTACTGTGAAGCAAGGCGTGGCGATCATGCAATTATGAATTGGGCTTCTCCAGACAAACGACGCGTGTGGAGTGCGCGACTTATGTTGGTCGGCCTGCCTGGTTTCATCTGCTGTGGCTTGACGCATATTTGCATGGATGGTCACATGGCGCATCCTCCCTACGCTGCGTGGCATTATTTGGTTGATGCGCTTTGGGCTTGCTGTTTTCTGAGCGCGGCTTTCATTGGTTGGAAATCAAATCTTATCCTGCGCAACTTTCTCTGCACCTTGCTTCCCTTTTTTGTTGTCCAGAGGTTGATCGTGGGCAGTTTAGGTGGATTGACGCTGCTGTTAGAACTCCCGCTGGGTGTGATCGCTGGAGTTGCTGCATTTCGCAGTCTCCGCCGGTCTGGCTTCGACCCGCTGACTCATACTGAAGCAGAACAAATGCAACACAAGAAAAGCGTCAAACGCCGTCTGGTTTTTACTTTCCTCAGACTGCTCGCAGCCGTTCTGCTCGTGTGCGCAGGATTTTTTGTGTGGCAAGTTGTGCGGGTTTCGCGCGTGCCCCGCGTTGCCCTTTTTGAGTCTTCGTTGCCATTCACGCATGAATTGCCCGCTGGCAATGACGCCGGTGTATGGTTGACTCTGCCGAATGGCAAACGAGCAGCACTTTGGCGTGAAGATTATTCTGTTTACCCGAGATGGGGAGAACGACCATACCACGAGCCGCGGCGGATTTGGACAGGAGAGACAAGAGGGTTCAAATCTTCCGACCGGGTTAAATCCTACATGCAAATGGGACTGGATTCGGAGCGAAGCGCGATGGCAGGTCGCGATGAGTTTTCCCTCTTCGTCAATGATTACTGCATTGCGTGGCCGCTATCAGGACAAACCAACAACTTTCGGAGAATACTTCTCACCGTCAGACGTGCTCACGAACGGGAACTGGATTACCTCCGAAAGCGGTATGGCCGGTGGCCGTTATTCGATTAGACTTTGCCATTAGTTGGTGGTCAGTCTTGCTTGGGAATTTCTGTCAGCGGCTTTTTTAATATGGCGGGCTTTCAGGCCGTCCGGCCAAATTTTTTCTCCAGTTCGCGGTAGTTCATCTCAATCAGCGTCGGGCGGCCGTGCGGACAGGTGTAGGGCATCGCGCAACGGCGCAGGTCCTCGACGAGAGCCTCCAGTTCCGTGCCGCCGAGCGGGTCATTGGCCTTCACCGCGTGGCGGCAGACGGTCTTGGCGATCGTATGCTCGCCCAGCCGCGCCAGATTCACCTCGCGGCCCGCCGCCTTCAATTCGTCCACCAGATCGAGCACAAAACGGCGCGCGTCCGACGTCTTCACGAACGGCGGCAGCGCGTCGAGCAGGAACGTGCGCTCGCCAAATTCGCTCA
>Ga0182027_10014660_pt1 | contig 10834 bp, 12 predicted proteins | sample 712E1DmetaG_FD_121300 | JGI IMG/M metagenome (GOLD analysis project Ga0182027, IMG submission 121300) | Permafrost microbial communities from Stordalen Mire, Sweden - 712E1D metaG (Illumina Assembly) | ecosystem: Environmental > Terrestrial > Soil > Wetlands > Permafrost | place: Sweden...
TCCAGCCACAAAAGAAGCGACCCAGAAACAGAGTCGGCAGCAGAATGACTAGGCTCCACAGCAGCCCGCGATAAAGAGCGTGTGTGGCCAGCGCGTTTGTGACTGCGATGAGCGGATCCCACTCGAAAAACAGCCGTACAGGACCGCGCAGGTGAATGTCGCTGGTGGTGCCGAGCATGGAGTGCAGAGACGTGAAGACCAACAGCCCTAAGAACAGCAGCAGGAAGAAGATCTGCGAAATTCTGCGCAAGAGCGGTAACCTGGACCCGGCCACAAACCCCTCCCCACGCTACGCGCATGCGCTACGTATATGGGAAGAATGATGCGCTCTCAGGGTAGTGCCGAACAGTGACCTGCATCACGGGCTGACGCCATGGATATGCAAACCAACGCTGACTCTCGCTCAGACTGCTGGGATTGCGGATGAGCGTGACCTTTAGAGAATTGCCTCAAGCCCCTTGCGGCGAATGACGTTTAGCAAGGCAAGCGCCGGGCCTTTTGGTTGTTTGGCGCCGCGCTCCAACTGCGAGACATACCCTACGCTGAGATTGAGAAAGCGCGCAAATGCGGCCTGACTCAGGTTTGCCCGTTCTCGCAGCTTGCGAACTTCTTCGCCGCTGATCGGCTTGGCCATTGGGAGAGCTTTGGAGCCGAGAAGGCGGATCGTGATTTTCTCGTGCGTAGACTTGTCCATGATGCCGCTACTGTACTGATCGCCGGCCATCTCCAGAATGGCCTCCGAAAGATTGCTAAGCTTCTTCGCCATATTTAACCTCCTGCAAATTCCCTGCCTCTATTTCCTTGTGAATCGTTGAGCTGTCAGCGGCAAGCCAGTTCTCCGCAAGTATTCGCAGAAATACCAACTCATCCGGCTCGATGTTCTCCCGTTCGTTCTTGGCTAGCCCGAAAATAAACACGGCCCGGTTCTTGGCACGATAGGCAACAATCATCCGATAGCCGCCGGATCGTCCTTGTCCTTGTCGGGCGACGCGCTGCTTGATCAGTCCGCCGCCGAGATCAGCATCGATTAGGCCCTGTTCCGCCCGATCGATGGCCTCAAATAGACTCTTCTCCGTTATTTGCTCGCGCCGCGCAAACCGCGCAAACCATTTCGACTTGAAAGTCCGCACCAAGGCTCACTCTAACACTATAAATTATAGCACAATGAACTATATTAGCGAAAAGTGCGGCACACTGGATCAGCCGCACTGGGTTCTCACATATGGTTGATGAGCGAAGCGATGCAGGCAGCGCCAAATCCGTTGTCGATGTTGACGACCGAGACATTGGGTGAGCAGGTGTTCAGCATTCCCAGCAGTGCGGCGACTCCGCCAAAGGACGCGCCATATCCAACGCTGGTGGGGACAGCCAGTACCGGAGCGTGCACCATTCCGGCCACCACGGTGGGCAGTGCACCCTCCATCCCGGCGCAGACAATCAGCACCCGCGCGGATTGCAGCGACGTTCTTTGTGCCAGCAGGCGGTGGATACCGGCCACGCCCACATCGGCGATGAGTTCCACTTCGTTGCCCATGAGCCCCGCGGTGACAGCGGCTTCTTCGGCTACCGGCAGATCGCTGGTGCCGGCGCAGACTACTGCAATGGTTCCCTTGCCGGCGGGAACAGAAGCATTCTGCGTGAGCGTGATGGCGCGGGCCGCTTCGTGGAACTTGGCGTGCGGCTCAACCTTCTGGACGGCCTCAAACATTTCGTGAGATGCGCGCGTGGCCAGCACATTGCCGCCGGCCTTTGCCATGCGGCCGAAGATAGAGGTCACCTGTGCGGTGGTTTTGCCCGCGGCGAAGATGACTTCAGGCATGCCTGTGCGCAGAGCACGGTGATGGTCGAGCTTGGCAAAGCCGAGGTCTTCAAACGGCAGATTGCGGAGCTTCTCCAGCGCATCTGCAACGCCGGTCTTGCCCCCACGCACTTCATTGAGCAGCGATTCAATCGCACCGGGATCCATCAGAGGCTCTCCTTCTTTGAAGCCGCTTCAACCTGCGCGGCAAAGGCCTGCATGGCCTCCTGCAATACCTGCTTCAGCGGGACCGAGTGCTGCGTGGCCAGCTTGCGGCAGTCTTCGTATTCCGGAGACGCATTGGCGACTTTTCCTTTGGGCCATCGAGCCACTTTGATGCTTACTTCGCCCCATGCGGTAGACACTTTGACGAACTCGCGCTTGAGCGAGCTTTTGTTTTCGAGTCTCCAGTGCAAACCGATTGTGGTCGTCTCGCGGAACAGAATCTCTTCGAGCGTCGGTACAAGATCGGGACGGCAAAGCACGGTGACTTGCACACCAGTGCGCCCCTTCTTCATCTGCACCGCAACGCGATACACGTCCCACGCACCCGCCTCCAGCAGCAGCTCGCTTACATAGGCGAGCACTTGCGGATTGGAGTCATCGATCACGGTTTCGATGACTGCAATCGGTTCTACCGCGGAAGAATCAACATTTTCCACGACTTCGCCGACGAGGAGTCGAAGCAGATTGGGCTCGCCTGGAGTTTCGCGCCCACCGGCTCCGTAGCCTGTCGATCTTACGCGCATCGCCGGCAGCGTTTCGTAGCGCACATCGAGCATGCGAAGGACGGCTGCGCCAGTCGGCGTCACGCGCTCCATCGGCGGCCCGGCAGCATATACAGGCGCATCGCCCAAGAGAGCCAAGGTTGCGGGCGCCGGGATCGGCAGCGTTCCGTGCTGGCACTTTACCGTTCCGCTTCCCACATTTAGGGGCGACGCCAGCCAGCGGTCAACACCAAGCAGTTCCGCACCGGCGGCCGAGCAGACGATGTCGACGATCGTGTCCACCGCGCCCACTTCATGGAAGTGCACTTTCTCGATGGGAATGGAATGGATGGCAGCTTCGGCCTCGCCCAACAGTTGAAAGGCTCGTGCGGAGCGGGACTTGACCGCATCGGAGAGCGGTGCGGCCTGGATGATCTTGAGGATCGACGACAAGTGCCTATGCGGCGCATGGCTGTGCTCGGCATGTTTGTGAGCCGGCTCAGCCGCAGGTGACTCGTGGGAGTGGGCATGCGAGTGTTCCGCGTGAGAATGCTCCGCCTCTTTTGCGGATCCCTCGGGCGTGATCACGTCGACCTTGGTTGCCGCCAAACCGCCCCGGCTTACCTTGCGCATCTCGAGGCGCGCGCCCACATTCAACGCAACGGCTGTCTCTGCCAGGGAGTCAAAGGGAACGCCCGCATCCACAAGGGCGCCGAGCAGCATGTCGCCGCTTATGCCGGAAAAACACTCCAGATATCCAATTCGCATCGCTTAGTGATTTTAAACTGTTGCCTATGCGCCGCGCCGCGCCAGTACCTCGACGGGCAGGATCGCATTCAGGGAGCCAGAGCGGAAGCCGGTGCAATCCAAGGTCACATATTGGAAGCCGGCCTGCTTGAGAGCCGCCGTAATCGCGTCGAGCATCTCCATTGAGAGCGCGCGGGGCAGCTCGTTGCGGGCAATCTCCACGCGCGCCAGCTCGCCATGATGACGAACCCGCAACTCGCGGAATCCCAACTGCCGCATGCTCTCCTCGGCCTTCTCCACCTGATCGAGCACTTCGCGGGTCACGGTGCGCCCGTATTCAACGCGCGACGAGAGGCACGGCGCAGCCGGTCGGTCCCAAAGCGGGTAGCCCGCTGCTTTGGCCAGCGCACGCACTTCGAGCTTGGTCAATCCGGCCTCGGCCAACGGAGCCAGAACATCATGTTCCTTGGCAGCGCGTTGGCCCGGACGATAGTCCTTTGTGTCGTCGGCGTTCATGCCGTAAGCGATGGAGGGAAAGTCCAATTTGCTGCCCAGTGTCTTCATGGTGGCAAAGAGCTCGTCTTTGCAATGGAAGCAGCGGTTGGCATCGTTGCGCGCATATTCGGGCTTGTCGAGCTCCTGAGTTTTCACCACCTGCAAAGGCATTCCCAACGATTGCGCGAAGGCGCAGGCCTGTTCCATATCGCGGCGTGCCAAGCTGGCGGAGTCGGCCAGAACTGCCAGCATCCTGTCTCCCAGCACGCGATGCGCGGTGCCGGCGAGAAACGCGGAATCCACACCACCTGAGTAGGCCACCATCAGCCTTCCCAACTGCTTCAGGCGGGCTTCAAGGACCAGCATTTTGGCAACCGTTTCCTGCGCGGTCACAGCCTCGGGTTGGTTCGTTTGTGCGCTCGCTGCCATGGTTCCGATTATACCTTTGCCCTTGTTCGGCCCTTGGTCAAAGCAATCAGGCCGGCATTAACAACAGTAATGCCCGCAAGCAGATATAGCCCTGCACTTGGCGAATGAAAATATCGATCGGCCCACACCTTCACGTTGGGGGCCAGAAATCCGCCCAGATTTCCCGATCCGATCAAGGCGATGCCGCCGGCCTTGGCGCGATCGGCCATGTATCCGGTGGGAAACGTCCAGAAGAGCGGTTGCACGGCAATGAAGCCGGAGACGGCTATCGACAGAGTCACCAGCCCCATGCGCGGTCCCGCGGTTGGAAAGGCAAAGCTGGCGCAGCCGGCCACGAACAACGTGAGAGCCGCCAGTTTCCGGTGGTTGTTACGCTTATCCGCGGCCCTCGGCAGCCAGTACACGGCGAAGAGAGCGCAGACCCACGGAATCGCCGTTACGAAGCCCACTTCAAGCCCTGCGGGCTTGTGGATCAGCGCCGACACTTCAGCCGGGAGAAAGAAGATCGCGCCGTAGACGGACATTTGAATCAGTCCGTAGATCAGCACGAACTCCAGCACCCGGGGATCGCGCAGCATGGGACCGAGTTTCGCGGGCCCGAATGAGCGTCGATCGCTTTCTTCATTCGCAAGAGCTTCAGTGAGTGCCTGCTTCTCGCCGACCGGGAGCCATCTTGCATTGGCTGGCTTGTTGTCGAGAAACCAGAAGGCCGTAAATCCAAGCGCAACGGCCATGAAGCCTTCTACCAGAAACATCCATTGCCAGTTCTGCAACGCGCCGAGAGGGTGCATCTCCAGCAGAAATCCGGAGAGAGGGCCGCCGAAGATCAGCGCAAGCGGCACGCCGAGATAAAACAGGCCCGTAATACGGCCGCGAACCCGGTTCGGGAACCAATAGGTCAGATAGAGAATTGCTCCCGGAAAGAAGCCAGCCTCCAACACGCCAAGAAACAGCCGCAGCAGGTAGAACGACGTGGCGCCGGTCACGAACATGGTGGCCATCGACGCCATGCCCCAACCGACCATGAGGAAAGAGATCCAGATTTTCGCGCCGATTCTGTGGAGGATCAAGTTGCTGGGAAATCCGCACAGCGAGTAGCTGATAAAGAACAGTCCCGCGCCAAGGGCATACGTGCTTTCAGAGATTCCGACGGATGTCTGCAGAGCCTGCTTGGCAAAGCCGATGTTCGCGCGGTCAAGAAACGAGACCACATACATGGCCATCAGATACGGTGTAAGTCTGGCCACCGCCCGCGCGATCGCATCATCGAGCACGCTGCGGGATGGATAGGCGGCGGCTTTTTGCGCTGAAGAAATCTCGTGCAACCTCGTCACCCCAATCTGAAAAGCGCACCGCAATCCGTCAGATCATGTGGCCGCGCGGGTTCAATCATTGCATCGCCAAACTTGGTCTTGCTCCCCACTCACAGCGCAGGCTGATCCGACCGTCTCCGCTGCCATTTATATGCGGCAATCGAGTTCTTCCAGAAATACTTCTCCCGCGCGGCAGGCGTTTTTCGCGCCATGTACCCGCGAACGATTGAGAATGTCTGCGCATAGGAGGCGACATGGTCGCTGTTCGGCCAGTCGCTGCCGAACAGAATGTGATCTTCGCCGAAGATATCCCAGATTGCATCGAGGCTGGCCTGGTAGAAGTGCGGGTCGGTCACGAGCTTTCCGTTGGTGCGTACCGGAATCTCCGACAGCTTCACAAAGACGCGCGGGCTCCCGGCAAGCAGATGCAGATTCGCCCAATACTGGTCTCGCGCATCGGGTTCCGTGGGAATTGGCGCGTGGGGAAGGTGATCGATCACGATCCTCAGATCGGGAATCCGTTCCGCTACTTCTACGATCGCGTCGATCAATCGTGGATCGGGGTTGGCGGTCTCCAGCACCAGTCCGGCTGCCGCAAGGGCCTTCAGCCCATCAATAAAACCTTGATTCTCAAGGTCTGCCGCCAAGTCGCGGTTCCAGAGGTTTCCGTAGCGAATTCCCAGGAAGAGCGCGTTGCTGTGCAGCCGATCGAGATCCTGCGGGTAGGAGGGTGTGCCAGGCACAAGATCTCCCACGACACCCACAATGACCGGATGGTTTGCAGCAACGTTGAGCAGCCATTGGTTGTCGGTGGCGAGCGGACTGGCTTCGATGGCGATTGCGCCTACAATTCCCAGAGCCGCGGATTCGCCCTCGTATCGCGGAGGCAGCGCCGGCTTGTAGAGTGCGGTGTCGGTCTTTTCCGGCCAGGGAACGCCGCCGGGACGCAGCGTGTCGAACAAATGGATGTGGGCGTCGATGACGGGCATCGGGCCCGAATCCTGCGCAAGAAGTGGCACTGTTGTCGCCGGCCATCCTAAGGCCGACGCGCCTGCGCTCAGGGCCGCAAGTTTCAAAAGGTCACGCCGCTGCATGGGTCTCTCCTAAAGCACACGCCTGCGCTGCATGCGCCTGCGCACAACCCCCAATATACACAGCCCCACGCAGCCCTTGCGCGGGAGAGGATTCCTGGAAGGCGGGCTTATCCGTCGAAGCGGTAGGCGCTGATAGCCGCACCCATCGGCTCATCGTTAAAGATGCGTCTGCCGGGCGCTTCTCCGCCGGCCCCCGCGGCCACCAGCAGCGGAATCAGGTGCTCCTCGCGCGGATGTGCGTAAGTAGCGAAGGGCGCATTGTGCCAGTCCGTCAGCAGCGCGCTACGTTCTTGCCCCGGAGACTCCACGGCCTTCGTCAGCCACTCGTCGAAGGAGCGTGCCCGTTCCGGCGTCTCCGGCCTGAAGTAGCCGCGCAGATTGTGGAAGCTCATGCCGCTGGCAAAAATCAGCACGCCTTGATCGCGCAGCAGAGCCAGGGCACGGCCGGCGGCCAGATGTAGCGCTGGATCGAGAGACCCAGCCAACGACAGCGCGACCACCGGAATCTGAGCCTGCGGAAAGGCCACTTTGAGCGGCACGAAGACGCCGTGGTCGAAGCCGCGGTCCGCGCTGAGCGCCGACGGCAGCCCGGCGTCGCCCAGAAGTCCGGCCACGCGCCCCGCCAGCTCCGGCTCGCCCGGCGCAGGCCAGGTGAGCCGGTAGGTGTGCTCTGGAAAGCCCGAATAGTCGAAGATCAGTTTGGGCTGGGCTGCGGTGCTGGCAGTGAAAGCCGGCTCTTCCCAGTGACCGCTGACCACCAGCAGCGCTTTGGGCGCGGAGGGTAGGGTTGCGGCGAGCCCCTCCAGAAAGTGCTGCGTCTTGTTCCAGGTGTCCGCAGGGCCCCAGGTCCAATCCATAAAGAAGCACGGACCCCCGCCGTGGGGAAGAAAGATCGCGGGCTGGCGTTTGCTGTTGGCGGTCATGGGCTTACCCTCCGTTGACCCCGGTCCGGATATTCAGACCGGGCTGTTAGCTGTTTGAACAACTAATCATTCGATGGCGCAAGCCTGCCCGCGATTCAAACCTTCTGCCTAATCTGCTTTAGGGGCCAGAAGAAGCGCGTAAGTGAGCAAAGCCACGCCGATCAGCCCAGGGATCAGCCCGCAAAGGTAGACCGGTTCATTGCCCACCAGAGCCCGCAGAAAGATCATCAGCCCTACGCCAACGGCGATGTTGATCAACCCGCCGATCTTCATTCCTTCGCGCTTCTTCGTGCGCCCCATCCGGTCCTGCTCCCGCAGCAACTCGATGGCCGCCTTTGCGCCGTCGCCAGAAGACTCGGCCAACCGCCGCATGGTCTCTGCCTTGTAGAAGGCCTCGCGCTCCTTGCGCTGGCTATCGATCCACGAGGTAAGCGGAATGAAGACCACGAACAGCGCCACCGCGCTGATCGACAGGAACATCCACAAGCCAAAACCGTTCGAAGGTTCGAACATCGTCATCGCCAGATTCGTCATACAATCCTCCTGATCCTGTTGCCGGGGATTATCTCCCCTTGCAACTGGTGGGACCAGAGGCTGGCGAATGCGGTTGCAATTTCTTTTGGTCTTTTTGAGGCCAAGAAAATGCAACCCAGCGCCCAGCCCGCCTGTCTCACTCCACGGAGAGCGTCTGACTTGATCGCCAAACCCAGCAGCGCGACAGAAGACAGGTCCGATGTCGACCGTGTCCTCGCCGGCGATGTCCACGCCTTTGAAGGCATCGTCCGCCGCTGGCAGGGGCCGCTCGTCAACATGGCCTGGCGCTACTGCCGTGATCGTGGCCGCGCCGAAGAGATGGCGCAGGAGGCATTTCTCCGCGCCTGGCGCGGGCTGGCTTACTGGCGTCGCGAGTCGAGCTTCTCAACATGGCTCTTCGCTCTCGCAGCCAATGTCTTCCGCTCCGAGCTCAAGCGCTTCCCCACGGTCAACTGGCCGCTGGACGAGGTTCCTGAGCCGGCAGGCCCGGCGCAGCAACATAACGCGCTCCAGGAAAAGTCGAGCCAAGAAGCAGTGCAACGCGCCGTGCTGGCTCTTCCCCGCCGCTACCGCGAACCGGTAGTCCTGTTCTATTTTCACGAAATGGATTTGAGCGCGGCGGCGCACACCATGGGTCTGCCGGAAGGGACCGTGAAAGCCCGCCTATCCCGTGCGAGGGCTTTGCTGCGAGAGCGATTCCCGCATCTAAGCCGGGAGAGTGGCGGCCTCAAAATTGCAGCTCTCAACCCAGGAAAGGGGGCCTGAGATGAACCAGACCGGAATCGGCAATTCGCAGATCGACTCAAGCGCGATCGATAACATCCTGGCCAGCGAGGAGGAGCTGATTCCTTCTTCTGGCTTCCTCGCCTCGGTCATGGAGCGGGTGCAAGAAGAGGCCCGCACGCCGGCGCCCATTCCGTTCCCGTGGAAGCGCGCTATCCCCGGAATTCTGCTTGCTGGCGGGGTGTTTGGCTGGGGCGCGTACGAGTTCGTCCGGCAGGCCGTTCCAGCAGATTACTCGATTGTGCTGACCGCGCCGCATATCTCCGTCGCTGCCGAACGCCCACTCGAACAGGCCGGCTGGATTGCCTTCGCGCTTGCAGTTTCGCTGGCATCCTGGTTGTTGTCGCGGCGGCTCGCGGGGCAGTCCGAGGGCCTGTAATGCACCTCGTCCGTTCTGAACCGCGTGTGCCCCATCCTTGAATCGCTTTTTGATTCAAGGGTGGAAGGCGAAGCAGAGGAAACCCCAATGGAAGACCCCTTCGATCTTGCTCGATTCTTGAATGCCCAGGCTGGCGTCTATCCACAGGTTCTGGCAGAGCTCGAAGCAGGGCAAAAGCGCAGCCACTGGATCTGGTTCATCTTTCCACAAATGAAGGGACTCGGTTCCAGCTCCCACGCCCACTTCTACGGCATCGGCTCGCTTGAAGAGGCAACGGCCTATTGGCGTCACCCAGTTCTCGGAACTCGCCTGGAGGAGTGCACGCGCCTGGTCAATCAGGTCGAGAAGCGGCCCATCCAGCAGATCCTCGGCTCTCCCGACGACCTCAAGTTCCGCTCCTCGATGACTCTCTTCTCCCGCGCCGCTCCTGACGCTACCGTATTCGCCAACGCGCTGCGGAAGTATTTCGGGGGCCACACCGATGAGCTGACTTTGGAACTGCTCGGTTAGTCCGCTTCCGCTTTCTGCACCCCCAAAATGTCACCGGTTGCAGATAATTACGCGCCCGCAATGCACAATGGATGAAGGTCAATGTACTTTGACGATCTTCGAAAAACTCGATACGGCTCAAGCAAGACTGGGGCCAATCATCCCTAACCCGTCTATAATGAATATTTTGCAGCTAAGTCCTTTAACGAGAAGATTTTACGGCGCTAGAGCCACTGTATCTTCATGAAACAAAGGGATTTATTTACAGAATACGGGCGGGGGTAGGGGTACCCCCGTCTTTGACACCACGGCGCGGCGCAAGGGCCAGCTAGTGCACCACCGCGTACTTCGCCCCAAACTGCCGCAGTTTTTCCAGCGTTACCGCCGCCTGGCCGGTGTCGATGGCTTCGGCGCCCATCTGAACGCCCTCCTTCAGGTCGCCGGCCAGCCCCGCCGCCACCAGCCCAGCTGCGGCGTTCAGTAGCACAATGTCCCGCCGCGCACCGGGAATGCCGGTCAGCACGTCGTAAAGCAATGAGGCATTGGTCGTTACGTCCCCGCCGATAAACTGATCGAGCGTCGCGCGTGGCAGCCCAGCCATCTCTGGCGTGACCCGGGCAGCGTGGAGTTTCGATTCCCCTGTTTCCGACTCCTCCACCCGCGCAACAACTGACTCGCCCGTGGTCGTCAATTCGTCGATTCCATCCGTTCCGTGGACCACAAACGCGCGCTTGGCTCCCAGAGCTGCCAGAGTCCGCCCCACAAGCAGCACCCTGCTGGGCGCAAGCACCCCGATCACCTGTGCCCGCGCGCCGGCAGGATTGCTCAGCGGGCCGCAGAGGTTGAAGATCGTCCGGAACCCGAGCGCCCGCCTGAGCGGCCCCACAACCTTCATGGCCGGATGATAGAGCGGCGCAAACAGGAACATGAAGCCGGTCTCGCGAAGGCATGCGGCGGCCAGCTCCGGACTCAGGTCGATGGGTACGCCCAGAGCCTCAAGCACATCGGCTGCGCCGCACCGGGATGTCATGGCCCGATTGCCATGCTTGGCTACCTTGGCCCCCGCCGCTGCCGCAACCAGCGCCGCGCCCGAGGAGATGTTAAAGGTTAACGGTCCCCCGCCGCCGGTGCCCACGACGTCCA
>Ga0182027_10014661_pt1 | contig 10834 bp, 12 predicted proteins | sample 712E1DmetaG_FD_121300 | JGI IMG/M metagenome (GOLD analysis project Ga0182027, IMG submission 121300) | Permafrost microbial communities from Stordalen Mire, Sweden - 712E1D metaG (Illumina Assembly) | ecosystem: Environmental > Terrestrial > Soil > Wetlands > Permafrost | place: Sweden...
CCCGAGGCAAAGGTGGGTGAGCAGGGTGGTGATCTGAACCAGCCCGCCTCGACCGCTGAAGTCGAACTGGCGCGCCGCTGCGATCGGATCGGTGACGCGGTAGACGATGATCCCCTTGAAGCGCAGCGGGATGCCGTCCCTGGTCTCCTGCGTGAACTCGAAGGTGGCCTCCTGCTTCGTGCTGGGCACGAGGACGTAGATCGCGCCCGGCAGCAGGATGGCCTGCACGGCCGAGCCCCGATTCTCGAGTCTGCCTGCGCGACCAATCAACAGGTACTCGTTCGGACCTGCTCTCACGACTGGCATCGGCGATGTCTCCCTCTGGGCTTCGGGAACGCTTGGGTGATGCGAGGGACGCGGCAGGGTCGACGAGCGATTCAGGGAGACCCCTCAGCGGGCCGACGCGGGTTGGACCGGGCTTGCCCGTTCATGCCGCACTTGATCCAAGGGCCGTCTGCAGTGGAGCCGCGAGCTCGACGCCACCCCCGCGCGCTTTGGCCTGGTACATGGCAGCATCGGCGATGTCGAGCGCGCGATCGGAAGCGACGGCTGTCCGATCGAGGAAGACCACCCCCAGCGAGGCTCCCACGGCGATGTTCCCGGCCGGGAGCGTCAGCGGTTCGCAGCGCTGAGCATGGATGCGCCGGGCGAGGGCCTCCGCTGTCCGGACGTCGGGCACACGTTCAAGCAGCAGCGCGAACTCGTCGCCGCCGAGCCGGGCTGCGACGTCTGTGAACCGAATGGCTCCCTTCAGGCGAGAACCCGTCGCCCGTATGACGTCGTCGCCCGCGGCATGGCCGAGCCGATCGTTGACTGCCTTGAACCCGTCGAGGTCGAGCATCAGGACTGTAGCCGTCTGCCTGCCCCGACGGGCCTTGGAGACGCATCCTTTCGGCCACGACGCCGGTCGTCGCCCGCTCGAACGGCTGGCGCAGGAGTGAGGCCACCGCCTCCGAGAGGTGGTCCTCGAGCAGGACCGCGAGGACCGCATCGGCTGCCGCCATCTCCGCGTCGAACATGAGACCGAGAGAACCCAGCCTGTCGGCCCCCCAATTGCGCTCGGCGGCAGATCGGACGGCAGCGGCCGCCGCGGCCTGGAGTCTTTCTGCCTGGCGCGACAGGCCGGACCGGGCGACGGCGATGGAGATGGCACGGGCACGCTTGCGCCGGCGTTCGCATGTCAGCCGGTCCTGCTCGCCGGCGCGGTCCTCGCCGCGGGAGGCAAGGACGGGGATCTCAGCTCCGCTGAGTTGGCGCGCCCGCTCGAGGATCGCCTCGATTCGAGCGGGCCGGTCCGCGGGCACGGACCGAGGGGTCGGGTCCATCAGGGGGCACTCCTGTGGCGCGACAGGCAGGCGTGGGGACGGCGCGCCCACTGGACAAAGACGCGGCTCCGATCCGAATGCTCAACCGGGGCAGGGACGGCTTTCGACCGGATGGCATCTCCGGAAGGCGGCTGAGCGGGCGCCTCGACCGGGTCGACGGCTCTCCCACCCGTCCGTCCCGGCCTGCGCCGTCCACTGCGCTGCCCTCCTCGCGGGGCGGTCCGCCTCCCTCGAAAGTAGTGGCTGGGACCGCTCTGCTGCGACCATCTCCGCACTTCTTCGTGCGGTTCACCAGCACTCGAAAGTACTAGTTGTCGATGGGGCAGTACCAACCCCGAGCCTGCGAGTCGAGTGTCCGAGGGCTAGCCCGGGCGCTTCATGCGCGAGCCGCGGTGGCAACGTGCGTTGGCGCTCCGCTGCTCCCCCACGCGGCGGCGGAGCGCGCATTGCCTCCGCGGGACTCCGAGCCCGCGGAGCGGCTGGTCAGCGGTGCGGCCGGATGCGCTCGGTCAGCCCGCGCAGGACGGGACGGCGCGGACCCACTTCGGGCTCGCCGGAGACGGGGCCGCTGTCGGACATCCGGTAGCCGGCATCGCCGCCGGCTGCGAGTCCCCGTGCGTCGCCGGCCCGATCGGGCGTGTAGCCACCCGACGCCATGAGGGCGGCAGCGACACGGCGTTCCTCTTCGGTCTGCTGCGTGGCGAGCGGGAGGTCGTCCGGGTCGAGCGGGCGCTGCGGCTCGGCGGCAGGGCGCGGCGGGCGCGTGTACGCCGGTGCGCCGTAGAGGCTGGGGAGCGCGAAGTAGGGATCCGGCAGGACGGCCAAAGGACCTTCCCAAGCGTGAGTTTGTGCGGGCCAGACGATAGGACCTGGCGCCGCGGACGAATGCTGGACGAGGGTACTGCAAGGCGCGGCAAAAGTGCCAGCCCCCACCTCGGCTCCACGTTCGGAGTTGTGGTGCGCCGCCGCACCGGCTCTCCGTCGGGACGGCCCTGCCGTCTACCTCCCGAGGAGCGGCTTGACGACCTGGAACAGGATCACGAGCGCGAGATATGCGATCGGGAGGGCGGCGAGGAGGCCGAGCACGGCGCTCCACCTGCTCCGAACGCCGGGCCGCCCCGGCTGGGGCACGGTAAGGTACGTGATCCACGCCCCGAGCACGGCGACAGCGACCACGAAGACGACCCCGGCGAGGGTCCGCAGGTCGCCACCCGGGAGCGTCGCCCCGCCTTCCAGGGCGAGGTCGTAGGCCAGGAACAGGGTCCCCAGCACGGCCGCGACCGCGACGTTGCTGATGACGGCCCGGAACACGGGTGGGGGCGCGGCGTTGAGCTGGCGCCACCGGACCTCCAGCCACGAGCGCTGCCGGACGGGACCCGGCCTGCCCTGGGTCACGCGCGAGGGAGCTCGACGAACTCGATCGCCGGGCGCGGAGGCAGCGACGAGGGAGTGTGGCGCGCCAGCTCGGCCACCGTGTCGAGGACGCGCGCGAGCTCCTCCTCCGAGGTGAAGAAGCCGACCGAGAGGCGCACCGCATCCATGCCCGGGATCGACCGGACGATCGCGAAGACGCGCCGCGCCAGCTCATCGGCCACGCGCTCTGCCGGCCAGCCGGGCAGGCGGAACGTGACGAGCGTCCCCATCCGGCCCGGGGGCGTCACGAGCACGACGCCCGGAATCCCCTGGAGGCGAGCCGCTGCGCTGCGTGCGAGTCGCGCCGCCCGCTCGTGCGCCCAGGGCAGCCCGACGTGCATCGCAATCCAGCCGGCGCTTCGCGCGAGGCCGACGAGCGAGGGTGCGTGGAAGCCCCCCACCTCGAAGCGGCGCGCATCCGGCCAGAGGTCCTCTCGCCCCACCCCGTACGGGGTCGCCGCGCTGAAGTACCCGCGCTGCGCCGGAAGGCTGGCGAGCGCGACATCCCGGCGGACGACGAGCGCCCCGGTGCCCTCCGGGCCGAGCAGCCACTTCTGGCCGGAGACGGCATAGAACTCGGCGCCAAGGTCGTCCACCCGCAGCGGGATCGCACCGCCGGACTGCGCGCCGTCGAGCACGACCAGCGCGTCGTGGGCATGGGCCTGGCGCACGATCTCGGCGGCCGGGAGCACCGCCCCGGTGGACCACAGGACGTGGGAGACCGCGACCAGCCGGACCCCGCCCGCGGCGAGCTCGCGCCCAAGCGCGGCGAGCGTCCGGTCGTCGTCTCCGCCGTCGCCGACGTCCGCGACCGTGACGTCGATCCCGTGGCGGTCGCGGGCGGCTGCCAGCGGGCCCAGCACGCCCGGGTGCTCGTGGTTCGTGGTGAGCGCTCGATCGCCCGGCCGCCAGTCCAGCGTCCCGACGGCCAGGCCGATCCCGTCCGTCGTGGAGTGCGTCAGGGCGATGCCTTCAATGTCGGTCCCGAGCACCGCGGCGAGCGCCCCCCGCGTTTCGGCCATCCGGTCGAGCAGATCCTCGTGGGCATCGCGGGTCGCGCGACCGATCGTGAGCTCCCGCTCCTCCGCCTGGCGCATCGCCGCGGCGCTCTCGGCCGGGATCGGGCCGGCACTCCCCGTGTTGAGGTAGATCCCGGCCCGGGTCGCAGGCAGCGCCGCGCGGATCGCGGCGAGCTTCTCGCGCTCGGCGGAGGGGTCCGTGGAATCGGTCATCGGGTCCGTATCATAGGCGGCGATGTCTGCCGGCCACGTTCGACCCGAGCTGCTCGCGTCACCGGACTGGCTGGCCGAGAACCTCGGCCGGTCGGAGCTCCGCGTGCTCGACGTCCGCTGGCGGCCCGACGGGACCGGGCGCCTCGCCTACGCGGCGGGCCACATCCCAAACGCGACGTACCTCGACTGGCGCGAGGCGTTCGTCGATCCCGAGGATGCCGACACGGTGATCCTGCTCGCCCCTCCCGACCAGGTCGCCCGGGCCGTCGCGGGCGCCGGGATCGGCAGCGGGAGCACGGTCGTCGTGTACGACGACACCGCCAGCCTGTACGCGGCGCGGACCTGGTGGAGCCTGCACGCCTACGGCCTCGAGTCGGTGCGCATCCTCGACGGCGGATACGGCGCGTGGGTGGCCTCGGGGCGCCCGATCAGCCATGCCGCCCACGAGCCCGAGCCCGCCACGTTCGCCCCGCGTGCCCAGCAGCGGCTCCGGCTCACGACGGGCGATCTCCGCTCGCTGGTCGGGTCGCCCGGCGCCGTGATCCTCGACGGCCGCGCGCAGGCGGAATACCGCGGCTTCGAAGGGAACGCTCGCCGCCTGGGCCACGTGCCGGGCGCCGTCAACGTCCCCGTCGCCATGACCACCGAACCGGGCACGGGGAGCTTCGCGGATGGCAGCGTCCTGCGAAGCCTGATCGAGCGGGCCGGGGTGTCGTCCGGCCGCCGCGTGGTCTGCTACGACGCGTCGGGCGTCGGCGCCGCCAAGCTCGCCTTCGTGCTCGCCCTCATGGGCCACGAGGACGTGGCCGTGTATGACGGCGGCTGGGCCGACTGGGGCAGCCGCCTGGACCTTCCGGTCGACCGCTAGCCTCGCCCCGCTAGCTCGAGCCGGGGCCGGGCAGATCGCGGTCGTCGGGCGCACTCGGCAGCCGAGTGGGCGCGGCGGGCGGGCTGGCTCCACCGAGATCCGCCCACGGGTTGACCTCGCGATAGGGTGCCAGGATCTGGGCCCGGGCCTGGTTGACCGCGACCATGGCAGCGCTCTGGCGGGCCTCGCCGACCCGGTCGGACCAGAAGATCGCGTCCGTCACGGGTATGAAGGGGTTCTGCAGCTCCGCAAGCGAATCCCGGAGGCTCCGCTTGGGCAGGAGGTGAACGTTCCCGACGACCCGGAAGGGGGGGATGGATACCAGCGCGCGCTCGGAGACCTTCACCGTCCGGAGCTCCCGGATCGGCTCGACCGCCTGGAGGGAGACCGCGAAGAGGATCGATGAGAGGTTGACCTGGGCGTACTCGGAAAGCAGGGGCGGCTCGGTGGAGCCGAACTCATCCAGGGAGACCTCCTCGAGGACCAGGAACGGGTGGCTTGCCTCGTTGAGGATGTCCGAGACGCGGTGCTGGCGCGTCTGGATCGCTCCGCGCACGACGAACAGCTCCGTGTATAGCGTCATCGGCACCGACCGGAGGGGGAGCTCGAAGGTCATGCACGAAGTCTACGGAAGATCCGGCGGTCGCGGAAGCCACGAAACCCACCCCGGAAGACCGGCGCCGCCGCGCAAACCGGTGCTCAGACCTCGGTTGGGAGTCGGGTCAGCGCACCCTGCGTGACGAGATGCTCGGCGCCGTGCTGCAGCTCCCGCCAGAGCACCTCGACCGTGCCCAGGGTGTCGCAGTCGGCCGCGGTCTTGTCCGGCCGCAGCCGCGCGATCCTGGGGAATCGGAGCGCGAACCCCGACTGGTGACGGCTGCTGCGCATGATCACGTCGAAGGCGACCTCCACCACGATCGCGGGCTCGACGGCCCGGTAGCGCCCGTGGCGGGCGAGCGTGTGCTCCTCGAACCAGGCCGTGAGCTCGGCGATCTCCGCGTCGGTGAGGCCACTGTAGGCCTTCCCGATCGTGACGAGCGCGCCCGTCGCGTCTTCCCGCACGGCGAACGTGTAGTCGGACAGGACGCCGTGGCGCTTGCCGTGGCCGCCCTCGACGCCCACGACGACGCAGTCGAGGGTGGCGAGCGCCTTCTTCATCTTCAGCCAGCCGAAGCCGCGCCGGCCGGGCGAGTAGGCGCTCATCGGGTCCTTGACCATCAGGCCCTCGTTGCGGCGCGCCCGCGCCGCCGTGAAGACCGCCTCCAGCTCGTCGGTCGACCCGACGCGAACGAGACGCGAGAGCGCGAAGCGAGCCGGCTCGGCCGCCGGGAGGCCGAGCGCCTCGAGGCGCCCCCGGCGTTCGGCGAGCGGACGCGCGAGGAGCGGCTCCACGTCGCCGTCGCGCGGCCCCAGCGCGAGCGCGTCGAAGGCGACGTAGGCGACCGGCACCTCGTCCTGCAGCGCCGCGGACGGCTCCTTGCGTCCCAGCCGCCGCTGGAGGGCCAGAAACGGGAGCACGACACCGTCGCGATAGGCGAGCAGCTCGCCGTCGAGAATCCCGTCCCAGTCGAGGCGCTCCGCGGAGGCGACCACCTCCGGGAACTGGCCGCTCACGTCGTGGAGGTCGCGGCTGAAGAGGCGAGCCTCCGGGCCCCGCCGGTGGAGCTGGACGCGGATGCCGTCGTACTTGTCCTCCGTCCAGACGACCGGGCCGAGGCGGGCCATGATCTCCGCGGCGTCCTGGGCCGGCGAGGCCAGCATGAACTGGAGCGGCCGAAAGAGGTGCAGGCGGGCACCTCCCAGGCGATCCTCGCGGGCCAGGACGGCGGTCTCGCCGAGGTCCCCGGACAGCATCGCCGCGGTGGCGACGGCTTCCTGCGGCCGCGCGAACGCCTGCGCGATCGCCGCCTGCAGCAGCCCGTCGCGGAGCCCGATCCGAAGCTCCCCGGCGAGGATCTTCACGACGTACGTTGCAGTCAACGGGTCGCAGCGCAGCAGCAGCCCCTCGAAGGCGGCCGACTTGGCGGCGGGGCCGCTCGCCGCCTCGATCGCCGCGAAGGCCGCAGCCACGTCCGGGATGCCGGGGGCCGCGCCTACCCCGGGGGTTGACGCAGCGCGGGATGGTTCGAGCGGCCGATCGGGCGGCTCCGCAGCGCCCGGCTCCGCGGGCTTCGCCGGTTCGGCCGGCTCGCGCGCCGCGAGCACGTCGCCCACGGCCAGGCCAAGGTCCGAATGGCGATCGTAGGCTGCCGCCAGGGCGGCACGGTCGATCCCGGCAACCCGCGCCACGGCATCGGCGATCGTCGCCCAGCCCAGTCCCGCCGCCCGCGGGTCGGACTCGGGGAAGGCGCGGCCGATGAAGAAGGTCACCGCATCCCGCAGCGCGTCCGGCTCGACGTCGCGCAGGTAGCCGGCGAGGAGGCGCGTCTTCTCGGAGGTCCGGGTCGTGGCGGCGATCCGCCCGGCCACGAGGCTCCACCGGCGCATGGACGCGATGGTATACGCTCGCAGCCATGCGAGCCCGGAGCTGGTTCCCCGCCGCGGTGCGCGGTCGAACGGTGGTGCTGCGCCCGCACACGGGCAGCAACCTGCCTGCCTTCAAGCGCTGGTACGGCGACCCGGAGATCGCCCGGCTCACCCGCTACCAGGAAGGGCCGATGGGCGCCGCCGAGGTGGAGCGCTTCTTCGAGGCGCGCGTCGCCGGCGTCGGCTCGCTGGCGCTCGCGATCCACCTCGCGGACTCGGGCCGGCTCATCGGAACGTGCGCGTTCAGCCAGCTCGACGGCGACAACGGATCGGCACTCTTCCACATCACGATCGGGGAGCCGGACTGCTGGGGCCGCGGGTACGGCTCCGAGGCGACGGCCCTGATGCTCGATCACGCCTTCGGCGTCCTCGGGCTCCACCGGGTCTCGCTCGCCGTCTTCGAGTACAACGAGCGCGCGATCCGCGCCTACCGGAAGGTCGGCTTCAGCATGGAAGGGCGGTCGCGCGAGGCGATCTGGCGGGGTGGCCGCTTCTGGGACGAGATGCAGATGAGCATCCTCGAGGACGAATGGCGGGCCGTCCGCGAGCGCGCGCCCGGGCTGGCGCCCGCGGTCGACTCGGCGCCGTCGACGGATTCGGCGCCCGTCGCCGGGCTCGCGCCCGCCGGCGGCCTGGCACCGGCCGTCGAGCCGGCCCGCTGATGGCGAGCACGGGACCGGCTGCCACCGCGGCCCGGACGGCGTTCGCCGAGCAGGTGGCAGCGCCGGGACATGCCGTCGAGAACGCCCGGCTGGCGATGACCGGGCTCGAGGCGGCGTTCGCGGCCGGCTCCCTCCAGCGCACGCCCGCGCTCGACGCGACGCTGCGCGACCTGGCCGCGGCCCTGGATGCGGACACCGCGTCCGGCGAACGCCTGGGCGGCAAGTCGGCCGAGGCCGCCCGGTTCATCCTCCGCGCCATCGGCCGCGAGCTGGCCAACGCGTGACGGCGGCCCAGTCGGGACGGCGGGCCGCGACTGTCGAGTACGAGCACGTCTCCAAGAGCTACGCCCCGGCCAGGCTGCGCCGGGGCGCGCCGGGAGCCGTCAACGACCTGTCGCTCGCCGTCCCCGCCGGCAAGATCTGCGTCCTGGTCGGGCCGTCCGGGTGCGGCAAGACGACCAGCCTCAAGATGGTCAACCGGCTCATCGAGCCGACCGGCGGGCGGATCCTGATCGACGGCGTGGACGTCGCCCGGCGCGACGCAACCGAGCTCCGGCGTGAGATCGGGTACGTCATCCAGCAGGTCGGGCTCTTCCCGCACCAGACGGTCGGCGCCAACGTCGCGGTGGTGCCGCGGCTCCTGGGCTGGCCGGCGGCTCGTCAGCGCGAGCGGGCGGAGGAGCTGCTGGCGCTGGTCGGGCTCGATCCGGCGCTCTACCGCGACCGCTACCCGGCCCAGCTCTCCGGCGGCGAGCGGCAGCGCGTCGGCGTCGCCCGTGCCCTGGCCGCCGACCCGCCCGTCATGCTCATGGACGAGCCGTTCGGCGCGGTGGACCCCATCGTGCGCGAGCGACTCCAGAACGAGCTCCTGCGCCTCCAGGCGGAGCTGGCCAAGACGATCCTGTTCGTGACCCACGACATCGACGAGGCGATCAAGATGGGCGACCTCGTCGCGGTCATGCAGGTCGGCGGACACCTTGCGCAGTTCGCTCCCCCGGCCGAGATCCTCGCCGCCCCGGCGTCGGAGTTCGTGGCCGACTTCGTGGGCGCCGACCGCGGCCTCAAGCGCCTCTCGCTGACGCGCGTCGGAGAGCTGGCGCTGCAGCCGGTCGTGACGGCACGCGTCGGCGATCCCGCCGGCGAGGCGCGGGCCCGGACGTTCGCGGACCCATTCCCCTACCTGCTCCTGCTGGATCCGGGCGACCACCCGATCGGCTGGATCAACCAGCACCAGGTGCCCGCCTCGGGCACGCTCGATGCATCGCTCGCCACGCCGATGTCGCCGCTGCTGGACCGCCGCACGACGCTGAAGGACGCCCTCTCGATGATGCTCGACGCGGACGTCCAGACCGGGATCGTCGTCGACCGGGCGGGCCGGCTCCGCGGCGTCCTCACGGTGGAGGCGATCGCGGCGGCGCTCCGCCCCGGCGCCGATCCGGGCGGGATCAACGCCGGCGCGGCCGGCGCCGGCGGGTGAGCCCGGGGCGGCAGGCGCGATGATCGACTGGACCTGGCTCGCCGCCCACCTGGGCGTGATCGCCTACCGGACCGGCCAGCACGTCTACCTGGCCGGCATCGGGGTCGGGGTCGGGTTCGCGATCTCGTTCGCTCTCGCGCTCGTGGCGGCCCGCTACCGTGCCCTCTACCCGCCGATCAGCGCGCTCGCGGGGATCCTGTACACGATCCCGAGCCTGGCGCTCTTCGCCGCGCTGATCTCGATCACCGGCTTCTCGGTCGTGACGGCCGAGGTGCCCCTCGTCATGTACACGCTGGTGATCCTTGTTCGGAACATCGTCGCGGGCCTTGACGGCGTTCCGCGGGAGGTCCTCGAGGCGGCCGACGGCATGGGCCACACCCGCCGCCAGCGGCTCTGGCGGGTGGAGCTCCCGCTCGCCCTTCCCCTCATCGTGGCCGGGCTCCGGCTGGCCACGGTCTCGACGATCGGCCTGGTCACGATCACGGGGACCATCAGCGACGCGTTCGGCGGGCTCGGCTACTTCATCCTCGACGGCTACCACCGGGGCAGCTTCCCGACCGAGATGTACGCGGGGGCGGTCCCCTCGATCGTCCTGGCGCTGGCTGCCGACTTCCTGTTCGTGCGGCTCCAGCGGCGGATCACCCCCTGGGCACGCGCACGGGCGCTCGAGGCAACGTCGCCGTGAACCTCGTCACCGAGACCGCCGCCTGGCTCACGAATCCCGCCCAGTGGGCGGGCCAGGGCGGCATCCCGAACCGTCTCACCGAGCACATCCTGATCTCGAGCATCTCGCTCGCGGTCGCGCTGCTCCTGGCGCTCCCGGCGGGGCTCGCGATCGGCCACACGGGGCGCGGCGCCGGGCTCGCGGCGGGCATCGCGAACCTCGGCCGTGCGCTGCCGTCGCTCGCGGTGATCGCCCTCGCGATCCCCTTCACCGTGGTCATCGATCCCGTCCTCGGCGGGGCGATCCTGCCGACGCTCGTGGCGATGGTCGTGCTCGCGGTGCCACCCATCCTCGTCAACGCCTACACGGGGATCGCGGAGGTGGACCGCGACCTGGTCGAGGCCGGCCGCGGGATGGGCATGCGCGAGCGGGAGATCCTCGCGGGGATCGAGCTGCCGATCGCGCTCCCGGTGGTGCTCGGCGGGGTACGCTCCGCGGCGGTGCAGATCGTGGCCACCGCCACCCTCGGGGCGATCTTCGGGAGCGGGGGGCTCGGCCGCTTCCTCGTGGATGGGATCGCCCAGAACGACGACGGCCAGGTCTTCGGCGGCGTGCTGCTGGTGGCGGGCCTGGCGCTCGCGACCGAGCTCGCCGTCGAGATCCTGCA
>Ga0182027_10014662_pt1 | contig 10833 bp, 2 predicted proteins | sample 712E1DmetaG_FD_121300 | JGI IMG/M metagenome (GOLD analysis project Ga0182027, IMG submission 121300) | Permafrost microbial communities from Stordalen Mire, Sweden - 712E1D metaG (Illumina Assembly) | ecosystem: Environmental > Terrestrial > Soil > Wetlands > Permafrost | place: Sweden...
GGAACTCGCCTACAGCACTGAATTGCGGATTGATGACATACTTGCCGGTCTTATCGATGAAGCCAAATTGATTTCCTAATTTAACACTGGCCAGGCCTTCGACAAATGGTCCAACCGAGTCAAACTGATTGGGGATGACCAGGTGACCGCTGGTGTCGATATACCCCCATTTCCCATCCTTCTGAATTCCGCAAAGACCTTCGTTAAACGCAACCGATTGGGCAAAAATAGCATTGTTCGCAATCGCATCCAATGCTGGCAGGATTAGAACCTTGCCATCGGCGTCGATGAAGCCCCACTTTTGTGTCGTTCCATCCGCGCTCAGGCCTTGAAAGGGATAGATTCCTGGGTCCTGCACCTGGTAGGGTGGCGCGGGTCGATGGAGCCACCACCAGCCCACTCCGGCCAGAACTGCCAACAGCGCAACGAGTGCCCAGGTGACCTTTGTGCGCAGCGACATTGGTTGCGCAGGGACTGGAGCCACAGTCTCAACCGGGACATACGGCACGCACGGCGCTGCCGCTGCATTTTCAGCGGTACCTGCATGTAGCACCGCACCACATTTTCCGCAGAACTTGCGGCCTTCCGCAACTTCACTGCCACAATCTGGACAAAACATCGGTTTCCTCGCTCTCTTGTCGGTTCAACGTGTCCTTTTTGCCAAAGTCGCGATGGTAATCAGTCCGCCGGCCGCGATAGAGCAGAAGCCCAGCCCAAGCAGCCAGAAGCCGGCCCCAGCTACGGATTGAATCATCGGCACGAAAAACAGCGCCCCGATGACTCCAGGTCCAAACAGGGACCCGATCATCACCTGGAAGCCGCCAATCAACAGTTTCTGCGCGGAGGCGGCCTTCCTGGAAAAGTAGAACAGCACTCCCGAAGCAATGGCCGCCAACAAAATGAAATAGACAGCTCCTAGCAACTTGGCTACATCGACACCGGAGAGGCTGACATGACTGGCTCCCGACGTGCCCAACTGGCCGAGTAAACCTGAGAGCTCGCCGAGATCCGGCGAAGAAACCCACGGCAGGAAAAAGCCCACCGTCGCGGCGATTGCGCCAGCGCAGACAAATTTCTCTCCAAGCGTCAGGGAACTCAGGATCGACTTGCCCATCTGCGCAACTTCTGCCGCCGAGGGGGGCGGCGGTAGTGATGCCGTACGGGTCACTTGAGGCTCGCTGGTTGAAGCCGATCCAGACCGCAGCCTCGCGCCACAGAATTCACAGAACGAAACACTGTCAGCATTTGCCTTACCACAAGCAGAACAGTTCATGAACAGTCTCCTTCCAACATATATGTCCTAACATTGAGTGACCAAAGACATCGTGTTTCCTTGGAAATCCCCGGCCAACTGCCTGCGGCAAAACTACAAGGCATCCGATTCCCACAATTGGGAACGGCAATTCCAGTTGGAGAGAGAACGGCCATTTATACGATGCAAGTCACTCAATGTCAAAGAGAATCAGTCAGTGCATAGAAAATATCCAGCGAGCCCGCCAGCCATTGCGGGCAGATGTCCCGCCCATAAATGGCGACTCCCTGCGGTTCGCCGTAAGAGTGGCGAATTGGTTCATATCTCGACCAAACCAGATTGTCGCGACACCGACGTATACCGTTTTCCGAACCCCGTTTCCATCTCGTATTGGTGCCTCCCTACTGGATTGTGAGGCTGACCGCGCCCGAACTGGTCACCTGATGAGTTGAGGGAGGTGTTGTAGAGCCAGACCCTCCGCTGCTGCCCCCGCCGCAGCCCATACTGAGGGCCGCCGTCGCCAGCAGAACCAGCCCCAGGCAAGCCATAAGCCAGATGCCACGCACAACCAGTTTCCTCCTCATTAACCCAAGAGGCAGCAGAAGAATTGGCAGCAGAATGAACCCAGATGCCGCGCCCGAGACCGTTTCTGTAAAGACCACGATGATCTGATACACCCCTTTGGGCGTGGTCGAGGAGGTGGAGATCGTCACCGTATTGGTGGTCGAGGAGTAGCTACAGCTCGCTCCCGTGGGAAGATTCAGGCAGGTTACGGAGACACTAGTCACAGAGGACGGCATGGTCACCGGATAGCTGGCCGTGGAACCGGCAGCCACTGTCTCTGTGGTTGAGGTAATGGTTGGCGCGGTCGATCCGGACGAGGCGGAATCCACCTCGAATTGCCATGCGTTGGACGTTCCCCCGCCTGGTGCTGGATTCTGCACCGAAATAGCGTTGGTTCCAGCAGCGGCAGTATCAGCCGCTGGTACTTGTGCCGTGATCTGGGTCGCGCTCACGTATGTGGTGGTGAGGGCCGAAGTTCCCCAATAGACCGTCGAGCTTGCGATGAATCCCGACCCGTTGACCGTGAGCGGGAACACTGCACCGCCTGCGTTGGTATACGCCGGTGAGATGCCGTTGATTGCCGGTACGGGATTCGTTGGAATGCTGATCGTGTATGCGGCGGATGCCACGGCGCTGGTGGAGTAGCCGGTGGCCGTCGCTATCGCCTCCAGCGTTTCTGTCGATGAGACGGTGATCGCACCGCTGTACACCGTTGAACTGGTGGTCGGGGTGGTTCCATTGGTGGTGTAGTAAATGGTTGAGCCGGATGTCGCATCACTGATTGAGACCGTCTGCGCGGCGGTGTAGGTGCCAGCCACTGGCGAGAAGGTAGGCGTGGCGGCAAGTCCGATTACGTTGACGACGATGCTCTGCGTTACCTGCGTCGCAGCCGAGTAGTTAGTGTTACCCGCCTGATTGGCTGCCACCACTACAGTTCCCACTCCGGTGATCGTCAGTGTACTGCCACTGACCGTGCCCGGACCGGAGACGAGGCTAAAGGTTACCGCCAATCCGGAAGTTGAAGAAGCCGACAACGTGATGGGTGAAACCCCGTAGGTTACCGGCGAGGTGGGCTGTGTGAAGCTGATCGTCTGCGAGGCCTGGTTGACCGTGATGCTCTGCGTTACCTGCGTCGCAGCGGAGTAGTTGGCGTTGCCCGCCTGATTGGCAGCCACCACCACCGTTCCTGCTCCGGTGATCGTCAGTGTGCTGCCGCTGACTGTGGCCGGACCGGAGACGACACTGAAGACCACCGCATTGCCCGAGGCTCCGCCGGTTGCAACCAGCGTGATGGGTGAGACTCCGTAGGTTACCGGCGATGTAGGCGCGGTAAAACTGATAGTCTGCGAGGCCGTATTGACCACGAGGCTCTGCGTCAACTGTATCGCAGCCGCGTAGTTGGTGTTGCCTGCTTGGTTGGCCGAAACCACCACTGTTCCTGCACCGGTGATGGTCAGCGTGCTGCCACTGATCGATCCCGGTCCTGAGACAACATTGAACGCGACCGCAAGCCCAGAACTGGCGCTGGCCGACAGCGTGATCGGCGCGACACCATAGTTGACGGGCGATGCAGGCGCACTGAAGGTGATGGTCTGAGATTCTTTAGCTACGGTAACCGTAGCGGTTTGCGTGCCCGCTGTGTAGTTGCCCGCTGCGATCTGACTTGCCTGTAGAACGACACTTCCCGCGCCCGTCAGCGTCACCGTCGAGCCGGAGATGGTGGCTGGTCCGCTCACCACCGAGTAGGTGATCGCCCCCGAGGAGTTCGAGGTCGCCGACACCGTGAACGGTGCATCGCCGTAGGTGTGGCTCGGAACGGTGAAGGTGATCGTCGGGGCGTTGCCCGCGACTGTGAAGGTGGCAGTCTGCGTGCCAGCCGCGTAGTTGCCCGTAGCAACCTGGCTCGCCTGTAGCACCAGTGTGCCCGCACCCGTCAGCGTTACCGTCGAGCCGGAGATCGTTGCAGGCCCGCTTACCACCGAGTATGTAATTGCTCCGCTTGAGTTCGATGTCGCTGCGGCCGTGATCGGCGCGTCGCCGTAAGTATGGTTCGGCACGGTGAAGGTGATGGTTGGCGCTTGTCCCGCAACGGTGAACGTAGCGGTCTGTGTCTTGGCCGCGTAGTTGCCCGACGCAACTTGGCTTGCTTGCAGCACTACTGTTCCCATGCCGGTCAGTGTTACGGTCGAACCGGAGATGGTCGCTGGCCCGCTCACCACCGAGTAAGTAATCGCCCCGGATGAGTTCGAGGTCGCCGACACCGTGAACGGCGCATCGCCGTAGGTGTGGTTCGGAACCGTGAAGCTGATAATTGGCGTTTGGCCTGCAACAGTGAAGGTGGCAGCCTGTATGCTAGCTGTGTAGTTGCCAGCCGCAACCTGGCTTGCTTGCAATACCACTGTGCCCGTGCCGGTCAGTGTCACGGTTGAGCCAGAGATTGTTGCTTGCCCACTGACCACTGAGTATGTAATAGCTCCGGCTGAATTCGAGGTCGCCGACACTGTGAACGCTGCATCTCCATAAGTATGGTTTGGCACGGTGAAGGTAATGGTCGGAGCTATGCCGTTGACCGTGATGGACGTGGTTGCCGTCGCGGTGGTGTAGTCGGTTGTGTCAGTAGGAGTGAAGGTCGCTGTCAATGTGTACGCCCCCGCTCCAAGAACAGTGGCTTGTGTCACAGCCGAAGGTGTCCCGCCACTTATGGTTGCCGTATAGGCAAAGGTTCCCGCAAGATTGCTGCCGTTCTGGTTCGCTGTTGCGTCAAGCACTCCAGTGCCCAACGGAGTTCCATAAGTAAGGGACACGGGAGACGGGTTCCAAAGCACGGTGGGTGTAGACTGCACTCCAGCCCCCGTTAAACTAATCGCTTGCGGACTGCCAGACGCACTATCAGCTATCGAAAGTGTCGCTTGGCGACTTCCCTTGGCTTTCGGGGTGAAGGCAATCGTAACCAGACAGTTGCTGTTTGCCGGTAGTATCACCCCACTGCAACCGTCTGACAAAATGGCAAAGTCTCCGGCATTGGTTCCAGAAATGCTAGTGGAGATATTCGTCAGAGAGGCATTTCCACTGTTCGAGAGGGTCGCGACCGCTGTGGTGCTGCCAGGCATCGTCTGGTTTCCGAAGCTGAGCGGAGCCGGAGAAAGTGCTGCCAGCGGAGTGGCACCGTTACCTGTTAAAGAGATCGATTGGATCGTCGCGGGGCTTCCATAGCTAATCTGGACAGCATCCGATGCGGATCCAGAAGCGCTGGGTTTGAAGGTTGCGGAAATCGAGCAACTACCTCCAGCGACGATGCTCGATCCGCATGTGTTTGCGCTGATGCTGAATACTTGGCCAGACGTAAGCTGCACAGAGTTAATCGTTAGAGCAGCCGTGCCGGAATTGGTAAGCGCAAAGCTTTCTGCCGCGCTGCTCGTGCTGACTGCTTGGTAGCCAAAATCCCAGGCGGTCGGACTTACGGCTAATACAGGAGCCGGTTCCAACGTCAATAGTGCAACGCTTGAGCCACCGTTATAGGAAGCCATAATCGTCATGATGGTTTCTGACGGGACCAGCGAAGTGCTGAAGGAGACAGGCACACTTGTTGCACCAGCGGGGACTACAACCTCAGCCGGAGGCTGCGCCGCTGCATTATTCGACCAAACTGTCACAGTGGCTCCGCCAGTAGGCGCAGCACTGCTAAGAGTAACGGTTCCCGCGACGGTGCTGCCGCCGGAGGCGGAGGACGAACTCAAAACCAAGGATTGAAGGGACGAACTTCCCACGAACGGGTTTTGCGCAACAAACGCATCTGCAACCCCGTTGGTATCATTGGCAACAAGGTTGGTCGCCCCTGAAGCAAAGGCAATTTCTGACCCGCCTATACTCAAATTCGAGTTCGACGAGTATGTCGTATTGTTTCCAGATGTTCCGTTAGATGCCAAGCTCACTACAGCGGTCCGGTTCGCAACTACGTCTCTGAGTAGTACCTGCACGAAGCCGTCGAACGTAATGAACCGTCCGTCAGCGGACATGGCAGGATTTAAGAACTGCGACCACCCTCCCAAAGGCGTGCCAACCGAATCCACATCCACCAGGGTATTCTGTTGTAGCTGTCTGTCGTAGAGAAAGATATGCATAGAACTGCCATCTGTTGGTTGCGCGACGAGGTTTGTTGCCTGAGAAGTAAATGCAACAAACCGTCCATCAGCGCTGAGAGCAAGTGGCCAGCCCCCGTTATTGTCGTAGATATAAGCATTCGCAGGAACTCCACTGCTAGAAACGCTGACCAAGTAGGTTGTCCCGGCTTCGGCATCGCGAACAAATGCTTCACTCAGTCCATTCGTGTTCTGTGAAACCAGGTTTGTTGCATTTGAAACAAACGCAACATAACGTCCATCAGCACTAATTGCGACACTGCTTGTACCTGCGTTTGCCGGTGATCCATCTATTGCAGCACTGAGGAGTACGGTCTTCCCTGTCGTCCGATCACGCAGATATACCTGCATGCCGCTTACTCCGCTCACGAGGTTTGATGCATTGGATACAAAGGCTACAAACCTCCCATCCGCGCTGATTGCACCATTAAAGCTGGTTCCATTTGCAGGTGTACCATCCGGCGCAATATCCTCTCTCTCCGTAACGCCCTGGATCAAGTCTCGAACATAGACGCCATTCGTAACGTTCAGAACCGATCTTGGATAAAGGTTGTCCGCACCCGTCGAGAACACGACGAATCGTCCGTTAGCGCTTATGCTGCCACCATAGGTGTAAGAATCGGCAGGAACTCCGCTGCTGGACACGCTCACGGGCGTTGTAGTCAAGGATTGGAGATTACGGACGTATATTTCTGGATATGTGACGCCAGTCGTGAGATTTGTTGCGGATGAAGTAAAGACAACGAACCGCCCATCAGCACTCACAGAATCGGTAGCAACTGAGCTTGCACCATTTCCTTGAATGCCGCTGCTGCTCTTACTGACAAGTTGTACGGGGGAGGCAGGTGGAGTTGTAACTACCAGCGAAGAGGTATCTCCTGCGTGTGTCACCCCATTTAAATTTGTTCCACTCACGCTCAGGGTGTACACGCCGGGAACTGTCGAACCTGCGGTGGTTCCCACGGTTAAAGTTCCCCCAAACCCGGAGTAAACCGGCTGTGGGCTGAACGTTGGAGTAGAGTTTACAGGTGCTCCCGTGACGGACAACGTAATGGGACTGGATGCGCTTCCTGCCGCACTTGTTACGTCAATCTGGTATGTGGCAGTGGATCCGGCAGGTACTACCTGAGGCGAGGGACCTCCTCCTGGCTGAGACATGATGCTCGGTCCATAAAAATCGTCAGGCGCAGTGAAGTTCAAGGTAAAACTGATTGAACCCCCAGCGCCAACAGATTGTGTCGCAGACGGTGTCACTCTCGAAAGCGTCAAGTACGTTGGATTACTGGTGAAGGAGATACTGTAAGAACCGGGTGTCACGGAGAAAGAATATGCATCGTACCCCGTGTAGGATGTTGGTCCAACAAGTGAGTATTGGTATCCGTACGAGCTCGGGAGTGCGATGCCGTTCAGGGTAGCATTAACGTTTATCGTGCCTGTTGTCGGTTGAGTTGGAGTTCCAGTCCCAGTCAATGTGACAATCTGCGGGCTGCCGGGCGCGTTATCGTAGACAATGATTTGGCCAGAGCGTGTGCCGGTCGCCGTAGGTGCGAACGCAACCTGAATATTGTACGGCACCAGAGAATTAAGGATACTCGGCGGAGTAGGCGAAGGCAGGGTGAGCATGTAATCGCTCCCGGCAAGCAATGCGATACTGCTTACCTTCAACTGCCCACTCCCACTGTTCATCAGCATTACTGTCTGCGGAGAGCTTACTGAGCCAACAGCTTGACTGTTGAAGCGGACGATGCTCGGCGTTAGGGTCACAGCGGGTCCGGTCGCGGCCTGAACTACTGTCACAGAGACGAGATAAGTATGCGTCGCGCTGGCACCCATGCCGGTGACTGTGAGCGTATAGGTTCCCGTCGCCGCTGAAGAGGATGCGGCTACGGTTAACGCCGATTGGACGCCCGACGCTACCGTCGCAGGATTGAAGGATGCAGTAAGCCCTGATGGTACGTTCGATGCGCTAAGAGCTATATTCTGACCTGATCCACTGATTGTTGCCGTAACGATGTTGTAGCCGACGGAGCTGCCTTGGCTGACCGACTGAGACGACGGAGATACCTGGAGTGAGAAGTCGTTAACGACAGGAGCAGATACAGTCCAGGTTACTGGAGTGGTCGTGTGGCCGCTGGTTCCATCCGTATCTATCTGGCTATAGGTGCCTGCTACGGAATATGTCCTATTGTATTGGTAGCTACCATTTCCATCTGCATAGGTCTGAAGGACACTCAGGCTTCCGCCGGGAAGGGTGGCAGTGTGGGTAATTAGACCATATGGAGTAAAGCCCGTGTCTGTTTTGACAAACGAGGTGACGCCGAGGGTTCCGCTAGTGGGGGAAACGCTCAATTGAGGATATACGATGGTTACGGTGACGGTTATTGGTGTTGATGTCGAAGAGGAGAAGCTTGTACTGCCACCGTACCTCGCGGTAATCGAGTGAGACCCAAGACTCAGCACATTCGTGCTATAAGAGGCAGCCCCCACGTTGTTGAGGGCAATGGCTGGGCTTAGTGTGCTGCTGCCGTCATAGAAAGTCACGGTGCCGGTTGGTGTAGCGATGCTCGATTGCACGGTTGCACTGAGGGTGACATTGGATCCTTGAGTCACCTGTGTGGGCGATGCCTGAACGGTCACGGTAGGAGCCTGCGCAGCCGCACCAACCGTCACCTGCGTTGGGAAAGGTTCCGTTGCCTCATTTCCGGCGCTGTCAAACAAATGGGTTCCATACCAATACTTCCCGGCAGCAGTCGGTGTATCCGTGAATGTTACCGGAGTTGGGCCGTTCCCAGACAACGATTGTGGCGAATTCGCTGAATCAATTTCTTTCCATGCCCCAGGCACACCGTTGGCATCAGGAGCCCTCCACAATTCTGCGCGTGAAAGTGTGGACGTGCTCAAATCTGATGCACTATAGCTGATCGCTACACTTCCACCGAGCGACAGTGTGGTCGGAGTAACAGTCCACGATGATACCCAAGGTACAGTATCATTGATTATCTGATTGCTGACTGCTTTTTGCGTAGAAGGCAGGGAACCGATGCAAGACAGGTAATGAAGCACGGAGACTCGAATTGGTACTAATTGAAGCAGCTGAACCCAGCACCCTTCCACGTTGTTAATATAGGGATCAGTGCTGAGATAAGGGATGGGGATATTTAGAAGGGGAGCAGTGGTATCTTGACTCGGAAGATTCGCGATTCCGTAATCCGGTGAAGAAGTAATAGATTGGCTATTTTTAGTTACGATATTATCTGACTCACCGACCAGCCTTTGATCCCACGAAAATGCTATATCTGAGAAGTAATCTTCGATGGCCTGGATAGGAACCTGATTCATAGTTGGCGCAACATTGTTGACACCATACCCATCATAGTTCAGAACTTCGATCAGCCCCGCCCCGCCTTTTGATTCCGGGAGGAGCTCATTCATGTTGGTAGACTCCGAAAATTGACAACTAGTGCTCGAGGCAAGAAGAGCCAGTAAGGATTGCGGCGTCGCTAGCGGCGATCCAGCATGGGGCGTATCGACAGTAATAATGTTTGCGACGTCACCCTTATAGGCTGCAGCTCCGGAGCCCGGTGAACAGGAAGCCGCTTGGTAATTTGGAACGCTGTTAAATAGTCCATAACCGTAGTTGTAACACGCGCCAATTGACGCCATGTTCTCGACATATGCGCGGGCATCAAGCCCTCCCATGCTATGAGCAATTATGTTTACCTTAGTGGTGAGTGTTATTTGCTTTATGCTTTGGATGACTTGCGATATCTCGTAGGCTTTGTTCAATATTGATACTTGCGTTACGTTTGCGGAGGCAAAGGGAATTGGGTCCTGAGGATTTGGATCCATGAAATCGATCACAAAGAACCGCGCACTTGGGATGGTGGTCGGTAAGGGGATGGACGTGAGCGTCGTTTGTGCGCCCATCTGTGGGTTATCCTCTTTCCAAAGGCCAACTGTATTAGTTATGCTGTTATACGTAACCAGATAAACAGTCTGATCCGGGTACGCAGACTGTGGAAGAGAGTGAGGAAGAGCATCTGAATTGAATAGAGGTGCCCAGTCGTACGCACTTCCGCACCAACCATGCACAAAGAGAATAGGCCTGCTGGGCGGACTGACAGTCCCTTGGGAGTATGCATAATTTGCGCCAAATAGTATTCCTAACGCAACAAGAGCAATACAGGCCTTCCGAACCCAGTATCCAGTCGAAACGGACTTCCTCGCGACAGCACTCATCGCAAATCCTTTCATGCCCCTAAGAAGAGGGGGCGCAGCCTAACGCAGAAGAACTCTACGTTCATTCGCAGCAACGCAAAATGCACGTTTCTTGCACAGGATTGATCGGACGATAGATTGCTTGTTATTGAACCTAAAGCACCTAAAGATCTGCGACAGGGGTAATGTGCAGAACTGAAGGCTTGCGACACTGGCAAACTACTCGGCAACCAACGTCCTCAAAAAACGCAACTTCCGGATGCGGACAATATACACCTGAGGAGCTGACCGCCGATAAATTTGTGTAACATCGGTGTTCCGACTGTGCGCTTATCGCACATTTCCCTGTTTGGACAAGTCAGTTGGCCGTGCCCCATTGGTACCAGTTTCCCAAAAAGCAAGATGTTTTCATGCTGTCCCTTATTAGGGGTTTTGTCAACTCTTGCCCACACTTTAGTGTGTGGCAGGAAGACCAAAACCGGAGGCGCGGCGGTCCCGGAAGGGACGCAACCCCAAACTGCGAACCTACTACGAAGACGTGTTGTCGCGGTTGATTGCTGCGCGTGTCGAAAGCGGCCTTACTCAGCGCGATGTCTCGTTGCGACTGGGCATGGCGCACTCGTTCATGAACAAGTGCGAGTCAGGCGAACGCGCCATCGA
>Ga0182027_10014665_pt1 | contig 10831 bp, 6 predicted proteins | sample 712E1DmetaG_FD_121300 | JGI IMG/M metagenome (GOLD analysis project Ga0182027, IMG submission 121300) | Permafrost microbial communities from Stordalen Mire, Sweden - 712E1D metaG (Illumina Assembly) | ecosystem: Environmental > Terrestrial > Soil > Wetlands > Permafrost | place: Sweden...
CCAGGAACGCCTGCGCCAGCTCTGCGAGATTTACCACTATTTGACCGCGCAGGGCGTGGCGGGGCGTTGGAGTTATCTCTTCCATCCCAAGGTCACGGGCGACGCGGGGATGTATTACGCCCAGCGCACCAGCCACGACCGCGCGCGCGCATGCATCATCCTCAAGCACCGCGCCGCGCGGCCGGTGACGGTTTTCCCCGCTGGGTTGCTGCCCGATCAGGGCTACACGGTGGGCTTCGATTCCACGACGGCGCTGAGCGAACGCCGCGGCGAGGATCTGATGCAAAACGGGATCACGATCGACAAACAGGCGCCCGGCGAACTCATCTACCTCGGGTTGCCCGACCGGCCCGGCAGCGGGCGCGACCGGCAGGCTCCGACGGCGCCCGGGCGCGCCTTCTCGCGACGCGAGACGAACCTTGGCCATAGCGGTGTCGCGGTTTACTGGTCGCCGGGAAGCGACAACAATTGGGTCAGCAATCACAAAGTGCGGCGCGGCGGGTCCGTGCTGAGCCAGGTGAGCACCGGCACGTTCTTCTTCGACCACGCGCCGGGTTGGGATCCCGCGGCCGAATATGCCGTCCGCACCGTCGACGGCGACGGCAACGTCAGCCCCTGGACCGTGGCCCGTCCGCTGGCCGCGGAACGGCTCGAAGCCTGCGCGCTGGGCGGGCACTTCCCGCAAGCGGGTCGCGAAGGCTGGAGCGCCGAGGCGACCACCGACAGCTTGACCTTCACGCCAATGGCGTTCGTGCCGCCGGCCAAGAACCCGGCGGGCAATACCGGCGGCACCGGCAATCAGAGGGGCGGGGTGGAGGGTTATTGGGAAGCCGCCGGCACGGCTCGCGTTGGGCGCGGCTGGCAGCAGGCCTCGCTCGCGGCCGATTGCGTGCGAACCTGGACCGCGCCGCAAGCCGGACGCGTGCGCGTGCTGGGGCGCGCCGCCAAGGAAAAATACCGCAACAAGGCCGGCGGGCCGCTGCCGCTGCGCGTCCTGCTCAATAGCCGGCAGGTCTGGCCCGAGGGAGGCAAGGCCGCTATCGTGACTCCTGGCGATCTGCATGGCGCGCCGCACGATCTGTTGCTCGACGTGGCGAAGGCCGACAAGCTGCGTTTCGTGTTGGGGCGGGGACATTCGCCGGAGAATGACGTGGTCGCCTGGATGCCGCGCATTGTTTATCAGGAACCCGAGCCGGTCGGGCCGGCGGGCGGCGTGGTGCGCATCCGCTGCGGGGCGGGCGAACCGTACACCGACGCGCTGGGCAATGTGTGGTCTGATGACAAATACTTCAGCGGCGGCGAGCCGCTGGCCGCGACTCACGAAAAGATCGAGGACGCCCAACCGACGGCGGCCGACCAGCCACTTTATCAGGGCGGCCGCCAGGGGCATGATTTCAGCTATGCGATCCCGCTGCCGCCGGGCCTTTACGCCGTGCGGCTCAAGTTCGCCGAGCCGCGTTATGAATATTTCTTCCAGCGCCCGATCTGCCTCGCGATCAACGGCCGGTCCGTCATGAACAATGTCGATATCTGCCAGGCGGCGCGCGGGGCGCGGCGGGCGCACGAACGCGTTTTCCGTTACCTCGTCCCCGACGCCGATGGCAAACTGGTGCTGCGCTTCACGGGCGGCTTCGAGCCGCTGGCCAAAACCGACCGGGCGATGGTCCAGGCGATCGAGGTTCTGCCCGAGATCCGGCCCGCGCTGGCGGGTGCTGATAAAGTGGCCGCGTCACGCGACCTTCAGCCGGAGCACTCGGCCGTGGTGCGCGTCGACGCCGGCGCGACGGGCGAGCACATCGATTGGAATGGCTTTGTCTGGAACGCTGATTATGGTTGCGCGGATGGCCGGACGATCAACTCAACTCAGCCGGTCAGTCAGGCCTCGCCGACGCTGCACGACCAGCGGCTTTACCAGACGGCTCGCGCCGGCCGCAAGTTGACCTATACTTTCACGTTGCCGCCGGGGCTTTACTCGGTGCATCTCAAGTTCGCCGAACTGTGGCTGGCCCAGGCCGGCCAGCGTCCGATGAACGTCACGGTCAATGGCCGGCGAATCGCCGAGGGCTGGGACCCGGCCACGGCGGCGGGCCAGACCGGCATGGCCGCCGATTTGCGCGCCGAAAACGTGACGCCGGACAAGGCCAACCGGATCACGATTCAAATCGAGGCCGCCGGGGCCAATGAGGCGATCGTGCAGGGGATCGAGATCGAGTAAATTTTCTTCAATAGTCCAGGTTCGCGCCAAAATCCGGAATCTTGCCGGCTTGGACCTCTTGGCGCCAGCGCTCCAATTTCGCATCCTTCCAGAATTTGCCGCAAAGCTCGAAGTAGGTGAGAACTACGGTTTTTTCGCCCTTTTCCAGGAGTTCCTTGGCCAACGTCATGTTGGGCCCGAAGGAGTCGAGCTGCGGCGACCCGGGCGACTTGCCGGCCTCCAGCAGGCATTGCCTGGCCTGCTTGAGATCCCCCTTCTTCAGCGCCAACCGGCCCAAAACCAGATTGCCATGATGGATGGCGTTGCCATAGTTCCAGTCGCTCTTGTCCTGCGCGGTCCGCAAGGACTCACGCGCATAGCGTTCGGCTTGGGCCTCTTCGCCCGCGTCTAAAGCCGCCTTGGCCAGATCTTCCAGCATACATTGTTTTTTGTTCGGCATGCTTTCCTGATCGTAGGCTTGCTGAAGTTGCGCATACTGCTTTCGCGCGCTTTCGGCGTGGGCCTCTGCCGCCTGTTTCGTGTGACCTTGCAATCCATAAAGCTGCCCCAACCGCTCGCTCCATTCCGGATTCTTGGGATCCAGCGCCTTCGCCTTCTGGAGGAGTCTTTCCGCCGTCGCTCGTTCATAGATTAAGAAGTAATGGGCGGCGTTGCCCAAGACGGCTGTATCGGTGCTCCTCTTGTCAGTGTTTTTGAGCCATAAATCCCGGCCTTTGCCGTAGGTTTCAACGTCCAGGGTCGGGTCCAATTGCGCGAAAGGCAGGCCGGCCAGTTGACTGGCCGGCTGGTGTTCGATGATCCATAAGACATGATTCCCCCGCTGGCGACGCAGGGCTTCGGATTCGAACGACTTGGTAAAAAGATAGCCCAGGATCAAGGTCTGACTGGTCAGGTTGTCGGGGTGCGAGAGGAGTTGCCGCTCAATCCGCGCGGCTTTTTCGGCGCTCAGCGCACTTCCACGAATGGCCAGCATGGAGGGATCGTCTTTCATAAACGCGTCCTCCGGGGCGCTCGGGGATTGTCCGAATACCCCAAGACATGGGATGGCCAAGAAAAACACGAGTGCTCGCAGACCGTGGGAAACCAGACCCATTTCATTGCTCCATTTCTTAAGCGAAATCGGATCATTCACTTCAAGCCCAATTATCAAAAGTTATGAATTGGTTTCAAGGCATTTTTCGCGGCATGTCGTGGGGACTCCTCGATCCTTCGCGTTATTGAGCCCCGTCAGGGCTCGGAGGGTGTGGCGATGCGCTGTCCGTGGGTTCCCTCCGGTCACCCACGGCTACTCACATTCGGCCCCGTCGGGGCCGAAAACAAGGACAATCATGGGTCAAACGAAGATCTTCTGATCCAGCTTAAAGGATCAAGATGGGACTTGACGGCGCCGTCGCCAGCACAAGAAGGGATTTCGTCAAGTCGACGCTCATTCGAATAGTTTTCGATATTGCCCGTAGCCTTCTTTTTCCAAGTCCTCTTTGGGAATAAACCGCAACGCGGCGGAATTCATGCAGTAGCGCAGACCCGTGGGCTTGGGGCCGTCATTGAAGACGTGTCCAAGATGCGAGTCCGCGCGGCGGCTGCGGACCTCCGTGCGCGTTGTAAACAGGCCCCGATCCGTCTTTTCCACGATGTTCTCGGGCGCCAGCGGCTTGGTGAAGCTGGGCCATCCCGTGCCGGAGTCGAACTTGTCCAGCGAACTGAACAAAGGTTCTCCCGAAACGACGTCCACGTAAATTCCCGCCCGCTCATTGTTCCAATACTCGTTCTTGAACGGCGGCTCGGTTCCCTTTCCCTGCGTCACTTCATACTGGAGCGGCGTCAGCGTCTTCTTGAGCTCTTCGCCGCTCATCGGCTTGGTTGAAGGGACGTTTTCCTTTGGCGCTTGCATCGGCTTGTCATTCATGTCCTTGTCGCCTCCCCAAATCTTTTCCAGATACTGGTCGCGCCCGGAGCGGTGGCGATAGTAGTGATAGCGGATCGGGTTCTTCTTGTAGTAATCCTGGTGATAGTCCTCAGCCCTGTAAAAGGGTCCGGACTCGATGATCTCGGTCACGAGCGGTCGATCGTATCGCCCGGATTTTCCAAGCTGCCGTTTCGATTCTTCGGCCAGGCGTTTCTGTGCCTCGTCATGGTAAAAAATCCCCGACCGATATTGCGCTCCCCGGTCAACGAACTGCCCGCCGCCGTCGGTCGGATCGATTTGTCGCCAGAATGCGTCCAGAAGCTGCGCGTAACTGATCTTCGTCGGGTCATAGACGACCTGGACGGCTTCGACGTAGCCCTTGGCCGCGTAGTCCTCATACGTCGGATTCTGGCCGGTTCCCCCGATGTAGCCCGCATCCACATGCACGACCCCCGCGAGTTTTTCGAACGGCGCCTGCATGCACCAGAAACAGCCCCCGGCAAGGGTCGCCGTTGCCTTTTGCGCTTCGGCATTGGCCGGCGCCGACAGGCAGGCAAACAGGCAAAGGCTTGCCGGCAATAAAGTCATCAATAAGTTTCTCATGGATTACCCCCCTCCTCTTTCTGTGAAAGGCAGAAAAACACTTACTTAATAACCGGGATTGAATCCCGAATCCCATCAGCATGCGAACATAAAATGATGGGTCTGCGTTCCCTCCTCCCCGACCTCGCAAGTATAGCATTCTTCTCTGATTTTATCAGCACAATCAGTTGATCGGTCCCCCCGCGGCCGTTCGGATCCATCGTGAAACACTGGACAAGTGCGCCCAACAAAGCTAAAATCAAGGTGAAAGGGGTCAATGATGAAAAAGATCACTTTTGCTCTTCTGGTAATATTTGGGTTGAGCGCAGGGACGGCTTCAGCCTTGACGATCGTCCGCCAGGACGGTCAGGCGGGAGCCCGAACGACCCTCGCCGGGGCGATCGCGGTTGAACCCGATGGTGGAACCATCCAAATTCAACAGTTCAACGGCCCCTTCAGCGAGGCCACGCTGACTCTTTCCAACCGGACCTTGACCGCCACCACCGCGACCCATCCGGTGATCCACTGCACGCAAAACACCGGGATTAACGTGACCAATGGCCAGGTCCAAAAGGTGAATCTGATCGGTGTCCCGGTCACGAGTCAATTTGGCATTAAAATCGCCGGATCGGCCACGGTCAATGACTGCCAGATCTCCACCTTCAGCCAACGGGGCATCTCGATCAACGTCCCCGCGGGCCAGGCCTGCACGGTCAGCAACACCTTTGTTAATGTCAGAAATGCGGCCGACTCGGTCATTGGCATCGATAACCAGGGCGGGGTCACCCTCAACCATTGCACGCTCATCGGCAACCCGATTGAAGGCATTACCTTTGCGAACATTAATGTCAACGTCAATAACGCCACATACACCGCGTCCAACATCACCGTTCAGAACTGCATCCTCCAAGGCTGTGATCTCAGCATCGGCGCCTATGGCCTGACCAACGCCACCTTTGCCCTCAATCACGCCTACAATAACCTTTATCCCCAATGGCAGTATATCAAGTGGAACAATAATAACAGCGATGGCGTGCTGGGAACGGGTGAGATCCAGAACGTGGATCCGGTTTACCGCAACCCGGTGCATAACGATTACCGGATCGCGCCGATTTCTCCCTGCGTCGGCGCGGGCGCCGGCGGATCCAACATCGGGGCGGACATCACCACGCTCGCCAACGCTCCGGCCCCGACCGATGGCGACACGCTGGTCGGCGCCGATGCGTTGGGCCGGGTGCTGCCCGGATACGCCACCTGCGGGCCGAAGAACCCGGGCCGCTTTGTCGGCGTCCAATTCGAAGCGTGGGAAGGGCCGGGCATCGGCTATGGCCCCTATGACATCAGCCAGATGTTGGCGCAAAACCCCAATCCGACATGGCCTGGAGCCCAGGGGACCTGGTTCTGGTGGGGGCAGCCGGAATTGGGCTATTACTATTCCAACGACAACACCGTCATCCGCCAGCACGCGCAGATGCTCAACGACGCCGGCGTGGATACCATCATCGTCGACTGCACCAATGTTGGGTTTACCTTCCAATCCAACTGGATCGTTTATTGCGCGGTCTGGCAGGCGATGCGCAATGCCGGCGGCGCCACGCCGCAGATTTGCTTCCTCGTCGCGAATCAAGCCACGGCCCAAAATATCTACGATAATTTCTACAGCCTGAACTTATACCCCGATCTCTGGTTTAAGTGGGGCGGCAAGCCGCTGATGGCGACCCAAGATTGGTACGGAAGCTACAGCGCGACGCTGCAAAATTTCTTCACTTTCCGCCAGTCCTGGGCCTGGACCCACACGGGCCGGCCCTATTACAACAAATGGTTCAGCTCGAACACCAGCGGCTATCACAAATGGCCCTGGCTGGACGACTACCCGCAAAACTTCGGCTGGACCACCAATTCCTCGCTCGCCGAGGAAGTCGTCGTGGAATGCGCGCAGCATCCCGATGAGCTGGCCTACCCCACCACGAGCGGCGGCATCGGGCGCAGCTTCAGCACCACCGGATACGGCAACGGCAGCGAGCCGACGCCGGGCCAGCCGGGACCGTTCGCCCAGACGCCCAATGGCGTTTACTTCAACACCCAATGGAGCCGCGCGTTGAGTCTCAATTGGGATACCAATGCCTTCATCTGGATCACCAGTTGGAACGAATGGATCGCGCAGGAACAGATCGCCACGGACACCTCCCATAAGTTGTTGGGCAACACGATTCCGGTCGGCGGGGCTTTTTTCGTGGATCAGTACGACCAGGAGTTCAGCCGCGATGCCGAGCCGATGAAAGGTGGCCATACGGATAATTACTATTACCAGATGACGGGTAATATCCGCCGGTTCAAGGGCGTCCATCCCGATCCCATCGCCAACGCGCCGATCACCATCGCCATCGACGGCCAGTTTAGCGATTGGACCAATGTCACCCCCGTCTACCGCGATTACGTCTCGGATGCCTGGCAGAGAAACACGGTGGATTGGAATGGCTTGAAGTACGACAACAATACGGGCCGCAATGACTTCACCGTGCTGAAAGTCACCAACGACGCCAACAACGTTTACTTCTACGCCGAGTGCCTGGACAATATCTCCCCCTGCACCGATCCAAACTGGATGTGGCTGTTCATCAACAAGGACATGGACTGGACCACGGGCTGGCAGGGCTATGATTACCTGGTGAACTTTTCACCGGTCAGTGCGACCCAGACCACGTTGAAGCAAGCCACCACCACCGCCTGGAGCTGGACCACGCTCAGCAGCACGATTGCCTATGCCGTCAACGGCAACAAGATGGAGATTTGCATCCCGCGCGCCAGCCTGGGCCTTGGTTCAGGAGCGACCGAGTTCTACTTCAAGTGGGCGGACAACGTTCAGACGCCGGGCAACATCGCGGATTTCTCGATGGTCGGCGACAGCGCCCCGAACCGCCGTTTGGCCTATCACTATAAGAGCAATGCGGTGCCGGTGAACAATTTCGTCCGCTGGTTCAACGTCTTTCAATGAAAACAGGCAACGTGGCTGGAAGTTTTTGTCGCCTCAATGGCCCGCGAGCATCAAGCGGCAGGCCGCGAAGGCATAAAACGCCAGCAGCCCCAGCGCATTCCGGACGCCGTGATTCTTGATCAGCAGCCGCCCATTGAAAACCCAGACGGCATGGCCATCGGCGGGCCAGGCGCGCGGCACAAACCGGCCCACCCGTTCACGGTATCGCGGGTATTCGTCGGGGAAACGCTTCGCAAGCACCGCTTCCTCCCGACGCACCCGGTTGACCAGGTAAAAATAGTAGAACACCGTGTAAACGGCGGCCAGCCAGAGCCGGCCGGTCAGCAGGGCGGGGCCCAGGAGAATAAAATAGCGGCCCAGATACATCGGATTGCGCACCAGGGCATACGGCCCGCGCGTGGCCAGGACCTTGTTTTTGTTCAGCGCCGCGAAACACCAGAGCTGCATCGCTTCGCCGAAAAAGGAAAGGCCGGCGGCGGCCGCGAACCACTTCCTCTGGCTCACGGCGAGGATGCCGGCGGCGCATAAACAGGCCAGCGGGACGCGCGCCGCAACCCACAGCTTGCGCAGCGTGGCGCTGCTGAAGAACGCGTGCAGTGGATAGCTCAAACCCCGCCGGTTGTCCATATCTTCCAAAGTCTCCATGAGCAATTTTCCTTTTCACGACCAGAGACAACATTCCCCTCCTTGCCTGAGCCGGTTCAGGAATCGATTTTAGTTAGCAAAGATTACCCGAAGATGATGGGAAAGGAGCACGCGGATTAATTGCAGACCACCCGTGAGGGACGAGGAGACATAGGGGTTCTTGAAAGTTCTATTCCAATTGTCCTCGTCGTCGGTAATATTGGATTTCCATCGATTATGATTACGATGACGAGCACGAGCACGAGCACGAAAAATCAGGATGAAATTCTCTGGAATTGCTCTAATTGCGGGGCGCGCTTTTCAGGGGCGGGCTCCATACGCGGAAGGCTTGCCGGGCGAAACGCTTGACCACGCCGCTGATGGAAAACCGCTTCTTGCCGATCAGATAGGAGTGGATGGTGTCATTGAATTTTTCGTGCCAGTGCGCCGGGATGCCCTGCTTGCCAACGACGGCGCCCACGATGCTGCCGGCCGTGGCCGCCGTGCAATCATTGTCCATGCCCATGGCCACGGTTTCACCGATCGCCCGGGTAAAATCCGTGCCGCCGATGGTCAGTCCCCAGACGACCAGGCAGGCGTTGTTGATGGTATGAACCCCATGCATCCCCTTGAAGCGTTCCTCCATCGCCGCGCGGGCCTGGCGGTGATTGGCGATCCGCGGCGCCACCTTCAGGGCCCAGCGCACGGCCTTGGCCAGGGCGCAATCCCGGGGGATCTCGGTCAAGGCGATCTGGAGCGCTTCGACCGGATGCTTGACGCCAAAGGCTGCGGCAATCGCGGCGGAAAAGAACATCTCGCCATAGATGCCCTGCCGGCGGTGGCTCAGATACGCATCCTGATAGCCCAGGGCGGCGGCGCGTTCGGGCCAGCCGGGCGCCATATAACCCCAAGGGTCCGAGCGGATATCGGCGCCGATCCACTCGCAATAAGGGTTGTCCTTTTCGCCGCACGCACGGGCGGGAACCCCTTTTTTGAGATTCGCCAGGGCGATCTCCTCCGCCGTGCAGGCGTAGGGGAGATATTTCAGCCAGGCCCGGCCAACCTCTTCGGTGCCGAAGTCCGGCCCAAATTCCTCCATGATCAGAAGCCCCAGAAGCGTATAGCACAGATCGTCGTCCACCGGCACCCCATCCATTTTATCCAGCGTGAAGCTTTCGCGCGCGCTGACCCCATAGTGCAGGACGAAGGGGTCGGTCACATGGCGCCAATATTCGACGGGCGGAAAGGGCTGCTGATTCTCCCGTGAGAGCGCCTCGATCTTTTCCACCGGCCAGAACTCGACCGGCGCCCCGAGCGTGCAGCCGGCCATCCGCCCCAATAAGGCGCCTTGCAGCTTTTCCAGGTAGAGCGCTTTATCAAAGCGGGGCCACAATCGGCGCGGCCCCGCCGGCCGCAAAGCGCGAATCCGCTCCAAGTCATTGGGTTCGCGCTTGGCCAGAGGCTCGTCAATGGCCCGCTTGCGCAGGTCGGCAAGGGCCGATTTCAGGCACTTTTCCACCCTGGCCAGAATCTTCGAGAGATCCTTTGCGCCATGCTCGTGTTTCAGTTGAGCGTATTCAGTCAACCGCTGCGTGAGCTGTTGGTAGTTGGGAATGCGCGGATAGGCCACGATAAACACCTTCGATTAAGATTACGATTACGATGACGAGCACGAGCACGAGCACGAAGAATCAGGAGACGACTTCTCAGAAGCACTCTAAAGGTACAGCTCCGGCCTGAGCACGCCGATGCAGGGCAGGTTGCGGTAGTGTTCCTTGTAGTCGAGTCCGTAACCGACGACGAAGGAATCGTCGATTTCGAAGCCAAGGTATTTGACATTGAGCCGCTGCAGGTGCTGTTTGCGTTTGCGCAGCAGGGCGCAGACTTCCAGGCTGGCCGGCCGGTGCAGATTGAGCAGGTCGTGGATGACGTGCAGAGTGCCGCCGGTGTCGTAGACGTCCTCGACGAGCAGCACGTCGCGTCCCGACAGATTCTGGTCGACGTCCTTGGTGATGCGCACGCCGGGGGTCGGCACGGTGCCGCCCTTATAGGAGGAGGCGCCGACCAGTTCGATCTGGTGCGGGATGATGATGCGGCGAATCAGATCGGCCAGAAAAATCACGCCTCCTTTCAGGATGCTGACCAGCACCAGGTCGCGCCCTTCATAGTCGCGCGAAATCTCCTCGCCGAGCTCGGCGACGCGCCGCGCGATCTGGTCTTCGGTCAGCAGAACCTGCTCGAGATCGTGCAGGGCGGGGATCAGGGGGGCATGTAATTCCATGGTGAAGCCTATGGCCTTACGAAGATCGGGATTTTGATTATTTGCCCAGATACGTGCCGGTGCCGCTGGGGGTGAAGAACGTGCGGTTGACCTCCTGGCCATCCATCAGCTCAATCTGGATGCCGTGCTCGATCCATTGCCAGGTCTCGTATTGATGGCCGTCACGCATGACGGCCGGCTTGCGCTCGCTGGGGTCGCCGTACTGGCAGACGAGTTTGGTCAGGCCCC
>Ga0182027_10014666_pt1 | contig 10830 bp, 6 predicted proteins | sample 712E1DmetaG_FD_121300 | JGI IMG/M metagenome (GOLD analysis project Ga0182027, IMG submission 121300) | Permafrost microbial communities from Stordalen Mire, Sweden - 712E1D metaG (Illumina Assembly) | ecosystem: Environmental > Terrestrial > Soil > Wetlands > Permafrost | place: Sweden...
CGCCCGTGAAGGTGGCAAGCAAGTCAACATTCAAGGCGATACACCTTGCCAGCGGTGAACATCCGGCGGGCGGTTCCTGACACGGCGGAGGCCATGTAGCACTTGCCAGCCGCTAATCCTTGCGTTGCCGGACACTGTTTGTTTCAATCGTCAGCGTTCCGAAAAAGCGAATGTAGAGACACCAAAACAACAAATTTGCGTAGCTTCGGCTGCTGTCACTCACGAAACGGGAAATTTCGACCACAGGACAGCGTTGAAGGCACGCCCACATCGGGCGTGTCTGAAAACGTTCCTGTGGAGGCATTCCCGTGCCTGTGAGGGAGCGTGAGTAGGTCACGCCCCTTTTCTTTGGGAGCAGGCGAAGACGCGGAGGGAAATCGCCTTGAAAATACAAATTCAGTTCCTTGCCTTGATCGCGCTCGTCATGGCAGCGGCGATAAAACTACCAGCGCAGACCAACACCGCGAAGCAGCCACACAAAGACATCTTTGATACTATCGCGACAAATGACATTGGTTTCGGGCCGGATGCAACGAATCATCCAGCCGTAAATTCTTTTGATGCGTTGGATTCAACGAACGGTGTCCCTGGCAACACGATTGAAAAAACGAGAGCAAAAGCAGAAAAGGGAGATGCGATTGCTCAATACAGTCTGGGCGTGTGCTACTACCGTGGGCTGGGTGTTGCAAAAGATACCGGTGAAGCCATGAAGTGGTTTAGCAAAGCTGCCAAGCAAGGGAATGTGGCAGCGCAAATGTTTCTCGGCGTTTGTTACGCCAATGGAATTGGAGTTCCTAAAGACGAAGATGAGGCGGCAAAGTGGTATCGCAAGGCATCTGAAAATCCGAACCAATCCGTTATTGTTGAATTTCTGCGTTCTAATGCTGAACAATTGGACGCGGATTCGCTAACTACTCTGGGTTTGGCTTACTATTTTGGAAACGGTGTCCCCCCAGATTACAATGAAGCAACGAAATGGTTTCAGAAGGCCGCAGAGCAAGGAAATGTAGAGGCTCAATACTATCTCGGGACTTGCTACGGAAATGGTGAGGGTGTGGAAAAGGATTCAGGCGAGGCTGTGTTGTGGTTTAGCAAGGCTGCAAAGCAAGGCGATGCGCGCGCTCAATACTCTCTTGGCATAGCTTGTTGTGATGGTGTCGGCGTGGAGAGAAACGAAGTCGAGGGCGTCAATTGGAAACTCAAGGCCGCTGCACAGGGTCTCGCAGGCGCTCAATACGAAGTCGGTTCTGCCTATTTTAACGGTCGAGGTGTCGCCAGGAATTATGTGCAAGCCTATATGTGGATGAGTCTCGCATTGGCTCAAGGCAACGTAACTGCCGGAAAATATATGCCGGTTGTCGAACAGAAATTAACACCGGAGCAAATCGCCGAAGCTCAAGAATTGGCAAGAGAGTTCAAACCGCACAAGGAAACCGGCCCTGCGAACGCCACTTCACTCCAAAGCCCAAGAGCTACCGGCACGGGATTTTTCATCACGGGCGATGGTTATTTGATCTCCAATTATCACGTCGTCAAGGATGCTACGCAGGTTCGTTTGCTCACAGGTGCAGGTCTTATCGCTGCCAAAGTGGTGAGGGTGGATGCGGCCAATGATCTGGCGTTGCTCAAAGCGGACGGGCGGTTTGTACCGTTGCCGATTTCACCCAGCCGGACAGTGCAATTGGGTGGCACGGTGGCGACAATTGGTTTTCCCGACATTGGTTTGCAAGGTTTTTCACCCAAGCTGGCCAAAGGCGAAATCGCCTCGCTGTCCGGCATACAAGATGACCCGCGATATTTCCAAATCAGTGTGCCGGTGCAGCCGGGCAATTCGGGCGGCGCGCTGGTGGACGAGCGCGGTAACGTGGTGGGCATCGTATCGGCTAAATTGAACGCGCGGGCGGCACTGGCCGCGAGCGGGCAGTTGCCAGAGAACGTGAATTATGCGGTGAAGAGCAGTTTTCTTTTAAGCTTCCTTGAGTCTGTGCCCGAAGTTTCCGCCAAACTGAAAACACCGAATACGTCCGGCGAACAATTTTCGGATGTGGTGAAGTCGGCACAACAGGCGGCGGTGCTGGTGCTGGTGTATTGAAATTCTAAAGGTAAAAAATGATTCACAACACGCTTGTCCTGATTGCGATTGTGGCTGCCTCACTGTTCGTCCCTTTTTGTTGCTGGTCTTTGGGGTTGCGGCCTCGCAAAGATTTTAGGGAGTGGTGGGGCGCCTACGGTGAAGGCATCGCAATGCTCGTCGGCGTTTTGCTGGTGATTATAGCCATATTCCGGCATTGGATGTACGACTTTTGATCTAAACTCACTTCGGCATCGTGTTGAGCCGCTTGGCCAGATCCCCCCGCTCGACTGTGGCCTCGTTGTAGGTCACCCGCAATCCCGCGAGCTGCCGTTGCTGTCAATCGCCGTCATGGACATTCGCAGGCCGCGTCTGTAAGTTCCTCGTCATAGCGCGGTTTTAATTTCAGGCGACGCGATGCTCCGGCAACGATGAAAACCAACTACCTCAAAACTGGCACGCGCCGCCGCAAAACTTTTGCTGACGGCAGCCATGTGATCGTGAGCGGCAGCGGCTACGAAATCTTTGAGGGCATCCCCAAATTCAAAAAGGCCAAGCTGAAATTCAAACCCGTGAATTTGCCATCATCATCGCAAAGCAATTCTCCGGGCGCAAAATCGTAAAGGCAAACCCCGGAGCCGGGCGGCGGGTGCAATGTGGAGCGCAGCCGGATGATGCGCACATTGCGCCGGTGCGGATTGAACGGGACTTTTTCGAGCGGCAATGGTGGTGGGGGGATGAGTTCTGACAGGTCTGTTTCCTAAAAGCAGCTTCAGATACAAGTGGGGAATTGTGCAGAGTGCTTGTCTCTCAAAAACGCCCCGATTTCGCGGAAATAGTCTTGGCTCTCGCTGACAGGATGGCGAGTCACGAAGAAAAAAGTTTGTTCGTTGCGCCGACACAGCAGGATTTTCTTCCGTTCAATTGCCTGATCAAACCACCCCCCTGCGATGCGTGACCAGATGGGGAGCAATTTCGTGCCGTCGGCCAGTTCGAGCCCATAGAAAACAACAACCGATGGCCGATAAAAAGCGCATCGCTCCTTCAAGACATCCGCGCGTGGGCTTAGAATCTCGGCGAGATAGGACTGACGGGAACTAAGTCGATCCAGATTGGACCAGCGATTGTAGTTCCAAGTTACAGTGTCCGGTGACGGCAACGGTAACAATTCAGCCAAACACGTATCACCCGTGGATGATCCAAGCTGCGTGCTTTGGTAATCAACGATGGCCTTATCGTCATCACACTCGCCGCGAGCGAGAAGCAACATGCGGATTAACTGCTTCCAAGTGGCCTGAATGTTGGCGCGTTCGCCGTGCCAAGCGTAATTGCCGGATGCGGGATAAAATGTTGGAGCGTCTTCCAGTTCTTTTTTTCCACGCGCCGCCCATACAGCGAGCCGTTGTTCAATCTCGCGCTCGGTTCTACCGCCTGCCTCCTCGATTCCGACAAACCATATTGGCGCGCTCCACCGGCCATAGCCGAAGAAAGACTCAATGTAATTGTTAAGAGCCGATGGATTGAGCATATATCTCCCCAATTCTAATTAAGATGGAGGCGGCGTGTCGCTGCGACCGAAACCCGACTATTTTGCGCGGCATCGAGGATTTCATGGGATGGGTGCCTGAGAAGCGGGTGCCGGCTTGGGCGGGGCGAGATCAACGCGAAGGTCCTGGGCAATGCTGGCGATTTCGTTTTCTGGAAAGCGGGCGAGAAGGAATGAAATAAGATCGTCCTGCCGAATCTGGCCGAACACCATACGGTAAACCGCAAGGGATTTACGCAAAGCCTCCATGCGGTCTTGATCGCGGCTCAAGGGCAACGCCGGAACATGGCGTTGAATTTTCGCATGGCCGGGATAAATCCAAAACGGCGTGAGGTCCGTCGCGCCGTGCTGGCGTTTGGCGAGCGCATCGCAAAACATCTGCTCCCAAGGGTCCTGACTAAACGATGAAATACCTGATTGAGCATGCTGGCCGGCAACATTTTTGCGAATGGCGTGTCCTTTGTAACGATGCACGCGGCCCTCACGTTGCTCTAAATCAACCGGGTTGGATGGTAGATTCCAATGCACCACGGCATGGCAATAGGTATGGAAATCCAAGCCCTCCTGCCCTACCGAGGTAGTGGCCAACACAAACGGCCAGAAGGGGGAATTAAAAGCGGTGCGAACCTGTCCCGACCGCACCAGTGATTTTTCCTCTTCAGATTTTTCATCGCCGAAACGAACCGCAAAATGCATTCGCATACCCGGGCCTTTACGGTTGGCGAGGACACCATTTGATCCCGTGCGGATATAATCCGGACTGAGGGTGGCAGTTCGCAGGCTGACCGCTTCGACGGTGGCTTGCGCAATCGCGGTAATCGTATCCGTGGCAGATTTGTCGATCAGCCCCAACGATTCGCGCAGAACATGCTGGTATTCATCAAGCATCGCTTGAAAGCAGCCATCAATACAGTATTCCAAAACACGCAGCCAATACGGCTCGGCCCGATTCATCCCCCGGAGAATCAAGATGGCCTCGGGCATGTTAAAGAGCCGCCCGAATCCCCAAGCAATCTGGGCCGCACCATTGCGAAGGGCGAATTCAACCTCCTGAGACATTGGCGATGCGGCCAGGCAACCCGTCCGGCGTAGCGACCGCAAAGCTGAAATGGCCGGTCCACCCATGGCCTGTTGCGCCAGAACCTGCGCCAGATTCGCCGGCGGCCGTCCTAACTTGTGTTCCAACGGGAGTTGATTTTCGACCAATGACAAGGCCAGCGCGACGTGCTCGGTCCACGCCGTGGTTTCGTTCTCATCCCCGTCCATTTCGTCGGGATCAACTTCTTCAGCAGCTTCGTCAGCCGAACCCGCCCAAAGGGAAGCCAAATCCGCTTGGTGCCACCAACTGATGGTGCCAATTGCATCCGCCCGAAGGTCGAGCAATATGGGAGCAGCCCAATACCATGTTTCGTCCTCCAAACCTGTCGTGGGATAGCCAGCGCACAATGCCTGAACGTGCGGCTCAAGCTTGGCTTGGATGCGTTCCAAGACGGCGGCTGCATCCAACGGTGTTTTGATGCCATCAGTCCCAACAAACTCCTGCAAAGAGTCAAATTCGCGGGCTAAAAACATGGACGGGTAAAAAAGACCGAGCACCGGCATACCGGTGAGGCGTCCGGCGGATTTGGCAAAATTAAGCAGCCGCCCGCGCCGTTTACGGGCTTCCTGATTGTTTTGAGGGCGAGCTTCAAATGCGGTGTGAATCCGACGTTCAACTTCGTAGCTCAGAAGCGAGGCGATGGCACGAGGGACAACACGCCAGGCGGAAAAGATGAGCCGCTTGGTAAAGTGCTGGAGGCCAGATTCGGCAAACGGGCCGGCGAGTTGGTAATAGGGCAAGGCCGGCGGAATCCAGAGCAATTTCCATGCGCCCGTCTCGATGGTGTCCGCCTGCAATTGCCGCAACCTGGCATTCAGAGGCGCAATGGAACCGTATCCCTCGACGTGCTCCGGCGATAAAAGCAACCCTTCTCCGGCTTGAAGCGCATTGGACAAAGGCCTGCTCAAGTCCGTGGCGAGCGCTTCCTGAAAGGCGTCCTTGATTTCATACTGATCCATGAAATTGAGCAAATAAGGAGCCGACTTCCAATATTCCAAAACATCGCTTTGTTCCAAGAGGCGAGCGACTTTCTGAAGATGGAGATACGTTTCGACCTCGGCGGCATCAAGGTGCATCTGGGCGCAGGGAATGATCTCAAGCATGCCATTGCGGTCTTCCGACGCAGCGAGACGCTCGGTGCGACTCATCACCCGACGCAACGTATCCTCGATGAGACGGCCAATGCGCCGCAATTCGTCCGTGCCGTGGTTGCCGAGCCGGAGCAGTTCGAGCCGGTATTCGGCGAGCAGCAATTTGAAACGCTCCGTAGCGGCGGCATCATCCTGGAGAAATTTTACAGTGCGGAGGAAGTCTTCATAGTGGTCTTCGCCATCGTCACGGTCGGTTTGGAGCGTGAGCATCTTGTAGGGGGTGGCCGACAGGAGGATGATTCGCACCTCGGGATGTTGAAAGAAGTCGCGAGCCAGTCCGCTGGCCTTGTCCGTGCCATCGAGCAAATGGCGAAACCGCTGGAACTCGTCCAATATCACCAGATCTGGTTTCAGAGCCGTCAAACATGTGGCCGCCAACAGTTCGCGCAATTCGCCGACGAATTCCCGTCGCGCACAGGTCTCTTCCCAAGGGATGTTCTGACGGATGCGGCCAAACTGACCACATAATTTATCAAAACGGGAGCGGAGCATTTCTTGCCCCTCCGATTTGGCGTGGTCATCATGCAGTTTGAGCGAGCGGGCGAATTCCTCGGCCAATGACTCATCAATTTCATTTTCCTGCTCAAATCGCTGCACCCTCCAGCGGAAATTTTCAGCTTCGGCATTACCTTGCAACACGTTCAACGACGCTTTCCCCTTCATTTTCCAGGCACGGGTCAAAAGCCAGAACAACAAGGCGCGCTCGTCCATCTGCCCCAGTGACGACTTGAGATCAAACGAAGTTCCCGGGGTGAAGGAAATGAAATTGAGCTTACGATTCTTGAGATCGCGAATGGTCACGGGCAACAACGTGATCCTGGAAGCGATTTCAAAATTCTCCTCGCCGGTGACATTGAGACGATTGATATTCTGGCGGGCGATGCTGGCATTGGAGCAAATGTAAACCACGTCAATGCGATCCTTTTTTTTGTCCCAAAGATTATCAATTGCCTTGGCAATCAGGCCGCGAGCGACCAGGGTTTTGCCCAAACCCACTTCATCCGCAATCAGGAGCCGGCGCTGGTTGTCGCCATCGAGGAACAACCGCTGATAGACATACTCGACCGTGTCGCGCTGAAAATCCTTCAAGCCGCGCATGACAGCAGCAACATCCGGTTTGTTCATGGGGCTGCTCATGCGGTGATTTTGGCGCGCACGGCCGCAATTGCCGGCCAAATTTTATCAAACCCGGCCGGCAACAGGTCGCTGCCGCCCGGAGCCTGGCGTAAATCTTCGACGAGGCGGGCAATATCCTCAATGCGGTGAGGCGCGCGGTCGAGCGCACGCATGAGGCACTCAAACAACGGGGTGGAGGGATTAAAACCGGTTTGTCCATCACCCGGCAGACCACTGATGGTAGACTGGTCACCTGGATCGGCGGGGACATCACCAAACAACAACATGAGAAAAAGTTTAAGGACCGCCTCACGGTTTTGCAGCAGCGAGCGGAGCACGGCATCCTTACGAGCATCCGGTGCGCCGATCAAGGGGAGGTTCAAGACAAAGCGCTGACTGGCGCGCGTATCACCGGACACGGCTTCGACTTGAAAGGCAAAGAATGACGTCATGGCCAGCAAGGTGATATGATCAAACGCGGCGACGGGTGATGCGGCGGCATTGATGGCGACCGCGTAGTCCTCGGAAATTGAAATCGGCCAGCAACGAATTTGCACGGTGCCCGGAACTTTTAGCCGGGCAGCCGGCGGCAGACCGAGTTGCAAAACAAATTCATCCGGGGCGGTGACGGCGGTAATGCGGACTTCCAGCGCCGACTGCGCGATGATGCGTGTCGTGTCTTCAACCAACCGGTCCAATCGATCTTGAACCGGGTCGGATTTGACCGGCTCGCCGGGGATAAATTCCTCCAGCAAGTCCATCAACCTGAGCTGGCCTTTCTCCTGATTCAGCAAGGCTTCAATTCCCATGACACTTTTTTTACCCACCAATTCGGTGAGAAATTCGACATTACGAGAGAAGGCCGCATCGGTGACGTTGGCGGAACCGGTGAGCACGACGGTATCCCAACCCTGGTCGAGGACATAAAGCTTGGCGTGAAGCCCCAGCAACGGTGTCTGGCGTTCGCCATCGACAACATTGTCGCCATCCGACTCCGCCTCGGCACCGCTGCTCAAGGAATAAAATTTGGAGAAATGTTTCAGGCGTTTCAGCGGCAGGGTTTCCAAAGAATCCGAACGAGAGATGAGAACATTGTCGTCGCGCCCATTATTCAGGCGGTTTAAGCAGCCGAAGGATAGAAACGGCGACATGACCATGAGGTGGTCGGAACGGAGATCCGCGAAAGGCCAAGGGTCCGCCCCCTCAGTGCCCAGGGGCCAAAACCGGAGATCGTGAAACCCCTCCGGCAACTCGAATTCGACTTTTAGGATCTCGCGGCGAAAGAGACGAATCATGTTTTTGACCCGGTCCGGCACGGGCCGTCGGGTCAATTGTGGCAGCGCGGACAGAAACTCACTGAGCGGCCGGTTCCGGGCGAACGGACGCTTACGATCCTGAAGCGTGCCCTCCAGCACGAGGGCTGTATCCCATGAACGGTCAAAGGTCAGATTCCGGCTGAGGCAGAGGAACCGGTAGCGAACCGGCTGTCCCTGCGCGGTGAAGCGGAGAAACCAAACCTTGGGATGAAACGCGCCCTTTGGGTTCGGTGGGATGGATTGGAATATCGAATCTTCAAGATAGCTGTAAAGCCGTTTATCACCGGTCGGAATATGTATGCCTCCCGCCTGACAAAAAATAGCCATACGATCCGCGTTTCGCCGAATGGCGGCGAGCAACGCATGCGGATTGGCGGTGGGACGCCCGGCCTCGTTTTCCCAATCAAAAAAGGTGAAGGCCACGGGCGCGGTCAGCAAGGCCAGCAAATCCAGCGAATAGGTCGTGCCGACCGCCGCATCCAACGAATAACCCTCCGATGGCCGGAGGCAGTCAAGGAGCTGGCGGCGTTCCTGCGGTTCAAGCATTGGATCCTTTCCGGCCGACGAGAATGTCGTCAACGATGGTCTTCGCCTGACGCCAACGGTAGTCGAGGCGGCCAGCACCGGCGGCACCATTCCAATTTCTGAGGGCATCGCGATTTTCTAGGCGGGCGAGTTTGCCTTTCAAAGACCGTTCACGAAGCTGAATCAACTGCCGCGCCGGCGGGTGTGATTTGAGGCGGCTGGCAATGTCCGGAGCCAGCGCCAATTGGAGCCAACTTTTCACAAAGTTCTGGGTGGGGAGTGAAATGTGAACGGTGGGATCCCGTTTCACAATGTCCCAGAACCGCTGCTGATCCCAATGGGAAAATTCATTTTCCCGCGCCGCCTGATTTTCGGCCCACACCTTTAATTCATCCTGATATTGTTTGAGCCGATCCCGGTTAGCCGATTTTTCCGCGAGCAGGAAATTGTAAAACAGAGCCGCGCCGTGAATGGCTTCGGAAAAATTGCGGGCGTGCTCAAGCTGGCCACAGATAATGGACGGGAACAGACTGATCTGCGGATGAAACCATGGGTATTCGGCAGAATCATCATCCCGGCCCTTGTCCACCAGAAAGGCGAGCAAGCTGGTGGGCACGCTGGTCATGATACGATCACACAAATAATCCGCCTCGATGCGCTGGAGAGCAAAGTTGGCCTGGTCGGGAAAGTTATCCGGCACTTCCGGCAACCCGGTGTGCCAATTGGGCAGAATGGTAACGGGAGCCTCGGCCTCCCCGGAGCGACTGCGGGTGGTCATGACACGGTAGTAGCGGTCGAGCGAACGATGGAATTGGTCCTGCGAACCATGAGCGAGCCGGATTTTCCAAGTGGCCAGCCCCAGCCAATAGATGTTGCTGGGAAGCCGCTTGAGTCCGGCCCGGGCCTCAATACCAATGACGCCCTCCCCCTGACCGGGATGGGACCGGGCCAGCGCTTCAATCAATTTGATTTCAATCGCGCGTGCCGCCGCCGCAAATTCATGGGATGCTTTTTTACGCCGTTCCAGATCGAGATAAATCCAGGGAACAAACAGAAAATAGCGGGCGCGGGTTTGCACGGTGCCGGTGCCGGGAAACAGCAATTCGGCCATCGCATCCCGAATCGCACCGATGCCCAGCTCATCCCGCGTATTCTGCTCCTTAAACAAATCCACCACGTCGAGCATTTTCCGGCGTTCCTGCTCGGAATAGTCCAGCCATGTGAAAGAGGAAGTCATGGCAAAACCAGATTTACCGTTGCGTGGCAAGATGAGTCCAATCTGGCGGAGATAACGAATGGGTGCTCATATTTTCAAGGATTTATTCTCGTGCGTATACTCGTCGCCCATGCAGTAAGTTGGATTGTTTAGGTCCGTGGCAATCATGGACGTGGTAAAAATAATCTGGTGGTCGTCATGCTTGGTTACCATTCGGCAGGCGCAGGAGATGGCCTGACTGGCGAAGGCCCTCGAAATAAGCGGCGACCTGCTCGGCAAGATATGCCGCGTGCGACAGAATCCCCATCTCGATGTTCCGTTGCTGAGCGGCTTCGGTGAAATTGGCGGAGCTCAGAAAAAGTTTCACTCGGTCCACCACGACAACTTTGGCGTGAAGGCTGGCGCGGGTGTGCGAGTCGGTGTGAAGCGCCCGCGGATCGAAATAGACCTCTGGAAAAGGCTGCCAGGGCCAATGGCGATTACGAAATTCCTCGGCATATCTCAGAATGATGTCATCAGCGGATGTGGTGTCTCCCGCTCTTCGGGGAACATCTACATGAAAAATGATACGTAATTGGGGGCGCAGTCTTTTCTGTTCCGCCAGACGCTCAAACAGCAGCTTGCCGTTGTGAAAGGCGTAACCGGCCAGGACGATTTCATTCTGAGCCTCCTGAAAGAGAGATTGAACCACGGCGTAGGTGTCGGCGGTGGGAACGCCAGGTACATCCGGACCGGAGACCACCAAATCTGGAACTAACACCCGATCGCGATGACGCCCAGCGACGATGGC
>Ga0182027_10014668_pt1 | contig 10830 bp, 9 predicted proteins | sample 712E1DmetaG_FD_121300 | JGI IMG/M metagenome (GOLD analysis project Ga0182027, IMG submission 121300) | Permafrost microbial communities from Stordalen Mire, Sweden - 712E1D metaG (Illumina Assembly) | ecosystem: Environmental > Terrestrial > Soil > Wetlands > Permafrost | place: Sweden...
ATCGTGACGATCTGGGCCTTGTAGGACGGGTCGGTGAGGATTTCCTGGTAGCCGGTCATGGAAGTGTTGAAGCAGACCTCGCCGCACGCGGACGCGCGCGCGCCGAAGCCTTGTCCGTGGAACACGGAACCGTCTTCCAGTGCCAGAATTGCTTTCATCAAAATCAACGGATGCTAGGTGAGCCGCGCAAAAACGGAAAGAAATTTCAACCACGGATGAACACCGATGAACTCGGATTGTTGTCCTTTTATAGCAGCCGACGTGAGGAGGCTCTGATTTTTCCAGAAGAAGAATGAGCCTCGTCACCTCGGCTGCTACGACTGCAATTCGCGGTTCAGGCCGCGACCAGTTCATTTTTTTCCGACCAAACCAATTTGCCACCGACGATGGTGGCCACCGCCCGGCCTTTGAGTTTCCAGCCGAAGAACGGACTGTTGGCCGATTTGCTCACGGTCCCGATGCGCTCAAAAACCCATTCGCAGCCGGGATCGAACACCGTCACGTCCGCATCCGCGCCCACGGCGAGCGTGCCTTTCCCCAAATTCAGCAGGCGCGCCGGATTGACGGTGAATTTTGCAATCAAATTCGGCAGAGAAACCCGTTTGGTATGAACCAATTGCATCAACGCAAGCGCCAGTTCGGTTTCCAGTCCTGTGATGCCGAACGGCGCGTAATCAAATTCGACCTCTTTTTCGTAATCGCAATGCGGCGCGTGGTCGCTGCACAAAATTTCAATCGTGCCGTCAGCCAGTCCTTCAAGGATCGCCTCGCGGTCGCGTGCCGAACGCAATGGCGGATTCATTTTGAAATTTGTGTCGTAGGCCGGCCATTCGGGGGGGGTGCTGTTTTGAAATTTTGCCAAATCTTTTCCATCCGCGTTCCAGAATTTTTCGCTGCCGGCAACTGCCGAATCTGTGAGTGTAAAGTGATGCGGACAGGCTTCACCGGAAATGGGCACGCCCCGTTTTCTGGCTTCGCGCAACAACTGCACGCTGCCCGCTGCGCTCAAATGTTGGCAATGGATGCGCGTGCCGGTGAGTTCGGCCAGCAGGATGTTGCGCGCGACAATCATTTCCTCGCCAGCCGCCGGCCAGCCGCGCAGGCCGAGCGCCGTACTCCAATAACCTTCGTGCATCATGCCGTCGGTCACGAGCGAGTAATCCTGACAGTGATCCATCACCGGCAGGCCGAACATTTTCGCATATTCACACGCCCGACGCATGAGTTCGTTGTTTTGCACGCAGTGCCCGTCGTCAGTAATGGCTACGACACCGGCACGTTTTAAACCGCCGATGGGCGCAAGTTCTTCGCCGGCGATATTTTTTGTGATGGCGCCGGCAACGAACACGTTGACGAGCCCTTCGCGGGCGGCGCATTCGTGAATGAGCGCAACGGTGCCGGCGTTGTCAATCGTTGGCGAAGTGTTGGGCATGCAAACAACCGAGGTGAATCCACCGCGCGCGGCGGCAGCGGTGCCGGTGGCGAGATTTTCCTTGGCGGTTTGACCCGGTTCGCGCAAATGAACGTGCAAGTCAATCAAGCCGGGACAAACAATTTTCCCTTTGGCATCGAATCGCCCGATCCCCTTTGGCGCTTTAGCTGCGGCAGTCTTGCCAACAGCGGAAATTTTCCCGTCAATGACGAGCAAATCAGCAATGGTGTCGAAGCGATTGGCGGGGTCTATGACTCGCCCGCCGGTTAAAAGCAGCGAGTTCATGCGACATGAGCATAGCGCGCGCGGGTTGACAAGGCAAGCACGGGGATTATGATTCGATGCGCAAGTCCTGCGGGCTTGTCGCGTCAGCCTTCGCTCTTTGAGCTTCGGCTCGACAGGTCGTACAATTCGCTGAACTGGCTTCGGGCTTGCCGCGCCGAAGCGCAGCGTAGGCGGGCGTAGTTCAATGGTAGAACGGAAGCCTTCCAAGCTTCACACGTGGGTTCGATTCCCATCGCCCGCTCCATTTTCCTGCCCTGTTCTCAATAAGAAACGGCGTACGCAACCCGGTTGCTACCGCCTATGCACCAGAGATTGAGCGGATCCAAGGAAGTGGGAAACTTCAAAAACCGCGCGCTGCCATCCATGAAAGCGTAATTGGAACCGCCCGCATGCGTGCCAGGTCCGGAACCGTCGTGCCGGCTTTGCTCGGCAATACCGCTGAAATCATTCCCAAGACCTTCAAGAACGTCCATATAATAATCGCCCGCACTTGTCTGTTTTTCGCCGATTGCGATGGTGCCCGACGGCAGCGGCACAACATTTTCTCTCATGGTCTTTGTGTACATGAGACTTTCCAAGGAGCCAAAGTCCGTCACACCAAATGCATCTGCAAAATAATCGTTTAAGCCATTGATAATATAACTGCGCGGCGCGGAGTCACCCGGATAGTTGGTCGAGTCTGTCCCCCACGTCATCGGGTTTCGACCGTCACTGGGACAACGGAGCAGTTTCGCATTCCCCCCGTAATCATTGTAAAGTTGTTGCGGCCAACTTCCCGGATAGGGCGACCGGCGTGGAAATTGCGCATGGTTATCGTCGATGTGAATTCTCAGCGCAATTCCAAACTGGTGGAGGTTGCTCAAACACGCGATGCGTTTGCCCGCCCACTGGGCACGCTGCAAAGCGGGCATAAGCATGGCCGCCAAAATCGCAATGATGGCAATGACGACGAGCAGCTCAATCAATGTAAAAGCAACCGCTCTCCGCCACTCACAATATTGAGGCGGTTCGGAGCTGGCCAATTGCCCACAGGTTGCTATTTTCATAACCGCTCAATTCACATTTACGCCTTGATTGGGTTTTAACACAAAGATGCGCCCGTCGCAGCCATTTTATTTATGACGAAAAAGAGCTGGATTCTTGTCTTTTGCGCGCTCGTGCTGGCGGTTGTTTATATTTGTTTCTTTACAGACTGGTTCAAGCCGACAACCGTTCAAATTTCCCATACTGCCCGTCCATTGCCATCGCGTTCCCCTCGAAGCACAACGACGGTGGCTGTGGCTTTTGGTCTCGACCGCGATTACAGGTTGACCGAGATAAAAGTCGTCCCGCTTGCCGAATGGCAGACCAATCACTCGGTTCTCCCCCTTTGGCATCTGGTTTCCGACCCCAAATCCGCGCCGACAAAGTTTTTCCTTTACGGCCCGAACATCGACGGCATGAAACCCGCCATGCCCGGGGCTCAACCCAAACCGCTTGAGATAAATGTTGTTTATCGACTTTTTGTCTCCGCAGGCTCGGTCAAAGGCCAGCATGATTTTGAAATCGGCGGAAAACCAGCCGTCACATCCACTAACCAATGATTGTTCGGTTGGACGGCTTCGTGTTGATCGGGGTTGCTCACCTGTCAATCTTCGTTCCCGCAAAATGGCATGACGCCCAAACTCCAGCTTTCACCTCGCGCAATTTCGGAAATTCATCTTGGCAGCGTGGAAGCTGCGCGATCGGACAACGCGGATGAAATGGACAGCCCGGTGGCGGATGGATCGGCGATGGCACGTCGCCCGGCAAAATGATTCGTTTCCGTTTTGTCTCTGGGTCCACTTCCGGGATGGCGGAAATCAACGCCTGCGTGTAGGGATGCTGCGGTTCGCGGATGATGCTTTTGGCCTCCGCCGTTTCGACAATTTTGCCGAGATACATCACCATCACGCGCCGGCTGATGTGCTCCACCACCGCTAAATCGTGCGCGATGAAAAGATACGCAATGCCCCGCTGCTGCTGCAAATCCTGGAGCAGGTTGATGATCTGCGCCTGTACGGAAACATCCAGCGCGCTCACCGGCTCGTCGCAAATAATCAACTTCGGCTCGACCGCCAGTGCGCGCGCGATGCCGATGCGCTGCCGCTGGCCACCGCTGAATTCATGCGGATACCGCTGTGCATAAACCGGGTCGAGGCCGACGTCCTTGAGTAGTTCAAAAATTCTTTTTTGCCGCGCGGATTTGCTGTCGGTCAATTTGTGGATGTCCAGCGCCTCGCCGACGATTTGCTCGACGGTCATGCGCGGATTGAGCGAACCGTAGGGATCCTGAAAAATCATCTGGAACTTGCGCCGCCGCGCGCGCAATGCCGAACCGCTCATCTGTGTGATGTCCTCGCCATTGAGCAAAACACTGCCCGCTGTCGGCTCGACGAGCCGGACGATGGCGCGGCCGAGCGTCGTTTTGCCGCAGCCGCTTTCACCGACGAGACCGAGCGTTTCGCCCGGCGCGATGGCAAAGCTCACGTCGTCCACCGCCTTCACAAATTCGCGGACACGGCTGAACATCCCGTGTTTCACCGGGAAATGCACCTTCAGGTTTTTAACTTCGAGCAGGCTCATGGTGTTTTCCAAAACGGGCATCTCACCCAGCACCCGGCCTCGACCTCGACCAGGTCGGGAATATTTTCGGAACATTCCGGTTTGGCAATCGGGCAGCGCGGCGCAAAGCGGCAGCCGGGCGGAAAATTGCCGATGCGCGGCACGTTGCCGGGAATGGCCGAAAGGCGGCTGGCCCCGCCGGCCAGTTTAGGCACGGAGTTGATTAGCGCCTTGGTGTAGGGATGCAGCGGGCGGCGCAACAACTCCTTCGCGGGCGATAGCTCGACAATCTGCCCGGCATACATCACCGCCACGCGGTCGGCCATGTCGCCGACGATACCGAGATTGTGCGTGATGAGCAAAATCGCCATGCCGAGCCGCTGCTTGAGATCGTGAAGCAGTTCGAGAATCTGCGCCTGAATCGTCACGTCGAGCGCAGTCGTCGGCTCGTCAGCCACGAGCAGTTTTGGTTCGCTCGCCAGTGCCATGGCGATCATCACGCGCTGCTGCATGCCGCCGGACATCTCAAACGGATAATTCCTGATGCGCGATTCCGGCGCGGGAATGCCAACCAGTTTCAACAGGCGGATGACTTCCTCATTTGTTGCCTTTTCCGGCTTGTGCAGCTTGAGCGATTCCTTGATTTGATTGCCGATGCGGAAAACGGGGTTCAGCGACGCTCCCGGTTCCTGGAATACGTAGCTCACCACACCGCCACGGATGCCGCGCAACTCGGCATTCGACATTTTTAGAACGTCGCGGCCATTCAATAAAATCTCTCCGCCGACGTAATTGGCCGGTGGCGTCGGCACGAGCCGCGCGATGGACAGCGCAGTAACGGTTTTGCCGCACCCGCTCTCACCCACGAGGCAGACGGTTTCGCCCGCACCGATGGCGAGCGACACGCCGTCCACGGCGCGCAGGGCATCGGCCTCGGTGCCGAAATCTATTTTGAGATTCTTGATTTCGAGCAGGTTCATGACTTCGTGTCTGCGGCGTCTCTCAACCCATCGCCGAGAAAGTTGAAAGCGAGAACGGTGATAAAAATGGCCGCGCCGGGCGCCAGCAGCCAGGGATAATTGCGCAGATACTCGGTGTTTTGCGCAGCGGTCAGCATATTGCCCCAGCTCGCGCTCGGTTCCTGAATCCCCACACCGAGAAAGCTCAACACGACTTCGCCCAGAATGTAGTACGGCACGCTCAACGTCGCCGCAACGATGACATACGAGAACGTACTCGGCAAAATGTGGCGCACGATGATTTTCAAGTGCGATTGTCCCAGCGCGCGCGCGGCAAGGATGAACTGCTGTTCGCGCAGCGACAGTGCCATCCCGCGAATCACCCGCGCCATGCTCGCCCAGCCGATGAAACTCAAAATAATTATGATCATTGCGTAAACTTGAGCGGAACTCATGCCCGGCGGAAAAGTGGCGCGCAGCGAAATGATGAGGTAGAGCGCCGGAATGGACATGATCAACTCGCACAGTCGCATGATGACCGTGTCCGTCCAGCCGCTGAAATAACCGGAAATCCCGCCAATCATCATGCCAAACGCAAACGACAGCAAAATGCCGACGACACCGATGGACAGTGAAATTTGCGAGCCGTAAAGCAATCGCGAAAAAACGTCGCGCCCAAACTGGTCCGTGCCGAGCAGGTCAACCGGATAATTTTCGTCGCCGGTGCCGAAAAGATGAACCGTCGCCGGAATCAAGCCGAACAATTTGTATCCGCCGCCACGGACAAGGAAATGAATCGGTTTTGTGTCATTCGGAACGGCGCGATAATTAAAATCGCCGGGCAATTGTTCATAATGCGGCACGACCAGATGAAAACCGGCAAGCCGCGGCAACGTCGGCGGATGAAAAAAGCGATCCCGGTCCTGCCGGTCGTAATTGTATGGCGCGATGAATCCGGCGAGCAGCGCCATCAGGTAAAGCACGATCAAAATCACGCCGCCGACCATCGCGATGCGCCGACTTCTCAACCGCCGCCAGAACAATTGCCACGGCGATAGTGGCTGTTCCATGGTTGAATTTTGAATTGGCGCGGTGGGTTCCATTTTATTTCAACCGGATGCGCGGGTCGCTCCACGCGAGCAGCAGGTCCGCGATAAAATTCCCGATCACCAGCAGTCCGGTAGCCATGACCACGCAGTCCACGACCAAGTAGGAGTCCTTGGCGAAAAAAGCTTCCATCGTCAGCCGTCCGAGGCCCGGCCACGCCATGATGTTTTCAACGATGAACGCGCCGCTCAACAGTCCGGCCAGCGAATAGCCGAAGATGGTCAGCAGCGGGTTGATGGCATTGCGGAGCGCGTGTTTGTAAACCACCCAGCCTTCGCCGAGGCCGCGGGCGCGGGCGGCGGTGACGTATTCGGCGCGCAGCGTGTCGAGAAGGTTCGAGCGCATCTGGCGCATGATGCCGGCCCAGTCGGCGGCGGCCAGCACCAGCGCGGGTAAAATAAGATGGTGTGTGCGATCCCAAAGTTGTTGAGCAGGCGACATCAAATCGTTGAGCGGACTTTGCGCGCCGCCGACGGGAAACCAGCCGGTGGCCGCCGCGAACCACAAGGCTAGCAGCGACAGCAACACGTCGGGAACGGACAACCCGAGAAACGCTGCCAGCGAACAGCCGCGGTCGATCCAGGAATCTTTTTTGACCGCCGCCCAGATGCCCAGCGGCACGGCGATTCCCCAAGCGATGATCATGGCGAAAAACGAAAGCAAAAAGGTGTTCCAGAGGCGGCCAAGGATGAGCGAGGTGGCGGGAATCTTGTAAGCCATGGAATAGCCGAAATCGCCGCTCAACACGCTTTTGAACCAGAAGACGTATTGAACATACCACGGACGATCGAGATGGAATTGCGCCTTGAGATGAGCGACGGTTTCGGGCGAGATCTGCGGATTTTGCGATAGTGCCGTAAAGTAATCGCCGGGCGCCAGCGACATGAGCAAAAAGGTCAGCAATGACACGCCCAGCAGGAGCGGAATCATGTGCAGCAACCGTTTTAAAACGAATGACCACATGGCGATATCGGTCGGAAACGTGGCAAAAAATTTCCGCGCGGGCGAGATTTTGTTTCGGCAATAGTGCCCCAACCGGCTTCAAAACGAGACTTTTGGCGGATAAAAGAAAATGTTAGCATGATGAATATGAAAAATTCGTTCGTCCGGAATGCCGCGATTTTTGCGACGCTGCTGGTTTGTCTGTCCGGCTGCGGAAAAAAAACGGAAACGGCGCCGAAAAAGTCCGCCGCCAGTTATCCATTGCCCGACCCGCCGGCGGTGGTGGATTGCGACCCGGGCAATTTGGGCGGAAGATTCATTGTTTCAGAAGTCGGCGATCCCAAGACGTTCAACTACATCATGGCCGACGAAAGTGCGTCCATCGATATCTGCCGCTTCATGTTTTGGGGATTGCTGAATTTCGATGTGCCGACGCAGGAAATCAAACCGGGTTTCGCGGAATCATGGACGAATTCGCCTGACGGCAAAACGTGGACGTTCAAACTGCGGAAAAATCTGCGTTGGAGCGACGGCGCGCCGCTCACGGCGGACGACGTGGTGTTCACCTGGAACGATGTCATTTACAATCCGGCGATCGACATCGTCATGCGCGACCCGTATATCGTTGACGGAAAAAAATTCACGGTGACAAAAGTGGATGATTTGACGGTTCAAGTCGTGACACCGCAAATTTACGCGCCGTTTTTGGCCGCGTTTGGCGCGGGCGTGCCGATTTTGCCGAGACACGTTCTGGCAAAATCCGTCGCGAACGGAACATTCGCCTCGGCTTACAGCACCACCACCGACCCGTCGCAAATCATCGGCAGCGGGCCGTATCGCTTGAAGGAATACAAGGCGGCACAGTTCACACTGCTCGAACGCAATCCCTATTTTCTCGAAGTGGACAAGAAGGGTCAGCGCCTGCCGTATTTTGATGAAGTCATTTTTCCCATCGTGCCCGACTTGAATGCGATGTCGCTTCGGTTTTTGAGCGGCGAGAGCGACGCGGACGATTTTATTTATCCGTATGAATATGAACATTTCAAGGCTGAATCCGCGAAGGGGAAATTCACCCTGCTCGAACCGGGCATCGGTCTGGAAATAGGTTTTATCTGCTTCAACGAAAACACAAACGTCGATAAAAAAGGGAAGCCTTATGTGGACCCGAAAAAGTTGAAATGGTTTCGCAACGTGAAATTCCGGCAGGCTTGCTCCTACGCGATTGACCGCGAGAGCATCATCAAATCCGTTTTCTCCGGTCGCGCCATTCCGGCTTATGGTTTTCTGACGCCGGGCTATATCCATTGGTTTGATCCGAACATCAAAAAATATCCATGCGATCCGGCCAAGGCACTGGCGTTATTGAAGGAAATTGGGATTGAAAAACGGAATGGCGACGATTTTCTGACCGACGCCGACGGGAATAAAATTGAATTTGTGTTGAACACGAACACCGGCGTCAGCGCGCGCGAAAAAATGGCGGTGCTTATCGCGGCGGATTTGAAGAAGCTCGGTTTCAACGTCATTTTCCAGCCGATTGAGTTCAACACGCTCATCACGAAAATGGACAACACCTACGATTTCGATTGCATCCTCATGTCAGTCGGGCCCGGTATGAGCGCCGATCCGTCCGACAGCATGAACGTCATCAAATCCAGCGGCTTTAGCCACGACTGGTTTCCGCGCCAAAAGGCGCCCTCGACGGATTGGGAGGCGCGGCTGGATCAATTGATGGACGCGCAAATGCAGACGCTGGACATGGCTGAACGGAAAAAAGATTTCAATGAAGTTCAGGAAATCCTTTCCGAACAAGTGCCTCTGATTTACACCGTCACGCCGATGTATTACGCCGCGGTTCGTTCCGACATCGGCAACGTCCACGCATCGGCGTTAAGTTACAACCGTGCGACCTGGAACGCCGAGGAGCTTTATTTCAAACGTTGACCGCGCTGGCGAATTGCCTTTACGCAGCACCGGGGCTATATTTCAACATTCCAATCGGAAAACGACTCAAGGAGTGCATATTATGCCATTGCTCAAGGGAAAACTCGGCCTTGTTTTTGGCGTGGCCAACCAGCGTTCCATTGCCTGGGCCATCGCACAGGCATGGGCGCGCGAAGGGGCGAAGCTTGCATTCACATATCAAGGCGAGCGCGTCAAGGAAACCGTCGGTGAACTTGCCGATACATTTGGCGCGGACACCCTCATCCTGCCGTGCGATGTGACGAAGGACGATGAAATTGCGAATGTTTTCAAAATCGTCGGCAAAAAATTCGGCAAACTCCATCTGATGCTGCACTCCGTTGCGTTCGCGCCCAAGGCGGCGTTGGAAGGGGAGTTCATCAACACCAGCCGCGAAGCGTTTCACATTGCGCATGACGTCAGCGCCTACTCACTTGTAGCGCTTGCTCGCGCCGCCGCACCGTTGATGATCGACGGCGGCAGCATCGTGGCGATGAGTTATTACGGCTCGGAAAAGGTCGTGCCGCATTACAACGTTATGGGCGTGGCCAAGGCCGCGCTCGAGGCCAGCACGCGCTATCTCGCCTACGACCTTGGCCCGAAAAAAATCCGTGTGAATTGCATCAGCGCCGGGCCGGTCAACACATTGGCTGCGCGTGGCATCAGCGGTTTCAATAAAATGCTGAAGCATTACAAAGTCCACACACCACTCAAACGAAATGTTCTGCCGGAAGAACTCGGCGCAACCGGCGTGTTTCTCGCCAGCGACGGAGCAGCGGCCACCACCGGCCAGACGATTTACGTGGACTGCGGCTACCAGATCATGGGGATGTAAAGATGGCACAGGCCCCCGGCCTGTCGTTTCCGGCATCACGCCGGAAACTGAAGCATGGATGGCGGTCAAAAAATTGGACGAAGACCGGCATCGAAATTCGGCGGGACGCCGAATTTGACCCGCGAGATGCGGGTGCTACTTTTTTTCATCCGTGCCGCATAAGCTCCATCCACACCATCAACAAACGGCAGCAACCCGCGTTCGCTCTCCAGTTTGAAATCGGCATGGTCGCTTAAGAATTGCTTCACGACTTCGCCGTTTTCCTCCGGCTCAAGGCTGCACGTGCTGTAAACCAAAACCCCGCCGGATTTCAATTTCGACGCGGCCTGTTTGAGCAAATCGAGTTGTGCGATGCGGAGGCGTTCGATTTCCGCCGGCTGAATCCGCCAGCGCAAATCCACCCGCCGGCGCATCACGCCGGTGTTCGAGCACGGCGCATCCACCAGGACGCGGTCAAAGTCAGTTGAAGGTTGAAGGTTGAAAGTTGAGGGCAAAACAGGTTCGACGCATGTCACGCCCAGCCGCGCACAGTTTTCTTGAATCCATTTCAGCCGTTCATCCGAAACATCCTGCGCGACGACACGGCCCTGGTTGTTCATCAACTGCGCGATGAACGTTGTTTTGCCGCCGGGCGCGGCGCAGAAATCCAAAATCGTTTCGCCGGGCTGCGGTCCGAGCTGGCACACGGCGAGCAGCGTGCCGGGGTCTTGAATGTAAAACCAGCC
>Ga0182027_10014669_pt1 | contig 10830 bp, 10 predicted proteins | sample 712E1DmetaG_FD_121300 | JGI IMG/M metagenome (GOLD analysis project Ga0182027, IMG submission 121300) | Permafrost microbial communities from Stordalen Mire, Sweden - 712E1D metaG (Illumina Assembly) | ecosystem: Environmental > Terrestrial > Soil > Wetlands > Permafrost | place: Sweden...
ACCTCTACCGGCTGATCGGATGGATTGAGGATCGAGAACGAAACGACCGTCTCATTGCTCCATTGCCGGATGTCGCCGAGCGATGTTTCAATCTGCTTGCCCTCCCATTTCGTCCAACCCGGAGCATTGATGCGCATCTGCTGCTCATACTCTTCGTCGACTGCCGAGAGCGGTCTCGCTGCCGCGGGAAGTCGTGGCGAAGCAGGGGATGGCGGAGTACCTGTGAGTTCCACTTTCGCGTGTTCCGCGCCTGCACCGGCAGGGATCAGGAAGCTCCTGGAAGTGCGGTATTCAATCAAGAAATCGACCGGAAGTGCAGACCCTTTTCCGGCAACACCGTCGCTGACCAGCTCAAGCGTCACATGCTGGCCGGATTTGGTCGCGATCAGTAGGTTCGATTCGGCAGCTTCTCTCGTGATTGGCTTGACATACACATATTCCGGCTCGCCCTCGTTATGTTCCGCCTTGAAGGAACCTGGACTGCCGAGGATCACCGACGTGATCTCTTCCGGCATGTGAATCACTGACTCGAACTCCGGCCGCAGGTGCAGCGTCGTCACCTCCAACGGGTTGATGGTGATTGTTGCGACGCGCGGCTTTACCGCATCATCAGCGGCGAGCAGACGCAGTGAATAGAGGACTACTATGGGAACCAGCCAACGAAGTCTCATATGGATTCACCTCCTGTGAAATGAATTTGCAGCGAACTTGCGCGCCAGGTAGCAGCGCCGAACCGCCTCGACGTAAGCGATGACCTCCTGGTTGTTGTAGTCGAGTTGCCTCTTCCCAACCCATCGGTCTCCGGCGTAATAGGCCGCGGCCACGAGCCTCAGATCGCCGTGAAACTCCCACATCAGCGTGGTCACATAGCGTGTTCCCGCCGCAATGTTCTGTTCCGGATCGAATGGCCGCGCCGCGCCAAAGCGCCGCGCCGTAGCTGGCATCAACTGCATCAAGCCCAGAGCGCCCTTACTGGACACGGCGCGGGGATTCCAGCGCGATTCGACATCAATCAACGCGGCAACCAGCTCCACAGGCACGCCGTAATGGCTGGCGTAGTGCCGTACATAACTCTCGGCGAGAGCCGTGTTTGCCTGTCCCCAGCCGGTCTGCGGAGCAAGCAGAAGAAGCGCAAGAAGCCATTTCATAGGGCGGGGCCTCCTGAAAGCCTGAGATCCTGCGCATAGCGCGCTCCATCGACCAGCAGGCTTTGGAATCCTTCGCGTAGAAGAAGATGGCGGCGGTCCTTTTCCGTCTTGGCCAGGAAAGGCAGCAGCACGTCCCGCTGGTCCTCCGTTACGTGATCGGCGCCCAGCAACTGCAACGCATTGGCGAAATCGATCATCTCCGAGACCGAAGGCGGCTTCTCCAACGAATAGTTCCGGAAGGAGCGCGCAATGCCGGCGATCTCACGATGAAACTCAGCGCTGGCTCCCGGGGTGCGGCTGGCGATGATCTCCGCCTCACGCTCCGGCGTGGGATGCTCGACCCGCACATACAAGCTGCGCCGCCGGATAGGGTCTCCCAAGCGCCGTTCCTCATTACTGGTGAGGACCACGAACGGAATGCTTCGAGCCTCGACCGTCCCAAATTCAGGAATCGAGAGCTGCCAGGCTGAAAGGATCTCAAGAAGCAAAGCCTCAAAACCTTCGTCCACCTTGTCGATTTCATCGATCAGCAGCACGCAGGGCTTCTCGCATTCGAGAGCCCGCATGAGCGGTCCAGGCCGAAAGAAATCGCGGCCCTTGAGGTTGGCCTGCAACTCACGCCAGCTCCCCGCCTTTCCAATCGTGCCCTGCCCTTTTGAGAACTCCATATAGAGCCGCTGAAGACTTTCATCGAAGCGGCCAATCGCCTTGTCCTCTGTGACCCCGCGGTAGCATTGAAGCCGTTCGATATGCGTACCGGCCGCTTGTGCAACCGATACGGCTAATTGCGTTTTGCCACTCCCCGCAGGCCCCTCAAGCAGCAATGGTTTTTGCAACTTGGCAGCCAGAAAGACAATCCTGGTCATCACCGGGTCGATCAAGTACCCGGTTGCCTTGAGCCGGTCCATCAAGTCCTCGAATGATTCAAACATCGAGCTTCCCCCTCAACCGACCAATTTTCGAGGTTATTTCCACAACCTGGTGTTCGCGGGTCGTCTGGCACAAATCGAAATTGACGCGAATCCAAAGAACGGCGACTGAAGCCCCCCAAAAAGTAAGCAAGAGGAGCAGTGTAGCTAGAACCCAGAGAGGGCCAGGCCACGCTCGCCAACTCACCCTGCAATTCCGTTCAAATACCTCAAAATCGTCAGTTGTCAGCAGGACCGCTATCGCAAGGCTCATTGTCGGCTCGCGCATATTCCCCTCCTCCAAATGCGCAGTCAGCATGGGGCGGTTTCAAAACTCGGTCAAATTTGCTTTGTGACGGCTGTAGTCGGAGAGGCCGAACGCTGAATCACCTGTGAATTTGACCGAAAAAGGGAACCGTCCCATGATGCCGGTGCTTGTCCACAGAGACGTGGGCAGAACAACGAACTGTCGGAGGGAAGGATCATGGCGTCGGTACAACCAATTTTTCAGGCTCAGCAGGCGGACCAACTCCTGACCGCAGAGGATGTTGCCGAACGACTAAAGGTTAGCAAGGACTGGGTTTGGGACCACTCATCCCGAAAACTTCCCTACCTCCCGGTCATTCGCATGAGCGACGGAGTGCTGCGCTATCGCGCAAGCCAGATCGAAGAGTTCCTGAGCGAAAGGGAGAGGGCCTCCAATTTCCACCGGAAACGCCGGTAAAATGGAAGTGGCCCGCTTATTCCCCCACACAGAAATTGAGGAATAAATGGGAAGTTCATATCAGAGAGGATGGATCCGGCTTCGCGGAAGGAAGTGGTACGGATATTTCCGGAGAACGGAGCTCGACCCTGCAACCGATCAGCCAAAACCCGTCGTCGCCCAGGTCATCCTTGGACTGAAGACTGAGATGTCGAAGTTTCAGGCCAGGGAAAAGCTTGAGCGCGAGATTGCCAGGCTGGGCGGACCGTCCATCGGGGACAAATCCATGATCAACGGAGCTGTCACCTTTGGGTGGTTCGTGAACCACCGGTACCTGCCACTGAAAGAGGCGGACTGGAGGGAAGAGACTGCCAAGGTGAAGAGGCACATCATCAAGGCAGATCTCGTCGATGAGTTCCGTGACGTCCGATTGGAAAACATCGACAAGTTCACCCTGCAGACCCACCTCAACAAGCTGGCTAGGTCTCGTTCGAGGGATAGAGTTTTGCAGATTCGATCCTACGTGAAGGCCATCTTTGCCGAGGCCGTCGATCAGGACTTCCTGGCAAAAGACCCTGCGCGTTCCATAAGGACCCCCTCCAACCTGCGGGAGAGCGACAAAACGACTCTGACGTGGGATCAATTGAGGTCTGCTCTGGCGAAGCTGGGTCTTCGGGATCGGATTCTGCTCAAGCTCGATATGACGAACGCCCTTCGTCCCAGCGAGTTGTTTGGCCTGAAGTGGAAGTGCTTCGATGCGAATGCGCCGGGGATCTCTATTCAGGAGACGACCTACAAGGGGAAGATTCGCTCCTTTGGGAAGACACGGGGAAGCCTCACCACAGTTCCAATCGCCGAGGAATTGGCAGAGGAACTTGTGGAGTGGCGTAAGCAAAGCAAGGATCCATCTCCGGAGGCCTTTCTCTTTCCAGGCCGCTTTGGGGGCTTCATGGATTCGAGCAACTTCCGTCATCGTGTGTTGCACAGGTTGGCTGAGGAACTGGAACTGCCGAAGCTGACGTTCCAAGTGATCCGGCGCACCATTGCGACTCTGGCCCAGAAGAAGGGCACGGTGAAGGATGTGCAAGGGATGATGCGGCACTCCCGAACGGCTACGACGACCGACGTCTACATGCAGGAACTCCCGGAAGGCGTGCGGGCGACGGTCAACTCCATTCACCAGGAGTTGATGGGGACTGGCACAAGCGGGCGACAATCCGCAGCATCCGGAACAAATTCTTCTACGCCAGCGAGGCAACATCCGAACAAGAGTGATCGAGTGAAAATAACAGGCAGAACGCGGGAGCGGGATGCCGCTACATGGAAAGGAGAAAAGACAACTTCAAAGCCTTCTGCGATGAAGGTTTTGAAATTTGCTGCCAATTTGCTGCCAAATGGGGAGAGTGCGGATTTGCTAAATGCTTGAAAACATTTGGTGGACCTGACCGGGATCGAACCGGTGACCTCTTCCATGCCATGGAAGCGCGCTCCCAGCTGCGCCACAGGCCCACTTTGGGGAGATACAACTCCACTATTGTCTCCGCTCCCGCTGGATTCGTCAAACCCGGCCGCCTACCACTTTTCAGGGCAACACGAGCCCAGTTGCTTCCTTTGCAGGCTGATAGGCCCTCGACACGGATCCGCACCCACGGCCGTCAACTGTTCTGCGCGTGATAAACGTCACATGTCGACGCACTGCAATCTTTAATAATAGGGTTGGTTGAGGTCAATGCTGTCGGCGCCATGTCCTTGTTCCTCGTTCGCGCGCATTGGCGCTCTATCCCTGCGCAGAGGCAGAGCGTCTGCGCTTTGATCGAACTGGAGACCTACCTTCATGTACAAGATTGTGGAAGCCCGGTCGGTCGGCCTCAATATCAAGCAGTTTGTGATCGAGGCGCCGCGTATTGCCCGCAAGCAGAAGCCGGGCCAGTTCCTCATTCTCCGCCTGCATGAAAAGGGCGAACGAATTCCCCTCACCATCAAAAGTTCCGATCCGGCCGCCGGCACAGTGACCATCGTTGTGCAGGCTGTGGGCAAAACTACTACGCTGCTCAACTGCTTTGAAGCAGGCGAATCCATTCTCGACATCGTCGGCCCGCTCGGCCACCCTTCGGAGATTCAGAACTACGGCACCGCTGTGATCTTGGCCGGCAGCGTTGGCACTGCCATGGCACTGCCCACCGCCAATGCGCTCAAGCAGGCCGGCAACCACGTCATCTTTATTGAAGGCGCGCGCAGCAAAGAGATGGTGGTGTTTGAGGACGAAGTGCGCCAGGCCAGCCATGAAACCTACGTGATGACCGATGACGGCAGTTACGGCGAACAGGGTCTGGTCACAATGAAGCTGAACGGACTGATCGACGCCGGGCGGCGTCTCGACTTTGCGCTCGCCGTCGGCCCTGTGCCCATGATGCGTGCGGTCGCGCGCATTACTTCGCCCCTCAGCATCAAGACCATGGTCAGCCTCAACTCCATCATGGTGGACGGCACCGGCATGTGCGGCGGCTGCCGCGTGCTGCTCGGCCAGCAAAGCAAGTTCGCCTGCGTGGATGGGCCCGAGTTCGACGCATCGCAGGTCAACTTTGAAGTCCTGATGCAGCGCAACACGATGTATCGCGACAAGGAGTGCTTGTCGCTCAAGCATTTTGAGCTGCACAAGCGCGAGGAACTGGAACAGATTCGAGCCGAGCTAGCCGCGAAAGAACAGGAAATGACACGTCTGCGCGGAGAGTTGGATGAGGAGGAGAAGCATTATGTCTGAGAGCAAATCGCTTCCCACTCAAACGCCCAACGCCCTGCCTTTAAAAGAACGCATGAAGATTCTGCGTACGCCCATGCCTGAGCGCGATGCCCAGGCGCGGAGCCGCACCTTTGAAGAAGTGAACCTGGGCCTGCCCCCTGCCGACGCGCTGACTGAAGCCTCGCGCTGCATTGAGTGCGCCAAACCCGGCTGCGTGGTTCAGTGTCCGGTGGGCGTGAAGATCAAGGATGTCGTGGCCCTCATCTGCGCGGGCGACTATCTTGCCGCTGCATCCAAAATGCGCGAAGACAACGCGCTGCCCGCGATCACCGGCCGCGTTTGCCCGCAGGAAAATCAATGCGAAGGCGGATGCGTCCTCGGCAAAAAGGGCGCGCCCGTTGCCATTGGCAACCTCGAGCGCTTCATCGCCGATTACGAACGCGAGAGCGGACAGCTTGGTCTGCCTGCTATCGCAGCCTCAACCGGCAAGAGCGTGGCCATCGTGGGCAGCGGCCCGGCCGGACTGTCGGCTGCCGGCGACCTGATCCAGAAGGGCCACCGCGTTCGCGTCTTCGAAGCGCTGCATGAGCTTGGTGGCGTGCTCGTTTACGGCATTCCGGAGTTCCGCCTGCCCAAGTCGATCGTCAAGGGCGAAGTGGACAATCTGCGCAGAATGGGCGTCGAGTTTGAGACCAACGTCGTGGTCGGCAAGAGCGTAACCATCGACGAGTTGATGCGGAGCGAGCACTTCGATGCGGTCTTTGTCGCTACCGGCGCGGGCCTGCCGGTGTTTCTAAACGTACCCGGCGAGCACTTCAACGGCGTCTACTCCGCCAACGAATTTCTCACCCGCGTCAACCTGATGCGCGCCTACCAGATCGAGGCGTACGACGAGCCTGTGTACGACTGCCGCGACCGCGATGTGATTGTTGTCGGCGGCGGCAACACCGCCATGGACGCAGTTCGCACCGCGCGCCGCCTTGGTGCGCGCACGGCGACGCTGGTCTATCGCCGCTCGCAAGCCGAGATGCCCGCCCGGCTCGAAGAAGTCCACCATGCTCTCGCCGAGGGCATCCAGTTCCGCATGTTGACCAACCCGGTCGAATTTATCGGCGATGAAAAGGGCTGGCTCACCGGCGCGCGCTGCGTACGCATGGAACTGGGCGAGCCCGATGCCGACGGCCGCCGCCGCCCCGTTGCGGTTGCCGGCTCAGAGCACGTTCTGCCCGCCAACGTGGTCATCATCGGTGTCGGCACCACCGCCAACCCGCTCATCCAGAGCACCACACCAGACCTGAAGACGAACAAGTGGAATTACATTGTGGCTAATCCCGAATCCATGCGCACCTCCAAGCCCGGCGTCTTTGCCGGCGGCGACATTGTCACCGGCGGCGCTACGGTGATCCTGGCCATGGGCGCGGGGCGGAAAGCGGCAGTCTCAATCCATGACTACTTGACCAGCGGAACCTGGGAGACGGCTTAGCTTCCAGGCTCTGGCACTTTGCTCCGATTCTCTGTTTCAGAGTAGCCGGCGTGTCCCAAGGCCCCGAGTTTGAGCCTCGGGGCATACGATGGCCCTTGACAGGGCCGTTTCGCAATCCCTAGAATCAAAGTGGAGTACCTTATCAATTTTCAGCAATAAGTGTCAGAACAATAAGCACTTAGCGCGTCAATGTCAAGGTCGGTGCCGCAGCCGAAGATAGTGATTCCGGGGGCATGCGGCCACCTTAACCGAGAGCAGGTAAGATGCCTGATTTACGTCTGAGTCCACGTGAGCGCTTGGTGCTCACAGCGATTATCGAGATGTACATCGCCACAGGTGAGCCGGTGGCTTCGCAGGCGCTAGCCCGCTTTTTTGCGGACCGGGAAGGGTTGAGTTCCGCCACGCTTCGCAATGTAATGGCGGTTCTGGGCGAGTCGGGGTTGCTTGAGCAGCAGCATACCTCCGCGGGACGCATCCCTACCGCCTCTGCATTTCGCTACTACGTCGAACAGATTACTCACTCCGGCCTGCTTGCCGCCGGCCAGCAGTCAGGGAGCGCTAGCCCGCAGGGTCCATTGGCTTTGAGCGACGCCAGGCGCGGGCAGATTCGACAGCAGATTGAAGATAGCTTTTCCGGTGTGGCCAGCGGACACGAGTATCTGGAGCGCACTTCCCATGTGCTCGCGATGATCTCGAGCGGGCTTGGAATAGCTCTGGCAAGTTCAACCCAGGGGCAGGTGCTGGAGCACATTCATTTCTCGAGGCTTTCGACGGGCAGGGTGCTGGCGGTGCTTGTGACCCAGGCAGGAGCTGTTCAGGACCGGGTGCTGGCCCTGGATCACGAACTCACTCACCTTGAGCTCGAGACCGCCGCACGGTATCTGAACGAGAACTTTCGCGGGTGGCCAATCGAGCGGATACTTGCCGAGGTGGCACGGCGCGTGGATGTGGAGCGAGAGGCCTATCGCCAGATGCTGGCCTCAGTTGAGGAACTGTGCCGCAAGGGCGCGCTGGCGGCCGGAGAGAGCGGCCCCACGCTCTTCATCGACGGCATGGCCAACCTGATCACATCGGAATTGGACCGCGAACGGCTGCGGCAGATGCTGGTTGCTCTGGAAGCCAAGCAGCGGCTTGTGGAACTGCTCAACGCATACGTGGACGGGAGACAGCAGGAGGTTCGCGTGGTGGTGGGGTTGGACGAAGCTTCTCCCGCAATGCAGGATCTGGTCCTTATCGGCGCTCCGGCGCGGCTCGGCGGAACGAATCTGGGTACTGTTGCAGTGATCGCTCCGACGCGCATTCAGTATCAGGAGCTGATTCAGGCGGTGAGCTACATCGCCCGGCTTTCTGAGCGCCTGCTTGAGATTCCTGCCGATTAGGCGGAAACGGACGAATCTTCATTGAGTTTGGCATTGAGCCGAGGCGGTTTTACGGCCATGGCGGCGATCCGTGGCAAACGCTTCGTCCCGCCTCAAAATACAATGGAATCAGACGCTGCTGATTTCTTGAGACAATGAATAGAGATATGCATAAGCTGGAGACAAAATTGACGGAGTTGGAACCCCTTGAAATCACTCCCGGGGCTGAGCGGGGCCGGGAAGCAGAAGGAACTTTGCAGCAATCCGCATCCCTTTCGGCCGCAGCGGTTTCCCCTGAAGCAGTTGAGCCAATTGGCGCAGGGGAGCCGGTTTCCCGGTCGGAATTCGACCAGTTGAAGGCGGAGCGCGATCAACTGCTTGACCGCATCGCGCGGCTGCAGGCTGAGTTTGAAAACGCGCGCAAGCGTGCCGAGCGGGAGCGCCTGGAATTCCGCGACTACGCGACTGGCAGCGTGGTCGAGCAGTTCCTGCCCGTGCTTGACAACTTCGAACTGGCTCTCAAGTCCGATAGTTCGGCGGAACAGTTGCGTTCCGGTGTAGGCCTGATCGTGAAGCAGATGGAAGACATTCTGAAGCAGATGCAGGTTCTCTCGATTCCTTCCGTTGGTGAGGTGTTCGATCCGCGTGTGCACGAGGCATTGGGCTCAGTGGAGCGCGAGGACATGCCCGATCAGCACGTAGCGGATGAGATTCGCCGCGGCTACAAATTGCGCGAACGGTTGCTGCGCCCCGCCATGGTGCGCGTGGTTCACAACCCCAAACAGGCTAGCGAGTGAGTTTGAATCGCAAACGAGAGAATGGTTTCTAATACTAGAGTGAGCAAAGCAGATTATTACGAAGTTCTCGGAGTATCCCGCGACGTAAGCGACCAGGAGTTGAAAAGCGCCTATCGCAAGCAGGCGCTCAAATACCATCCTGACCGCAACCCCGGCGATCAAGCTGCCGAGGAGAGGTTCAAGCAGGCCAGCGAGGCCTACCAGGTGCTGAGCGACGCCGACAAGCGCGCGGCCTACGATCGTTATGGCCATGCCGGCCTTGGCGGGCAGGGGTTCGGCGCAGGCGGTCCGTTTGCGGGCGGCGTCGACATTGGCGACATCTTCGGCGATCTATTCGGCGAGATGTTCTCAATGGGAGGCAATGCGCAACGCAGCTCGCGGCAGCAGCGTGGCGACGACCTGCGCTTCGACCTGACCATCAACTTCGAGGACGCATTTTTCGGTACCGAAACCGAGGTGAAGATTCGCCGCCGGGAGACCTGCCCCGCCTGCAAAGGCCGCGGCAGCGCCTCGGGACGTGGCCCCAGTGTTTGCAGCCACTGCCAGGGACGAGGCCAACTTCGCTATCAGCAGGGATTCTTCTCAGTTGCGCGCACATGCGCCCCCTGCGGTGGAACAGGCTCAGTGATCGGCGATCCCTGCACCACATGCCGTGGAGAGGGCCGCGCCACCAGCGAGATCAAGCTCAATGTCAAGGTTCCGCCGGGTGTGGAGGATGGAACCCGCATCCGCTACGCAGGCGAAGGAGACACAGGACGTGGTGGCGGCCCCAAAGGCGACCTTTACGTTGTGCTCTCTGTCCGGCCGCACGATTTTTTCGAGCGGCACGGGTACGATCTGCACTGCGTGATTCCAATCAGCTTTCCGCAAGCGGCACTGGGCGCGGAGTTCGAGATACCAGGTATTGACGGCCCCTTGAACGTGAAGATTCCCGAGGGTACGCAGAGCGGCAGGGAATTGCACATCCGCGGGCGCGGCGTTCCTTACCTGAACGAGAAAGGCAACGGTGATTTGATCGTCAAGGTCATCGTGCAGATTCCCAGGAAGCTGAATCGCGGCCAGCGCGAGCTTGTGAACAAACTGTCCGAGACCCTCGCTGTTGACAACAAGCCAACGTCGCCGGGGCTGATGGAAAAGATGAAGGACCTGTTCAGCTAGGGCGATTTCAATGTTGCTGTACCTAAGACCTGTTCTAAACCGTCGCCGCTTTTTGTAGCGCAGGACTCCAGTCCGGCTGTCGTGCGGGCGTTCACGCCCGCACTCTCGTTCGGAATGCGATGAAGCCGTTGGGTACACCATCAGGAGAATTGCTCTAGGGAAAGTCTCCAGCCTCTCCCAACACGATTCGCTTTTCTCAAGATACGGTCGCACCGTCGCCCAATGCGCGGCGGTGCGTATCGATGTACACTGTTTCTAATTCAATTCTGTTGAAGAACGGTGCGGACGAGCCATCTTGCGAGAAAGGCGGAGCTCCTATGATTTCGCGTCGGAACATTCTCAAGGCATTGGGCACCTTGCCGGCAGCGGGGTACCTTGCGGCCAACCATACAGCGTGGGCTGAGGCGGCAACACCAAGGCTTCCCAAACGGCTGCTGGGGCGGACGGGACGATGGGTCACGCCGCTCGCTCTTGGCGGCCAGGCATCAATGCAGTGGACTGCGCCCGGGATCGACGCACCCGACATTATTGTGCG
>Ga0182027_10014670_pt1 | contig 10829 bp, 8 predicted proteins | sample 712E1DmetaG_FD_121300 | JGI IMG/M metagenome (GOLD analysis project Ga0182027, IMG submission 121300) | Permafrost microbial communities from Stordalen Mire, Sweden - 712E1D metaG (Illumina Assembly) | ecosystem: Environmental > Terrestrial > Soil > Wetlands > Permafrost | place: Sweden...
CGGCGACTGCATCGTGCTCGAATGGTCCCTCAAGAATTTCTACACGGGGAAAATGGCCGACCAGGTTTACGGAAGCCAGGATTTCGCGCTCGGTCTTCCCACCCTCGACAACCGGCTGCGGCTCATTACCCCCCTCAAAGACACGATACCGCACACAATATTCGGCGACTCCATTGCGGTAAGCACGGTCAAGAGCGGCGACTACCGCGTTACGCAGTTCGTTGGTCCCGCATACGGGAACGTGCTTGACGAATCGTTTATGGCCACCGACTGGCATCGAAAGCAGATGGTGACCTATTCCACGTTCGCCGGCTGGGCGGATATCGCGAAATGGTACGACGACCTCACGCGCCACAAACTCGACAACTCGCTCGAACTCGGCGCGCTCGCCGATTCTCTCTTTGCCGGTTGTGTCACGCCGCAATCCAAGGTCGCCCGCGTCCACGACTATATCACCGGCACCATACGTTACAGCTATGTCCCCTTCCGCCAGAGCGGCTGGATCCCGCAGGACGCGCGCGACGTGCTCGCCACCAAGATCGGCGACTGCAAGGACATGGCCTCCCTGGGCAAGAGCCTTCTCGACAGAGCCGGAATTCCCTCGAGCCTCGTGCTCGTCAACACGGGCATTCGGCTTTTCTCCGATCAGGCGTTTGTGGGCCCCAACTTCAACCACTGCATCCTGTGTTACACCATCAACGGCATCGACCGCTTTCTCGATTGCACCGACAACAACCTGCCCCTCACCACCCTGCCGCGGCAAGACCAGGGCGCCATGGCGCTCATCATCCGTCCCGCCACCACGAACACGATCATCCTTCCTTTTGATAAGCCCGAGAGCCGGATCAGGCAACGTACCGTTTCCTCGGCCCTCGACGACAAGGGCACGCTCCGGGAAAGCATTCGCACCGTAAGGACCGGCGTATACGCAGGGGACTTCCGTGACGATTTCAGATTTCTCTCCGACGAAAAACGCAAGGCAACTCTTCACCGGACGCTCGCTCGCTCCTATCCCGATCTCACGCTCGACTCGTTTTCCGTAAGGGGTGAAAATTCGGTGAGCGACACCGTGGAATACTTTTACGCAAGCACGGCGAGAAACACCGTTATTCGGAGCGGCGCCACGGCAATCTTTCCCCTTCATCTGCCCGACATCATCGAACCCAACCAGTACCCGGCCGAGGAAAAACGCTGGCTCCCGATCGACATGGCGCAGGCCTGGTTCGACGTTTCCTCCTGCGAGCTTTCCGGCGAGCTGACCTTTCCGGCCTCGTGGCGGCCCATCGGCCTGCCCGACAACGTGTCGGTCGATTCGCCCTTCGGCTCCTACCGGCTGGATTTCAAGCGGTCGGGAAATTCAATTGTTTACAAAAGAAAAGCCGTCATGCATTTCGACACGATGCTGCTGCCGTCGGACTACGGCCGCCTCAAGACATTCCTCAATGCGGTGAGCAAGGCCGACGCGGTGCAACTGTTGTTCTCTACCCGGTGATCTTTTTGAAAGGAACCTCCAATGACCCAGGACGACCTCACGGTCTCGCAGCGATGCGCGGGCTTTCTTCTCGAACGGGTGCAGCATGTTCCGGAGCTCCGCAGCACCGCATACGTTTTTACGCATGAGAAAACCGGCGCTCGCCTGCTGCATCTGTACAACGACGACCCGAACAACCTGTTTTCCATCGCATTTCGAACCCCCGTGTCCGACAGCACAGGCGCGCCGCATATCCTCGAGCACTCGGTACTGGGCGGATCGCGCTCATTTCCTCTCAAAGACCCGTTTCAGGAACTCCTGAAAGGCTCGCTCCAGACATTTCTCAACGCCCTCACGTATCCGGACAAGACCGTCTATCCCGTGTCGAGCCAGGTTGAGGCCGATTTCTTCAACCTCGTTCATGTGTATTGCGACGCGGTGTTCTTTCCCCTGCTCACGCCCAACACATTCCGTCAGGAAGGATGGCACTTCGATCTGGAATCGGAGGACGGCGCGGTGGGAATCAAGGGCATCGTGTATAACGAGATGAAAGGCGTATTTTCCGATTTCGCAAGCCACGTGGAACGCAAGACCGTGTCACTTCTGTTCCCCGACACTTCCTATTTCTTCGAGAGCGGCGGAGAGCCCCAGCACATTACCGATCTTACGTATGAGCGGTTCAAGGAATTTCACGCCCGGTATTATCATCCGTCAAATTCGCTCGTTTTTCTGTACGGAAATATTCCATCGGAAAAAACCCTGCGGTTTTTGAACGAGAAGTATCTCGGTGCTTTCGAAAGACCGTCCCGCATTGCAGAGATTGTCCCGCAGCCCGACTGGACCTCGCCGCGCCGCGCTCTCATCGACGCGCCGGCACCCGAACAGGACGATGGGTTGGCCACGGTTGCCGTGGCATGGAAATTCGGCCTTTCGTCGGATCCGTTGTCGTCCCTGGTGGGCCGGATCCTGTACCGCTATCTGATGGCTACCGAGAGCAGCCCGCTCAAGCGCGCACTCATCGACTCCGGCCTGGGCGAGGATCTCGACGACATCTGCGGATTCCAAAACGAATTCATCGATGGCATGTTCTGCGTTGGTTTACGGAAAAGCAAGCCCGAGCATGCCGATGCCGTCGAGGCGCTCGTACTGTCTACGCTTCAGAAGGAAATAGAAGGCGGCCTCGATGAACGTCTGCTTGAAGGCGCCATACGCCAGGTGGAGTTTCGTCTCCGGGAAATTTCGGACGCGGGGAGGTTCCCCTATAACTTGCAGCTGGCCGAGCGGTGCTACCGCTCGTGGCTGTACAGCGGCGACCCGCTGGCGCATCTAGCATTCGAAAAGCCGCTGTCGGTTGTCCACGCGGAGAAAGACAAAGGCTGCGGATGGTTTGCCGACAAGATCGGCGAGATGCTCCTTCGCAATCCGCATCGGCTCCTTATTACCGTACGGGCGTCTTCCTCGCTGGGCAAGCAGCTTGAAACGCAGTCCCAGCAGCAGGCCGCGGCGCTCTCCGCTCATTTCACCGCAAGCGACAGGCGGCGCATCCTCGGCGAGACGCAGCGCCTGATTGCCGAGCAGAAGAAACCATCCCCGCCCGAAGCGCTTGCCCTCTTGCCGAAGCTTTCTAAATCGGACTTGCCGCCCAGGAACCAGGAGGTGCCGGTCCAGCGGACCCGGATCGCACGCGCCGAGGCGTTTCTGCATCCGCTCTTTGCCTCGGGCATCGTGTACTGCGACATCGGGTTCGATTGCACAGGCATTCCCGGAGATTTGCTCCCGTACCTGCCCCTGTACCTGGAGCTCCTTACCAAATGCGGCGCAGCCGAACACTCGTACGAAGACATGTCCACGCGCGTGTCACTTGCCACCGGCGGGATCCGCAGTTCCATTGTGTGCGAAACCTCGTTTGACTCCGGCGAACTCGTGTTTGTCGCCTTTGTTCACGCAAAGTCGCTTGTCTCGCGCCTGGACGAGACTGTGGGCATCCTGCGCGACATGCTCCTTGAACCAGACCTTTCAAATGTCAAGCAGATAAGAGACGTGCTGTTCGAAATGCGCAACGATCTCAACGCGTCGGTCATCGACAGCGGACACTCTTTTGCGGTGACGCATTCGTCCGCGTACCTCTCGCCGGCGCGCCGGCTCGACGAGATTCTCGGCGGCATCACCCAGCTCCGTTTCCTCGACAGTCTGGTGCAGGCAAGCTCGCCGTCGGATGCGGCGTCGGCCATGAAGAAACTGCATTCAATGGTGGTGTCGTGCGCTGCGTGCACGGTCTCCATTACCGCCGACGATCCCCGTCCGGCGGCTGCCGCGCTGGAACCCCTTATTGTTGCGCTGCCCGGCACGCCCGTGACGCCCGTCCCGCTTGATTTTGCGGAGCGGACCGACAGTACCGGCATCGAAATAAGCTCTTCCGTCAATTTCGTTGCCCGGTCTTGGAGCCTGGGAAGGCTGTCGGCCGATCAAACGGGCGACTTTCTCCTTTTGTCCAGGAACCTCTCCACGGGTTACCTGTGGGACAAGGTGCGTGTGGAAGGCGGCGCTTACGGCGGCATGGCTATGGTGTCGGGCGGAAATCCGGTATTTTCGTGCGCCTCGTACCGCGACCCCAATCTCGTCTCGACGCTTTCGCATTTCGAAAAGGGCCTGTCGGAGGCTGCCGCGGGGCTCCCGGCCGACGCGGTCGACCAGAGCATCATAGGGACCATCGGCCGCCTCGACGCGCCGCGCACGCCTCACGAAAAGGGATTCGGCGAGACCCTGGCCCTTGTGTGCGGCCGCACAAAGGAGTACCGGCAGCGAGTCCGCGACAGCGTCCTCTCCGCTACCGCCCGCGGAATTGCCGGCGCCGCGCAGTCGATTCTCAAAACCCCCCACAGTGCCATCACCATAGTGGGTTCCGCGGCAGCATTTGATAAAGCGGAAAAGGAAAAGGTGTCTGTGAAGCGTGAAACGCTTCTGTGAGGGCGGGGTGCGCGCAGCCTCCCCGGCGGCCCGGGCTACTCCCGGCCGCTCGCGTTCTTGAGAAGCAATGCCTTGTGGATCGAATCGATGACACCGTTCACGAATTTTCCGGAATCGTCGGTGCCGTAGAGCTTGGCAAGCTCCACGGCCTCGTCGATAACGACACGGTACGGCACGTCGGCGTCCGACCGAAGCTCGGTAACGGCCATGCGCAGGACGTTGCGGTCGATGGCGGTCATTCTCTTGAGGTCCCAGTTGGCCGCGTGCGTACTCAGAAGCTCGTCTATTTCCTTTCGCGCCGCAAGGGTCTTTTCGACGAGCGCGAAGGCATAGTGTCCGGCGCCCTCATCACCGCCCTGTTCTTCCATAATTCCCGCAAGTACCTTGCGGCAATCGGCCGTATCGCCCACTTCGCAGGCGTAGAGCGTCTGCAATGCCAACTCGCGTGATTTTCTTCTGCTGTGTTGCATTTTATTCTCTTCCGTCAAACAAAAGGAATTTCACCGTAGAGTCACGGAGGAACACGGAGAAGAAAATCCGGAGCACAACACGCGAATTTTGCTTTCTCTGTGACCGCAGCGTCTCTCAGGTGAATCTTACTACAGTTTCTTCAACAAATCGGCCATTTCGATGGCCGACAGCGCCGCGTCCCAGCCCCTGTTGCCGCTCTTTGTACCCGCGCGCTCCACAGCCTGCTCGATGGTGTCTGTGGTGAGCACGCCGAAAATTACGGGCACTTCGATCTCCATGCCTATGGCGGCGATCCCTTTGGAAACCTCCGACGCGATGTAATCGAAATGCGGGGTATTGCCGCGAATGACCGCGCCCAGACAGATAACCGCATCGAATTTTCCCGACTTGGCGAGCCTCTTGGCCACCAGGGGAATCTCAAACGCGCCCGGCACCCATGCCACAGTAATGTTCTCCGCAGAACCGTTGTGCCGCAGGAGGCAATCCGTTGCTCCTTCGAGCAGTTTCTTGCCTATCAAGTCGTTGAACCTGCTCACCACGATCCCGAAACGCCGACCCGACGCGTTGAGCTGCCCTTCCATCACGGTTGACATTGTGATCCTCCTTCCAGAAGGTGTCCCAGTTTTTCTTTCTTTGTGGATAGATACTTCCTGTTTTCTTTGCGGGCAGGAATTTCGATGGAAACCCGCTCCACGATGTCGATGCCGTACCCGGAAAGACCAACGATTTTTTTCGGATTATTCGTCATGAGGCGGATCTTCCGGATGCCAAGGTCCGCAAGGATCTGCGCGCCGATGCCGTAGTCCCTGCGGTCGGCGGGAAACCCGAGCTGTTCGTTCGCCTCCACGGTGTCGAGTCCCTGATCCTGGAGCGCATAGGCGCGGATCTTGTTGACAAGCCCTATTCCCCGTCCCTCCTGTCGCAGGTACAGGATGACGCCGCCTTTCGCCCCGATCTCTTCCATCGATCTTTTGAGTTGGTCGCCGCACTCACACCGCAGCGACCCGAGAATATCGCCTGTAAAGCATTCCGAGTGGACCCGGACGAGCACCGGCGTCTCGGCATCGACGGCGCCCTTTTGCAGCACCACGTGAACTCCCTGGCTCAGAACGTCTTCGTAGCACTTGATGACGAATTCCCCGAACCGGCTGGGCAGGGTGGCCGTTGCGGTGCAGTGCACGAACCGTTCATGCGCCGTGCGGTACCGGATGAGATCGGCTATGGTGATGATGCGGATGCCGTGTTCTTTTGCAAACATCGTGAGCTGCGGCATGCGCGCCATGGTACCGTCTTCGTTCATGATTTCGCAGATGACGCCCGCCGGCAAAAGTCCCGCGCACCGCGCCAGGTCGACCGACGCCTCGGTCTGTCCGCTGCGCACGAGCACGCCGCCCTCCCGCGCCCGCAGCGGAAACATGTGGCCGGGTCGTACGAAGTCGGTGGGCTTGCTCGCGGGGTCCATCAGCTTGAGCACGGTGAGCGCGCGATCGGCCGCGGAGATTCCCGTTGTTGTTCCTTCGCGTGCGTCAATGCTGTCGGTGAACGCGGTCTCGAACCGGGAGGTGTTGTCGTGCACCATCATGGGGATGCCCAGATCGTCGAGCTGCTTGCCTTCCATGGTGACGCAGATAAGGCCCCTGGCGTACCTTGCCATGAAGTTGATCTTGTCGGCGGTGCAGAGCTGCGCCGCGATGGCAAGGTCGCCTTCGTTTTCCCGGTCTTCGTCGTCTACGATTATGACGAAGTTTCCTTTCCGGAATTCTTCTATTGCGGTTTCCATGTCGCTAAATTGCGTCAAAAGCCCGACCTTTCCAGTGAATCAAGCAGCGTGCCGGAGGCTACGTCCGCTTGGTTTGAACCGCCCGCCTCGGCCAGACGCGCAAGGTAACGTGCAAGCACGTCGCATTCCACGTTGACGGTGTCGCCCGGACGCTTGCGGGTCATGGTGGTTTTCTCCAGTGTAAATGGCACGACCGACACGTCGAATTCGGCGGCCGCGGCGCGCGTTATGGTGAGGCTGATGCCGTCGAGGGCAACCGAGCCTTTCTCAGCGCAAAACCGAGCGATTTCCGGCGGAATACGGATGGTGCGCACGAGCGCGATCCCGTCGCTCGTGTCGGATGCTATCGTCCCCACCGCGTCCACGTGCCCGAGCACGAAGTGTCCGTCGAGTCTGCCCGCCAGCGACAGGGCACGCTCCAGGTTCACCGTGTCGCCGACGTGTCGCGCTCCAAGGGTAGTGCGGGACAGGGTCTCCTTGACTGCGGTAAAGTACAGGATGCCGCCGCGCGAGGATTCCAAGGTGAGGCACGTGCCGTCCACGCTCAACGACGCGCCTTCGGCGCCGGAATACTCCTCGGCCGCAGGCGCCACGCCGAGCCGGATGCTCGGTCCCCGTACGTTGATTTCACGAATTGTTCCCGTTGTTTCTATGATGCCGGTAAACACGACTTATCTCCGCACCGGGATGCCGGTGATCATGATATCGTTTGCAAACCGGACGACTTCCATTTTGTCAATCTTGACGCATTCGAAAAGCGACAGGGGCCTGGTAAAGGCGATGCCTGCGGTGCCGCCGCCCACAATCTTGTTCGCGTAGAATACATACAATCTGTTTGCGAGACCGCTTTCCAAAAAGGCCGAAGCGAGCGTCCCGCCGCCTTCGACAAGAACGGAGGGAATGCCTTCTTTGTAGGCAATGCGCAGGAATTCGCGAAGGGATTCTTCGCGCCCCGTTCGCCAGACCTCCACGCCATTCGCAAGCGTCCGGCGTGAACGCCCGCGGCCGCCACGCACGACCAGAATGCTGCGGGCCGCTTCTCCCGCATCCCGTACAAAATAACTGTTGGGTGGAGCGGAGGCTTTTCCGGAAAAAACGATGCGGGCCGGATTGCCGGTTTTCCCGTGGCGCACCGTGAGGTGCGGATTGTCCTTTTCCAGGGTCTTGCGGCCGACGCACACGGCCGCATGCTTTCGCCGCAGGTCGTGGACGAACCCCCTCGAATCGACGGACGTGATCCACGTTGAATCACCTGAGAAATCGGCAATTTTCCCGTCGAGCGTCATGGCGAGCTTGACGCTCACCCACGGCCGACGACGTGTTATCCAGAAAAAGAAGTCTTCGTTGAGCCGCGTTGCCTCGCGTTCGAACAATCCCGTGCGCACGTCGATCCCGGCTTTCCCGAGCCGGCGCAGTCCCTTTCCGTTGACAAGAGGGTTAGGGTCTTTCGCCGACGCCACCACGCTGCGTATGCCCGCGCGAATGATTGCATCGGTACAGGGCGCCGTCTTTCCGAAATGACAGCAGGGCTCGAGCGTCACGTACAATGCGGCGCCCCGGGCGCGATCGCCCGCCTCTGTCAAGGCGTTCCTCTCGGCATGCGGCCCGCCGCAGCGCGACGTTGCCCCTTTCCCGACAACCTTGCCGTTTTTGACAATAACGGCCCCTACCGCCGGATTGGGGAAGGTGGTTCCCTTTGCCTCGTTGGCCAGCGACAGCGCAAGCGACATGAATCGCGCTTCGTCAGCGGTCCAGGCGATAGATGTTTTTTCTGCCTGCATTTCCAGAAATCCCTCGGAAGAACCGAATCAGGTCTTTGCACTTGTTAAAATACCTCATGCTGGGCCCGTGCTCCAACACCAGAAAACGAGCGCAACGGAATCAACACGATTTATTTTGATTGCATGGCCCCTATTCAAACCACCGAGGAACTCCTTGTTCACCTTGCGGAGGGCGGCGACCCCTCCGCGTTCCAAACGCTCGTTGGACACAACGCCCTTTCGACGTATGTCGCTTTGCGCAGCCTGGGAAAGAACCATGCCGAGGCCATGACGCTCATGGTTCCGTTCCTGAAGAAACTTCATTCCGCTTTCGTAGGAAAATCGTTGGACGCCTCCTTTGACGAGTGGTACAACACGCAGCGGAAAAAGCTTTTGCCCCGCGATTTGTTGCCCCAGGAAGATGCGGGTGCCGAAGCGGTTATCGAGACAATCCCTCCGGGTGACGTGGCCCACTTTGAATCACAGATGCGTCTCGCTTTGCAGCGAAACTATAGCAGGATGTTTCGTGCGGGAGGCCGCTCCGGGATAGGAAGGACAGTGTATTTTGTTGCCTCGCACCGGATTCTAAGGGCTGCGATACTCACCTGCGCCGTTCTCGTTGTGGCTGGCGCCGCGCTCTGCGCATGGCTGACGCTGGCAAGTGCCACCGTGACCGTTACTTTTTCAAAGGCGGACCTTCGCCACAGCATAGAACTGCCGAAGGCAGTAAACGGCCTTATGTTCTGGTCGCGCAATGTCCATGAATCCTCGACATATTTCTTGAGCGATTCCACCAAGGCGGCCGATTCCGCACGCACGAAATCGGCCGACCTGCGAGTCGCCCGGGACAGCTTCGTGGGTCCGCCCTCGCCCGAAAAGGCGATCTCTCAACGATCTTCCAATGCGTACCCTTTGTCGTCCTACGAAAAGAGAAGACCGGTTTCGCGACCAAGACCCGTGCTCTTGCCGGATTCCGCGGGCGCAGTCAATTCACGCTCTCAATCGCCGGCCCCAACCCATCCAACCGTGAACAGTTATTCGGAAGCCGAGAAAGTCGCACCGGCGCAGTCCCGGACGGCTAAACGACCGTCCCCGATGCCGGATTCTTCGGTCGTCGGGCCATAGTCTGCCGCCTTCTGCTCAAATACAACAGGTTCGATTACGGAAAGCAGTTGGCGGCGCCCCGTTGTCAAATCCCAATTTTCTCCTTGATACATTATTGTAAATAACTTATAATTAAGACTCTTACGTTTGATACGTGAACAACTAAGCAGAGAAATAGTATTATCCGTCTATTTCTTCGGAAGATGGAAATACTCTTCTCCTCAACAGAGCAGGACTGGAATTACACGAGGGTGAGATGCCATCTCCATGTATCGGATCGGCTCGCTGGCATAGCCTCCTTGGCAAGCTGCACATGAAGCACACCTGTTTCCCTATTTTCCTGCTTTTTGCATGTACTCTTTGCTTCGGTGAAACCGAAGAATACATTCTGCAGCCGGGCGACATTATTTCCATCAATGTGGTCGAGCATCCGGAATTTTCCGGACGCAACAAGATCCGCCCCGACGGCCGAATCAACTATCCCGTCATCGGCGAGATCGATGTCGCGTCACTCACCTGCGCGCAGCTTGTAAAGATCATGCAGGGAAAGTTGTCCTCGTATGTCAACAACCCCGTGGTCTCCGTTTCCATAGAAGAATACTACGCGAATAAGATCTATGTCATGGGCGCAGTACATTCACCAGGGCAATTTCAGATTTACGAGCCTATGGACGTTCTCAAAGTTGTTGCCATGGTCGGCGGACTCACCAATCCGAAGCAGAAACTCATCCGGATCATTCGCGCCGACGGATCCATAGTTGCGGTTGACACAAAGTACCTCTGGAGCGCTGAGGGAAAACACGACACCAAGAAATACATTCTCTACCCCGGCGACACCCTGTATGCGCCGGAAGGCTTCGATATTCCGTGGTATCTTATCTCCGTCATTCTGTCCTGCATCGCCATCTCCCTCGAGATATTCATTACCGTGAACGCGCTCTCCAAACACTGATTTCTCGACCCCGCAGCCTGTTTTCATGAATCATCCAATCATTGTTTCGGTCGGGGGCGGAAAGGGGGGCGTCGGCAAAAGCACGGTAACCTCCTACCTGGGCGCCGCACTTTCCAAAAAAGAATATTCCGTCGGCTTTGTCGACGCGGATCTGGGCGGGGCCAACCTGCACAGCTTCCTGGGCGTCAAGAGACCTCGCATGGGCCTGCAGGATTTCCTGTCCGGGCGAGTGAAAACGCTCGGCGAAACCGCGGTGGAGACATGTATTCCCGGCTCATGGCTGATAAGCGGCGCCAGCGATATCCTCGAACTTGCCAATCCGAA
>Ga0182027_10014671_pt1 | contig 10829 bp, 12 predicted proteins | sample 712E1DmetaG_FD_121300 | JGI IMG/M metagenome (GOLD analysis project Ga0182027, IMG submission 121300) | Permafrost microbial communities from Stordalen Mire, Sweden - 712E1D metaG (Illumina Assembly) | ecosystem: Environmental > Terrestrial > Soil > Wetlands > Permafrost | place: Sweden...
TCACGTAAGAAAAATAGCTATCTCCAGGCTCAGTATCTGCGTCTGCGCTCCCGGCGCGGTTCCAAAAAAGCCATTTGCGCCGTAGCCGCTTCTATGCTCAGTGCCGCATACCACATGCTTAAAAACGGAACTTTCTACGAGGACATCGGCGCGGACCACTTCGACCGCCGAGCCCAAGCCAAACAGGTACTGCGACTCGTCAACCGATTGCAGTACCTCGGATACAACGTGGAAATCACCCCAAAGACGGCATAACGGAGGGTTTGTTTCTTATTAGAATCCCGGTGGGGGGTGGGGCCTGTGCCCCATGCAAACCGTTAATCCTGCCGGTACCCCGCCAAGGCAGCGCGAGGCTCCCCGTTTACCATCAACCCATGCCGCTGGTTGAGGTCAACTCGGTTTGGAAGAGCTATCCGCGCCACGCCGGTCTGCGCACCGAACTCCAGACGGTTGTCGAAGACGTTTCGCTTACGATTGAATCCGGCGAAACACTGGGCCTGGTGGGTGAGTCGGGTTCCGGCAAAACTACGCTGGCGCGCATGATTCTTGGCCTCGTCAAGCCGAGCCGCGGCGCCGTTCTTGTCGACGGCATCGACATTGCCCAAGCCTCAGCCGCTGAACTGCACCGCCTGCGCCGCCAGATGCAGCCCGTCTTCCAGGACCCCTATGCGGCTCTCAATCCGCGCATGAATGTTTTGGAAATTGTGACCGAGCCGCTGGTGATCCACAGTGGCGATTCCGGACTCTCAACCGAAACGAGTGGCCGCAATCGCCGCGCCGCTCTGCGCTCCAAAGCTATTGAGCTGCTCATCGAAGTTGGAATGGACGAGTCTGCACTGGCGCGTCATCCACACGAGTTTTCCGGCGGCCAGCGCCAGCGCATCAACATCGCCCGCGCACTTGCGCTTCGTCCGCGCCTTCTGATTCTCGATGAGCCTGTCTCCGCTCTCGATGTGAGCGTGGGTGCGCAGATCGTCAACCTGCTTCGCCGCTTGCAGCGCGAGTACTCGCTGACCTACCTCTTCATCTCGCACTCAATGCCGCTGGTCCGCTACCTGAGCACTCGGATAGCTGTCATGGAGCGCGGTCGGCTGGTGGAGATCGGCGAGGCGGAAGCGCTCTGCGCGAGTCCAAGGGAAGTTTACACACGCCAGTTGATCGCGGCCACGCCGGAGTTGCCCGCCGGCGTGGCCTGAGCTGCCGGTATGTCAGCAGGGAGCTTGGGAATGCAATTATGGACGTGGTTGATCGAGAGAGGCTGAGACTTGTTGCGATTCCTGATGGGTTGGCTGTTCCGTGTTGTTGTGGTGCTGGCGGTGGGGTTTGTGGCCGTCTACGGAGGCGATTGGGCGGTGTACCAATTGCGCGGGGCGCCGCAATCCAAGGTGACCGTGAACCGCTATGTTTCGATTCCGGAGAAGGGGCGCAAGACAGAGTTCGAATATCTGGGCACCCTGGACGAGCCGTGTTCAGTGTCCCTGTTTCCGCAGGGAGGGGAAAGCCCATGCTGGCAACTGCGACGAGACCCCAACCAGGGATTGACGATGTAGGAGGTTTCTTGTGGGGAAACCTTTTGAGCCATTGCAGGGGGAAAGAGCGGCTCGGGCGTCACATTCGCGGGTGATGCGAATCACGACAGAGGAATCGGACTGCGCCTAACATCGTTGGATATCATGTATAGCCGCACCCAGAACGACAATGGCAGCTTCAACACGCGCTGCCTCGACTGCTTTATGACAGTCGCCTCCTGCGTTGAGACGGTGCAACAGCTGGATCGGGTGGAGGCACATCATATCTGTCCAGAAAAGGCGCTGGCCGAACTGCTTGCGCAGGAAAAGGCGATCGAAGAGCGGGCGCTGCGGAACTAGGGGCAGTTCGAGTCGGGCTTGTAAAGATCCCACTCATCGCAAAAGCGCGATGAATGGGGCACTCAGCGATTGAAGGTCATGGCGTCCCAGTTCCCAAAGTCGGGACCAGAGGCACCCATAGTTAATACGACAATAAAGCTCTTAGCGAGCGCGTGGCGCTATGAAGGCGAAGACGTTTCCGTCGGGATCGTTGACGAGGACGCGGTTCCCATCCTGCTTGACTTCAAGCCCAGCGGCTTTCAACTGCTCCGTGGTCTTCGCCGTGTCGGCTACGCGGAAGAGGGTTTGTGGAGTTGCGCCGGCGGTGGCCGTCTGGATTTGAATGCGCAGGCCCGGAACGCCGGCGAGGCTCATGCGCAGACCCCGGCGGCCATCGCGTGCTTCGAATCCCATCCCCGCAACGTAGAACTTTCTGGCTGCTTCAAGATCGGGAACCGGGAGTTCGAAGCCAAGCATCTCTTCGGAGATTCGATGCTGGCCAAGATGCAAACCCTTGTCGAGAGTGTGGCGGGAGCCGGGCATGTACTGCGTGAACTCGGTGACACGGTCTTCGGAGTCTTTCATGGTTGAGATGAGATTGCCCGCACCGGCCTTCCTGACTTCTGTCGGCTTGAGGCCGTGGGCGGTGAGGGCCGCGGCAAGACCGTTGATGTCGTCGGACTCATAGCAGACATGCATCCAGCCCAGGGGTTCGGAAGGATTGGTCTGCGAGTAGACTTCGATGAACTGCCGGTCGTTGACCTTGACGAAGACTTCAGTGGTTTTACCGGCGGCGTTGGTGAAGCCAAAGGACTGTTCGTAGCCGAGCTTGGCGAGGAAGGCAACTTCCTTATCGAGATCGCTGGCGCGGTAGGCGATGTGCGCAATGCCGGTGATCTGGCCGGTTTGCGCAGTTTGCGCAATGGAACGAAACGAACCAACACCGAGAACTGCCAACGCCAGGATCAAAAACAACCGCATCTTCATAGGGCCCCCTTTAATTGCTGGAATCCTCGTAAGCCAGCTTATGCGTAGTCTTCGCGATAGGGCGTGAAGATGTCCAGCACTTCGGAATCTTCAATGGCGGAGGCCTGGTGGTCTAGATCGCCGTCGACGACGACGCTGTCGCCGGCCCGGAGGTCCCACTTTTTGCCTTCGGCTTCGAAGACGATGTGGCCGCTGACGATGTAGACCATCTGGTGATGGGGATGCTTGTGGCGGGTGCCTACCCAACCTCTGGTGAAATTGTGGCGGACCATCATCAGGTGCGGGTTGAAGGCCAGGACCTGGCGAAGCATTCCGGGCTCGGGTGTGGAGACAGGTGTTCCATCGGTTGCTAAGTAAACTACACCGCTATCTTTCATGGATTCTCCTGGTTCATGGGGCAAGACGGATTTGGTCGGCGCGTCTTGCGAGTTTATTAATATTCCAGGTTAATTATCGGTTGAGCCAGCCGCCATCGACGACGAGGACATGGCCGTGGACGTAGTCGCTGGCTGCGGAGGCAAGAAAGACGGCGGCGCCGGCAAGGTCTTCGGGGTTTCCCCAGCGGCCGGCCGGGATTCGGTCAAGAATCTGGCGGGCGCGCTCGGGGTTGTTCTGCAAGGCTTCAGTGTTGTCGGTGGCGAAGTAGCCGGGGGCGATGGCGTTTACGTTGACGCCCTTGGAGGCCCACTCGTTGGCGAAGGCTTTGGTGAGTTGTCCTACGCCGCCTTTGGCCGCTGCGTAGGAGGGCACCATGATGCCGCCCTGGAAAGTGAGCAAGGATGCGATGTTGATGATCTTGCCGCAGCCTTTGGCGAGCATGTGCCGGCCGGCGTGCTGGGTGAGGCGAAAGACACTGGAGAGGTTGATATCGATAATCGCCTTCCAGTCTTCTTCGGGGTGATCGACGGCAGGCGAGCGGCGGATGATACCGGCGTTGTTGACGAGAATGTCGATGGTGCCGAAGTGATGGACGGTCTCTTCAACAAGTCGGGAGCAGACTGAGGGATCGCCTACGTCGCCGACCAGAGCGATGCAATCTACGCCGGTTTTGGCGACGAGTTTCTGGGTGGCTTTCGGCGCGTGAACGGAGCCGTGGACAGCAACGTTGGCTCCGGCTTCGGCGAGTGCGATTGCGATACTCGCGCCGAGGCCGCGCGAGGAACCGGTGACCAGAGCGGCCTTGCCTTTGAGACTGAATGATTCAAGGATCGAGGGGATCAGGGGAATTTGTCCTTTCGGGTTGGTGCGCGGGGGGCTTCTTTGTCGATGATAAAGGACGGAAATATCGGCGGGTTTCTGAGCGCGGAATTTCGTATTGTGAGGCTCATGCGATCCCGGGTCCCAGAATCGGGACCTACACCCCGGACCTGGGGCACCCGCCGTTGGCTCAGGAACAAGCGGCCTGAGACCGAATGATCAGCAAGAGAAGCCTCGATCGAGGGCCATGATTACGGCGCGCATGAAGCCGAGGGTGTGCGCCATGCCGGCGTGCCAGGGGGCAGAGCAGGTCATCTGCGGGCTATGGTCGGGGATCATTACGCCGTCGAACTTGTTCTTGTGCAGGATGGCCATGATGCGGAGCATGTCGACGTCGCCATCGTCGATGAAGGTCTCGTGATAGGTGGGCACCTTGCCGCTGACGTTGCGGAAGTGGACGTAGGCGAGGCGATGCTGGGAGCTGTACTGCTCGACTATGTCGTAGAGGTTGCCTTCGGACATTTCGGCCAGCGTTCCGAGGCAGAACTCGAGCATGTTGCTGGGGCTGGGGGAGATGTCGATAACACGCTGGTACATGGCTTGCTGATAAACGAGGCGGGGTTGGCGGCGCATGGTGGGCGTGGGCGGGTCGTCGGGATGGAGAGCGAGGCGCACGCCGGCTTTTTCGGCTACGGGCAGAACTTCTTCAAGGAAGCGTTGCAGGCGGCTCCATAGTTCGTCGTGTGTAATGGTGGGCAGTAAGCCGGCGGGGGCGCTCTGGTCGTAGATCATGTTCCAGACGGTGCCGTTGGGGATGGGGGTGTCGACGGGGCCTTCCATGCCGACGGACTCCGCGCCGCCGCGGGCAAAGGGACCGCTGACGCGGCCTCCGACGCCGGCGATGGAGAAGTTATAGCCGAGGGTGCGGATGCCGGCTTCGCCCATGGCTCTGAGGATTGTCTGGACATTGCGAATGTGAAGGGCGCGCTTGGGGCCGTCGAGGAGGATGTCGTGCCAATGAGCGGGGTCAAGGTTTTCGATGGCTTCGAGTTTGAGGCCGGCGGCTTCGATCTGCTTGCGCAACTGGGTCATCTCTGTGACTGTCCAGAGCTTGTCCGGATCTCCGGCAACGCCCCAGGGCTTGTCTTTGGCGCCGGTGGGCTGGTTCTGGTTGGGATTGGCCTCGCCCTGGCGGAAGTAGTCGACCAAGTGAACAATGACGTGCGTGCAGCCGGCCTGAACAGCGAACGAGTAGTAATCGTCGTTGAGCATGTGCCGGTAAAGACCAAGACCGAGTTTCATATTCGACCCCTGGGTAAGTTTAATTTGGCTGAACGGCGATCAGGTATGGGTCGAAGGGAAAGGGGAATGGATGGCTGGGGAGCTTTCGGGAAAACGAAGGGGGCTAGAGCAGGGGTGAGTTCGCGGCCTCGTCTTCTCCACTCGTCAGGGATTCCTGGAGACGGACGGCCACGGAGTTGCGGCCATATTTCTTGGCGTCATACATGGCTGCATCGGCGCGGCGCATCAATCCCTCCCAACTGCCACAGTCGAAGTCGAGCTGGGCGACGCCGGCGCTGATGGTAAGTTGAATTGGCTCGGATTCGAACGGCACTTCGAGCTCCTCAATGGCTTGCCTCACCCTTTCTGCGGCGGCGATTCCGGCGGAGGCAGGCGTATCGGGGAGCAGGATGGCAAACTCCTCGCCTCCTGTGCGGGCCAGCAAATCCTGGGCGCGGAGCGTTGCCTTCGTAGTGCAGACGAGTGCTTGAAGGGCGAGATCGCCAGCGGCGTGTCCTCGCGTGTCGTTCAGTTGCTTGAAGTTGTCGATGTCAATCACGATCATGCAGAGCGGACGATCATGGCGAATGCTGCGCGCGGTTTCGCGCTGGGCCGCTTCTTCCATCGCTCGGCGGTTCAACGCTCCGGTGAGGGGGTCAGTCCTGGCCTGTTCGGCTAACTCCCTCTGCAACTCCGTGACCAGGAACCAGAGAGTACACATAACCATGATTGTGGCAAGGAAAGCCATGGCGGCGAGTGAATACATCCATCGCGCGTCGGACTGAGCATGGTTTGTCTCCCATGGGCGTATGTAGCGGAGATTTGTGAGAGCGGCCCGGTAGGCAGCCACACACATCTCTGCGCTGAGGACTACCGCGGAGGTTCGGCCAACAGCGGTGAACGGCCCGCTGGTATTTTTGATGAGAATCCACGCGGATGCGCCGCAGACAACAACAAAAGGAATGTTGATGACATTGCCGCTATAGGGAATCTTCATCAAGAATAAAACGGTGTGGGCCGCGAGGAAAAACCCTATGACAAGCCAGGGCCATGGCCTGCGCATCGGTTCGCGGACCACAAACCAGCGCAGGCCCATCATTTGCATCATGAATGACACAAGATAGAGTTCATTGGCAAGCATGGCGCTGGCTTCGGGGGGGACTTTGCCTTCAAGGCCCTGCAGAATCAGCTTGACCAGTCCGATAATCATCGCGCCCGCAAACCAGCTCATCCCCGTGACGCGTCGGTTGTAAATCGCAAGCAGGGTGATGCACACCGTGAAGACGGTGACAGAGGCGATGTTCGTAAAAAAGAACGTTCCGTAGTCCATGGTCAGAGGCAGCCTTGCCTGTCAGGAAGCGTTCGGGACGTTGCGCTCTGGATGCATTATCGGCTCGTGTATTGATAGGTACGCGGTTTCTTTCGAGCCAGGTTGTTATTTCAATCATGAGGCATAGAAGGACAGGACGAACTTTCCCAAATGGGTCACACGCAATTTGACTTTCCCAGAGCGGAAAAGGGAGAGATCGAGCAGGAATTGACGCCCTGGATCGAGCCTGCCCGCTATGTGACCTGCACCCTATTGACGGAGTGCGAGCAGGGTTTATGATTATCCGTTTTCTGAAACAGGAGGTTTGTTTATGGCGCTGAAAACGTCTCGCCGCGATTTTTTGTCAGCCGGGCTTATGGTCCCGGTTGCGAGTGCAAGTTCGAAGGTGGGTCTCTGGAGCCCGGCTGAGACGGCCGGTTCGGAAATTCCCAATACTCCAGTAAAGCTGGATTACAAGGTGCTGGGCCGCACGGGGTTGAAGGTGACAACCGTGGGATTCGGCTGCATGATCACGTCGGATGGCAGCGTTATTGAGCGCGCTGCCGATGCGGGAATCAACTACTTCGACACAGCGCGCGGCTATTCGCATGGAAACAATGAGCGCATGGTGGGCGCTGCCCTGGGTGCAAAGCGGAAGCAAGTGGTGGTATCGACAAAGACGCACGCTCACGACAAGGCGGGGATGACAAAGCATCTTGAAGAGAGCCTCCGCGAACTGAACACGGATTACATCGATATCTGGTACATGCACGACGTGACCAGCGGGTCCGAGATTACGGATGACATGATCGAAGCGCAGCAGGCGGCCAAAAAGGCAGGCAAGATCCGCTTTGCGGGTGTGAGCACGCATACGGGCCAGAAGGAACTACTGCCCTGGCTGGCGCAAAAGGGCGTTTTCGACGTGGTGCTGACGGCCTATAACTTTACGATGTCCGCGGGTGGGGACCCTGGAATGGATCAGGCCATTGCTACAGCCTCAAAGGCGGGAATGGGTGTGGTGGCGATGAAGGTGATGGCGGGCGGAATTCGCAGAGTGCGGCCCGGTGATCCCATGTACAAGAAGCTGACCCAGCCGGGCGCCATGCTGGCGGCGCTGAAGTGGGTGGTGAACAAGCCCAACGTCGCGACCACGATTCCCAGCATCACGGATAACGATCAGTTGGAAGAGAACCTGAGGGCAATGGGGAATCCGCTGTCTGCCGGCGACGAGAAGACGCTGGCGGCGCATCTGGAGATGATTCGGCCTGTCTACTGCCGCTTGTGTGGGGAGTGCGACGGAGCCTGCCAGAAGGGGCTTCCGGTGGCCGATGTGTTGCGTTATCTGACCTATGCGGACGGATATGGGCAGTTCTCGCTGGGACGTGAGAGGTTCCTGGAGATGGCAAGTGAACATAAGGCCGTACGCTGCGGGGATTGTGCGGAATGCACGGTGCAGTGCCCACACGGCGTGCAGGTACCGGAGCAGGTGGCGCGCGCCCAGGAGATCTTTGCATGAGGACTCAGGGATTGCTGCTTTCCCTACTACTGGCGGCGGGAACGGGCGGCGCGCAGGACTACCTTAACTGCCACTTCGTGCCGGGCTGGGAACCGTCCGGGGCCAAGCGCCAATATGCCGCCGACAATCTTTTCGAGTACAAGGACGGCGGCGCGGAGGGCTACCTGAGCTTCGGCTTTGTGCGCATGCAGGGAATTACCTGCGCTTCGGGCGGGAACACGCTGGACATTGACGTCTCAGAGATGGGCGACGCCGACTCGGCCTATGGTATGTTCGCCGCCAATTTGGATACCAGCTTGCCTGTCGCCAGAATAGGGATGGGTGGGCAGATTCAGAAGCAGAGCGCCAGCTTTGCCAAGGGCAAGTATTACGTGGAACTAGTGGAGGTTGCGGCCAACCCGGACAGTGACGACACAGCGACCATGAAGGCTTTCGTGGCCAAGATGCTGGAACACCTGGAGGGCAGGGAGACTGCCCCTGAGGTTGTGGATTGGTTTGCGAAGGAGGACCTGACGCAGGTCCTGCTGGTTCCGGAGAGTGTGCTGGGGCTGCGGGAACTGAAGCACGGCTACGTTGCTAAGTATAAGCATGGACAGGGACTTATTGTGCAAGAGGACTCGCCTGAGGCTGCGGCTGCGGTGCTCAAAAGCCTAAGGGAACGATTTGCGGGAGCGACGCCGGTGAAGGTGGGCGACGAGGGATTCCAGGGGACGGCGAAGTACCTTGATGGCATCTGCTTCTTTCGCAAAGGGAAGACCGTTGGGGGCTATACGAACTTGCCCAAGCCGCAAGATGCTGCTACTCAGGCCGCCAAGCTCGCGGCACGGATTCCATAAGCGGCAAGATGTTGATTCGCATTTCAGGGGTCTACGGCTGAGCCGGGGTGGTCCCGTACACCTTGCTTTCCGGTGTCTTGCGCCTTTCGGGTTGTGCGCAACCGGCCCTTGGGCTATACCATTCGATAGAAACATTGGTAAGAGAGGACTCCAGTTCATGAGCGCAACAGCATCCCCCACACTTCTTGTGATGGCTGCCGGTATGGGCAGCCGTTATGGCGGTCTGAAACAAATTGAGGCGGTTGGCCCGAGCGGCGAAACTATCATCGACTACTCGATCTTCGACGCCATGCGCGCCGGGTTTGGCAAGCTGGTTTTTATCATCCGCAAGGATATCGAGGAGCCGTTCAAAGAGGTTGTGGGCTCGCGTTTTGAAAAGCGGATCGCGGTTGACTACGTCTTTCAGGAACTGGACAATATTCCCGCGGGGTTCAGCGTGCCGGCCGGGCGTACCAAGCCGTGGGGCACGACGCAAGCGATCCTGATGGCCGCCGATGCCATCAAGGAGCCGTTCGCCGTGATCAATGCGGACGACTTCTATGGAGCTGAAAGTTATCAGGTGATGTCGAAGCATTTGCAAGCGGGCAGCGGGGACTACTCGATGGTGGGATTTGTACTGCGCAATACGCTGTCGGAGTTCGGGACGGTGGCGCGCGGAGTTTGCCGTGTGGGCAGCGACGGCTTCCTGGAGCAGGTTGTGGAACTCACGGCGATTGCGCGGGACGGTGATCATGCCAAGGACACGGCCAGCGATGGCACGGTGACGATGTTGACGGGCGACGAGCCGGTTTCAATGAACATGTTTGGATTTACTCCGCAGGTATTTGGAAAATTGCAGGATCACTTCAAGAAGTTTCTGGAGGCGAATGGCCCGGACCTCAAGAAGGAGTGCTACATTCCAAGCACGGTGAATGAGATGCTTGTGGTGGGACAGGCGAAGGTGAAGGTCCTGCGCAGCAACGATTCGTGGTTTGGCGTCACCTATCGCGAGGATCATGCCCACGTTGTGGAAAGCATCCGGCGCCTTGTCCAAAGCGGCAAATATCCTGAAAGTCTGTGGGCATGAACGAAGAGCAAAACGCCGGAGCAGTGGCGTGCCAGTTCGAAATCAGCGGCGAGTTTCTTGAGGCCATCCCGTACGGCAGTGGTCACATCAACGACACTTACCGCGTCACGTTCCGCGAGAATGGTTCACCGCATTGCTACATTCTGCAGCGGATCAATCACCATATCTTCAAGAACCCCGTGGCGCTGATGAAGAACATTCAGCGGGTAACTGCGCATCTTGCTACCCAGGTGGCGAACGAGCCAGATGCGAACCGGCGTGCGCTCAAGCTGATTTCCGCGCGCGATGGACGTGCGTGGCACGTGGACGCGGAGGGCTATTACTGGCGCGCTTACCGTTTTATTGAGAAAGCCCGCACCTACGATGCGGTGGAATCGAAGGAGCAGGCGTTTCAGGCCGGGAGGGCTTTTGGGCGCTTCCAGGAGCTGCTTGCCGGGTTGCCCGCACCGCGATTGCACGACACGATTCCGAACTTTCACAACACACCGAATCGATTCAACGCCCTGCAACAGGCGATTGCGGCGGATGCGGCGGCCCGCGCGGCCCTGGCGAAGGCTGAGATTGATTTTGCCCTGGCGCATGAATCCATCACCGGTGTACTGCTTGACGCAAACCTGCCTGAGCGCGTGACCCACAACGACACGAAATTTAATAACGTGATGCTGGATGACACCACAGGCGAAGCCATTTGCGTGATCGACCTGGATACCGTAATGCCGGGATTGGCGCCTTACGACTTCGGCGATATGGTGCGGACCACGACAAGCCCCGCAATGGAAGACGAGAGGGA
>Ga0182027_10014672_pt1 | contig 10828 bp, 11 predicted proteins | sample 712E1DmetaG_FD_121300 | JGI IMG/M metagenome (GOLD analysis project Ga0182027, IMG submission 121300) | Permafrost microbial communities from Stordalen Mire, Sweden - 712E1D metaG (Illumina Assembly) | ecosystem: Environmental > Terrestrial > Soil > Wetlands > Permafrost | place: Sweden...
AATATATTCAAAAAAAACGGAAATGAGAAAATTTTTATTTTGAGATAGAAAATGCAAAAGATTCATTATTATCATCATTAAGTTTATAAACATGATCCTGAACTAATTTTACCCACTCGGTATCGGTAAACCTTTTATCGAAAGTTTCATAAGGAATAGCTTTGCCAAATCGGATCTCAATAATTTTATTTGCATGTTTATAAAATTCATCAACTAGAAACAACATTTCAATATTAGCTTTAATTTTAAGCTTTTTTCTTATATTAGCTAAGTTATAAAAAAAATTCGAGTTGTTACCTTTTATAAAAACTGGAATTATATCTCTTTTATGTTTTCTGGATTTTGAAATAATTGTTTTTTTCCATGGCAAATCTTTAATAATTCCTTTATGTTTTCTGGATACTAAACCAGCAGGGAAGTAAATTATCATACAATCTGATGCAAAAGTTTCCTCGATTAACTGTAAATTACTTGAATTACTACCATGTTTATTAATTGGAATAAATAATGGATTAAGGTTAGGAAGGAAAAGTAGAATGTCGTTTACCGGGAATTTTATATTTTCCCATTTTTTACCAACGGTACTTATGAGTGCAAGTCCATCCGGCCCTCCCAGAGGATGGTTTGAAGCAATTATATATCTGCCGGTTGTGGGAAGATTTTCATTGCCTGTAATTTGAATGTTTAAACCAAATTCTTTTATAGTAGCATCAACAAATTCCAACCCCATTTTATCTTTATTTTTATTCAATATTTGATTTATACTATCTTCATGGATCAGCCTTTTTAGATAAGAATATACAAATTGAGGAATTAGCTTTGCAAGAGCAGGATTTTTACTTCTGAATACATTCGTAATGTCAATAATTTTATTTAAATTTGGAGTTGTTGTTGTTATTCCTCCTCTATCACTCATGAAATATTCTTATTATAATGGTTTCATTTTAATTTACGAAGTTAATTATTTTGCATTTAGTAAAAAAAATCAAAAACCGATATTAGACTAAACTCTATCAAAAATATCAATTATGAAGATCGCTTTGTTCATTGAAAGTATTAATAAACAGATATGGTCCCTATATTTAGATATTATTACTACTATAATTAAAAATGATATTGATATTGTTCTTTCATCAGCTTTTGAAAATAAAGTTCTGAAAAATAAACTCGACTTTTATAAGCTTGAATATTTCAATTCCTATGAAAATTTAGTAAAATCAAAAGCCGATTATTTAATAAGTGTTGGAGGTGATGGCACATTTTTAAATGCAATATCATATATCAAAGATTCCGGCATACCTGTTCTTGGAGTGAATGCAGGCAGATTGGGTTTTTTATCCAATAATTATATAGATAGTTTTACCGAAGTGATTAAATTACTTAAATCTAAGAACTATATCATTGAAGAACGAACCGTTTTAAAACTTACTTCTTCAGAAGATATTTTCGGATCAGATTGCTTTGCCTTAAATGATTTTACAATCCATAAAAGAGATACTACATCTTTAACTGCTATAGCAACCAATTTAAATGGTGAATTTTTTAATATCTATTGGTGTGATGGTATTATTGTTTCAACACCAACCGGTTCTACTGCCTATTCATTAAGTTGTGGAGGGCCCATCGTCTTTCCTGAATCAAAAAATTTTATTATCACCCCTGTTGCACCTCACAATATGAATGTAAGGCCAATCATTGTTCCTGATAATTATTTGATTTCTTTCGAATTAAAAGGAAGGGAAAAAAAAATTATGGTATCATTAGATTCAAGATATAGAATAATTGACCATACTGTTACTCTATCGGTTAGTAAAGCACCTTTTATAATTAAAAATTTGAGATTTTCACAACAATCTTTCAGTAATGTTTTAAGAGAAAAGTTAATGTGGGGTATTGATAAAAGAAATAAACAATAAAAAAATCAAATATAAACGTTTACAAAGTTGTTTTTCAAGTTACAATGTTATAATTTTGTTAACCAGAAAAATAATACGACAATAATGAGATTCAAACATATTATTTTGTATTGCCTTCTTTCTGTTATGATTGCAGGTCCTATAAGAATCTATGCACAACATGATAAGGAGGTCGGGGCTATTTTGGCTTTAACACAATATATGGGTGATTTAACCCATACAAGCGGAATTCATTTGAAGTCAGGTAATTATGGGGGAGGTATTTTATTCAGATATTATTTTAATCCGAGAATTGACTTTAAAGCAAATGTTTTTTATGGTTATGTTTCTGGTTCAGATTGGGATGATAATCCTCATACCAAGGGGATTCCATATAAGCGAAATCTTTCTTTTAAGTCGCATATATTAGATATTTCTACACAAATCGAAATAAATATATTACTCTTTATAAGCGGTCATAGAAAAAGAAACTGGGCTCCCTATATTTTTGGCGGAATAGCGGTTTTTAATTTTAACCCTCAAGCTGAGTACCTTGGTAAATGGTACGATTTGCAACCGCTTGGTACCGAAGGTCAGGGAACACTATGGGGTGGGCCTAAATACAAACTTACCGCATTTTCTATCCCTTACGGAATTGGTTTTAAATATGGCTTTAAACGAAACGGAAATTGGAGATCAAGAATTAATCTTGAAATGTGGAATATTGGTTTTGAACTTTCACAACGCAAAACGTTTACCGATCACCTTGATGATGTAGGCGGGTATTATCCATCATCATTATCAATTTTTGGAAATAACGATATCGCAAAGGCACTTTGTGACAGGGCTGGTGAAAGGGGCAATACACCAAGATTGGTTGAAGGGTCTACAACAACTCCGCGAGGCAATCCCGCAAATAATGATCTTTATATGTGGTACGGCATTACTATAACAAAAACTTTCAGACCTTCAAGATGTAAGGGTTTTTAAAAAAAACTAATTTATACTATACTGTTTCATAAATCGTTATTATTTTCGGGAATCTAAAAATTACTGTATTGTTTAGAAAATATCTGTTTTTATTATTGTTTTTTGCTCCGGTTATTTCATATTCCCAATATTGGGAAGTAGGAATAATGCTTGGTGGTTCAAATTATCATGGTGAACTATGTGATGGTTTAATCAACCTCGGTGAAACAAAACCTGCTACGGGTGCAATTATCAGGTATAATCTAAATCCTTGGGTTACAATCAAATCAGATTTTTATTATGGTACCATTAGTGGTGATGATAAAAACTCAAAAATAGCGGAAAACAAACTTAGAAATCTTAGTTTTAAATCTTCAATGCTTGATATAGGAATACAAACCGAGTTAAATCTGACAGGATATAAATCGGGTCATGCAGTATATAATTCATCTCCATATATTTTTTTCGGACTTTCTGTGTTTCGTTTTAATCCTAAAGCTCAATATGCAGGAACTTGGTATGCACTGCAACCATTATGTACAGAAGGTCAGGGAACCACAAAATACAATGATAGGGAGAAGTATTCTTTAACTCAGATAGCAATCCCTATCGGTGTAGGATGGAAAAAAGCACTAAGCCGTTTTTGGAATGTTGGAATAGAGATTGGAGTACGTGCAACATTTACTGATTATCTTGATGATGTAAGTACCACCTATGTTGAAACTGATATTCTTACTGCAGCATATGGGAAAATTTCCGCCGCATTATCAAATCGAACCGGAGAAACAGGTAATCCACAAATATATAATTCTCAAAATGACCGAGGTGATCCTACAAATAAAGATTTGTATATGTTTGCAGGTGTTACTCTTACATATTCTATTCTTCCTAACAGGTGTTATAAATTTTAATTTTTGTAAGAATTTAAAAAAAATCTGAGAATGCGAAAGATATTATTGATAATTCTTATGACTTTGCCCCTTGGATTGATGGCACAATACTGGGATATGGGGATATTTTTAGGTGGGGCAAACTACAATGGTGATTTTGTCGATAAGGGTAGTCTTATAGTGCTTAAAGAAACTCATTTTGCTTATGGTGCTTTAGTTCGCTACAATCTTACAAAAAAAATCAGTTTTAGGGGCAGTATTTATAAAGGTTACATATCCGGATCAGACAATAATGCCAGCTCAAATTATAATAAAAAGTTTACACGAAATCTAAGCTTTCGTTCTCCTGTTATGGATATTGGTGCTAAAGCTGAATACAATATACTCCCTTACAAAACAGGTCATTTTAGGTATAAATATGCCCCCTTTATTTTTCTGGGAGTATCCTATTTGAAATTTAATCCCCAGGCATATTATAATGGGAAATGGGTTAATCTTCAACCATTAGGTACAGAAGGACAAGGAATCCCGCTTTATAAAGACAGGGCTTATTCTCTTTCGCAAATTGTAATACCTTTTGGTCTTGGTTGGAAACAATCAATCGGACGATATATAAATCTTGGTTTTGAAATAACTGCTGTTAAAACTTTTACTGATTATCTTGACGATGTAAGTACAACTTATGTTGCAACTGCTGATTTAATTAAGGCCCATGGTCAGATAGCTGCAAACCTGTCGAACAGAACAGGAGAAGTAGGAGAGAGAATCGAATATACAGATAAAAATATGAGGGGAAATCCTAAAAATAAAGATTGGTATTACTTTGCAGGGTTCACGATTACTTATTCAATCCTTGGCAATATGTGTATGGGTTATTAACCCTTTTACTTGTTGGTATATTTAATCTTTAAAATAAATGTCCTTTCTACTGCCTAAGATAATACTGATTATTTTGTTACCCCTAATTTCTTTCGGGCAGAAATGGGAGATTGGCATGCAGTTAGGCCCATCAAATTATCAGGGCGATTTAGCCCCGGATATAACATTTAAAGAAACACATCTTGCCGGGGGAATTTTCTTAAAAAGAAATTCGGGTCAGTTTTTCTCGCATTGTTTAAGTTTAATGGAAGGTGAAATTTCAGGGAATGATAACAATTTCACAAATCTGAAAATCAGAAACCTCAGCTTTCAAACCTATATAACTGAATTGTCTTATCAGCTGGAGTTTAATTTTTTCCCATTTTCATTCGGATTGCAACATAAGGATTTTACTCCTTATGTCTTTACTGGATTATCTCTATTCTATTTTGATCCCCAGACTATTTATAACGGTCAATATATTAAATTAAATAATCTTGATACTGAAGGTAAAGTTGCAGGCAATGAACAAAAACATGACTATTCTTTATATCAATTGGCAATTCCAATTGGAGGAGGATTAAAATTTTCGATTTCTGATAAAATTATTTTGGGTATCAATGTTGGTTTTCGATCGGCATTTACCGATTATTTGGATGATGTTAGTACAACTTATTACGATAAAAATATTTTGACAAAAAAAAATGGTAAGCTCTCAGCTGAATTATCCGACAGGTCGGGAGAGATAAACAACCAACCAATAGGTTATATGGGTAAACAAAGAGGAAGGTCTGACCTGAAGGATTGGTACATTTTTTCCGGTATATTCATTTCTTATAAGATTAGAGATGCAGTTTGTTTCCAATTTTAATAACTTCGCATTTCATTTTGTGGGCTGAATGTCGGATAATTTCGAAACAATTAACAAAAATAATTTGCCTGTTCACATTGCTATTATAATGGATGGCAATGGGAGATGGGCTAAACAACTAGGTAAAGGGAGAATTTATGGCCATAAACACGGGGTTGAAACCGTCAGAAAAATTGTTGAAGCTTGTGCAGAGCTTGGAATAGGATATTTAACCCTTTACACTTTTTCTGTTGAGAACTGGCAAAGGCCAAAAACAGAGATTAATGCATTGATGAGCTTACTGGTTAGTACTATAAAAAAAGAAATTAATGTACTAATGAAGAATAATATCCGTTTAGAAGTAATAGGTGAAATTCAAAGGTTACCTGCTAATACTAACAAACAGGTCGAAGAAGCAATGAAACAAACAGCAAACAATACTGGACTTACCTTGATAATGGCTTTGAGTTACAGTTCTAAATGGGACATTCTTAATGCTACTAAAAATATTGCAGAACTTGTTGAAAATAAAAAGATATCAAAGAACGATATAAATGAAGAATTGTTTTCGAGTATGCTTTCAACATCAAATTTTCCAAATCCAGAATTGTTGATCCGAACCAGTGGTGAAACAAGGATCAGTAATTTCCTGTTATGGGAACTAGCCTATACAGAATTGTATTTTTCACCTAAAAACTGGCCGGAATTTACCAAAGAAGATCTCTATGCAGCAATTTTAGATTATCAAGCCCGTGAAAGACGATTTGGAAAAACCAGCGAACAACTGAACTAAAATGAAAAAAATATTATTTAGCATACTTATTCTATTATCTGTTACTATAATAAAAGCTCAGGATGAACAATTTCCAATCGATTATAGTGCCCCTAAAAAATTTACAATAACTGCTATTAATGTTATAGGTAGTGATCAGATTGATAAAAATGTAATAATTTCATATTCTGGTTTGGCAGTAGGTAATGAAATCTTTGTTCCAAGTGACGATATTACCAAAGCTATTTCAAACCTTTGGAAGCAAAAAATGTTTTCCGATATCAAAATTGAAATAGATAAAATTACCGGCAACACAATTTCATTAAATATTGTTGTTAAAACACATCCAAGGCTTTCAAGATATTCGATCAAGGGAATTACTAAAAGTGAAGCTGATAAGGTTAGGGAAAAGATTTCTCTACGTGCTGGTGATATGGTTACAGATCAGGTTTTGCAGAATACTACCAACCAAATTACCAGTTTCTTTATAGAAAAAGGATACTTTTTCCCTGATATAAAAATAATTCAGGAGAAAGATACTTTATTAAGCGATAATAGTATCAAGCTAAATATAATCATTAATAGAAATAAGAGAGTGCGGATTAAAGAAATTATAATTGAAGGAAATGAACAGATTACATCCAAAAAGCTTCTCAGAGTACTAAAGAAAACAAAAAAATATCAGGCATGGAATTTTTTCAGGTCATCTAAGATGATTAATGATCTTTATGAAGAAGATAAAGACAATATAATAAATTATTACAACTCCAAAGGATTTAGGGATGCAAGAATACTCAGTGATACTGTGTATCCATTGTCAAAGAAATTTCTGACGGTCCGGATTAAATTACATGAAGGACAAAAGTATTATTTCAGGAATATTACATGGAGTGGAAATACAAAGTATTCTTCAGAACAGTTAGCAGCTGTAATGGGAATAAAAAAAGGTGATATTTATGATTTAAAACAATTGGATCAGAAACTATCGATGAGCCCTTCAGGAATTGATGTCTCATCCCTGTATATGGACAATGGATATCTCTTTTTCACGGTAAAACCTATTGAAACTAAAATAACCGGAGATAGCATTGATATAGAATTAAGAATATTTGAGGGACCTCAGGCAATAATTAATAAGATTATTATTTCTGGAAATCTTAAAACCAGTGATTATGTGATTCTTAGAGAAATAAGAACAAGACCTGGTCAGAAATTTAGTAGGGCAGATGTGATCAGATCACAGAGAGAATTATCTCAACTCGGATATTTTGATCCTGAACAAATGAATATTATACCTACACCAAATATCGAAAATGGTACGGTTAATATTGAATATAAATTAACGGAAAAACCTTCCGACCAATTACAGTTACAGGGTGGTTGGGGTGCAGGTCAGTTTGTTGGAAGCATAGCAATCGTTTTCACAAACTTCTCTACCAAGAAGATCCTAAAGTTAAAGGAATGGCGCCCCTTACCTTCGGGTGATGGTCAATCCATCAGTTTTAAATTTCAATCAAATGCTTTGTATCTCACATCATACAATATATCATTTACTGAACCATGGCTAGGTGGTAAAAAGCCAAATAGTTTTACAGTAAGTGCTTACTATCAAAGGCAAACTAATGGAGTGAGCCAGGGTAATCCGACCCGTCAACAAATAGATATTATAGGAGGTACTGTTGGCTTAGGTAAAAGACTAAGATGGCCCGATGATTATTTTACAATGTATAATGAGGTAACCCTTCAGCGATATGATCTTCAAAATTATACATCCGATTTTTCTTTTTCAAATGGCATCTCAAATAATCTAAATTTCAGGCATGTTATTTCAAGGAACTCAATTGATCAACCCATATATCCAAGATCTGGTTCAAGCATTTCTTTATCATTGCAATGGACACCACCCTTCTCATTATTCTCAAACCAAAATTATATAACAGAATCAGATCAAGTAAAATTTAAATGGGTTGAATATCACAAGTGGAAGTTTGATGCTTCCTGGTATCTCAATATATTTGCTAAACTTGTTCTGAATACAAAATTGCAGTTTGGGTTTTTAGGACTTTATAACAGGGATTTGGGCGTTTCCCCATTTGAAAGATTTTACCTTGGCGGGGATGGCCTCGGGAATTACAATCTCCTTGGAAGAGAATATATTGCTTTAAGAGGCTACAGTAATAATTCACTTTCAGCTGCAAGTGGGGGAACAATTTTTAATAAATATGTATTTGAATTACGATATCCTTTATCATTAAATCCTCAGGCAACAATTTATGGTTTATGCTTCGCAGAAGCAGGTAATAGCTGGCTCAGATTTAAGGATTTTGATCCATTTAAGGTTTATCGCTCACTGGGTTTAGGGATCAGATTATTTATGCCATATTTTGGACAATTAGGATTTGATTGGGGTTATGGCTTTGACAGTGTTCCGGGCAACCCTGATGCAAATAAAGGTAACTTCGCGATATCAATAGGTCAACAATTTTAATAAGACTTTTAAGATTTTATGAAAAATCAAATTTTATAAATTGTAATTTTTATGAAAAATATAAGATTAAGCATTCTAACTTCATTATTTTTATTATTCTCGGCGATTGGTTTGTATGCCCAGCATTTTTCTTATGTCGATACAGAATATATCCTTGATAAAATGCCTGAATATAAATCATCGCAAAAGCAACTCGATAATCTGGCCGAGCAATGGAAAAAAGATGTCGATGTCAAAATGAAAGAAATTGACAAACTTTATAAACAATATCAGGCTGAACAATTATTGCTTCCAAATGAAATGAGGAAGAAAAAAGAAGATGAGATACTTCAGAAAGAAGATGAATTAAACAAATATAAAGAAGCAAAATTTGGTAAAGAAGGAGAACTGTTCCAAAAACGAAAAGAACTGGTTAAACCCATACAGGACAAAGTATTTGATGCAATACAAAAACTGGCAAAAGATGAAGGCATAGATTTTATTTTTGATAAAGCCGGTGCTGTGACCATGTTATATACTAATGCTAAGTATGATAGAAGTGATGAAGTTCTTGAAATACTGGGTGTAACAAAACCCGAAAAATAAAAGATTGGCTATTTGTCGACCTTTATTTAACTTTGCACAAACATTTATTAATAAAATCCCATTACAATGAAAATTATTAGAACGATTGCTATTATAGTTATTGCCTTTTTTGGTATACAATCGAATGCTCAAAATTTAAAAATCGGACATATTAATTCTTCAGAAATACTGAAATTGATGCCCGAAGTAAAAACAGCTCAGGCTGAACTTGAAAAATTCAGTAAAGAATTACAAAATCAATCTGATTTACTTATAGCCGAATATCAGAAAAAAACAGATGAATATCAGGGGTTGCCGCCAAATACTTCAGATGTTCTGAAAAAAGATAAGGAAACTGAAATCGTTCAGTTGGAACAAAGGATTAAAAAATTTCAGGAAGATGCTCAGGGAGAAGTAACTAAAAAGCAATCAGAATTATTAGATCCTATCATGAAGAAATTACAGGAAGTTATTAAAGAAATTGCTAAGGAAAAGGGTTATGATTATATTCTTGATACTTCAAACGGTGCTGTTATTTATCAGAATGATGCATATGATATAAGTTCTTTTGTTAAAAAGAAACTGAATATCTTAAACTAATCAAATATTTTTTCCTTGTCTTCCTATAATCCCATAGGTATTTTTGATTCGGGTTACGGGGGGCTCACCATTTTTAGTGAAATATATAAAGAGCTACCCAATTACGATTATATATATATTGGGGATAACGCAAGAACACCTTACGGAACCAGGTCGTATGATGTTGTATATCAATATACCCTCGAAGCGGTTAAAAAACTTTTTAGTTTGGGTAGCCATCTTATTATACTTGCTTGTAATACTGCATCTGCCAAATCACTTCGTACCATTCAACAACACGATCTCCCTTTGATTGATCCTGACAGAAGAGTTTTGGGGGTGATACGTCCGAGTGCCGAAGTTATTGATAAGTATACTACAACAAAGCATGTTGGCATTTTAGGAACCGAAGGTACAGTGCTATCAGAATCTTATCTCCTCGAAATAAATAAATTATTCCCTGAAATAAAAGTTGTTCAGGAAGCATGTCCTATGTGGGTTCCTTTAGTTGAGAATAACGAAATTGGAAACGAAGGATGTGATTATTTTATTAAAAGGAATATAACTAATCTCTTACAAAAAGATAACGCAATTGATGCTGTAATTCTAGGTTGTACACATTATCCTTTATTATTGGAAAGTATTAAAAAGTTTCTTCCTTCATCAATAAATATTATTACACAAGGAGAAATTGTTGCATTAAGTTTAGCTGATTATTTGAAAAGGCATCCCGAGATTGATAAAAAATGTTCAAAAAATGCTCATCTCAGGTTTTATACGACTGAATCACCTGAAATATTTAAACGAAGAAGCCAGATATTTCTGAAAAAAGAAATTTTAGTTGATCATTTAATTCTTTGATCTTCATGCCGACTTTAGCTGATCTAACTTCAACTCAGCCATTTTAGCCATTACAAATTTCAAATCGATATTTACTTCTTTCACATGATCTTTTTCCGGACT
>Ga0182027_10014673_pt1 | contig 10828 bp, 10 predicted proteins | sample 712E1DmetaG_FD_121300 | JGI IMG/M metagenome (GOLD analysis project Ga0182027, IMG submission 121300) | Permafrost microbial communities from Stordalen Mire, Sweden - 712E1D metaG (Illumina Assembly) | ecosystem: Environmental > Terrestrial > Soil > Wetlands > Permafrost | place: Sweden...
GGGCTACGATACGGCCTGCAGAATCAAAAGTCGCCACATTATCGACCGTGGTGCTTTGCCATCCGGCGCTGTCTAAAATTGCCCGCACGACAGCTACATCTGCCGGATTTTGTTCGGCATTTACCGAAACAATTGAAAACCCTATTAAAAATGAAAGGAAACAACAGAAAGCATGTACCTGCTTCATAGACCCTCCCTTTTGCCGCATCCGGCGGCTTTTCCATTTGTAAAGTGTCGTAATAAAAATAAATAGAATGCAGGGTAAAGTCAAATGCAGATGACCAGACGGCCCACGCCCTCACTCTTTTGTTATGTTTTTTGCTGGAACCCGGGCAAGTCGAGCTTTTGCTGCAAGCCGATTTATAACTGGATTTCCTGATGCGATTTTATCGCATTACCTTGATTGCACTTTTTCAATAAATTTATACGACAAAAAATGCCATAGTGTGAGCAAAAACTGCCTACCAACGCGTTAAATACTATGAACTAAGCCTTTGATTGGCTTCAAGTTGTAAATTTGGCACTACAGTTGCTTAAATATTCGCCTAACAAGGATGTATAAAATGGAAACAATCCAAAATTCTTCTCCTTTACCTCACACCACGCAACCTGCGGCGGATTTGCAAAAGGCCCAAAGCCAAAAAGCAAAAGACGCGGCCAAGGCCTTTGAGGCATTATTCACCTCGATGATGGTGAAAAGCATGCGTAGCGCCATTCCTCAGGGCAACGACGAGTTCCTCCCTACAAGTTTCGGCGAAAAGATGTATACGGAAATGCTTGACGAACAGTACAGCACGTTATTGTCGAAGCACGGCAACTTGGGCCTTGCCGAGCTCATTTTAAAGCAGATAGGCAAAAGCGGCGATCCTTCTTCTTATATATCCATGCTCAAAGGCCTGAAGACCGAACCATGGTCTCTTGACAAAGCATTTATTCCCTCGAAAAACGGGGTCTCTGCCCAATCAACGTCGCAGAGCATCGAACAGTGGCAACCCATTGTCAATGAAGCATCCCAAAAATTCGGCGTCGATCCAAACCTTATTTCGGCCGTTATTGCCCAGGAATCCGGCGGGAACCCGATTGCAGTTTCCAACCGCGGCGCCAAAGGGCTGATGCAGCTTATGGATTCGACGGCACAGACCATGGGTGTAAAGCAGGTGTTTCACCCGAAAGACAACATAATGGGCGGCACGAAATATTTGCGCCAGTTATTGGACAAATACAACCAGAATGAATCGCTGGCTCTTGCATCGTATAATGCCGGGCCTGCCGCAGTTGACAAATACAATGGAATTCCTCCATATCCGGAAACACGGCAATATGTGGATTCTGTAAAGCAATTGAAACAAAAATATTCGGCAAAGCCAGCCCCTTAACAGCAAGGACCGCTTATGAGCGAACAAACCGAACATCTTATCGTCGTGCTCATCGAAGAGCTTGAAGCGCACGGCTTGCTGATTGCGGCGGCACAGGAAATGAACGCCTCGGTAAAAAACGGCGCTGTTGGCGGGGTGCAATCCGCATGCCGGAAATACGACGAACTGACCTGCGCCATCGCTTCACTTGAAGAAAAACGGTTGCACTACAGCGATACCATATGCAACACGAAAGGGGTACGGCATGTAAACCTTTTGACCGTTATCGCTCATGTTGCGGAACCGTACAAAAAGAGAATCTTCGACTTGCGAATACAGATCAAAAAGGCGATAGACGATTTATCGAAAATAAATTTTTCAAACGAAATACTGCTCAAAGAATCGCTTTTGACCTTCCACAAGACCTATGAAATGCTGGCATTGTACAACGAGAATAAATTGGCGGGATATAAAAAGCACGGAAAAAAAGCAAAGCCCCTGCAAGGGACTTCGTTTGTAAATAAAATAGCCTAAAAAATTGCGCCATGCTGCTCATCAACAAACCGCGGCATTTTTAACCCAAGGAGAATGGTATGGGGTTATTCGGACTTCTCGGAGTAGCAAGCAAAGGCATGACAATGGCCCAGACCGGAATGGATCTTGCCGGCCAGAACATTTCCAATGCGGATGTGGAGGGCTATTCCCGGAAACGCATGAATTTGCAGGCGGATTACCGCACGGACGGCACCTTTGGACAAATGGGATTCGGCGTCAACGTCGTCAATATCCAGCGGATGCGGGACACGTTTATCGATCAGCAAATCCAGCAAAAGGACCAGGAAGTCGGGTATTACACGCAACAGGACCAGACACTGGATAGTGTGCAAAACATATTCACGGAGCCTTCGACGACAGGCATACAAACAAACATTGACCAGTTTTTCGACTCCTGGCAGAACCTGGCCAACAACCCCAGCGATCTTTCGGCAAGAACAATGGTGAAAACGAACGGTGAAATCCTTTCCGATGTTTTCCACACAGCCGCCAACGGGCTGAGCGACCTCAGGAATTCGTGCAACGATCAAATCCAGTCGAGCGTGGACAAGGTGAACAATCTTACAAAAGAGATATTCAATTACAACCGCGAGATCGCGTCGGTTGAAATCAGCGGCCAGAACGCCAACGACAGCCGCGACAAACGCGACCAGGATCTCAAGGAGCTTGCCAATTACATCGATATAGACTCTACCGAAGATGCTTCGGGACAAATTACGGTTACTACTGCCGGCAATATCATTGTTTCGCCGGCATATCAACAGGACATTACGACAGCATCGGCCACTCGAACGCTTCCCGACGGGACAACCGTAAACGACGTGGGCCTACAATTCGCGGATTCGCACAAAAACTATGTCCCGCAGAACGGCCAAATCGCCGCGCTCCTCGACAGTCGCGACACCATCATTCCGCAATACCAGGCACAGCTTGACACCTTGGCAAATTCGATCGTTTCCACCGTGAACGCCCAGCATAAGCTCGGCTATACGATGAACGGGTATTCCGGCATTGAGTTTTTCGATTCCACTTCGACCGGAGCGGCGGACATGAAGGTCTCGGCTTCCATAGAATCGGATGTCAACAACATCGCCGCAAGCGCGGGCGGGCAAATCGTTTCCTTTGTCGAACCTGCGCCCACAGCCCTTACCTTCGGCAATCCTCCGACACAGCTGACTAATAAGAACATTCTTGCAAATTCAATGAAGGTCGTTGCGGGTACGACCGTTCTTACCGAAGGGACCGATTACAGCGTCGACTATACCCGCGGCACCATTCAAATGCTTCACAACGGATACGACGGAACTCCGTTGGCAATAAGTTATCAGTATTCCGACAGCGGCTCAAAAGGCTCGGGCGACAATGCAAACGCCATGGCCATTGCCCAGTTGCGGGAAAACGCCACAATGAACCCCGATGTCCTCGGGACAAACACATCAACGTACGGGGAATATTACAGCTCTTTCATAGGAAAACTGGGCTTGGCAAAAAACCAGTCTTCATCGAACCTGGACACGAGAACATATCTTGTCAAACAATATCAGACCCAGCAGGACTCGATTGCCGGCGTGTCGCTCGACGATGAAATGTCGGACATTATCAAATACCAGCACATTTACGCTGCATCGGCACGGGTCATAACCATTGCCGGCGACATGCTCGACACATTGATTAAAATGTAACCGAGGGGTGATTTATGAACCGCGTAACAACCCGAAGCGTCACACAGCATATGCAGGACCTGCTTTCGGAAAAATACAGTCAGTTGACAAACATTCAGGAACAATTGTCGACAGGAAAAAGGCTCAACCGGCCGTCCGACAATCCGGTGGATGTTGCCAATGACCTCAAGCTCCAGACGACAAGTTCGATACTGACCCAGAATGCCAAGAACATTTCCGACGGCCTTAATTTCATGAACGTTTCCGATACCGCAATGAGTAGCATGGACACGATCGTTCAGCGCATGCGGGAATTGGCGATCCAGGGATCAAGCGACACACTGTCGGCAAACGACAGGATCTCGATGCAGCAGGAGACCCAGCAGCTGTTCAGACAGCTTATTTCTCTTGCAAACAGTAATTACAAAGGCGATTATATATTCGGCGGAACGCAAAGTAAAATTCAACCCTACCCCGTCGAATCCTCAACGACCGACACGACGGCCGATTATCAAAAACTGCACATGGCCTATTTCAACGGCGCAGCGCTCGGTGCTGGGCAGCCCACGCAAATAAAAAACGCTTTCGATAATACCGCAATGACCAATATCATCCCGGGATCGCTTAAGATTTCCAATGGAGCAACTACCTACGTTGAAGGCAAAGATTATACAATGGATTATGTCAACGGCATTATCACCCCGACGAACCCGGCCCTTGCTGTCGACATTTCGGATGGCGGGACCTTTGCCGGCCCCAATTACAAAATGGGGGCTTTTTCTATAACGTTCGACCGTGTAGGCCAAGGCAAAGACGTTTACGGGACAACGGTGGCAAATACCGGCAATGTCCTTAGGGAAATCGAACCCGGTATTGTCATGCCCGTCAACATCACCGGTCAAGAACTCACGGTAAATTCCTCCACCGGAGTCGACATGATTTCCAGCATGATTAAATTCAATCAGAGCCTTTTGCAGAACAATCAGCAGGGCATTTCGAGTGCGATTACGGACATTGATTCCGTTCTGCAAACAGTTCTTACGGCGCAAAGCAAAAACGGGGCCCGCATAAACCGGTTTGATGCGACACAAAGCAGGAACGATGCGCAGACTACCGACACAAAGTCCCTGCAATCGAATCTTGAAGATGTTGATATGGCTGATGCGATCACCCAGTTCTCTTTGACTGAAAATGTTTACAATGCAGCGCTTAAGGCCGCAGCCAAAACAATTCAACCGAGTTTGACGGATTATTTATGATCACCCGGAATTTTTTTCCTGTTGACATTACAATAAATGCCGAAACAATCGAATTTTCGCTAAAAACAACATTTTCAGCTATGGCACGATGTTTGCATAACCTATCTCACGCATGGAAGCAACGCCTGGTCAGGACGACCGTGTAGAGGCAGTTCGGATAATACGTACCGACTGCATGGAGGCAACTGTTTTTTACAAAGGAGGGTACTATGCCTCGTATTAACACTAACGTCTCGGCCATGATAACGGGAAACGCATTACGCTCCGTTGGCCGCGACATGCAAAAATCGTTGGAAGCGCTTTCCACCGGTCTTCGGATCAACCGCGCATCGGACGATGCTGCCGGCCTTTCGGTTTCCGAACAATTAAAAACACAAGTCACGGGTTTGGCAATGGGCGACCGGAATGCGCAGGATGGTGTAGCGCTTGTCAACATCGCGGAAGGCGCCCTCAACGAAGTTGAATCGATGATCCAGCGCATGCGTGAACTTTCGATTCAGGCATCGAACGACACCTTGACATCAGTGGAGCGCGGATACGTGCAGGTGGAATTCGACCAGCTGCGAACTGAAATAGACCGAGAAGTCGGGGGCACGCAATATAACGGCATGAACCTGCTCGATGGCAGCGCACCCTGGGGAACAACCGGCGGCGTTTTGCATGTCGGGGCGAACAACGTATCGGCAAACGACATCGTGATGGTGACTATTGCAGGTGTCAATACAAACCTGCTCAACATAAGCATGAACCAGAATTTATTTGTGACCGACCAGGCTTCCGCAAGCGGTGCTATCTCCAGGCTCGATACGGCGCTTAGCAGCGTCAACACCCTGCGTGCCTATCTTGGAGCAATAACCAATCGCCTGGAACATGCAATAACAAACCAGGAAAATCAGAACCAGAACATGACCGCTGCCGAATCAACCATTCGTGATGCGGACTTTGCATATGAAACAACCCAATTCAGCAGGAACCAGATCATTACGCAATCTGCGACGGCAATGTTGGCACAGGCAAATTCATTGCCTCAAAGCATATTGAGTTTGCTAAAATAAGTAGCATCCATCAAGCGAAAGCGTACGGCGCCTTGCCATGATACGCTTTCGCTTGTCACAGTGCACCTCTAATCTTAAGAATAAAAAAAATCAATTGAATGCTTGTGATCATGCGTGCAATAAACGATTTTTATATCTCAACTGATTTTTTATTCGGAGAATATTTCGTATGAGTGATTTTTTCAAAGACCTTGTATATGCCAAAGAGGACATTATTTCCTTTCCCCATGGTATTCCTGGCTTTGAGAACAGAAAAGACTTTGTCCTTGTTCAAATTCTCGATTTTGTCCCCTTTGAATGGCTTGTTTGCATCGACGGATCCCGCTTGAGATTCGCCATAATCAATCCATTGCTTTTTTGCCCCGATTATTCTCCCAATTTCGGGAAAGATCAGTTGGAAGAATTACAGATTTTTAAGCCCGAAGATATTTTGCTTTATTCCATAGTCACTATTGCAGACAATCCGTTGCAATCAACCGCAAACCTGATAGGCCCTGTCATCATCAATAAAACAAAACGCCTCGCAAAACAGATAATTATCGATGATGAACGATACAGTACTCAAGTGCCTATTCTGAGGAAGAACTAGCACATGCTTGTACTTACTCGAAAACTCGGCGAATCCATCCGTATCGGCGACAACATTATTGTCAAAGTCGTTGATTTGGATAGCCGCCATGTCAAGCTTGGTATTGATGCTCCAAAATCGGTTTCGGTCAACCGCGAAGAAATTTACGAACGCATTCAAAATGAAAATAAAGCGGCATCGGCATCCAAAGATGTGGGGCTTAAAAATATCGCTGATGCGTTCAGGAAAAAGCAGACAGAGTAATTTTCTCCTATTCATTTGGAATATTTTTCCCCTTTATAGCGCCATATTTTCCTGTTTTTCTTATTCGACCCATAATCATATTTTTGCAATTACCCTATGCGGTTTTTGTTTCGATGCAATGATTTCCCCTCAGTTTATTCTCACTCGACAACATTAATCCCGTCATGTCCCGAATATCATCAATTGGTCTGGAATTTGCGTATAACCTCTTATACAACTTAAAGCGATATTTGAAGGAGCGTTTTATGGCAATACTTGATTCGCATTCCATGAAAGACGGGCCCTTGTACGGAATTGGCGATGTTTCGAAAATTTGCGATGTTCCGGCATATACCATTCGGTTTTGGGAAAAGGAATTCGGTGATTTTCTTTCAGTGTCCCGAACCATAGGCAAACAACGCCGATATAACGATGCCGATATTTCGCAAATAGAAAAAATCAAAAACCTTTTATACGTCGAACGCTATAGCATTCAAGGCGCCAAAAGGGTCCTTGGCGCCTCAAATGATTTGACATTTTCATTGTCCAAACGTCAAAAGGAATTTCCCGATACAAAACAACTGGCCTTTCAAATTGCACAAGTGATACAGGACCAGTTGACAAAAGCCCAATACGCTTGACCCATATCTTTCGCCTTTTTGAGCCGAAGGATTTTTTTGGGGGCCGACGATCAGGCTCCACTTTCTTGGAGGCATGACATGGATTCTCTCAATGAAAAAGACGCACCAGTGAACAACCACGTTTTAGACAATGCTCCTTACCATGGCATTAATCGACGCTACAATATTAAAGCGCATATTGAAAAAAACGGCGTTGGCCGGTATTTGATGATATTGCGCAAACGGCTGTTACTTGGAATGTACTCATTGGAAGAGTATGCGATTGTGGCGGCACAGGCATACCTGTGGGCGAAAAAACCGTATCGTTGCCTTGCGCTACTCAATTACTTATCAAGCAACATTCAATACCCATCTGCAGCGGTAGACCAATTGCGGAATGAGGCTTTCTTTGCCGCAAGCTCATTGCCGGTTTTATGCTCAATGAATATGATTGCAAAAAATGAGGCATCAAATATCGGCCCAGCCTTGGAATCAATCGACGACATTGCGGATGAAATCGTTATTTGCGATACCGGTTCGACCGACGAAACAGCCTTTAAGGCTTCATTATTCGGGGTAAAAATTGTTTGTATGGAATGGCAGAACGATTTCAGTGTCGCAAGAAACATTGCCATCCAGAACAGCATGGGTTCGTGGATTTTCTGGCTGGACGCTGACGACAGGCTCGACGGCACCTCGAAAGAAAACTTTGTCAAACTCATTTCAAATACGACTCCGCATGCGGCTTCATTCCGAATAGTCAACATTCAAGACAATATGCATGGCGCCGATTTCATGCAGGTACGGCTGTTCCCGCGCATCCAAGGCGCCCGGTTTTCACAACGCATCCACGAACAAATAATACCAAGCCTCAAAAAACTGGGCATTTCGTTCGGACAATACCCTTTGATCAGCGTGTTTCATACCGGATACAACGGGGCCGATGCAAATGGAAAAAAAGCGCTCCGCAACAAGCCGCTTATCAGGGCGGAACTGGATGAAAACCCCGATTCGGCGGTGCTGCTTTTAAGCATGGCCGATTGTCATATGATACTTGGGGAAACCGGGGACGCACTTGCTTTATACGAACGTATCGTGGCCCACCCGGTTGCGCGTTTCCAGAACCCCGATGTTTTTGTTCAGGCCCATTTCAACATCGGGATGCTCTATCGCCGGCTTGGTAAAAATACCATAGCAAAAATATGGCTTCAAAAAACGTTTCAGCTCGATTCGTTGCGCACCGAAGCGATTTACCTGCTCGGGCTTATTGCAAGTGAAGAAAACCGCCCGGATGCGGCTTTTGAATATTTCCTTTCCTGCAGTAAAAAAAAGCCGCCTGTCAGGCAAACCGCAACCGACACGAGAAAAATCAGGATAGATTCGATTTACAGGGTCTGCGAGTATTTGTTTGAAAAAGCACAGTTTGCACAATGTGAAGATATAATCACCTCGGCAATGGAACAATTCCCTAATGTCGTATATTTTCATTCGATGCTCGGAAAGGTGTACCTGCAAAAATCCGATATTGCGGGTGCGGCGCGTCAATTCATGAAATCACTCGTCCTCGCCCCTCATCAAAATTATGATGCTTGCAGGGGAATGGCGGAAATATACTTGCTTTTAAACGACAGAAAAAAAGCCACCGAATTCATTGCAATGGCAGAGGATGACGAACATGATACTAACTACGCAAGAATGTCAAAATCCGCTGCTTGACATTAGTACCTATATACAAATCATCTACGCGGAAAGCTTAGGTAAATTCCCAAAAACCTTATCCCGCAGCGGAGCGCGGGGTTAGTACAAAGCTAGCACCATGGGGGCCAGGAACCGCAAAGAATGGTTACTTCGCCAAAAGCAGGATTTCCAGGAACGTGTCGACAATGGCCGGGTCGAATTGCTTGCCTTTACCGCTTGTTAATATCTCCATGGCGGTTTGCTGCGACAGCGACCGCCTGTAGGGCCGGTCGGAGGTCATGGCCTCATAGGAATCCGCCACGGAAAGTATCCTCGCACCAAAAGGGATCTGCTCGCCGCGAATACCGTCGGGGTATCCATTGCCGTCGAAAAATTCGTGGTGATGAAGCACCATGGGAACCAGCGGCCGCAAAAACGGCACATCGGCAATGATATTGGCCCCCAAAGACGGGTGGCGCTTTATCTCGTCGAATTCCGATGGTGTCAATCGACCGGGTTTATTGAGGATAAGCTCGCTCACCCCTATTTTACCGATGTCGTGCAAAAGGCCAGCATACTTGACATTTTCAAGTTCGGCATCGGGCAATCCGAGCCGCTTTGCAAGGACGACCGTGTATTTCATAACATTTTCGGAATGCCCGTGCGTATAGCGGTCTTTCGCTTCAACGGCCAATGCAAAACCGCGAACGGTTTTAAGGTAATTGTCTCGGATATTTTGATACAGCCTGACATTTTCGATGGATATGCTTGCCTGGGACGCCAATACATTGATGATTTCAAGATCGACATTAGAGAATGAGTTCTTTTCCCGCAGGCGAATAAGGTTCAGGACGCCGAGGGTGCGTTGCGGCGTTTTGAGGGGAAAGGCTATATACGAACGAATATTTTCAGGCAAATCGGGGAAATCCGCAAAGGGTTTTTCTTCATCCGCTTCAATAACGAGTGGTTCCTCATTGTGTGCGACCCAATGCGATGCCGCGACAAACGCATGCTGCTGCCAGAACTCGATCGACTGCCGCTCGGACTTCTCTTCGATTATTAGTTGTGAAGAGTCGTTGCACGACATGAGGCAGCCGCCGTCGGCCTTGGCGATTTTCACCGCATAATCAAGTGCCTTGTGGTTGAGTTCGGGCAACTGCAATGTGGACGCAAGGATTTTAGTCACTTCGTGCAGGGAAACAAGTTTTGAAAATAGAAGGTTTTCCTCTTCAAGTTGCTTATTGATAAGTGCCCGCTTGATTTTTTCGGCGAGTTCCTCGAGGTGGAACGGCTTTGTCAAATAATCGAATGCGCCGAGTTTCAACGCCTCTATTGCCGTATCGAGCGTTGGGAACCCCGTCGTGACGAGCACCGGCAAAGACCGGTTGAACTCGCGGACCCATTTGAGTAATTCCACGCCCGACATGCCAGGCATCTTGATATCCGACAACACGAGGTCTATGTGGGTCTTCTGGATCAGCTCAATGGCCTCTTCGGCGCTTCCGGCACAGGATACGACATACCCTTTCATGCGCAAATACTGGCCAACGATATCACTAATGGATTTTTCATCATCAACGACAAGAAGGTGAATGTCGTCGGGGCGCGCGCCCTCTATTGTATCAAATTCTGTTGCCATTGTCAATCTGGTCCTTCCACTCGCTCCCGGAATGCCGCAAGATCTTCTTTTGTGTCAATACCACACCCACGATGCTTTGTTATGATGCAATGTATGCGCATGCCATTTTCCAAGGCCCGCAGTTGTTCAAGCCTTTCACGCTGTTCCAGGACGCCCGATTCGAAACTGCAGAACCGACCCAAAGAGTTTTTCGTGA